>ERZ1026901.497-NODE-497-length-31438-cov-12.718032_pt1 | contig 31438 bp, 51 predicted proteins | sample MGYA00380179_ERZ1026901 | MGnify/ENA primary metagenome ERZ1026901 (study PRJEB33269, sample SAMEA4719815) | human gut metagenome | biome: human-associated habitat; feature: organic feature; material: feces | place: Cameroon | collected 2013-10 ... | reverse complement strand
GAATATATAATCGCATTAAAAGTACGAGATAAGAGTATTTTTGGAGGTGATAAATATGAGTAATGTGAATCGCAATGGAACAGTACCCGAAAACATTCTGGAAATTATTCAGAAAAAGGGTGTTAAACAATGTGTGATTGCAAGCAGAGCGGGATATTCAAAGCAGCAGTTTAGTGACATGGTGAATGGTCGAAGAATAATCAAAGTTGTTGATATTTTGGCTATAGCAGAAGTGCTGGGTGTTACTCCTAACGAGCTGTTCGGTATCAAAGAAGATAAAGACGCAAGCTAAGGGGAGGTGAAGTCGGTGGCGAAAAGTGTGGTTATCAAAAAGGGAGATAACAATACAGAAGTCTATATTGATGATGTAGAAATCTGTGATGTTATCTCCTATGAATTATCTGAAAACAGTAATATTGCGACACTTAAAATTGAAATCTGTATCACAGGCGAGATTGAAGTAAACCTGCAATAACGGAAACTGTAACGCTTTTGGCAATTTCAGAGATAGCTGTTAAGGAATAATTACCAGCTTTTCTAGCAACTTCCTTTGTTTTATGCCATGTTGTTTCTGAACGAATTGAATTTAGAAATTCATGACCGGAGAAGGTCAAATCCTAAATAGATTTGATGGCAGGCAAAGGTTGTTTAAGCTGTGAAAACATCTGTAATTGGAGATAACCGCCTTCTTCAAGTTTTATGCAGGTATACCAGAGCTGTTCTTGTGAATACTTAGGTAATTCTGCGTTCAAAGAGGAGAGGTTCATGCGTTTACCAAAAGGATTTTTTTCAACAGTCAAAAGAATGTCTCTTACACAATCTAGGTTTAATTCCATAGTTTTTTCTTCTTTCCTATATATTTGGCTGCTGCAACAGCCTGTATTTTCAGAATAGGACAGGGGGAGAAAATTGTCAAGCAAAGCGAAAAAAGGAGGGGATGCAATGGCAGATTTACTTGCCGCCCTTGCCCTGCTGACCTTCGCAGGCGTAGTGGGGCTGGTAGCGGTTCTGATTGCGCTGTACGCCTTTTCGTTGGCATCAGAAGCAGTGAGCCGCCGCAGAAATAAAGATAAGGAGGAGTGAGACGTGGGAAAAACGAAAACACTCGATGCAGCAGTACATATTGATACTAATCCGGCAGAAGCTCCGGTGGGTATCCTCACCAGATGCCTGTTCGGAATTTCCATAAATGCATTGGCGCAGGAAATCGCACTGAACAAAGACGGCAAATGGGATGAGGTTTATACAGGATGAACGGTCAGAGGGTTATTCATTTTCCGAAGCCCGGGAGTCTGAGAAAAGGTGTTCTGCTATCCTCTGAGCCTTTATATCTTCTGGAGTTTTGCCGAAAAGATGGGAAAAGGTACTTGATGGAGCTGACGAAGCGGCAGATTTTAGACCTTCTGGAAGAGGACGGGATCATTCTGATACATCTACAGGCATCCATAGACGAAGAAGGAAATTGGAGGAAAAGAGAGGTGAGATTATGAACAGGACAAAAGAAATAATCAGCAGTATCAATAAACTGTCCGGACAATTCGCCCCGTATGACATTTTTTGCGACTGGATAAAGGCGTGTGCTTTGGTGATCCAGAACAGCTGCCAGATGCTGCACAATCATACATGGCAAGAAAGAGAGAAAGAGTATTTGCAGATTGCTGAAAAATACGGCGAGGACAACATGGCTGAATTTGTAAAAATGCTTGCAATGCTTACAGAAACACTGGAAACGGATATGTCGGATGCACTGGGAGATATTTACATGCGTGCCGGACTGGGGAATAAGAACACAGGTCAATTTTTCACACCATATCCTGTTAGCGCAGCATGTGCGGAAATGTCGATTCCAAAGGATATTCCGGACGGAATATTGACAATCAACGAGCCATCCTGCGGTGGTGGTGGAATGATTATTGCAGCGGCGGACGTTCTCAAAAAAAGAGGCATCAACTATCAGAAACGGATGGATGTGGTCGCACAGGATTTGGACTGGAAAGGTGTTTATATGTGCTATGTGCAGCTCTCTTTGTTGGGAGTGAAAGCTACGGTGGTTCAAGGAGATACACTGCAATATCCGTACCCATCGGCAGGCAGGCTGGCAGAATGTATTTTTAGAACCCCTGCTAAGATGGGTTTGTTGATTTAAAAAGAGAGGTGAGAGTATGAAAAAACGCAGACGTTTACGGAAACCGATTCGCTGGGCATTACGGTTTATGTGCTATGCCGTAGCGGCAATCGTAGCGGATCTGACGGTCATCGGGGCAATTCTGTATTACTTTGGAGATTTATACATTATGGCGGCTCTGGGCGTGTGCCTGGGGGTGAATATTCTGACGGAGTATTTCTTCTTCAAGGATGAATTTCGCAGAAAGGTGGTGAAGGAATGAAGGACGCAGGATGGAGCATTTACCCGAATCTGGAGAAATGGATATGGATGAACTGTAAATCTATCAGTGACTTTGCCGGAAGAATCGGGGTAGCACATAAAACGGTAATCACATTGATGAAGGGCGAGAGAGGAACGACGAAATATGTCATTGACCAGATTCTGAAGGAGACAGGCATGACATACGAAAAGTGTTTCAAGGAAAAATAAAATATCCCCTTTGGCGATGGCACGCCTCGGGGGAATGGATAAATAGTCAATTACATAGTAGCAGAAAAGCAGGATTTGTGCAATGACACCGCAGAGATAATCTGCAGAAACATTAAGTACCTGGGTTACTTTCGTAAGGTTTATATATCTAGGGTTATATTCTCCTTTTAACCAACGCTGGACGGTAACAGGAGAAATGTTTGCCAGAAGAGCAAGCGTGCTGACATCCATATTCATTTTTTTCATAGCGTGTGTCAGACGCTCGGAAAGAATGTTAGGAAACTCCAAAAAGAAAAAGAAGAAGAACATGGTAATTACCCCCTTTGACCGGGGATGCTGCTTCGAGGAGCCATATAAATTCATTTTATCACAAATCGAAAGGAATTGAAAAATAATGAAAAACCCGGGATGGGGCGTATATCCCAATCTGGAAAAGTGGATAAACGAAAACTGTGAATCCGTTTCGGAATTTGCCTGGTTGGTGGCTGTATCACCGACCACGATATACAAATTTTTAAAAGGAAAAAGCGATTTGAGATATGAGACTGTGTGCGCGATTATGCGTGTTACACACATGAGATTTGATGTTATTTTTGAAAAAACGAAGAAATAACTTGGAGGTTTTGACAATGGGAAAAATCGAAGATGCAATCAAGAAGATAAATACAGAGATTCAGAAGGAGCCGAGTAACAGGTATCTGGCATTGGTCGGGGAGCATATCATTGACAACATTACATCCGAAGCGGCAGCGGAAAAGGTATTAAAGAAAGAAAAAACGCTTGCAAAAGCCTTAGCCGGTATCGAGAATCAGGCTTCCAAGCAAAAGGAAGGAGACTGCGCTGTCATTGAGGATTCTGTGGTATACGGTTGGGCGAGAGAATATTTCGGCTTAACGGCAAATCCGCAGGCACCTGCGGAAGAGGCAAAAAAGGGCGTTTGCGTCAGTCTGGAAGATTTCCTGTAAGGGGGCGAGGGCATGAATCTGAAAAAGATACAAGCAATGCCGTTTGCCCCGTTCTGCGAGGAAAGCGGAGTGCGCTGGAAGGTAACGGTCAAGGAGCCTGTGGTGGACGGGGAACGTCTGCTTGTGGTTGATTTTTTGGAAAACACCGCTTGTAACGTATACGCAAGAAACACACCCTCCTTCCGCATTGTGTGCGCCAAGAAAAGCAAAGAGGTAAGGGGCATCAATCACGAAGGCAGAATTCAGCAGAAGGTTCTGGATTGTTTCAGCGGATCTATGTGGTGGAATGGGTATGTTCTTATTTCTCCGAGGGAGGAGAAGCTGCTGCAACGGTTTTTGAAATCAACCGAAACAGGAAATCATCAGCTGGACAACCTTTGGAAATGGGTTATGCAGACGAGAGAATACATGAAAACAAAGGACAGAAAGGAACGGGGCGAACTGATGGATGAGGACTATCGGCTTTGCCCCGAAGCCTTACCGGAAGGAATGATTGACTACATACGTCGGGATGTTTTGCCGGAGGACAGAGTAATCATTTATAAAAAAGGAAATGTCCAAGGCACCTGTTCTGTTTGTGGCAGGAAAGTCCATGCAAGGGGCAGACGATTCGTGCAGGGTACAAGGGTTAACTGTCCGAACTGCGGCACAGGGGTTTCCTGTGTTCTGGAGAATGGCTCTGTGTTTGCATCAAATTACATTGAAAATATCGTTGCGGTGCAGAAGGGAACGGATGGAGAAACGGTGTTCTTCCGGCAATGGCTCTTGCATCGGGATAACTCGGCAAGATGGGAGCATATAGAGGATTTCCTACAGGAAACCGTGAGATATGCCATCAGAGGGAATAAAACAGCCAAATGGCAAAAGCAGGGGAAGGAATCCTACTATATGCGTACAGAGCGGTACGAGCTGGACGAATGGACCAGATGGCAAGACAACCGTATTTATGACGGCAGTTATTTCTTCTATCCCACCGGTATAGAAGAAGCCCTGAGCGGAACGGCAATGCAGTATGCCGATCTGGAGGGGTATCTGGAAGAAAAGAGATACAACAAAAATCCGATTTATTTTCTGGAATACCACGCAAAATACCCCGTGATTGAGTTTCTCTGGAAAGCGGGCTATCGGAATATTGTACATAACAGGATTTTCGGCATGGACAGGGAAAACAGAAATGCTATCCTCTGGGAGCGGAAAAAGCTGAAGGAGTGCTTCAAATTTCCGCTGCGGATTTTGAAGCTGATGCCGCCGGAGGAATGGAAACTGGACGATGTGCAGCGGGCGAATTACCTTTGGAAGAATTACGGCGAGAGAATCACAGATGCCGAAATGCGGATGGCTCTGCAATCAAGAACGGATGTGCAGAGTCTGACCGGAGCAATGCCGTATGCCGGAATCGGAAAGATTCTGAAATACATCCAAAAGCAGACAGAGAAACGAAAGGAAGAAAAAGGACACACAACTTATACACTGGAAGGAATCATACGAGCCTATCGGGATTATCTGCGTGAATGCGAGCAGTTGCATTTTAATTTACATGACAGAGAGATTCTCTTTCCGAAGGATTTAGTAGCGGCACATGACCGCACCATGAAACAGATTGCATTTGAAAAGAATAAAGCCGATCAGGAGAAATTCCAAAAAGCAGTAGAAAAGCTGGAAAAATTCGCATGGAGCGAAGGAGAATTTTTCATTCGCCCTGCAAGAGAGCAGATGGAGTTGACAGCAGAAGGAAAGGCTCTGCATCACTGCGTCGGCGGCTACATCAGGGATATGGCAGAAGAAAAGACTGCGATCTTTTTCCTGCGAAAAGCAAACGAACCGGACAAGCCATTTTATACATTGGAATTGCAGAAGAAAAGGGTTATCCAATGCCGCACAGAGCATAACGCATCCTATGACAGAAACCCGGATGTGAAGAACTTTGTGGATATGTGGATGGAAAAAGTCGTGAAAAAAGGCGGAAAAAAGAAGGCTAAGGAGGCAGCAGCATGAACGAAATCACAAGACCGATTGAGGTCATTACACAGGAAATCAATTTTTACAAATCACAGGCAGGCAACGCCATTATCGAGATTGGGAAGCGTCTGCATGAGGCAAAGCTGACACTGCCGCATGGCGCATGGGGTGCATGGTTGCAGAATGAGGTGGAGTTCTCGGAACGTACCGCACAGAATTTCATGCGGATTGCCAAGGAATACCGGAATCCGCAGCTGATTGCGGACATGGGGAACAGTGCAACAAAAGCACTACTCCTGCTTTCCCTGCCGGCAGAGGAACGGGAAGAATTTGTCGGCGAGGCGCACGAGATTGACGGGGAAGAAAAAACGGTTGCCGCCATGACAACAAAGGAAATGGAGCGTCTGCTGAAGGAGTTGGAAGCGGAACGCGCGGAAAAAGAGAAATTGCAGTCGCAGCTGGATCTGTTCCAGACAGAAAAGGATAACGCTGTGGATGCCGCCTATCAGGAGACAGAGGATAAGCTGGAAGCACTGGTTAACCAGAAGGAGGCGGCGGAGCAAGCCAAGAGAGAAGCGGAGGAGCGGATTGCCGCCATGGAGAGTGAAATGGATGAGCTGCGGATGCAGGCAGAGCAGACCGCCCTTCCGGATGAATCCGAACTGGAAAGAATCCGCAGGGAAGCGGAGAACACCGCAAAGCAGAAGGCAGAAGAAGCCATGCAGAAGAAACTGGATAAAGCCAAGAAGGATGCAGAGAAAGCCAGAAAGGAAGCGGCAGAGGCACAGGCAGCCATTGAAGCGCATGAGAGCGCACAGAAGGAAGCGGAGGAAGCCATGCTGAAAGCCAAGGAGGAATTGGCGCAGGTAAAGGCGGACACCGAAAAGAAACTGAAAGCGGCAGGCTCCTCCGGCATTACGGTTTTCAAGGTGCATTTTGAGGCGGTGCAGGGAGAAATCAACAAAATGCTGACCTGCATCGACGGCGTAGAGGAATCAGAAGGCAAGGAAGAAGCGGATAAGCTGAGAAAGGCTCTGAAATCACTTTGCCAGAGCGTACAGGATAATTTGTAAGGAGGGAGTGGTATGACGGATAGAAGGAACAAAGGAAAGTATGAGGTCTGTCAGGACTGCGGCGCACATCTGGATCATGGGGAGCAGTGTGACTGCGAATCCTCTTGCAAGGAAGAAACAGAATCAATATATAAGGAGGAAACACGATAACACATAAAAAAAGCCCGCCTGTTGACGCAGGCGGGAAGGTCTTGGGAGACCGTATATATCTATATCTAATATAACACAGAATCCTTGATTTATCAAGGGTTTTGCGGTATTCCCGAGACTGTTTTTTCAAGAGACGGCGGTCTCTTTAGACTGTCCATAAAGCAATTAACTGAATGGACACGCTCTTATTCATAAAAAGGAGGAACGGGAATGCCAAAGTACAGGAAGAAGATTCGGTCGGGGGATGTATACGAGGTGGAGGAATTTTACTCCCCTCGGACAATCGGAAAAAAATACGAAAGAGGTCGGAGCGAAAATCTCACCTCAGAGGAACAGGCAAGAAGGAATCTGCAAATCGCCAGAAAGAAAATGACACGCATTATCAATGTCAATTTCAATGGGGATGATTATTTCGTTCTGCTGACCTACGGAATGGAGGTATCTCTGGAGGAGGCAAGAAAGCTGCTTGCAAATTTTCTCCTGCGGCTGAAACGGTATCGCAAGAAAAACGGATTTTCAGAATTGAAGTATGTCGCGGTAACGGAAACCCAGGGGAAGAACGGAAGGGTGCATCATCACATTGTCATGAGCGGATTTGAAGGTCTGAGCATGAAGGAGGGCTTGGAGATCCTTTTGGAAAAATGGGGGCATGGCACTGTTCTGATAAAAAAGCTCTACAAGAACCAAAAGGACAACCGCCTTGCAAGCTACATATCCAAGGAGAACATCAGAAAGGGTGCAAAGCGTTGGAGTACCAGCAGGAATCTGAAAAAGCCCGAAGTGAAGCTGGAGGTTATCAAGGAAACCAAAAGAAAGGTATCCCTGAGACCGCCGAAGGGATTTGATGTGATTGTGCAGACCGAGGACTATTTTGCAGAAATCGGTTGGGTGCGGTATATGAAGGCTGTCCGCCGGGGCGGCATGGACTACGGAGAATATGAGGGAGGAGCGGAAACAGATGCAGGGAGCAAGAAAAGGCAGTCATAACTATTCCATTTTGCAGGGAAAAAGTAAACGCTGCTATTTTACAGACACAGAAACTGGACCGTTGGAGCGGCACCATATTTATTTCGGCGCAGGAATGCGGCAGATATCAGATAAACACGGATTCTGGGTGTGGCTCAAGCCGGAATGGCACAGAGGAACGTCGGGTGTTCATGGAAGGGATGGGCATAAGGTCGATTTGCGGCTGAAACAGGATTGCCAGAGAAAATTTGAGGAAACCCATACCAGAGAGGAGTTTATGGAAATCATCGGACGGAACTATTTGTCGGACGAAGCAGAACAGAAAAAAACGCAGATGCCTGCGGATACGGGTGGATTTTATTTGCTGTAGGAGGTGTAAGTATGGGTAAAGGCATTACATATAGCACAAGCGGAAGAGACTGCCCCTGCTGCGGATGCCAAGAGAGGGCTGTCGGTTGCCATGGGACGTGCGAGAAATACAAAGCATGGGACGGGAAGCGGCAAGCGGAGAAGCTGGAGAGATTCAGAAGGATAAGCATACTGCATGAAGCGGATAAGAGAAAGAGCGCAGCGGTAAGCCATTACAAGAGAAGGGGGAGGCAGGCATGAACAAGGTGATCCTGATGGGGCGGCTGACGAGTGACCCGAAAATGGATTGGACGCGTTCAGAGGATTCTAAGCAGTACGCCACATATACATTAGCGGTCAATCGGCGGTTCAAAAAGAATGGCCAAGCAGATACAGATTTTATCTCCTGTATCGCATGGGGAGCCATGGCAGAGTTTGCAGAAAAATTTATGAAAAAAGGTGCCATGTTCGCTGTTGAAGGGCGGCTGAATGTCAGAAGCTGGGATGATGCCGAAGGGAAGAAACATTGGACAACAACGGTTGTTGTAGAGAATTGCTATTTTACGGGCAGTAAGAGGGATGCAGAGAGCAAGCCGGCACCGGAACAGAACAGGCCCGCGGCGGCATCGAATAAGCCTGCAAAGCAGATGGGACTGGCGGAACAGGAAGGGTTCTATCCCATTGACGAGAGTGTTGAGGATGATGATTTGCCGTTCTGAGGAGTGAGGGTATGAAAGCAATATTAAAATACCCGGGCAGCAAGTGGCGTATTGCGGATTGGGTTATTTCCTTCTTTCCGGAACATCACAGTTATCTGGAACCGTTCTTCGGAAGCGGAGCAACCTTCTTTCAGAAGAAACCGAGCAACATAGAGACTATTAACGATTTGGATGGTGGAGTTGTGAACTTCTTTGAATGGGTGCGGCGAGATCCGGAGCGTCTGGCGAGAGCAGTTTATTTAACGCCTTACAGCAGGCAGGCTTATGATGCAGCGTTTGCACCTGCAGAAAATAATTTTGATGCAGCAGTGAAATTCTGCATACAGGCGAATATGGGATATGGTTTTCGCACGGCAGGAGCGAAGGCTGGGTGGAAATTCGACATTCAAGGCAGGGAACGAGCATACAGTTTGAACGATTGGAATGAACTGCCGGAACGGATTATTTATGTGGCGGAGCGGCTGAAATGTGCTCAGATTGAGTGTAAGCCTGCAGTAGATGTGATTGGACGGTTTGATTTTGAGAATGTCCTGATTTACTGCGACCCACCATATCTGTTGGAGACACGATTCGGAAAACAGTACAAGCAGGAAATGACAAGGCAGCAGCACGAGGAATTACTGGATGTATTACTGAAAAGCAAGGCGAAGGTTTTAATCAGCGGCTATGAGAGCGACCTCTACAATGATGCCTTGAAAGATTGGCACAAAGAGAAAATATGGAGTGCGGCCAGAAACTCTTCAAAGAAAAAACAAGAGGTGCTTTGGATGAATTTTGAGCCGATGCAGCAAATGCGGTTGTGAGGAGAGATAAGCATGACAAGAAAAGAAGCTCTGGAATATTTGAAACATCGTTTTATGGAGACCGGAAGTCCCTTGAACCCATCATGGGAATCATTGGAAGAACTTAAGGGACATTATGGAGCCATTGGTATAGCAATTTCTGCACTGGAACAGCAAGTGCCGAAGCAACCGGACTTTGAAGGTGATGGGTATGACGAGGATGGAGAGATCATATTTGACGAGTGGTTATGCCCCTGTTGCAGAACCAGATACGAGGTAGATTATGACGATTATAAGTTCTGTCCTAATTGCGGACAGGCGATTGATTGGAGTGATGAACATGACGCTTGAAGAAAAGATTAACCGGTTGAGAGAAGCCACGGAGAAATACAGGAAAAACACAAATGCCGAACCGCAGAATTCTTTTGAAGCAGAGGCGAAAAAGGTCGCAGAACATGAGGCAGAGAAAAACAAGCAGCTTGCTGACTGGCTGGAGGAACTGAAACGCTACAAGGACTTGGAAGAACAGGGGAGACTATTGGTGCTGCCTTGCAAGGTCGGAGATACGGTGTATGAAAACAATGGTGGTAGATGTCAATCAGACAAGTGGATTTCTGTTGATGATGCTATGCCAGCAGAAAAAAATTCTATATTTGCGAAGCTCAAGGGAACCGATAAATGGAATAGCATTATGTGGGAAAAAACTTCCGATGAAGTGATTGTTTGCATCGAGTTTGAGGATGGAACAAGGAAAACAACAGTTGCAAAAACACATGACGGAATTTGGAAACTTGATACGAAAATATTGAAGATGAAAGTTACACACTGGATGCCATTACCAGAGTTGCCGAAGGAGGTATTGGAATGAAAGAGAAATGGATTGAGGTAGAACAAATGAAAAGGCTGACAATGGATAACTTAGAAGAAATGGGTATGTTCAGTCTGGCACATAACTGTTGCTACATTGATGAAAATGGCAATACCAGATACAGAGACTTTGAGATAGATATTGATGCAAGAGAGTTGGCAAAGGGAATGCTGAAAGAAATGACAGAAGATGTGGTGTCTTTTGAATCAGATGAGGACTTCGATGATTGGATGGGTTGCTACATCGGAGAGGACGGTATATGCACACAAAGAGGCTTGATTGCCACTTTCTATCAGAATCTTTGGGCTATGGCGGAGTTAAGAGAGAAACTCAAATATTATGAGGACTTGGAAGAACAGGGGCGGCTGTTGGTGCTGCCTTGCAGGGTTGGAGATACGGTGTATGAAATCCTCGAAGAAACCGTACCGAACCACTATTTTTATATCAGCGAGCACAAGGTGCAGGATGTATCGGTAAAGGCTGTCAAGTATGCTGACGAATGGGAACCGTATGACTATGAGAACCTGTATTTTGCAAGAGAGAAAGCGGAAGCGGCAATGAAGAAAAGGAGGAAAGATAATGGATTTTAACAAGGAATACAGCGAAAAATTTGACGAGTTACGGAAGAACAGAATCAGGGTAAGCTTTCACAAATACGGCTCTGTGGCAGATAATTACGGGAAAGGATTTGTGCAGGCAATTCCAACTCTGGAGAAGTGTTTGGACAAATATAAAGAGACCGGAAACACAGAATATTTGTGCGATTTGGCGAATTATGCCATGTTTGAATTCATGTATCCACAGCATCCGAAAGGACATTTTCGTGCAACAGACAGCAGGGAAAGTGCAGGGATTGTTGGGCTGAGTGTGAACGAAGCGAAGGGTATTAAGTCATGGTAAATTTCAGAGAAATTACAGTAGCAGACAGACTGTTTTAAGCAAAAAGAATGAGAGAAAAAACAGGTAAATAAACCATGGGAGAGTACATTTTTTATCGAAAAAAACTGGTAGCTGCCAGAGTAAAAAGAGAGGAAAGGTGCAATCAAATTCTTTCTTTTTTACATCCAAATGACCTGTATTTTTCTTAGAAAATTACGGTTTTTGGAGTGCCAAAACGGATATTGGCAGTTTGGCATGGGTTTGGCATTTTTTGATAGGGAATATTTCCCGAAAAATCAACGTTTTTTGAGGTTTTGACGAAAATCGAAAAATCCACCTAAAGAAAAGGGGGGTAACTGGAGTTAAAAATAGCACTAAATGACCGTAGGAAAACTAACCGAGGAGGACTAAAAGGTATGATGATTTTGAAATGCAGATTGACGACGATAGAGACTATGCTTGGGACTGCAAGTAACAACAAAGAATTACATAGCGAATTTATCGCGAGCCATGCTCCGGATGCCAAGAGCAGGGAGGAAGAAATTGAAGCGGTAGGCGTGGAAGAAATGATTGAAAAAGGCATGACTGTATTCCCGAGAAATAAGGACGGGAAGCCTATCCTCTGGGACTACCAGATCAAAGGATTTTTCAAGGATGCCTGTAGTTCTCTGCGGAAGGTAAAGGGAAGCAGAAGCAGCGGCATCCGAGCATACAAAAAAGAGATTGACGGATTGATTTTCATTGAGGAAAGAGAAATTTTAATTCAGACGAAGGAGCCCATTGAAAGTTGTCAGCGTCCATTGCGAGCGCAGACAGCGCAGGGCGAGAGAGTCAGTCTGGCCAACAGCGAAGAAATCGCAGCGGGAGCTGTTATGGAGTTTTCTGTTATAGTCATGTCGGATAACCTTGTACCTGCGGTGAAGGAATGGCTGAGCTATGGCAAGCTGCGTGGTCTTGGACAGTGGCGCAACAGCGGCAAAGGTAGATTTGTCTGCGAGATTCTGGAGGAAAGACTGGCAGAGTTTGCAGACATTCTGGAATAAGTGCGATGGAACGGCAATGGGATGTAGGGCGGGGCAATGGCAAAGCATAGACTGGCGCAGAGGCGCAAAGGCAGAGCATGGAAGTAGAGCATAGAAAAGCAGAGAACTGAAATACAGAGCAAAGGCAATGAGTGGAAATGAGAGGAAATGAGAAGCAATGGCAAGGCGAGGCAAGGTGGGGCAGGACGAAGCAAGGGCATGGCACCGTAACGCCAGGCAACGAGCATACAATAGAATCAAAGAGGAGGGATAACTTGCGGAAAGATATTTTGGTTCAGTATTGTGACTTGCAGCAGGAAGCGAAGGATATACGAAAGAGAATTGAAAAAACACAGGCTCGGCTCAATAGAATCCAAAAGGGCGGAACGGTTCTCGATTCGGTCTCCGGAACAAGAGCAGATGGGACCATCGGGAGTATCAGGATAGAAGGATTTCCTTTTGGAGATTTCAATAAACAATGGGAGCACCTTAACAGATATGCGGAAAGCCTTTCGGCGGCGGAAGCAAAGCTGCTGGAGCAGGCAGCGGAGGTTGAGCAGTACATAAGAACCATCGAGGACAGCAGGATGCGGCGCATCATTCAGTACAGGGTGATAGACGGATTGTCATGGTATGAAGTTGCAGACAGGATTGGTGGAAAGGCAACGAGTGAGAGTTGTCGAAAGTATTTTGAAAGATTTTTAGGAAAATGCTGAAATGTCCTACATGTCCGCCGGAAATGTGGTAATGTGATATTAGCCCGAAAGGGCGTAGTGAAACCCCGTCCGATACACAAGAAATCGGGACTCTCCCTTTAATCCTTCAGAAAGAAGCGGCAAGAAAGAGGTATCTGTTGAAGATGCCTCTTTTTTGTGGAACAAGTTTGATTGCTGTGTCCAAGATGGGAGCGTGTTATATGGGGGACTAAGAATCAAAAGCACTCTGATAGTATCGGAGTGTTTTTTTCGTGTGAAGGTGGAGGATATTATGTTAAAGTCATGTCCGTATTGTGGGAAGATTCATGATAAAAAATATAATTGCCCGAAGAAGCCGGTTAGGCAGCGGCAGGATAATAGGCAGGGTAAATTCCGTTCTACATACAAGTGGACAAAGAAGGCGCAGGCGGTGAAGCGGCGGGATGGTTATCTTTGTCAGGTGTGCTTGCGTGGTCTGTATCATCCGGAACGCCGGTATGAGTCTGAAGGGCTGGAGGTGCATCACATTCAGACGGTGGCATCCTGCTACGAGAAACGGCTGGATGGTTATAACCTCCTCACCCTTTGCGAGCGACACCACAAGATGGCTGATGCAGGAAAGATTCCTGCGAAGGAGCTGCAAATGATTGCAACAGAGCAGGAAGAGAAGTGAGGTGGCATACGGAGTACCCCGGAGGGGGCAAGTCTGAAAAAAGAAAGCACTTCTAGACGACAACGCTGGCTCTGTGTAAAAAATATTCCCAAAATGGAAATTTTGTTAGGAGGTGGTGCCTGTGGGCGGAAGACCATCAAAACCGGTGGCGGTTATCCGAAAAGAGGGAAAGAGCCACAGAACGAAAGCGGAATTGAACGCCAGAGAAAAGGGCGAAGCCGCATTTGCTACGGGCATCCCCATAAAAGAGAAGGAAGAAACGAAAAAGAATGTGGTTGCACATAAGGAATTTCTTCGGGTAACAAAGCTGCTGAATAAAATTGAAAAATGCGATGCCCTATATGAGAACATCATCAACCGCTACTGCCTTCTTTATGCGGAATGTCGTGATTTTGAAGAAAAGCGAGAGAGATTCTATAGAGACCTCTGGGAAATGGAGGAGGGAAAGGAGAATGGCGATTTTGAGGACAGCCCACGCACCTATTACAAACTGAAAAATGATATTCAGAAGAATATCGTCAATTTGGATAAGCAGGTGCAGGCGAAGCGCAAAATGATGATGGCGATTGAAAAAGAAAGCATCATGACATTGGCGGCGGCTATGCGGAGTGTGCCGAAAACGCCGGAGAACGAAACAAATCCTCTCCTTGCAATCTTGGAAGGTGGTAAAAGTTGAGCATTAAAACGAATAAAGCCTACGAATACGCTCGGTGGTGCATGGAGCCTGCGAACCGGAAGGTCGGAACGTACATAAAAAAGCAAGCGGAAAGCTGGCTGAGGGTTGCAGACGGAGAAGATGCAGAAGCCTTTGTGGATGAAGCGGCAGTAGAACGTGTAAACAATCTTCTACGTGTGATAACGCACCCGGATTTAGGTTGCTCCATGGATGAGGGAATGGAGCGGTACGCATGGTTTTTAATAATCGCAACGCTCTGTACGAAAAAAAGAGATTCCGAAAACAGGGACATTCGGTACTACGAGACTGTTTTGCTGGAAATCAGCAGAAAGAACTTCAAAACATTTTACTCGGCGGTGCTGTTTATTCTCCTGCTTTTGACGGAACCGAAATTTTCAAGATTCTTCTCGGTGGCTCCGGATCTGAAGCTTTCCAGTGAGCTGAAGGTTGCAATCCGAAAGATTATAAAATCCTCACCGGCGTTGGCGGATGAGAAGATATTTAAGGTGCTGCGCAGTGAGGTGCGCTGTAAGCTGACAGATAGCGAATACACGCCGCTTGCGTATTCGGAGGACAGAATGGATGGTAAGCTGGCAAATGCCTTTCTGGCAGATGAAGCGGGCGCAATGGACAGCTATCCTGTAGAGGCAATGCGTTCCTCGCAGATTACTTTGCTTAATAAGTTGGGTATCATCATCAGCACCCAATATCCGAATGATAACAACGTGCTTGTGGATGAAATAGATATTTCCAAGAAATCTCTGGATGGTCTGATTGATGACCGAAGGAGATTTTCGTTGTTGTATGAACCGGATAATGAATTTACGCAGGGGGACATCTGGCAGAAGGAAGATCTTGTTATTTACCAGAGCAATCCTGTGGCGGTAGATAACGAAACGATATTTGAAAACATTAAAAAAATGAGAACGTATGCAATATTGTACGAAAATAAGCGTGAAAACTACCTCTGCAAGCACAACAACATCATGTATAAAGGGCTGGGCGTTGAGGGCTATATAGAAATTACAAAGGTTCGGGAGTGCTGTATTCCGAAAAACAAAGATTTCTGGAAGGGAAAGCACGTTTATCTGGGGCTTGACCTTTCGCAGACAGAGGATAATACGGCGGTTGCTATGGTGACATACGATAATGATAAAATCTATGCCAAGGTATGGGGGTTTCTGCCGGAAGGACGGCGTGAGATTAAGAGTGCGAAGGAAAAGGTAGATTATCAGAAACTGGAACGGGAAGGCTGCTGCTTTGCCTGCGGCGATGAAGTTATTGATTATGGATTTGTAGAACGGTTCATTTTAGGCTTGCAGAAGGAATACGGCGTGATTATTGAGCAGGTCGGCTATGACAAGTATAACGCCATCAGTACGGTTCAGAAGCTGGAGGGGGACGAGGATACACCTCTGGAATGTGTTGAAATCATGCAGCACTCAAAGGTTTTGCATCGTCCGACAAAGCTATTGAAGGAATACATTTTGAACAAAAATTTCTGCTATGAGCCAAACAAGCTTTTGGAAATTAACTTCCAAAATGCCAGATGCACAGAGGATACCAATCTGAATAAATACGTCAACAAAAAGAAGTCTGCCGGAAAGGTGGATGCAGTGGTAGCGCTTATCAATGCAATATACTTGCTTGACCAAGGCGTGATTCTGGCAGGCGAGAGCTGGGGCGCACAGGTAATTTAAGAGAGGAGGGGAAAATGTGGCTTTCTTTTGGAATAGAAACAAAGCGGAGGAACGTACAAATGCAGAGACAGGAGTCGGAGTTTCGGATAGCCTTTTAACAGCACTGCTGAACGGAACGGACGTGGATAAGACAATTTTAATGCAAATTCCGGCTGTGAGAGCGTGCTTGGAAAAGATTGCCGGAACAGTCTGCCGCCTTCCGATTAAGCTGTACCGCAAGGTAGATGGCAAGGTGGAGGAAATCACAGAGGATGCCAGACTGCGGATGCTGAACAAGGAAACAGGGGATACCCTGAATGCGGATGAATTCTGGCGCGCTATGCTGGAGGATTATTATTTAGGCAAAGGTGCGTATGCGTACATCCGGAAGAATGGCATAGGCGAGTATGAAGGGCTGCATTATGTGGAGGAAGAAAAGGTTTCGGTGCTGAAAAACTATGACCCGATACTGAAAAGCTATTCCATTATGGTTATGGGAAAGACATACCATCCATTTGAGTTTTTGAAAATACATCGGAGGACAAAGGATGGAGCGGAAAGCGTGCCTTTGTGGAAGGACAACCCATTGATTTTCAGTGTTGCATACAATTCCTTTGTTTTTGAAGAGAAGCTGGTGAAAAAGGGTGGCAATAAGCGAGGGTTTATTGAAGCAGAGGACAAGCTTGACAAAGGCGCGATTGAATCCATCAAAAGGGCTTGGAATAACCTTTACAGCAACAATACAGATAATGTGGTAGTGCTGAACAAAGGGGCGAAATTTAAGGAATCTTCCAATACATCGGTGGAAATGCAGTTGAATGAGAACAAAGAAAGCAACGCGAAGGATATTTGCGGAATGTTCGGGTTTTCCTCCAGAATCCTGTATGGCGAAGCAACAGAGGAAGACAGAAAAGAGTATATCAATGCTGTGATGTCACTGTTAAATGTGATTGAAACGGCTCTGGATAAGGACTTACTGACCGAAAAGGAGAAGGAGTCTTTTTATTTTGCCTTTGATACCAAGGAATTAACGAGGGGCAGTTTGAAAGAGCGATACGAGGCCTATGCACTTGGTCTTACAAATAATTTCTTGCAGATTGATGAAGTAAGAGCGAAAGAAGATATGGAGCCGCTGGGCTTCAAATGGGTGCGTATCGGTCTGAATGACGTTTTGTTGGATGTGGAAAAAGGAATCATCTACACACCCAACATGAACGCTGTTGCGGATTTGAACAATCCGAAGGGAGGTGAAGGAAATGAGGGTTGAGGTAAGAACAGACAATTCTGCAAAGATTACCGGATATGTGAATGCCGTAGAACGGGAGAGCAAGCCGGTAGCCACGCCGAAGGGCATGGTAAATGAGCTGGTGGAAAGCGGTGTATTTCATCGCGCCTTGGATGCTGCCGATGATATTCCGATGACGGTAGACCATATCCCTACAGAGATTGTCGCGCGAACCGCTGACAACACCTTACAGCTGAAAGAGGACAATATTGGTCTTTGGGCGGAAGCTACTGTAACAGAGGAACGGGTTGTGCGTGCGGCAAAGGAAGGAAAGCTGAAAGGCTGGAGCTTTGGCATGACAAATGTGCTGGACGCGGTAGAGGAAAGAACTGAAAAACTGCCTTTGCGGCGCATCAAGGGGATGGCGCTTGATCATGTGACCTTAGTGATTGATAAGATTCCTGCGTATAGTGCAACATCCGTTGAACTGCGTGCAGGGACAGAGGAATATCTGGAGACAAGAACCTTTGACAGTACGGTAGAAGTGTCTGCAACAAAAAATGTGGACTATTCTAAATACGAAGAAAGAATTAAAAAAGCGAAAGGGGAATAAAAATCATGGAATTTTTGAAGAAAATGAGAGAAAACAGAGAAGAAAAGGTAAAAGCATTGGAAAATGTTCTGAATGCGGCCAAAACCGAGAACAGAGCCATGACCGCGGAGGAACAGGCGAGCTTCGATGCGATTGAAAAGGAAATTGCCGATATTGATAAGACGATTGAAGCGGAAGAAAGGACAGCCAAGGCGAAAAACACGAAGGAAATGGGTGACAATGGTGCCGAACAGGAAACGCAGGAGGAGCTGGAAGAAAGAGCCTTTGTAAAATATGTTCTGGGCGCAGCGGCAGGCTTGGAGGAAAGAGCCGGCGAACTGAATCTGACAATGGCAAACAACGGTGCAATCGTACCGACATCTATTGCAAACAAAATCATCAAAAAGGTTAAGGACATTTCTCCAATCCTTTCCAGAGCGACTGTATATTACATGACAGGAGAACTGAAGGTGCCTGTGTACGGCGCGTCTTCCGGGCATGATGTAAAGGTTGCATATTCCGATGACTTTACGGAGCTGACAGCGGATGCAGGCAAATTTACATCCGTTGACCTGAAGGGTTATCTGGTGGGCGCACTGACGCTGATTGGAAGAAAGCTGAAAACAAATGCCATGTTCAATGTGACAGATTTCATCGTGAACTATATGGCAGAAGAGATTGCGGCGTTCTTGGAGGGCGAGCTGCTGAACGGCACAACATCCAAAATGGAAGGTGCGCTGTCTACCACAAATGAAAAAACAGCAGCGGCAGCAGCGGCAATCACTGCGGATGAACTGATTGACTTGCAGGCGAAGGTGAAGCAGGCGTTCCAGTCTGATGCGTGTTGGATTATGCACCCTGAGACCTTCACAGCGGTAAAGAAACTGAAGGACGGGCAGAGCAGATATCTTTTGCAGGATGATTTTTCGGGCGAATTTCCTTACAGACTGCTGGGTAAGCCTGTATTCGTATCTGACAATATGCCTAAGATTGCAACAGGTGCAAAGACGGTTCTGTACGGCGATATGAGCGGGCTGTCTGTAAAGATTGCAGAGCAGCTGGAAATCGAGGTTCTGCGTGAAAAATATGCAACACAGCATGCCATTGGTGTAGTTGCATGGATGGAGATTGACTCCAAGGTGACAGACAGTCAGCGTATGGCGGTGCTGAAAATGGCTTAAGGAGGTAACGGCATGAAGGTAAGAGCGACGATAAGCTTCAGTGGTTTGATTTCGATGTATGCCGGAGAAGTGAGAGAAGTTGAGGATTCTTATATCCTCAACGACCTCATGAAAGCAGGCTATGTTGTGCCGGCAGAGGCAGAAGTGGAAAGAGGGAATCCGCAGACAAATTCGGATTCGGAAGACGAAGAAGTGCTGTTAGAAGGAACGCTGGATACCGAGGAATTGGAAGGAATGACAGTTCCGGCACTGAGAGCATTGGCAAAGCAGATGGGTTTGGATGATGCAGGGAAAAAGGCGGATCTGATTGAGAGGATTTCTGCTGCAAAGGTTTCTGTGGATGCAGAAGGTTGTGATTCTGATGAAGCTTAGGGAGGTAAGCGCAGAGAACCTGATTCGTTTCGGAAAAATTGACGATACGGACGAAGAAACAGAGGTTATCGAGGCTATCATTGAAGCAGGACGGAAATTTGTATTGAGTCAAACCGGTTTGGATCTTGAGGAAACCGATGATAAGCCTGATCTGGCGATTGCCATGCTGATGGTCTGTGCCGACATGTACGATAATCGCAGCTATGAAACAGAAACAGGGAAAACAAGAAGTGTAAACTTGGCAGCACAAGCCATCATTAACCAGTATTGCAGAAATATTTTGTAAGTGGGTGATGAAATGCAGGCAGGAGACTTAAGGCACCGCATAGAGATACAGCGGATTATCAAAAGACGGGAAGCGGATAAAAGCATCCGGACAGAATACCGGACGATAAAAACCGTATGGGCGAAGGTAAACGGCTTATACGGACGGGAATGGTGGGAAGCCAGAAAATATGGTGCAGAAGGAACAGTGGAGTTTACCATTCGGTATGGAGCAGTGAAGGATCTGACGGTAAAAGACAGGATTCTTTTTCGTGGAACGCTTTACAACATTGTTTCCGTTGATAACACACTTTTTCAGGACAATTTTCTGAAAATCAAAGCAACGGCAGATTTAACGCATTGAGGTGATAGAATGGGCTCATTGGAAGATTTAGACAAAGCCTTTGCGGCACTGGAAGAGCAGTTTCCGGAAGCCAGAAGAGAACTGGTAGAGGATGCGGGCGTGATCATGTATGAGAGGGTCACGCGAAACATCGATGCGGAAACCAAGGAGCAGAGCGGCAGACTGCGGGAAGCATGCCATCTGGTTATTGGCAGCGGCGGTGGTTATGCCGCTGTGCGAAATGATAACAGGAAAGCACCGCACGCACAGCTCGTTGAGTTTGGCCACAGGCTGATTAAGGGCGCGAAAACGAAAGAAGGCAAATACGGTCAACGGGTGAACATCAAGGGAAGCGGCAAGCTGATTGGCTGGGTCAATGGAAAGCACATGTACCGGAATGCGCTGAATGAGGTGGAGGAAGAAATTGTGCATAAAGCTGGGGATATGGTGGATAAACTGGTAGGTGATAAATTCTGATGATTACCGCAAAGGAAATTTTAGCAGCTGTTATGGAACAGATTTTTAATTGTGTTCCCGGCGTGGAGATTTATAAAGGAAGGCTGGAGGAGGGGTTCTCTGTTCCTGCCTTCCTTTTGAATTTAACCTTCGCCGGCGGAGCAAAGGCGAATTATTTCACCGAAAGAAAAAACATCGAAATACAGATTATCTATTTTGGAACCGAGGATGGATATGGGAGAGAGGACTTTGAGGAACGATTGGATGTGGAATCAAAGCTGATGCCATTTTTAAATCAGCATTCCATATTGATTGGGGAACGGGTGCTGTCTTTCAATCATGAAATGAAGGAAGCAGATAGCCGCCTGGCTATTTACCTGACGTTTCGGTATTTGGATGAATCCTTTGATTCCGAATATATTGATTCCGGAAATATGGAAGCGGCAAAGAATATTTCGATTGATATGAAAGCAACAGCGGACGAGTAGAAAGGAGCGAAAAGAGATGGGATTACCCAATATTATCATTGAATTCAAAACAAAAGCCTCGACTGCGATTAAGCGTGGGGAAAGAGGCGTTGTTGCAGTCATGGTTATTGAAAAAAGCAACCATGGAGTAACAAAAATTGAGGATAAAACGCAGGTGCCTGCGGATCTGACAGCTGCAAATAAGGAGTATGTGGAGCGTGCATTTGAGGGCGGCAAAGCACCGATTAAACATGTTCTGCTGATTCGGACAGATACGGTAGAAAACGCTTTGGAGAAGCTGGAAACAATCAAATTTGATTATCTGGCTGCGCCTCCTGCGGTGGCAGAAGAGGATGCTCAGAAGATTGCAACACAGATTAAAACCATGCGGGATTCCAAGCGGATGAAGGTAAAGGCTGTTTTGCCGAATATCGCCGCAGACCACGAGGGTATTATTAACTTTACTACGGGTGATATTGTTGCCGGGGATAAGACCTATACAGCGGGGCAGTACTGCTCCAGAATCGCCGGGATTCTTGCAGGTACACCGCTGAATGTCAGCTCCACTTATTTTGTGTTGAGCGAGGTAGACGATGTGCCGAAATTTACCAGAAGCGAAATGAATGAAAAAATTGACTCCGGAGAGTTTGTTCTTTTCCATGATGGCGAAAAGGTTAAGATTGGCAGAGAGGTAAACAGCCTGAAGGATGCAAACGGATTGAAGGGAGATATCTATAAGTCGATTAAGGCAGTAGATACCATGGATCTGATTTACAATGACATCCATGGTACCTGTGAAGATAACTACATCGGCAAGTATCCTAATAATTATGACAACAAATGCCTGCTGCTGGTAGCTGTGCAGCAGTATCTGGAGGCACTCAGGGATGATGAGATTCTGGATAAGGATATTTCCGTGGGCATTGATGTGAAGGCACAGAGAGATTGGCTTCGTGAAAATGGGACGGATGTCAGCGAAATGTCCGAACAGCAAATCAAAGAAGCGAATACAAAGAGCAACGTGTTTATGGAGGGCTCTTATCATATTCTGTACGCAATCGAGGATATTACAGTAAACTTTAACATTTAAGGAGGGGCAATAAATGAGAAAAGCAGGTTTTGACCCCAGAAGAGCGATTAACGGCAACTATGGGGAGGTAATGTTAGACGGCGAGCTTGTCAGAGAGGCTACGGCGTTGCAGGCAAAGGCACAAATCAATTTTAAAGATGTTCCGATGTGCGGCACAAGCGGCAAAAAGCAGAAAAGCGCGGGATGGTCCGGTACGGGCAGTATTACCATGACGAAAACAAACAGCCGTATGGCATTGAAGATTGCGGATGAAATTAAGGAAGGGAGAACACCTGAATTTACGATTATCGGTAAACTGGCTGACCCGGATGCGCTGGGGGCGGAAAGAGTGGTACTGAAGGGTGTGACCTTTACAGAGCTTACGCTGGCTGACTGGGCGGCAGAAACAATCGGAACGGTAACACAGCCATTTACGTTCTACGATTATGAATTCATTGATTTGATTGACGAGGAATAAGGAGGAAGCTATGAGTATTTTTGACAGACTTTTGGAAACTGATGCTGAGAAATTACAGGAGAAGGAAAAAACAGAACTTAAAATCAAAAGATTATCGGATATTGTAGGGGAACCTTTTGTAGTGACCTGTGCTGCACTGACGGAAGACCAGATGGTACATGTTTCTGAAATCAGCAAAGAGGGAGATTTCAGGGCAAATATTCTTCTGGAGAGCTGCCGCATTGAGGGCAGACGGCTGAGCGACAAGGAATTACTGAATAAGCTTGGCGTGGCAAGTGGGAAGGATGCCATCAAGGCATTGTTCAGCGCAGGAGAAATCTCTATCATTTACAGCACAATCAACCGTCTGAGTGGCTATGATGATGGTGCGGTGACGGAAGTAAAAAACTGATTCGGGCAGGGGATGCCAGAGCGGTTGTCGGATATACCATGTGGCGGCGCTTTGGCACCCTGCCATCTCAAATATACAAAATTCCGGAAAAAGAAATTGCAGTTATTCTTGCATACATGGAGCTTGAGCAGGAAAAAAGATAGATCCTGCTGTCTGACAATCACGAAAAGAGAAATTGACAGTCTAAACATTCACATGTTATGATGTCGAAAAGGAGGGGATACCATGAAAAAATGGTTATGTATGGTTCTGTGTATTGGAATGATGTTTGGTGCTACTGGCTGCGGTGATGCGGAACAAACAACGGAACCAGAAGAAAAACAGGAAGAACAGGCAAAAAAAGAGGATACCAGAGGGATTGCCGGCTCGCATTACTATGATATGTGTAATGCAATGATGAAGAATGGATTTCCGCAGTTTGAAACCTCTTATTTAGCTGATGAGGACATCAATATTGTAGTGAATTCACAGTTGCAGGATGTATACACATATACATACGGACTGAGCTATGTCAACAATGGAGAAATTGTTGACGGAAGTTTTTCGATTGCAAATACAGATATGTTGGATAACGATACATTTTTGGAAGAAGCAAAAGTATTTTTGAATTTCTGTGCAACAATGCCGTATGATGCGATGGACGCAGAAAAACTGCAAAATTGGATTGCAGAAAACATTACAACGGTTGGCTCAGGTGAGGATGGAGCGGAAATTGTAATCGGTGATGCAAAATTTACATTATATGGAGCAGAAGTAAACGGGGCACAGACTGCAAGAACAATGTATGTTGAAAAAGCAGCATAATAAAAAAAGAAAAGCACTCGGGAGGGTGCTTTTTTCATGCAAAAAAGAAGGAGGTGGATCATGGGAAACAGGGATGTAAGTATTGTTTTCAAGGCGAGCGATAAATTATCTGATTCGCTGCGCCAGATGCGGAAGGGTGTAAAAAGCCTTGAAACTGATGTTGAGCATTACAAAAAGCTGCAGCAGCGGGTATTTGAGGAAAAGGCGCAGGTGAAGCTTGACATCACGCAGGCGAAGCAGAACATGAAGGAGCTGGAAAAAGCAGTCAGAAACGGCTCTGAGGGTGCCAGAGACGCTTTTCTGGAACAGCAAACAGCTTTAGAAAGCTTAAACGATGAATATAAGCGGCTGAGCAATTTGCAGAGTGAGGTGCTGCGTGGAGAAAAAGAAATTCAAACCACAATGTCAAGAAACAGCAATGCAAATGCGGGTTCCGGTGTAGGTGCAGGGTTGATCGGTGCCGCCGGCATGATGAAATCCTTAGCAAAGGCAGGGCTTGGAAGCATGCTCGGCGGAGCAGTCGGAGATCTGATGGGAGGAATGGCTACATCTGCCTTTGGTTCTACGGTTGGTGGTGCTATTGGCAGCATTGGCGGCAATGCACTTTCCGGTGCGGCAATGGGGAGTATTGCGGGCCCGATTGGTACGGCGGTTGGTGCAGCGGTCGGCGGATTGACAGGTGCAATACAGGCATTGAATAACAAGCAGCAGCAGGCAGATGATTTATTCCGGAATGAGGTACAGAGCCTATATAACACTACAACAGCCGAAATGCAGGATAAAATATCAAATGGCAGTGCATACGCCGCAGAGCGTGAAAATTACAAGAGAAACTATGCCAGCATGACCGATGATGAAACGGGGAAAAAGCTATATGAAAGCATTATGAAATATGGCGATACAACTCCATATGATACCTCTGTTATGCTTGGGAAGGGCATGGAAATGCTTTCCTACGGCATTGACAAGAAAAATGTGCCGGAATTTATGGATATTATCGGTAATATTGCCATGGGCGATGCGAACAAGTTTTCCGGACTATCCTATGCCATTTCTCAGAGCATGGCGGCAGGCAAGCTGAACGCGCAGGACAAGAACCAGATGGTAGGCTATGGCTTTAACCCCTTGGAATACGTTGCCAAGAATAAGGGAATTTCTATCGCAGAAGCATCAGAACTGATGAGCGATGGGAAGATTACGTCTGATATGCTGGTAGAGGCGCTGCGAACCGCTACGAGTGAAGGGGAACGATATCATGACGCAGTAAATGCCATGAGTGATACCTTCAGCGGCTTGCAGGGACAGCTGGAAAGTGCGAAAAAGAATATTGAGATTGCCATGGGTGAAGGCTACAACGAAGCCCGCAAAAAGGGAATGGAAAAAGAAATTGAAGCCTATAATGGAGACCTTGGCGAAAAGATGAAAAATGCTTACAGCATGGTCGGGGCGTATGAAGCGGAAATGGAGAACCAGTACCAGCAGAGCATTATCAATGCGATGCAGGATGCCACAAAACGCATTGAGGAAGAAGGCTTAACCGGCATTGAAGCGGAAAAGGTCATGTGGGAGGCAAAGACGCAGGCGGAAATTGATTACAAAAACAGCGAAGAATATCAGAAGAAATTGCAGGCAGAGAAATCATTGGTAGCAAATATACAATCTTCACTGACAGAAAGCGGTGAATATGTAAAATTCGGACAGGCAATGGCAGACCAGTTCTCCAAAGGCTGGCAGAGCGGAAGACTAAGCAATGCCACAAGCGACGTGAGGGCGAAAATCAGCAAGGAAGGCGTGTCTGGCTATATCAACAGCATTTTTGCAAATGCCTATAAGGGAACACCCGGCGGTGTCAGCAGTAGCAGAAAACACGCCGCAGGGCTGAAAAGAGTACCGTATGATGGATATGTAGCCGAACTGCACGAGGGTGAAAGCGTTCTGACAAGGGTTGAGGCAGATAAGAGAAGCGGCGGCAGTGTTACGATTGCAAAGCTGGCTGACCAGATTGTAGTACGGGAAGAAGCGGACATTGATAAGATTGCGCGGGCGTTGGTCAGAAATATGCAAAATATGCGAGAAAGCTTTGTAGGCGCATAAGGAGGGGAGAATATGTTTGAATTCTGGTTGAAAAATCAAATGAAGGGTACAAGCATGATGCTTCCTGTTACGCCGGACGGCTACGAAAACAGCTTTGGCAGAGAAATTGAAACAGTCAGGGCAACAGACAAGGGCGACATCAATGTGCTTGGAAAAACAAAGCCCCAGAGTCCGAGTATATCCGGTTTCTTTCCGGAGAATGACTATAGCTTTTGCAGGAGCAGCGGCATCAGCGCAAATACGGCAATGGACTATGTAGAAACATTAAAAGCATGGATGGATGATGGGGACATTGTGCGTGTGGTTGTGGCTGATGACAAAGGCGCAAAAATCAATGAGCAGTTCTATATTGAGTCAATCGATTACAGCTCAAAATATGAGGATAACGGAGACATTCCGTTTACGATACGATTTCGGCAATATGTTCCGATGAATGTTTTGACGGTTCAGAAAAGCAGCACTGCAAACGCTGCCAGAAAAGACACCTCCACGGCGAAAGCAAAGGCAAAGACGTATACCGTGAAAAAGGGAGATAGCCTGAGTGCTATTTCGAGAAAAATGTATGGGGATGCAAGTAAATGGAAAAAAATCTATGAAGCAAACAAAGGCGTGATTGGGAAGAATCCGAATTTAATCTATCCGGGGCAGAAATACACAATACCATGATGGGAGGTGGAAGTTATGGCAATGCGGGCATTTCATATCAATAAGGATGGCGTGAAAACGGAGGTTACGGGAGTTATTACGGAGCTGACGATCAGCGGAGAGTACAGAAGCTGCAGCAGGAGCTGCACATTCGGCGTAGTGCATGGATACAGCGACCAGCGCACATGGATTACCCAAATGGAGGTAGGCGACATATTCAAGGTAATTGATGTGGACAAGGTAATGTTCCAAGGGCCGATCTGGACAAAGGAAAAGGAAACAGACGGGACAACGATTGAGTATAGCTGTCGGGATTATGGAATTTATCTGAAAAAGAATAAAGCAAGCTATAACTTCAAAAAAATGAAAGCGGATGCGATCGCGAAGAAGGTCTGTACGGATTTTGGTATAAAAATCGGTTCGCTGTCCTTCGGCGCAAAGCCGATTAGCCGAGTATTCAACGGTGTCAGCCTATATGATATTATCATGACGGCATACACGCTGGGCGGTGCAAAGGATAAAAAATATTACGTCATTTTTGAGGGCGAATTGATTTATGTTCTGGAGAAAGGAAAAAAGGAATGTACCTCTCTGGAGAACGGCGTGAATCTTTTGACCTCCAGTGTCAGCGAAAGCCTTGAAAGCATGGTGAACCGAGTTCGTGTATACAACAAAGAGGATAAATTGATAAAGGAATTCAAGGAGGATAAGGATATAAAGCTATATGGCTTCATGACCGAAATTCTCAGAATTTCAAAAGATGACGAAGATTATACGGAAAAAGCAAAAAAGCAGCTGAGCGGCGTAGAAAGGAAAATAAATGTCTCCAATTTCGGGGACAGTCAATATATCACCGGAAGGAAGGTTGTGGTAAAAGAGCCATATACCGGTCTTTCCGGTGTTTTTTTCATTGATGCCGACAGTCACACATGGAAGAATGGCATTTACACAAACAAACTGACGCTGAATTTTCAGAATCTGATGGATGAAAAGGAGAGTGGACAGAATGACAAATGAAGATAATCCATACGGAAACTTTCTGGAGATAATCAGAAAGGAGGCACATGTTGACGGCGATGCGCCTTTTTTTATTGGAACGGTTGTGCAGCCGAACCCGCTGATTGTAAAAATCGGAGACTTGCAGATTGAGCAGGAAAACATGAAGGTGAATCAGGCTTTGCTTGCCGGCTACAGTCGCCGTATGTCCATGGGGACGGCAGGTGCAACAGGATCAACAACGAGGGGCGATGGTATCAGCAGCATCGGGATTTCCGGAGGGACATTTACCACGCAGGACGGATTGAAAGCAGGCGAGCAGGTAGTGTTGCTGAAAAGCGGCGATGGGCAGCAGTATATACTGCTGTGCAAGGTTATTTAAGGAGGCGGTTTGATATGAGTACAAGCCTTTTCCCGTTTTTCGGGGATACGGTTACTACAGAAACAGAAGAGGAGCTTCCGCTGTATCGTGAGGTTGCTTGGGATTTTAAGAACAATATCCCTGTTGTGGAAAAAGGGGATTTTAAAATAGTGACCGGAAACGAAGCAATTAAAACCTGGATATATAAAACGCTGAAAACGGAGAGATTCCGATACGAAATTTACAGCTGGGACTATGGATGTGAAATAGAGGAATTGATTGGGCAGAATTATACGCCAAATCTGGCGAAGGCAGAGTGCGTTCGCTATATCAAAGAAGCGTTGACCATAAACCCGTACATTAAGAATATATCCGGCGTGGAGGTAACATTTGCAACCGGAAAACTGATGATATATGCGAAGCTTGAGACGGTTTATGGTGAAATGGAGGTGAGTGCAGATGTATGAAGACAGACTCTATGAAGCATTGAAAGAGGAAATGCTGCAGGAGATTACGCAAACGGACAAGAGAGAAGGTTCGTTTGTAAATGACATCATTTCCACCAGTGCGATGAAGGGGGAGGAGGTCTGGGCGGCATTAAGCAGAGCGGTTGGGGTGTTTTTCAAGAAGGACTGCACCGGAGAATATTGTGACCGTTTTGCCGAAGAGTACGGCATTACCAGAAAGAATGGGAAGAAAGCAAAGGGAACCGTTACATTTACGGGAGAAGCAGGCGTTGAAATTCCGGTAGGGACGCTCTGCGCAACGAGTGCAGGACTGATGTTTGTGACAACAGAGGTTGGAAGCATCGGCGCAAGCGGAACAGTGAGTGTTCCGGTGGAGGCGGAAGATATTGGGGATAAATATAATATTCTGACCGGATATATCAATACGCTTCCGGTAGCGATTAGAGATGTTACAGGCGTTACGAATGGAGCGGCTTTTATCGGCGGAGCGGAAGCGGAAACGGACGAGGAATTGATTGACCGCATGCTGCTGCGGCTCAGAACGCCGGCTACGAGCGGAAATGCGTATCACTACTTGCAATGGGCGTTGGAGATTGAAGGTGTTGGAAATGCGAAGGTGTTTCCGCTGGACAATGGCCCGGGGACGGTAGGGGTTATGCTGATTACCTCGGCGGGCAGGTCTCCGGGCGAAGATGTTATCAACGCAGCGGCAGCGCATATTGAAGGGGAACGTCCTATTGGTGCGACTGTCAGTGTATATGCGCCGCAGGAAGTCGTAATAAACATCGAAGCAGCTATTCAGATTTCGGCATCTACAACTTTAGAGGCTGTAAAGAAGGAGTATCAGAGCTTGCTTTCAAACTACATCAAAAATAGTGTGTTTGTGCTTTCTAATGTGGACTATTACAAGTGCCTTTCCATGTTCTATGACATTCCCGGCGTAGTAGCGGTGAAAAGCTTTCTGCTCAATGGTGCGCAGAAGAATATACCCATCAGTGAAAAGCAGATACAGGTGCTTGGGAGTATCACAATCGGAGGGGTGGTTGCCGGATGAAGCTGATAGAATATCTTCCGAATGATTACACGAAAAGCAGATCAACGCTTGAGCTTCTGGAGGCTTTGGAAAAAATGTGGAGAAAGGCACAGGAGGACACAGAGGATTTTGAAAAGCAGTTATTTTTGAGTACAGCCACATGGGGTCTGGATTTCTGGGAGCAGATGTACGGGATAGAAAATGACGAGAGCAAAGGCTATGAGGTTCGGCGGAGTGTTGTGCGTGCCAAAATCCGTGGGGCAGGCACAACGACGGTAGCCATGATTAAAAATACATCAGAGGCGTATGTAAATGGTGGGGTTAATGTGATCGAGCATAATGCACAGCATAAATTCGTTGTGATGATGGCTTCTATCATTGGTATTCCGCCGAACATCGAGGATTTGCGAAACACGATTAAAGAAATCAAGCCTGCCCATTTGGATTTCGAGATTGTGTTTAAGTATAACATAATGAAGGACTTGCAGAGATATACACATGGGCAGTTGAAGGCATCGGGATATACGCATAGAGAGTTGAGGACGGTTGCACTACCTGAAATGAAATAACAGGAGGTGGACCATGATACAGAGTTTACACGAAATGGTGCATAATACGCCAATCTGTTTGAAGGAAGTACATATCAAAAAAAACTGTACACAGGAAGTCACAGAACTGAGGGAAGATTTGCGTAGATGGGGAGAAACGCCGCAAGTACTTGAAGTCTTGAGAAATGAAATAGAAAGGATGAAAAAATCAATAGATGGGCTGAAGGAAAATGACATCAGCCCATTGCAGAAAGAAGTCCTGTTGCAGGAAATACAGGAGCGGACTGATTCATTAGTGAAGGAAGCGGAGAAGCGGATGCATCTGGCACTTGAAATTGATTCCATTGTGTCAGGATTGGACGCGGAAGAGGAAACATTTTTGAGACTGCGGTTTCAGGAAAAAATCAGTATAACCGGAATTCAGAGCAGGATGCATCTAAGCCGGGCAAGTGTATTTCGCTTGCAGAATAAATGCTTTAGACGCGTTTTGGATATTCTGAAAAATGATGGGAGGGAAAGACATGGAGGATATGGGAAAAATGGTGCAGGAGGCACTGGACAGCACGAAATCCGCACACAAGCGCATTGACCGCATGGAGAAGCGGCAGGACAACCTTGACGGATTGACGAAGGCATTTTCGGTTCTGCAAAACGAGCAGGAGCATATCAAAACGGATGTCGGGGAGATCAAGGACGATGTGAAGCAGCTGGTCTCTAAGCCGGCAAAGCGGTGGGACGGGCTGATTGATAAGGCGATTGCGGTGGTTGTCGGTGCGGCAATCGGATTTCTGCTGAATGGCGGCGGTTTATGATGAAAAAACGCAGACGAATTCGTTTTCCACCAAAGATAAACGATGATACCATGTCCAGCATTGTGATTTATTCGTTGGTATTCTGCGCAGGAATCACGATTGCGGGCATGGTATTAGGTGCATTTGACCATGATGTGAGTGCTGTGGTTGACAGTACGCATCGCGTATTTGGGACAGAATTAGGCATCTGTGGGCTGATGAAGCTGTACGATAAAGGCGTAGAGCAGGCAGAACGCAGAGCAGAGGAACGCAGGAAACGAAGAATGAGCGCAAAGCAGGCGGAATGGGAGTATAAGGAGGAATTGAGAGAAAATGAAAATGAATGAAGCGGCAAAAATTACAGTTCAAAATTTGCTGACAGTGAAATCCATCGTAACGATTATGCTTACGGTGGTTTTTTCGTATCTGGCAGTGGTGGGGCGCATCAGCGGAGAACAGTTTTTGACGATTTTCTCTGTGGTGGTAGCGTTCTACTTCGGGACACAGTACCAGAAGGGGAAGGAAGGTACAGAGGATGGGGAATAAAAAAAGACCGCTAGGAGCGGTCTTAATTCTTTTTAAACTCAAAAATTAAATGATAACCCATTGCATTTAAAATTTTCTGTGCATCTTCAAAACTGAAATTTTTCTTGTTAATGAGCTTTGTAAATCCTTGAGGTGTAATTCCTAAGCTTTCTGCAATTTGCCGCTGAGATATTTTTTCTTCCAGCATGAGTTTTCTAATCTCAAGGATAATTTGTTCGGTGCTTTCGTAGATGATTGCCATTTGCAAGACCTCCTTTATAAAATG
>ERZ1026901.492-NODE-492-length-31609-cov-6.584078_pt1 | contig 31609 bp, 29 predicted proteins | sample MGYA00380179_ERZ1026901 | MGnify/ENA primary metagenome ERZ1026901 (study PRJEB33269, sample SAMEA4719815) | human gut metagenome | biome: human-associated habitat; feature: organic feature; material: feces | place: Cameroon | collected 2013-10 ... | reverse complement strand
GAGCAGTGGCCTCCGGAGCCGCGTGCGTAGGTTCGATTCCTATCAGATGCATTTTTTTATGCGTCCGTCAGATCGGGAAAATGTCCTGACCCTGATGGGCGTTTTTTCTTGCATTCATACTCCGGAAACGATATAATGGGTCCAATAAGGAAAATAAGCGTTACAGTGCGTGCTCATGGAGCGCCCGTGTACTGTAACAAATAAGCTGCAGTTGAGAATACAAAAAGGGAGAAAGAGATTGGAAGGAACGATTCGTTTAAATAAATATCTGAGTGATGCAGGCGTCTGCTCGAGAAGAGAGGCAGACCGGCTTGTGGAGAATGGAAAAGTCATGGTGGATGGTGAAGTTGCTGTGATGGGAATGCAGATCCGCCCGGGACAGAAGGTGGTCTGTGACGGAAAGCCGGTGGGAGAGAAGGAAAAGCCGGTATTCCTGATCGTAAATAAGCCCCGTGGGATCGTCTGCACGACTTCGGATAAGGATCATGCAGAAAATATCGTCGAGTTTTTAAACTATCCCCAGAGGATCTATCCGGTCGGACGTCTTGATAAGGATTCCGAGGGACTTCTCCTGATGACAAATCAGGGAGATATCGTCAACAAGATCCTGCGCGGCGGAAATGCGCATGAAAAAGAGTATGCGGTGGCTGTTGATCATCCGGTGACGGAAGAATTTTTAAAGCAGATGTGCGAAGGCGTCCGCATTGAGGATCTCGACGTGACAACAAAGCCATGCCGCGCGTGGAAGACCGGAAGTCACACGTTCCATATCGTCCTGACGCAGGGATTAAACCGACAGATCCGCCGGATGTGCCGTGCACTCGATTATCATGTGATGAATCTGAAACGCGTGCGTATCATGAACATCCAGCTGGGTACATTAAAGCGCGGGGAGTACCGGGAGCTGACGGAAAAAGAGCTGAGCGATCTGATGAAACTGGTGGAAGGTTCGACGAATCTTCCGGCGAGAGAAGCTGCGAAGATCGGAAAACTGTTGGATCCGGCAAAAGCGGTCGGAAAAACAGCCCGCTCCGGTTATCAGGGAAAGAAGAACGACAGGAAACCGTTTGTAAAAAATGGTGAGAGAAAGCCGTTCGAGAAGAAGAGCGGAACCGGAAAGGTCTGGAGAAATGTCCGCGAGGACAGCGAAAAGAAGCCGGAAAAGAAAGCCCCCGCATCCCCGGAAAGCTGGAAACCGGGTGCGCCGGAGCGCAAGGAGCATAAAATATGGACGACAAGATCAAGAGGATGAAGGAGCTGATCCCGCTTCTCTCTGAGGCATCGAAAGCTTATTACCAGGAGAGCCGCGAGATCATGAGCAACTTCGAATATGACAGGCTTTACGACGAACTCCTGAAACTGGAACAGGAGACAGGGACGGTGTTTGCCGGAAGTCCGACCCAGAAAGTCGGATATGAAGTCTTAAGTGAACTTCCGAAAGAGCGCCATGAGCGGCCGATGCTTTCTCTGAATAAGACGAAAAGCGTTGATGAGCTCCGGGAATGGCTCGGCGGGCAGAAAGGACTTTTGTCCTGGAAGATGGACGGGCTGACTGTGGTCCTGACATATGAGGACGGGGTTCTCGCGAAGGCGGTCACACGCGGAAACGGTGAGATCGGCGAGGTGATCACGCCGAATGCCCGGACGTTTATCAATATTCCGACTTCGATCCCGTATAAGGGTCAGCTGATCCTGCGCGGGGAAGCGGTCATCAGTTATTCGGATTTTGAAAAGTTAAACGATTCCATCGCAGATGTGGATGCGAAGTACAAGAATCCGCGAAATCTCTGCAGCGGTTCCGTACGCCAGCTGAACAGTGAGATCACGGCATCCAGAAACGTCCGTTTTATGGCGTTTGCACTGGTGCGGGCGGATGGCGTTGACTTTAAAAATTCGAGAAAAGAGCAGTTTTTGTGGCTCTCCGGCCTGGGATTTGAGACGGTCGAGTTCGTGGAGGTGACGGCGGAGACACTCTCCGATGCAGTTCGCGGATTTGCGGAGAAGATTGAACATTACGATATCCCGTCGGATGGTCTTGTACTGCTTTATGATGATATCGCCTATGGACAGTCGCTTGGGCGGACGGCGAAATTCCCGAGGGATTCCATCGCTTTCAAATGGGCGGACGAGATCCAGGAGACAACGCTTTCCTACATCGAGTGGAGTGCGTCGAGAACAGGACTCATCAATCCGGTCGCCGTGTTCGAACCGGTGGAGCTTGAGGGAACGACGGTGAGCCGCGCCAGTGTCCATAACATCAGTATCATGGAAGGACTGGAGCTGGGGGCCGGGGACAGGATTACGGTCTACAAGGCGAACATGATCATCCCGCAGATCGCGGACAACCTGACGAGAAGCGGCGTCCGTGATATCCCGAAGATCTGTCCGGTCTGCGGCGGGGAGACGGAGATCCGCAGTGTGAATGATGTGAAGTCCCTCTACTGCACAAATCCGGAGTGTCAGGCGAAAAAGATCAAGAGTTTTGACCTGTTTGTGAGCAGGGATGCGCTGAATATCGACGGACTTTCCGAGATGACGCTGGAGAAGTTTATCGCAGCGGGATTCATCCATGAATTCGATGATATTTTCCATCTGGACCGTCACCGCGATGCCATCGTGACGATGGAGGGATTCGGGGAGAAATCCTATGAGAATCTTATTCAGGCGGCGAAGACTGCGTCCCATACGACGCTGCCGCGGCTGATCTTTGGCCTCGGGATCGCTGGGATCGGTCTTGCGAATGCGAAAGTGATCTGCCGTCATTTCGATTTTGACCTGAACACCATGCGCGGGGCCGACGCGGAGGAGCTTTGCTCCATCGACGGGATCGGCGGTGTGCTCGCGGATGCGTGGGTGAAGTACTTTAAGAATGATAAGAACAATGAGATACTGGATCATCTGCTGGCGGATCTGACTTTTGAAAATGAAGTGAGAAATGAGGAACAGACGCTGGCCGGAAAGACTTTCGTGATCACAGGCTCCGTTGAGCATTTTGCGAACCGCAAGGAACTGCAGGAGAAGATCGAGTCTCTCGGCGGAAAAGCCGCAGGCTCCGTGTCTGCGAAGACCAGTTATCTGATCAATAATGATGTGACATCCAATTCGTCAAAGAATAAGAAGGCAAGAGAACTTGGCATTCCGATCCTTTCCGAAGAGGATTTCCTGAAGATGATAGGAGAGGAAAAAAATGCCGATTAAAATACAGAATGGATTGCCGGCAAGAGCGATCCTTGAGAGTGAGAACGTATTTATCATGGATGAGGATCGTGCCCAGAGCCAGGATATCCGTCCGTTGGAGATCCTGATCTTAAACCTCATGCCGTTAAAGGAGGACACGGAGACACAGCTTTTAAGAGCCCTTTCCAACACCCCACTGCAGGTAGAGTGTACTTACATGACCATGTCCACCCATGAGTCGACGCATACCTCCGCCAGCCACTTAAATAAGTTTTATGTGACATTCCCGGAGATCAAGAAGAAACATTTCGACGGAATGATCATCACCGGCGCACCGGTGGAGCTGATGGAGTTTGAGGAGGTCAATTACTGGGAAGAGCTGACCCGGATCATGGAGTGGAGCAAGACCCATGTGACATCCACCATGCATCTGTGCTGGGGAGCCCAGGCCGGACTTTACTATCATTACGGAATCCCGAAACACTTACGGAAAGAAAAACTTTCCGGTGTGTATACACAGAAAGCGCTGGATAAGCGTGTTCCGTTACTCCGAAGCTTTGACGATTACTTTAAGTGCCCGCATTCCCGCTATACAGAAGTGTGGGAGGAGGATATTTTAAAGCACCCGGAACTCCGAATCCTCGCTAAATCCGATGAGGCAGGTGTCTTCCTCGTCATGAACCAGGACGGAAGCCAGATCTTCGTCCAGGGCCACCCGGAGTACGACCGTATGACCTTAAACAACGAGTATCACCGCGACCTCAATAAAGGCTTAAATCCGGCACTCCCGGTCCACTACTATGAGCATGATGACCCGTTCTCCGTTCCTCCGCTTATGTGGAGAAATATGGCGAACACGCTGTATACGAACTGGCTGAACTACTACGTATATCAGGTTACTCCGTATACGCTGGAGGAGGACACGGAGTAGTTAAAGTCGGTTTATTCATAAAAAATGTTACGATGTGTCAAATATGACGTATGATCATGCCGTGCTTGGTGAAAATCTGGAACTTAGCAAAGATGCAGCAAAGTGGTTTACGGAAGAAAAAGAGCGTCTTGAAAACAGGCAGGCAAGCAAAAAAGTCATGGACAGAATTCGGAAATGTTTGGACTTCCGATTTCAACTTTGCGCTATTATGACAAGCAGGGGCTTTTTCCGGGAATGGAAAGAATTTTCGGCATCCGTAAATTCAGTGAGAAAGAGATTGAAGCATTACGTGTAATTGAATGCCTGAAACGCTCCGGTCTGGAAATCAAGGATATTAAGCAGTTTATGGACTGGTGTGAGGAGGGAGCAGCTACTTATCCCCAACGAAAAGAACTGTTTGAGAAGCAAAAGAAAACAGTGGAAGCTGAAATTGAACATTTAAGTCGTGTGTTGGATATGATTAAATTTAAGTGCTGGTATTATGAACAAGCCATGCAGGACGGCAACGAAGATCGTGTACATAGTATGATACCGGATAAGCTGCCGGAGGATATTCAAAAGATGTACGATCACGCACATAAAGAATAATAAAGAAATGCCGCATATTTTCCCTTTAGAGACAAATATACGGCATTATTAGTATTCAAACGGAATTACTATGTCCTTCGGACAATCCTCATTTTTACAGTACAGCAGATAGGAAATTGCCGCTTTTGTATATTTGTTGGACTTAATTGTGTCCCAGTCTGATAATTTCTGCTGTTTTAGAAAAAACACAATTACAGAGATAGTAATTGCTTTTTATGGGAAATAGTGCTACACTGATTCCGTATGTCGAAATATGGCATAAAACGGTAAGGATGGTAAACAGACCCATACGGAGACAACAAAGATGATAGATATACATGCTCATATTTTACCGGGAGTGGACGACGGCTCAAAGAATCCTTCGGAGACCGAAAAACTCCTAAAATTATCATGGAAGCAGGGAGTGACAGAAATCATTGCCACTCCACATTTTTCCCATCATACAGATTTTGCCGGACTTCGCGAGCGATACGAGCAGACAAAGGAAGCGGCACAACGAATTGATCCCAGATTTAAAATTTATCTTGGACAGGAGATCCTGTACTTTGAAGGAATGACGGACTGGCTGGATCAGGGCAAAGCCCTGACATTGGCGGACAGCCGGTATGTTCTCGTAGAATTTCGTCCCGGAGACAATTTTATCAAGCTTTCTCGGGCAGTCCGCGAGCTTGTCTCGGCGGGATACCTCCCGATCGTTGCTCATGTAGAGCGGTATGACTGCCTGAGAGAAAAAGGAAGGACTGCAGAGCTGATCGGTCTTGGTGCATATCTTCAGATGAATGCCGGGAGTGTCCTCGGCGGGATCTTTGATAAAGACGCAAGGTGGTGCCGGGAAGAGATCACGAACGGCAGGATTCACTTTATCGGAACAGATATGCACAATACCGGGGAGCGGTCGCCAAGGATGTTAGATGCCTGGAAAAAGCTTGGGAAAAAGAATGAAATGTTAAGAAAACAGATCTTCTGGATCAACCAGAAGTATATCCTGAAGGATAAGACTTTAAAACGATAAAAGGAAAAGGGGAATTATGGAAAAGAAATTTGAAGACGATGATGAGATCGAGATCGATCTCTTAGAACTGTTTTATGCGCTGAGACATCGCTGGTGGGCGATCCTTCTCGCACTGGTCATCGGAGCCGGAGCGGCAGGTGTCTATACGAAAAAGCTGATCGCGCCGCATTATCAGTCGACCTCGATGGTTTACGTCCTCTCCAAGGAGACAACGCTTGCCTCCCTCGCCGATCTCCAGATCGGAAGCCAGCTTACAAAGGATTACAGCGTGATCATCAAGAGCCGTCCGGTCTTACAGGAGGTCATCGACAAACAGAACCTCGCTATGACGACGGATGAGCTTGGAGAAATGATCACGATCGACAACCCGAAGGATACACGAATCCTTTCGATCACCGTTGAGGACATCGAGCCGATGCGGGCAAAGGCGATCGTTGATGAGGTAACAAAATCCGCTTCCAATTATATCGGAGATATTATGGAAATGGTTCCGCCGAAGGTCATCGAGGATGGCGTTGTTGCGGTGAAGCCGAGCTCTCCGAGTGTTAAGAAAAACGCAGCGGTCGGCGGACTTGGACTTGCCGTTCTTGTCTGTGGTCTGATCTGCTTAAAGACGGTTCTTGACGATACGATCAAGAGTGAAGAGGATATCGAGAAGTATCTCGGTCTTTCCGTCCTTGCCGTGATCCCGGATACAGAGAAAAAGTAAGGCAGGGGAGAACAGGAGAAAAAGCACATGGCATATATTGAGTTAAAAAATATTGAAAATACCGATTACTTCTATCAGGAAGCGATCAAGACACTGCGTACGAACCTCCAGTTCTGCGGAAGCAGTGTCCGGGTCATCATGTTTACAAGCACGATGCCGTCGGAGGGAAAAAGCTCAACGGCGTTTGCGGCAGCAGCATCAATGGCGAGCATCCGGAAAAAGGTTCTGTTTATCGATGCGGACATCCGGAAATCCATGATGGTAAAGACCCACGAGATCACCGGTCATACCTCCGGACTTTCCCAATATTTAAGCGGTCAGAAGACCCTGGAAGAAACCGTCTATACGACAAATGTAGAACATCTGGATGTGGTCCTCGCAGGACCCTACTCCCCAAACCCGGCAGAGCTTTTAGAGGATCCGACCTTTAAAACCATGATCGACTGGGCAAGAGAGCGCTACGATTACGTTGTGATCGATACCCCGCCGATGATGAACCTCATCGATGCCGCTATCATTGCGGAGGAGGCAGACGGAGCCGTTCTCGTAGTCGAGAGCGGAAATATCAGCTACCGGATCGCCCAGCGTGTGAAGGATCAGCTGGAAAAGAGCGGCTGTCGGATCTTGGGAGCCGTATTAAACCGTACCGGCGGCGGAAACAGCAGCGGCTACTATAAAAAGTATTACGGAAAATATTACAAAAAATACGATAAATATTATGAAAACCGTTCCGAGCGGGAAGGTGACGAGGTAACCTTAGCGTCAGCCGCCCTGGAAACGGCAATGACGGCGGAACCGGAACAGACGGCGCCAAAGCTTTTTACGGAACCGGAACAGGAGCCGGAAGCAGAGCTTAACGGAAGGAAAGCAGGATGCAGCAGAAAGAGAAGAGACAGAAATTAACATGGCTCGTTGCTGCCGTTCTCATTCTCGGAGGGATCCTTTTCGGAATCCGTACGAAAAGGCTGTATCAGGAGAAGCTTGAAACAGATGCAAAGGTTTTAGCCTTACAGGAGGAGAATCGATCCGCAGAGGAAGAACTCTCCGACTTCGGTCTGACCCATGATACGATCGAGTATCAGGGAACGACATATAAACGAAACACCTACGTCAAGGCGATCCTCTTAATGGGGATCGACCGGGATACCGATCTCTCCGAGCCACAGCGTGCGGGAGAGGGCGGACAGTCAGACGGAGTGTTCCTCATCGCAGAGGATACCGCAAGGGACACCGTAAAGATCCTCTCGATCCCCCGAGATACGATGACAAAGATCATCCTGACGGATCTCTCCGGAAATATCCTGGGAGAGGATCTGCAGCATCTGACGCTTGCTTACGCTTACGGTGATGGGCGGGAGCTAAGCTGCGACTATATGACCCGGGCGGTGACAGAGCTTCTCGGAGGACTTCAGATCGACGGTTATGCGGCAATCAGCATGAAAGCCCTCGGAATGATCAACGACTCGGTCGGCGGAATCACCGTGACGATCGATGAGCCGGGAATGGTCGATCGGGATCCTGCCTTTCAGCTTGGTGAAACGATCACCTTAAAGGGCGATCAGGCAGAGAAATATATCCGCTACCGCGATATCGAAAAGGCACAGACCGCGATCAGCCGCTTAGAGAGACAGCAGATTTACATTGAAAAATTTTCACAGGCCGTAAAACAGACGGCAAAGCAGAAGGAAGGATATTTTACGGACCTTCTGAACGAACTTGCCCCGTATATGGTGACAAACCTCACAAAGGACCAGCTTCTGGAAATGGGGATGGCATTCTTAAAGAGCAGCCAGACACTCGGCGACGGGGATATTGAGATGCTTCCGGGCGAAGGAAGAGAGACCGATTGGTACGATGAGTACATTCCGGACCTTGAGAAGACTCAGGAGATGATTCTTAACCTGTTCTACAGGGTTGAGAAATAAATACCATATTTTGAAAGGAATGGTGATAGGTATGAAAAAGAGAGCAGTAATGGCAGCCATGGTTGCTGCACTGGTACTTTCTCAGGCTACGACGGCATTTGCCGCAGGCAGCACAAGCAGCGGCGGCAGCGGTCGTGCGACTGTAAGTGCAACGTATGCTGATGAAGTCAGCGTCACGTTAAACGGAAATACCACAACTCCGAACTACGGCGGAGAGGCATCAAACGGCGCAACAAGCGTAGCCTTCGTAAAGGGTGACACTCACGCAGTGGCAGGTCTTCCGAATGGCATCGTTGATACGATCAATGCCATCAACAGAAACAAGGCAGATCTTGCAAACGTTGGTACGGGTCTTGATCTGAAAGGCTACAATGCCCTGATTGGAACTCATGCAATTATGACGTATCAGGCAGGAACAAAGGTTGAGAAGACAGGCGATGTTTCCATCGATCTGTATGTTCCGAACCTGGTGGATGGTCTTGGCGATGTAGAGGTTCTCTTCTACAACAACATGACCGGCAGATGGCAGCTGATCAAACCGGCTTCCGTAAACACAAAGACAAAGGTCGTAACTGTAACGATCCCGAACTCCGGTACCATTTCCGTTATTTATAAAAAATAAGGAACGGATCCGGTTTCATACCCGGGTGTGCCGCCTGGATGACAGACGGCGCATCCTTCCGGAAAAACATCCGAATAGCAGACGATTTTAGTGAATTGGAAAACAAACTGCATCGTTCTTGAGCGATGCAGGATCAGATAAATGTAACATATCAAGGGGAAATGAGAGAAAAAGCATGTATCGCAAAGATTCACAGGAATGGTTAAAACACATCGATTTTATTCTTTTGGATTTGATCTGTCTTCAGGCTGCCTTTTTACTGGCATATGCCGCAAGCGGATACGGGTTCCATCCGTACCGTTCGATGCTTTATCGAAATGTTGCGGTCATTCTGGAGTGCATAGATCTGTTCGTCATCTTCTTCAACAGCACCATGAGCGGCGTGTTGAAGCGCGGATATTATAAGGAATTTACCGTTACGGTCAAGAATGCCCTGATCGTCGCAGCCCTGACGATCCTGTACCTGTTCGCCCTTCAGCAGGGACAGAATTATTCGAGACTGGCATTGTTCCTTATGATCCCGATTTATGTGGTCATCACCTATCTCACAAGACTTCTCCTAAAGTCAAGATTAAAAAAACAGATGGAAGAGGGAACAAAAACCTCCCTTCTGATCATCACCTCCCAGGATATTGCCCACCGGGTTGTAAAAAGCATGAAGGAAAACAACTTCGCCCGCTATGTGATTAGTGGCGTTGCCCTTGTGGACGCTGACTGGGTCGGAAATGTGATCGAGGGGATCCCGGTCGTTGCCGGAACGGACGATATTCCGGAGTATATCTGTAACAAATGGATCGATGAGGCACTTATCGTGATCTCCGATGAGCTTCCGTATCCGAAGGAGCTGATCCGTGTTCTTACGGAGACCGGCGTGACGACCCATTTAAACCTCGCAAAGATCACAAGCATGCCGGGAAAACGCCAGTTTGTCGAAAAGGTCGGCGCCTATACCGTTTTAACAACGAGCATGAACTACGCCTCTACGTTCCAGCTGATGTTAAAAAGAGGAATGGATATCGCAGGCGGTCTTGTAGGCTGCTTCCTTACAGGGATCATTTTTATCTTTGTTGCACCGGCAATCTATCTTGCATCTCCGGGACCGATCTTCTTTGCCCAGGAACGTGTCGGAAGAAACGGAAAGCACTTTAAGATGTATAAATTCCGGAGCATGTACATGGATGCGGAGGCAAGAAAGGCAGAGCTTATGAAAGAAAACCGTCTCGGTGACGGAAAGATGTTTAAGCTCGACTTTGATCCGAGAGTGATCGGAAACAGGATCCTCCCGGACGGAACAAAAAAGACCGGGATCGGCGACTTTATCCGCCGGACAAGCCTGGATGAGTTCCCACAGTTCTTTAACGTCTTAAAGGGCGATATGTCTCTTGTCGGGACCCGTCCGCCGCTGATCTCAGAGACGAACCTTTACGAGCCGCACCACAAGGCACGGCTTGCGATCAAGCCGGGGATCACCGGAATGTGGCAGGTCAGCGGCCGCAGCGACATTACCGACTTTGAGGAGGTTGTCAACCTCGATAAGGAGTACATCAACAACTGGAATATCGGGCTCGATATCAAGATCCTTATCCGTACGGTATTTCTTGTAGCCAAAGGAGAAGGGGCGATGTAGCAGAAAAGGAAGATCAAGCCAACGGTGATCGCCGCAAAGCGGGGACTGCGGTTGGCTTATCATTTTTAGCACTGTTCAGGAGCGAGGAAGGCAGATGCAACGACTGATTGAGAGTATCAATTCCATGCCGGAATTCATGTGGAATAACATTTTCACCGTGATCAATACCTTGATCTGTGGATTGATCGTGGCGTTGTTTACTTCGACATTTCTTAAAAAGAAGGAAGAACGGACGAGAATTGCCGGTGTCATTGTAGAAAAACGGATCAACAGCGAACAGGAGATTTTACATTTTCTGGAACGAGAATTATTCAAAGAAGAAATCAATGTAGACAACAGCAATAAGCAGGATTATGTGTTTGATGAATTATTAAAAAAATATGGTTTGCCGGTCCCTGATCATGGAGCCATGCAGTATGCCAGAATTTTCACCTCTCCCAAGCTGTTTGATAAATTCTTTCATACGTTTGAAGACCATATTATGAATCATAAGCTTTGGCTTGACACAAAGGTAAAAGAACATCTGGTCTTTATGCAGCTTTATTTTGCGTTCTTCAATACGATTCCTTTGATGATAAAGAGAATTCCTTTACCGAAAGGAAAGGAACTTACCAATGAAGAATTTGACCGGGTTCATCATCGCATCCTTCTATTAATGGGGCATTGCTGTGATTCTGAAATCAATCAGTTGATGTCAGAGCTTGATGAAAAAATCGTGAATTCCGTTTACAAATTGGATTTATCCAGACCTAAAAAAAGCATCATGCGTGACAATATGTATAATGTCGATATGGATCAGTGCATGAAACGGTTTGAGCAAAAAACAATACCTGGCATCTATCAGGAGCCGATCTTTCAACTAATCATGGATTTCGTCTATCAGGAGAAAGGAATTCATGAGGATCGTATGTCTGATGAAGAATTCGAGGAGTTTTTAAAATCGTCCATGCCGCGAGAGTATGAGCAGATGAAACAGGTAAGAGATTCTTTCGAAGAGATGCTAAAAAAGACCGCGGACGAATGTGGAGTGAAAATTGTTCATAAGAGTGAGCTAGATCAATATCCTGATATGTATGGAATGAGTTTAAAAGAGATATTTGATGAAATAAAAGCAAAAAATCATGAAAAGCGGACGGGGTAATGTTGGCCCGATATACCGGAGCAACGTAGAATCGTCGAGCAAGGTGGATAAGAGACATCAAAAATGCGAGAAAAGCTACGTTGCTGTGGAGTGTAGAGTAGACAGTTGTGTATGTAGCAATGATGACAAAATACCGTATTTACGAACATTTTCTACTGCTTGGAAAAATAAGTGAGCTTTTTATGCAACTAAAAGCTACGTTGCTCCGGTATGTAGAGTAGACCTATGCCGAAATGTCTACTCAACAAAATCAGTCGAGTTCTGATGGTCTATGGTGGAGTTGAATATACATACAAAAACACCTGATTTTGCATAAATATACGCTGCATTTTACTCTGAAAATCATGTTTTGTGCAGTAGGACGTTAATACTGATAACTGCATTTATCTGCGTGGCGTTGAGCAACGGACGGAAATTACTAATATTCTGTCGTGTAGACATCATAAAAAATGAATAAATCATTGTGCAGGTTGCAATAAGAATGATAGATACATTTGTATGATTATTACAAAAAAGATGGAATGGGAAAATCTGGCAAAATAGAAGCAAAAAAACGGGTTTACTCAACAGATTAACACTTTGATGTAGAGGGCGGAGAGTGTGGCGTATGAATATGCGCCGAAGAAAAGTAGTGAAAGGTGCAACTGATTTTATTGAGTGAACCTGTCTGGATAATGATATGCAGGAAAATGGACGAAATACCGAGAAAAGATTTGATTGCTGCGGCAAAAGGGTACGACAGCATAAGAAAACACTTAGCCGTGTGAGCGGCAAGAGGAAAAAGGAAATACTATCTGTGAAGAGCAGATGTGTACATAGATTAGGAAATTAACCAAAACGGAGGAATACATATGAGCACAGTTACTTTAGATAATAAAACGATTTTAGTCACAGGTGCAGCCGGCTTCATAGGCTCTAACCTTGTGAAAAGAATCTATCAGGAGGCTCCTTCTGCAACGGTCATCGGCATTGATAACATGAATGCTTACTATGACGTTGCCCTGAAAGAGTTCCGTTTGAATGAGCTGGCCAAGTATCCCACATTCACTTTTGTAAAAGGCAACATCGCTGACAAGGCATTGATCACAGAGCTGTTCGAGAAATATAAGCCTGCTGTGGTCGTGAACCTTGCAGCACAGGCTGGTGTGCGTTACTCCATCACCAACCCGGATGCCTATGTGGAATCCAACCTGGTCGGCTTTTTCAATATTCTGGAAGCCTGCCGTCATTGTGAGAGCTTGGAGCATCTGGTGTATGCTTCCTCTTCCAGTGTCTATGGTTCCAACAAGAAAGTTCCGTACAGCACGGATGACAAGGTAGATAACCCGGTTTCCCTGTATGCGGCAACCAAGAAATCCAATGAGCTGATGGCTCATGCTTATTCCAAGCTGTACAACATCCCGTCCACCGGTCTGCGGTTCTTTACGGTGTATGGTCCTGCTGGTCGCCCGGATATGGCTTACTTCGGCTTCACCAATAAGCTGGTGAAGGGCGAAACAATTAAGATCTTCAACTACGGCAACTGCGAACGCGACTTCACTTACGTGGACGATATTGTTGAGGGCGTTGTCCGCGTAATGAAGAAAGCTCCGGACAAGAAGAATGGTGAGGACGGCCTGCCGATTCCGCCGTATGCAGTTTACAACATCGGTAATCAGAATCCGGAAAATCTGCTGGACTTCGTGCAGATTCTGAGCGAGGAACTGGTTCGTGCGAAAGTGTTGCCGGAGGATTATGACTTCGAGGCACACAAGGAGCTGGTTCCGATGCAGCCGGGCGATGTGCCTGTTACTTATGCAGATACGAGCGCTTTGGAGCGTGACTTCGGATACAAGCCGAGCACAAGTCTGCGGACCGGATTAAGAAATTTCGCTGAGTGGTACGCTGAGTTTTATAAATAAGAGATTAGAGGGATAAAGAAATGAGAGAGTTTAAGGATTTGAAGATTGCTGTGGCTGGTACTGGTTATGTGGGTCTTTCCATTGCTACGTTGTTATCTCAGCACCACAAGGTGACTGCAGTGGATATTATTCCTGATAAAGTGGAGATGATTAACAATAAGAAGTCTCCGATTCAGGACGAATACATTGAGAAATATCTGGCAGAAAAAGAGTTGGATTTGACTGCAACTCTGGATGCAAAAGAAGCATACTCCGATGCAGATTTCGTGGTCATTGCTGCACCTACAAATTACGATAGTAAGAAGAATTTCTTTGACACAAGCGCAGTCGAAGCGGTCATCAAACTGGTGATTGAGTATAACCCGGAAGCCATTATGGTTATCAAGAGTACCATCCCGGTTGGTTACACTGCATCGGTTCGTGAAAAGTTCCACTGCGATAATATCATCTTCAGCCCAGAGTTCCTGCGTGAATCTAAGGCTCTCTACGATAACCTGTATCCGAGCCGCATTATTGTCGGTACAGATGTGGATAATGCTCGTTTGGTGAAAGCGGCACACACTTTTGCAGAACTCCTGCAGGAAGGCGCAATTAAAGAGAACATTGACACTCTGTTTATGGGCTTTACCGAAGCAGAAGCTGTCAAACTTTTTGCGAATACTTATCTGGCTCTGCGTGTCAGCTACTTCAATGAACTGGATACTTATGCCGAGATGAAGGGATTGAATACCCAGCAAATCATTAACGGTGTTTGCCTTGATCCTCGTATTGGTACTCATTATAACAATCCGTCCTTTGGCTACGGCGGCTATTGCCTGCCGAAAGATACCAAGCAGTTGCTGGCAAACTACGCTGATGTGCCAGAGAACCTGATCGAAGCTATTGTTGAAAGTAACAGAACAAGAAAAGACTTTATCGCTGACCGTGTGTTGGAGATTGCTGGTGCGTATGAGGCAAATGATAGCTGGGATGAGAGCAAGGAGAAGGAAGTCGTTGTTGGTGTTTACCGCTTGACCATGAAGAGCAACAGCGACAACTTCCGCCAGAGCAGTATCCAAGGTGTCATGAAACGCATCAAGGCAAAGGGTGCAACGGTTATTATCTACGAGCCGACATTGAAAAATGGTGAGAAGTTCTTTGGTTCTGTTGTTGTGAATGATCTGGACGAGTTCAAGAAGCAGAGTCAGGCCATCATCTCAAACCGCTATGATAAGTGCCTGGATGATGTGAAAGAGAAAGTGTACACGAGAGATATTTTCCAGAGAGATTAAGAAAGACGAGGGATACAGAATGAAAGGCATTATTTTAGCGGGAGGATCAGGCACTCGTCTGTATCCGTTGACGAAAGTTACGAGCAAGCAGCTCTTACCTATTTTTGATAAACCGATGATTTACTATCCGATGTCCGTTCTGATGAACGCTGGCATCCGCGACATTTTGATTATTTCCACACCACAGGATACTCCTCGTTTCGAGAACTTGCTGGGTGATGGGCACCAGTTTGGTGTGAATTTGACCTATGCTGTTCAGCCTTCTCCGGATGGATTGGCACAGGCCTTTATCATTGGTGCTGATTTTATTGGCAATGGTTCTGGGCGACAACATCTTTGCGGGTCACGGATTAAAGAAACCAATGAGGGCGGCTATATCAGCTGGTATGATTTCACGAAAGAAATCTACCGTCAGGCTGGATATAAGACGGAAGTCCTGCCGGTGACCACGGCAGAGTACGGTCTGAGCAAGGCTGCTCGCCCGTTCAACAGCCGCTTAGATAAGAGCAAGCTGGTAGAAGCTGGATTTACTCCGCTTCCGACCCGGCAAGATGCGCTGAGCCGTTATCTGAAAGAAATCGAGCAGTTTTGATTTTATATAAAATGTGCAATAAGGAGAAAATAAATGATTATTACAAAAACACCATTTCGTATGTCTTTCTTCGGTGGCGGAACAGATATGGAAAGTTTTTTCAAAGATAATGGTGGTGCGGTTTTGTCCACCACATTTGACAAATATTGTTATGTAAATGTGCGTCATCTGCCGCGTTTTTTTGACTACTCTACAGAATTATCTTACTCGAAAACAGAGCGAGTAACTGACATCAATGACATCCAGCATCCGGCTATCCGAAATGCAATGAAGATGTTAGACATGCACGAGATTCGTCTCACTTATGAAGCGGATCTGCCTGCCCGTTCAGGTCTTGGCACATCAAGCTCATTTGCAGTTGGTATGCTGAACGCCTTTTATGCATTAAAAGGGAAATATGCAGATAAGAAGAAGTTGGCAGATGAAGCAATCTATCTGGAACGCAACCTTTGCCATGAAGCAGGCGGATGGCAGGATCAAATTGCAGCATCTTTTGGTGGATTTAATCGCATCAACTTTAATGCAGATGGTTATGAAGTTCTTCCGGTAATCATCTCATCGGAAAGAAAGAAACAGCTCAACCAAAACTTAATGATGTTTTTCACTGGCTTTACCCGCTTCTCTTCTGACGTACAGAAGGCAAACGCAGCAGAAAAGACGGATAAAACAGCACAGCTGAAAGAGATGCTTTCTTTGGTAGATGATGCAGAGCGGGTTTTGACGGATAAAGAAAGCGATTTGGATGATTTTGGACGGCTACTTGACCATACTTGGAAGTTAAAGCGGCAGACTGGCTCGGCTGTGTCAACAAACAGTATTGATGAACTGTATGCAAAGGGGATGGCTGCTGGTGCTTTGGGAGGAAAGTTGCTCGGTGCAGGTGGTGGCGGTTTTCTTGTATTCTATGTACAACCGGAGCGTCAGGACGCAGTGCGCTGGGCAATGAGAGATTTGCTGTACATCCCATTTAAGTTTGAGGATGGCGGTACAAGAGTGATCCACTATACACCAGAAGATTATACACCGAGGAACTGAGAATATGAAAGTAGTAATTATGGCGGGTGGAAAGGGAACTCGTATTTCTTCCGTGGCGAGTGACATTCCAAAGCCAATGATAAAAATTGAGGGCATTCCTGTTTTGGAACGAGAGATTGAATGTCTGAAAGAGCAGGGCTTCGATGACATTCTTATTACTGTGAGTCATCTTGGAAATATCATCATGGATTACTTTGGTGATGGTTCTGGAAACTCACCAGTGACAGGGCAGCCGTTTGGTGTACATATTGAATATTATTTTGAACAAGAACCACTGGGTAATGCGGGTGCACTGTTCAAGATTAAAGACAAATTAGCAGAAGATTTTCTGCTTTTGAATGCTGATGCTATGTTTGATGTGGACTTTAACAGATTTGTTGAGTATCACAAGCGACATGGTGGACTGGTTACACTTTTTACTCATCCTAATAGCCATCCGTATGATAGCGGGCTGATTGTTGCAAATAAAAATGGTGCGGTTGAAAAATGGCTTGCAAAAGAGGATGAAAGGCCGAAGTATTATCGAAACCGCGTGAATGCGGGGCTTCATGTCATTAACCCAAAAGTATTAGCACTTTCCAAGATTGATGCCGAAGCTGTTGGAAAAATTGGCGGTGACGGAAAACCCGTAAAAGTGGACTTGGATCGCCAGTTGTTGAAGCCTCTTGCTGGAACAGGAAAGATGTTCTGTTACGACAGTCCGGAATATGTTAAGGATATGGGAACACCGGATAGGTACTATTCTGTGTGCGCTGATTATCGAGAAGGGCGCGTTACAGGAAAGAATCTGAAAAATAAGCAGAAGGCGATATTCCTTGACCGAGATGGAACGATTAATAAATATGTTGGTTTCCTTCGGAACATTGATGATTTTGAGTTGATAGATGGAGTTGCAGAAGCGATTCGCAAAATTAATGAGTCGGGATATCTTGCAATCGTCGCAACTAATCAGCCTGTAATTGCTCGTGGTGAAGTATCATTTGACGAGTTAGAAGAAATTCACAACAAGATGGAAACGCTTCTCGGCAAGGAGGGCGCATATCTGAATGCAATCTATTATTGTCCGCATCATCCTCATAAGGGATATGAGGGGGAGCGTCCGGAATTGAAGATTGATTGTGACTGCCGAAAGCCAAAGCCAGGGATGCTATTGAAAGCAGCCGAAGACTTTAATATTGATTTGTCTCAATCTTGGATGATTGGTGACGGAGAGAATGATATTAAGGCTGGAATTAACGCTGGGTGTAAAACTGTGTTAATTGGAAATGGTGACGAAAACTACGGTCAAATGATGATGGTTGATTCTCTGTTGGCGTTTGTGAAGATGTCTTTGTGAAAAAATTGCGGAGTATAAAAATGATAGAGCTAAAAGAAAATATAAAAAAACATATTGATTTGCTTTGTGAACGTTATCCGGCATTGAAGATTGTAGAAGATGATATTGGAAGGGCATATCAGATATTAGAAGATTCATATAAAAATGGCGGAAAACTGTTGGTTGCTGGAAATGGTGGATCTGCAGCGGATGCAGAGCATATCGTTGGGGAATTGATGAAAGGATTCAAACTTCCAAGAAAACCGCAGTCGGATTTTGCAGACAAGTTAATTCAGACAAATACAGAATTAGGAGCTGTTTTGGCTGAAAACTTGCAGGGGGCACTCCCTGCGATTGCCTTGGATGGCCATCCGGCATTATCTACGGCCTATATGAATGATTGTGAGCCACTTCTTTGTTTTGCACAGCAGGTAAATGGCTATGGCAAAACGGGTGATGTGTTCCTTGGCATTTCAACAAGTGGTAACAGTAAAAATGTTTTGTATGCAGCGACAACTGCTCATGCAAAGGGTATGAAAGTAATCGGTCTGACAGGGGCAAAAAGCAGCAAGCTTGAGCAGATGAGTGATGTGTGTATCAAAGTGCCTCAGACAGAGACCTATATGATTCAGGAATTCCATCTTCCGGTTTACCATTGCTTGTGCTTAATGTTGGAAGATGAATTTTTTTGGGAGAACTGATGTGATGGAAAAACAACCATTGCTTAACACATACATAAACAATGTCACAATGTCGGAGACGGTAGAAGCCATTGAGCAGATGATTACTGCAGATAAAAAATCCTACATCGTGGCAATCAATGTGGATGTTGTTATGAAAATAGAAGATGATCCATACCTAAAGAAGGTCGTTGATAGAGCTGATATGGTGCTGGTAGACGGCAAGCCGTTGGTATGGATTTCTAAAATGCATGGCAAGCCGTTAAAAGCGAAAATTTCGGGGTCTGATTTGGTTCCACTGCTTTGTGAAGCTGCGGCTGAAAAAGGATATAAAATCTTTATTATTGGCGGAAAAGATGGCATTGCGGCACAGGCGAAAGAAAAATTAGAAAGCAAACATCCGAAGATTCAAATCGTCGGAACTTATGCGCCCCCATTTGGATTTGAAAAGGATGAGAAAGAGTTAAATCATATTAATCAAATGATTTCTGATGTGAAACCTGATTTGCTGATTGCGTGCTTTGGATGTCCTAAGCAGGAAAAATGGATTTATGAGAATATCGGAAAGTATGATGCAAAAGTTTCAGTATGTGCAGGCGCAACGGTTGACTTCCTTGCTGGAAATGTGAAACGTGCACCACGCTGGATGAGTGAGCATGGTTTGGAGTGGTTTTATCGCTTCTTGCAAGAACCAAAACGGATGTTTAAGAGATACTTTATAAACGACATAAAGATTGTCAATTTGATAAGAAAATATAGGTAATGACATGGAAAATATATGTTTTGTTGTAAATAAATATCCAAATGAATTTGAACCATATATGCTTGTTTTTTTGCAGCAACTTGCTTGGGAATTTGCAGATATGGGGAAAAAGGTAACCGTGATATGTCCTTTGCCCGTAAATTTGAATAGGAAGTATTTGCAGATACCTTATCACACCAGAGAATATACAGAAAAGAAGAAATCTATTGATATATACTGGCCAAAAACAGCAGGGCTTGGTCAATCGCATTATGTTTTGGGAAGAAGCCCAGTTGGAATAACGACTTTTTTCTTAGAAAAAGCAGCGGAACGCGTAATTAGATCATTCACAGAAAAACCAGATGTTATATATGGACATTTCATGGCACCGTCCGGTATTGCTGTGGCAAGATTAAGTGATACGTTCAAAATTCCTGCTTTCTTTGCGTTAGGTGAGTCACATAATACAATAGAACAGTTTGGAGCAGAAAGGGCAAAGGAAGAACTAAAAGATATTGCAGGAGTTATAGCTGTTTCAACATATCTAAAAAGATGGATAGTTGATGCAGGTGTTCTTGAAGATGATAAAGTAGAAATCTTTCCAAATGGAATTAATGGAGATAGGTTTAGAAAATATAATAAGACTTATGCACGCGATTACTTTGGATTACCAAAAAATGAAGTGCTAGTAGGATTTGTTGGTGCATTCAACGAGCGAAAAGGGATTCTGCGAGTGTGCGAAGCTATGAAAACGGTTAGAGGTGCAAGGTTAATATGTGCGGGGAAAGGTGAGCAGAGTCCCTATGGCGATAATTGTATTTTTGCAAAGTCTTTAAAGCCAGAAGAAATACCGCTGTTTAATAGTGCAGCAGACATTTTTGTGTTACCAACGTTGAATGAGGGATGTAGTAACGCAATCGTTGAAGCAATGGCTTGTGGATTACCGATAATATCATCAAATAGAGCATTTAATGATGATATTTTGGATGCGGAATGCTCTATTAGAGTAAATCCAGTTGATGTCGATGAAATTCATGAAGCAATTCAAAAACTTGTTTCAGACCCTATTAGTAGAGAAAAAATGTCAGAAGCCGCAATAAAAAAAGCAGAAAATTTGACATTGAGTGTGCGCGCTCAAAATATTCTGGCGTACATTGAAAATAGAATAGGAGTATGGGAAAGTGAAAATACGGATAGGAACAGAAGAAAGAAGTTTTAGTTCGGCTAAAGTTTGGAGAGTGTTTTATGCACTTTTTGGACAATGGCTGCCTAGATCCTGTTATTCAAAAATATGCATGAAAATTAGATATTTCTTCCTAAAAAAAATTGCCAAAAATACTGGCAAGAACGTCAATATAGAACAGTATGTCGTATTTGGAGAGGAATTTGAAATCGGTGATAATTCAACCGTTGGATTTCGATCTGATCTATATGGTCCAGTTAAAATTGGAAGAGATGTTATGTTGGGACCGGAGGTAGCTATCTATACTCATAATCACCGTCACGATGAAACTGATATTCCAATGATTCAGCAAGGATATACGGAGATGAAACCTGTATATATAGATGATGACGTGTGGATTGGGAGAAGGGTGTTGATTATGCCAGGAGTCCATATAGGAACAGGAGCAATTATAGCCGCAGGTTCAGTTGTGACCAAGAACGTTGAGCCATACAGTATTGTAGGGGGGAATCCGGCCAAACACATCAAATATAGAAGGGAAAATCTATGAGTGTAAAAATATATATTAAAAAGTCATTAAATGTGTTCTTCTGGTGTCTGGATAAAATATCAAGAAAGGCTTATGTGAAATTCTATCCCCAATATTTAAATTGGCTTGGAATAAAGATTGATACGAAAAATTGCGAGCAAACATGGATTAGTCCAACTGTGTTTTTGATAGTTCGCAATATGATTTAATAGAGATAGGAAAAGACGTCACCATTTCTTTTGGGGTAAAAATATTGGTTCATGATTTTAGTATTAAACACGCAGCTAGAGTTATTTGTAAAGAAGATAAAGTGAAAACATCAATAAGGAAATCTGTTAAAATCGGAAATAATGTTTTTATCGGTGCAGAAACAATGATTTTGCCTGGAACAGTTATATGTGACAATTGTATTGTGTGTGGGGAGGACTGTGATTAAGGGAAAAACAGATCCAAATGGAATATACGCAGGAAACCCGGCAAAAAGGATAGGTTGCGTTGAGACATTTGAAAAAAAATATATAGATTGACATAGGAGCAGATAGGATGAAAACAATTGCTTTTTTTGTACCTCAGTATCATCAAATTCCATTAAATGACAAATACTGGGGCGAAGGATTTACAGAGTGGGATAATGTAAAAAATGCGAAACCACTATTTGAGGGACATATTCAACCTAAGATTCCACTGGATAACAATTATTATAATTTATTGGACCGTAGAACAAAGATATGGCAACGTGATTTGGCTAAAGAATATGGCATTTATGGTTTCTGCTATTACCACTATTGGTTTAACGGAGAAATGCTTTTAGAGAAACCTTGTGAGCAGATTTTAGGCGATTCGGAATTGGATCTGCCATTCTGTTTTTGCTGGGCAAACGAAGCGTGGTCAATGGAGTGGACTGGTAAAAAAACAGTGATTATGCCACAATTTTATGGTGAAAAAAAAGAGTGGCTTGAGCATTGGAAATATCTCCTGCAGTTTTTCAGAGATGATAGATATATAAAAATAGATGGGAAACCTGTTTTGATTATTTATCGACCAGAATCAATAGAATGCCTCAGTGAAATGCTGCAATATTGGAGAGAATTGGCATTCGAAGCAGGGTTTCCTGGTATGGTTTTTATGAACCAAAGTGCGGAGTTTATGTTGGACAATAGAAAAGATCACAGCCAAATAGATTTTGAAATTGAATATGAACCAATTAACTCCAGAAAGAGTTTGGGGAAGAACAAATTTGCAAATATAAAAAGACTAAGAAGAGATGTTATGAACTTCTGTGAAAAAAAATTTGGTTGGGATTTACGGCGACATGGCAATTATCTTTTAATGAAGGCGACTAATATGCAAAGGCCTAGTTATGATGAGGCGTGGAAAGACATTTTAACTAGAAAACCGCATGGCAATAATTCGATTCCATGTGCATTTGTAAATTGGGATAACAGTCCGAGATATCATGAGAGAGGACAGGTTTATATAGGTGCAAATCCAGAAAAATTCAAAAAGTATTTTTCGGCACAGATTAAGCGGACAAAAGAAGTCTATCATAAGGATATGATGTTTATTTTTGCATGGAATGAATGGGGAGAAGGTGGTTATCTGGAGCCGGACGAAGAAAACAAATATGGTTATCTTGAAGCTGTAAGAGACGCTTTAAAGGAGAATGATGAGTTTCCATGGTAAAAAAATATAATAGTCAGAAAAATATTATTTGGATTGCTTCTAATGCCCCCTACAGTGGCGCACCCGCAGCGGGAGGTCAGACTTTTAATTATTACCTAAATGGTTTTAAGCGAAGTGCTGATTTTAATATTAGACTGGTGTGTTGGGGGGATATTTGGAAAAAAAAGGAAATTGAAGATGAGCAAAAGGATATAGTTCATCATGTGATCTATACTGAACCAACACTAAAATCTAAAATTAAAAAAATTAGCAACATTGAGTCATCATATAATCCATGGAACAAAAATGCCAATCTGATTTCAAATTATTGTGCAAATGAAATCATAAACACATTAGTTAACTGGAAAGTTGAGGGTTTTTTGCCAGATTGTATTATTTTAGAATGGACAAATACGGTGGTGCTAGCTTCTCGAATACATAAGATATTTCCAGATGCTAAACTAATCGCTTCTGAGCATGATGTGACATTTGTTGGCTATAAAAGAAAAGCAAAGTATTTTAAAGGAATAAAAAAGATTTTATGGAAACATAAATACCTTTATGAAAAGAAAACGGAACTGAATGCTTTGAGAGAGTGTGACTTAATACTTCCACATAATGCTGAAAACAAGGAAGTGCTAATAAAGTACGGAGTAAATGAAGAGAAAATTCAATGGCTTGTTCCTTATTATAGTAATATGTCGGGGTGTGCAAGAAAATCTAACAACCGAGATATACTTTTCTTTGGAGCCATGTCTCGCCCAGAAAACTATTTAAGCGCAATTTGGTTCATTGAGAATGTGATGCCCTTATTGAATGATTTAGAAGTTCGTTTCGTTATTGTAGGTAGTAAACCGCCAGAGGAATTAAAAAGATTTAAGTCCGACCGTATTGTGATTACTGGATTTGTTAATGATACACTTCCGTATTTTGAATCTTCCATGTGCTTGGTAGCTCCATTAGTTCTAGGAGCAGGAATAAAAGTCAAAATATTAGAGGCCATGTCATCAGGAATTCCAGTGTTGACAAATGATATAGGGATTGAAGGTATTCCGGCTGAAAATGGGTCAACATACTTCCATTGTAATGATGCAGAAACTTATAATAAAATTATTCGACAATTGTATAGTGGTGAGATTGACACTGAAACGGTTTCTATTAAATCAAGAGAATTTATGAAACGGTTGTTTGATGTTGAAGGATCTTTGAGACGGTATATGTATTTGTGCAAGGAATTATAACATGGAATGATCGAAGCGTAGCAAAGGAGGCGAATTATGAAAATTAAAGTCAGCATAAATACACCTAAAATTGTGTTGTTGATAGCCTTGCTTTTGTATGCGCTATCGCAACAGAGTTGGGGTGGGCTTATTTCTGGTACTATTATGTGGCGTATACTCTTTTTGGGATGCGTCGTATTTGGTATTACAGCATTTTTCAAACTAGTTAAGACACCTTCATTGTACATGGTTATGAGTGTTGCAATGATAGCAGTTGTCCTTTTGTTTAATAATCAAAACCTTAGCAATGGAAGTAATGGCTATGAATTGGTGTTTTGTGAAATAGTGCTATTTTCAATCTCTGCATATCGAGATGATTATTGGATTAAGAGTTCGTTGAAATTGATGCTTATGTTGGGCGTTTTTTATGCACTGATGACATTGTTGTCATTTTCTAGTAAAGGGTTCTATGATTTGATCATATATCCTTTCATATCTTCAATTAACGATACCAGTCATATGGGATTGAGTGTGTATTATTCCAATGGATTTACAGCACATTATAGTTTTAATGGAATGTATGTTGCAATGGGAGTATGCATAGCGATGGGGAGCTTAGTACCTTTGAGCGGTTGCCAAAATGTGAGAAAAAAATTGTTGAAAGTCATATTTGTCGTACTTATGTTTTTAGCTCTTCTCTTGACAAATAAGCGCGCTCATATACTTTTTACTGGAGCTGGAGCTTTCTTAGCGTACTACTTTTATAATAGTAATACGCCAACTAAAAGAATAACAAAAATTATGGCATTAATAATAGGTGTTTTACTGGCGGCATACTTTCTTAGCTATTTTATGCCGGATGCTTTTGAATTTTTAAGACGTTTTGAGGAATCGGCTAATGGTGAGGGTGGCATATCCAATGGTCGATATATAGTTTGGGGAATTGCAACAGCGTTTGCCAGTGGGAATAAGATGTTTGGAACAGGATGGTGGTCTTTTTATCGTTATTTCGGAGCCCATGTACATAACATATACCTTCAGCTTTATGTTGAAACGGGACTGATTGGCACAACGATATTCATTCTTTTCTTTTTTAATGCTTATGTTAAAAATATTGTACTTATCAAAGAAATCCGTAGAGGGAAAGTGTTTTTATCTGAAAACGCTGAAAAGCATTTAATTATTTCGCTTATTTACCAGACTTTCTTTCTGTTATATGGAATAACTGGCACATGTCTTTATGAAATTCCAACATTGGTTCCATATATAATTTTTGCGACAATTACGGAACATTACTGGTATTTGAATAAGAAAGGAGTATGTAGACTATGAAAATTGGCATACTAACATGGTATTATGGAGCAAATTATGGTGCAAAAGCCCAGGCTTATGCGCTAAATCAAGTTGTGTCTCATTTGGGGCATACGGTCCAGATGGTAAATTATAAAACCAATGGATTTGAGAAAGTCAATATAGGAACTAATTTAAATGTTGAGCGTGCAAAGCATCATCCGGTTTTATATTTGAAATGTCTATGGCGTGTAAAAAATTTCTGGGAAGTAAATAAATACTTTAATGAATCAATTGTTATTCGTAAAGGAGAGGATGTTGATAGTTTAGGACTGGATTGTGTGATATTTGGAAGTGATGCAATCTTTAATGTTAATCATAAGCTGTTTGAAAAAATATATATGGGTGTTGGGATCAAGAAAACAAAGAAAGTTTCTTACGCACCTAGTTGTGAAGATTTAAATCCTAATTATAAATTAAGTAAAGAATGTATAGATTCTTTACGACAATTCTCAAATGTATCTGTTAGGGACGAGAATACTAAGCGGTTACTAAAAAATAATGTTGGCATAGATGCAGTGGAAGTCTTAGATCCAACACTTTTGTATGATTTTGTTGATATTAGTACCAGATGGGATGAGAAAGATTATATTTTAATTTATACATTTTCGGATTGGAGCATATATCAAAAGCAAATCCAGTTATTTGCAAAAGATCATGGGCTCAAGATTATTGCAGTAGGGAGATATTGTAAATGGGCATATAGATCTTACACAGCAGCATCATTTGAACAATGGATATGTTCGTTCAGGAAGGCTACATATGTTTTGACTGATTCATTTCATGGTACAGTTTTTTCTATTAAGAATAATAAGCAAATGATTTTATGTAGTAGACCAGATAAGAGAGCTAAAATTGAGAGTCTATTAAATGATGCGAGAATACAACGGAAATTTTATGATGGCAAGGAATCTATAGAGACTTACCTTCAAGCAGTAACAATAGATTATCAAGAAGTGAATCAGAGTATGAAGAAACTGGTTGATTTCTCAATGGCATATTTGCAAAAGAGTCTTGCAGATAATGTAGATTATTATGGTGAACACTAATATGAACGAAAATAAGAAAGCAGGAATTGAGAATGCATTTAAGGCAGGTGTATGGTATTCACTATCTGCTATTGCGGCAAAGTCAATTTCGATAATTACAACACCTATTTTCACGCGAATGATGTCAACATCAGACTATGGAATTGCAGCGACATTCTCATCGTGGTATTCGATTTTTTTGATATTATGTACTGCTAATCTTTCATATAGCCATTCCAGAGCCAAGATTGATTTTCCGGGACAGTTTACTAGATATGTGGGGGCAACACATACTTTATCTTATCTGATTACAGGAGTATTATCAGTAGTTGCAATTTTATTTCTATCACCGGTAGCAAAATTTTTGGATCTAAATCCTGCTTTGATTCTGCTTTTGTTGATATATCTTTTCTCAGGCGGGACAATTAATATTTCTCAAAGTGAGAATAGATATTGTTATGATTATAAGAAAAATATTTTCATAACATTATTTACTACTGTTGGAACTGTGCTTTTTACATTTCTTTTCCTTGGCATCATTAAAGAAAACCGTTATTATGCAAAAATCCTTGGATTTGTTGTTCCATCTCTATTACTTGCCGTTTGGATTGTTATCTTACAAACAAGAAAAAGAGCATTTTGTATTAACTTAGATTATTGGAAATATGGGCTTCGCATTTCAATGCCTTTGATTTTCCATACCATATCTTTGAATGTGTTAACTCAGTCAGACCGTATAGTGATTAATAAAGTGTGTGGAAGCGAGGCTGCTGGTATATATAGTCTGATTTATCAATATGCAATGCTGATAAATATTATCTTAAATGCAATTAATGAGAGCTGGAATCCATGGTTTCATGACATATATAATGAAAGGCGCTGCGATCTGATAAATAAAAACATTACTCCGTTGAATGCTTTTGTTTCATACATATGCATCGGGTGTATTACAGTTGGTCCAGAAGCGATAATGATTTTAGGGGGAGAAAAATATATCTCAGGTCAGGATTGTATTTTCCCGATTGTTTTGGGACTTTTAGCACAATTTCTGTTTAGTCATTATATTATTATTGAAGTTCACCATAAACAGACTCAATTTACTTCGCTTGGAACAATTATTGCAGCAGCTATCAATTTGGGATTAAATGTTGCATTAGTACCGTTTTTTGGATTTACATGCGCGGCATATACAACCCTAATTGCATATTTGGTGCTTTACTTAATTCATTTATATATAACAAGGCATATGCTGAATATTCACTTATACAATGATTTGAAGATTTTTGGATGGTTTGGCGTGGTTGCATTATATGGTATATTATCAAAAATTTTGTATAGAACGATCATGCCGAGGTATGCACTATTTTGTATCGTTACGATTGCTTTGTTTGCAATATATAAAGATGTTGTGTTGGGCTTAATAAAGAAAAAAAGGAGTTAACAAAAGTGAGCGAGAATATATCATTGGTTGGTGCGTCCTGTTGCGGGTGTATGGCGTGTGAAGCAGTATGCCCAGTACATGCCATAGAATTGGATACACGGGGGGTATTGGTACCCGAAAATTAATGCTTGTGTTTACTGTGGTAAGTGCTTGGATGTTTGTCCGATATTAAACTCGGAGCATAATAAGGTTAAGGAGAAAAATACAGCATACGGTATAGTATCTACCATAAAATATGTAACATGAAAAATAGATTAAGAAAGAAATGGTACAATGAAGATAGAAAAAGCGGATGAGAGAGCTGTGATACAAATCCTTAGAGGAATTGCAATAGTGTTAGTTGTTATACACCATGTCATGAAGTGTTTTTCGCTTTCGAACGAATTGAATACCTTATTGACGATCATTAACACAGTCCATGTTGTTGTTTTTTTTGTAATTTCAGGTTGGCTTTTTGAAAAAAAGAAATGTAAGTATAGGAAGAACGGCATTTTTCTGTTTCTTAAGAAGAAGTTTTGTCAATTAATAGTTCCTTATATGACTTTTTCCTTTTCATTTGCGATTTTGATATGGTTGGGAAGCCATATTGAAGTGCTGAAACAAGCAACCTTGGCATTAGCTAAGGGAAGAGTTAAAAGTCTGGTTCAAATCATTGTTGATATCGTTTTATATAGAAATGTATATTATGAATCACTTTGGTTTGTCTATGCAATGTTTTTTTTAATGGCTTTAATGTTTTTACTTTATGATGATAGATTTGTGAGGCTCCCTTTTGTAATAAGTATGTTGCTATTGGCCACTTTTATAAAGTCCTATGCATGGATGCTAATTGATTTGGAACGATGGACGATTCTTAATAATACTATTATGTATTTTCCATGGATGCTGTTTGGAAGGCTGCTTTACACGAGGCTACACAATGGATTTGTAGTGAAGTGGAATATAGTTGCTATTGCAGCTCTTGTTCTTTCAATGTGTATTATTAGATGGTATTATATTGATCTTAAGTGTTTTATGGGACTATATGCTAGAGCTATTTGGCAAGGATTGGAATTTCTTGCAATAAGACTCACTTTTTTGGCATTAGTGTTAGCCTTGTCCAAATGGTTAATTATAACGGATAAATATAAGCCGATTGAATATATTGGTGATATGTCGTATGATATTTATTTGATTCATAATCCTTGGATTGTATCAACCCTGTCTATTATTTTGAAGAATCGGGTTACGATACCTTTGGCTATTGTGATTGGCACAATAATGACTATTGTAATAAGTGTTACTGTAATTAATGTGATTAAGTGTTATTTAAATCCTATTTACAAGGTATACTTCGGAAAGATTTAATTAGAAATTTGACTCGTGCGTCCATTTCACTGAGGGGGTTAAAATCCTGCCTGAAAAGAAAATAATCACCTCGTTTGTTGGCTAGTCCGCATAAAATCAACTATATTATATGACTGTGTGAAAATACCTGTAAAGGTAAGAACATCAAAAATGCCATGTGTAAGCATGGCTACGCCGTCCGAAAATGCTGCCTCTACGTGGCGGACGGCAGGCAACGGGAGTGTGTCTGGACACCTCCGGCTAAAGCATCACGTTTTTTGCAATAAATAGCACATTCATAACTAACTAAAGAAATAAAGGAATAAGTTTGGAAAAGTTCTTTAGAAGATAGTCTTTAGGTATATTTCAATACAATAATCCGATATTTCAATTGGCTCCATGTTTACAAATATTCATAAGGAATATAATAATGCGAAACATTTTAGCTTTTAGACGTTGTACAGGTGAGGAAATCCGATGGCTTGTTGGAACTTTTGAGTCGCAATTTCCAACATCATCGAATTGGCAGATAAAAGAAGTTGATATCAATGAAGTTATACCGCTCTGTAAGTATGTGTATAGCAGGAGTGAATATTACGGTGCGGCGGAGCCGCTAGTCCGGTGTGGCGAGAGCCACCTGTCCGGACTAACGGAGCCACTCCGTTCTCTGTAGCGATAAGTTACTTTGCCATTGCCGGATCTAATCCATATACCTCTCGCATAGAAAGATCTTTGGAGGGATCAATGCTTTCAATATCGATTTTATATGAGTCATACGTTATACGATCCATAATGGCATCTGCCAGGGTACTTTCACCGCCACAGATTTGTTGGTACCATTCACTTTCGCGGAACTGCGAGCAAAAGATCGTGGATGATTTCTTGCGTCTTTTGTGTATCAGTTCAAAAAGGTTTCTGGCTTCAGCTTCCGTCAGTTTGAGGAGAAGCCACTCGTCAATGATCAGTACTACTGGCTTGGTGTACTTCTTCAGGACAGTTGAAAAAATTCCGCTGTCTCTGGCAGCCTGCAAGTCCAGTAATAAATCAGGAAGCCGCACATACCGTACTGTGTAGAAGTGTTTGCAGGCCTCCATGCCAAAAGCACAGGCCATATAAGTTTTACCACTTCCGGTGGCACCTGTAATGAAGATGTTCCTGTATTCCGTAATGTATTCGCAAGTTGCTAGGCGGCTGATCAGTGCTTTGTTCAGTTTCCGACCGGATTGGTAATCAATTGCTGCAATGCTGGCATACGGCTGTTCAAACTCAGCCTGCCGGATCAGTCTTTTCAACCGGTTATTTTTGCGATTGCTGTACTCGATATCAACAAGCATACCGAAGCGGTCCTCGAACGGCACTTCCTTCATTGTAGGATCATCCATCTGGATACGGAATGCATCTGCCATAGCGGTCAGGCGCATTTCAATAAGTTTATCGATTGTACTTTGATTTGTCATGATCGCTTACCTCCATAGTATCTGGCACCTCTTGTGATGCCATGTGGCTTTTCAACAGTCTGAGATTCCTTTGATGCATTCGATATGTCATCTGGTGAGTCTTTCATTGCAGCCAATAGATTTTTGATACTTTTATAGCTGGGTTTAGCAGAATAAGAAAGTGCTTTGGCACAGACCTGTTCCAGTTTTTCAGGCGAATATTTCTCTACTAGTTTTAACAATCCCATACAGCTTCTATAGGATTGTTGTTCAAACCTGCCGGAGGTAAGTATTGCATCGACAACCTTACTTGTGTTAATTCCAATCGAATCTGCCCATTTGCGGAACCTGTCGCCGTTTCCTGAAATTCCAGATGTTCTGTACGGCTATCCACAAATCCGGTATGCCTTTTCTCTGAAAAAGCATGCTGTTCGATTCTTGGGGACCGGATGTTGTGGATAAATGCAGTAAAATAAAAATATCGCTTTTTTTGACGGAAAACATGGGAAAATTTTTCTCTGTAATGCACAAACACTACATCAGTCTTTTGGGATTATCGTTTGGTCTGATTGGATGCTTCGGTATGATCTCCAGCCCTTGCATGAACATCGCATACTGTTCGGATGATATTTCCAGAGCTTCTTCTGCGGAGCGCGGCCAGCTGAACGCACCATTGTCTAATCTCTTGTAGAGAAGCAGGAAACCATCCCCTTCCCAAAGAAGACCTTTGATGCGGTTTGTTTTCTTGCCACAAAACAGAAAAAGCGTATTTTTATCGTAAGGATCAAGCTGAAAACGAAACCGGATCATTGTTGCCAAACCGTCTATGCCCCGGCGCAGATCCGTATAGCCTGCAGCAAGGTAAATCTTTTTTAATCCGGTTGCATCATTCAACATGAACCAATACCTCCAGAATACTTCGGATGATATCTGCTGAAGTGTGATTATAAATTTCGAGCGCCAGTCCTCTGGAGTTGCGAAGAACGGCTGCCGGTTTAACCCTACGGGAATCTGCTGATGGCATTGTTGTTGGTAGTGTTGCTGGTATTGGAAGTTCCACAAAAGCCGGTTCTGGATTACAGGCTTTCAGACATACTTTTCTAACTCGGCGTAAGCGATAGTAATAATTCGCTTTGGTAATGCCATGTTCACTGCACCATGTTTCA
>ERZ1026901.491-NODE-491-length-31690-cov-9.037964_pt1 | contig 31690 bp, 28 predicted proteins | sample MGYA00380179_ERZ1026901 | MGnify/ENA primary metagenome ERZ1026901 (study PRJEB33269, sample SAMEA4719815) | human gut metagenome | biome: human-associated habitat; feature: organic feature; material: feces | place: Cameroon | collected 2013-10 ... | reverse complement strand
GTTATATATAATATAAGTATGATAAATAAACATATATTATTTATCATAATTATATGTTACAACATGTGTCAATCTGGCACGGTGACTACCCCCCTGACAGGAGTAAACAATGTCAAAGCAACAGATCGGCGTCGTCGGTATGGCAGTGATGGGGCGCAACCTTGCGCTCAACATCGAAAGCCGTGGTTATACCGTCTCTATTTTCAACCGCTCCCGTGAAAAGACGGAAGAAGTGATTGCCGAGAATCCAGGCAAGAAACTGGTTCCTTACTATACGGTGAAAGAGTTTGTTGAATCTCTGGAAACGCCTCGTCGCATCCTGTTAATGGTGAAAGCAGGTGCAGGCACGGATGCTGCTATTGATTCCCTCAAACCATATCTCGATAAAGGCGACATCATCATTGATGGTGGTAACACCTTCTTCCAGGACACCATTCGTCGTAATCGTGAGCTTTCTGCAGAAGGCTTTAACTTCATTGGTACCGGTGTTTCCGGCGGTGAAGAAGGTGCGCTGAAAGGTCCTTCCATTATGCCTGGTGGGCAGAAAGAAGCCTATGAACTGGTTGCACCGATCCTGACCAAAATCGCCGCAGTGGCTGAAGACGGTGAGCCATGCGTTACCTATATTGGTGCCGATGGTGCAGGTCATTATGTGAAGATGGTTCACAACGGTATTGAATACGGTGATATGCAGCTGATTGCCGAAGCCTATTCTCTGCTAAAAGGTGGCCTGAACCTTACCAACGAAGAACTGGCACAGACCTTTACCGAGTGGAATAACGGTGAACTGAGCAGCTACCTGATCGACATCACTAAAGACATCTTCACTAAAAAAGATGAAGACGGTAACTACCTGGTTGATGTGATTCTGGATGAAGCGGCTAACAAAGGTACCGGTAAATGGACCAGCCAGAGTGCGCTGGATCTCGGCGAACCGCTGTCGCTGATTACCGAGTCTGTGTTTGCACGTTATATCTCTTCTCTGAAAGATCAGCGTGTTGCCGCATCTAAAGTTCTCTCTGGCCCGCAAGCACAGCCAGCAGGCGATAAGGCTGAGTTTATCGAGAAAGTTCGTCGTGCGCTGTATCTGGGCAAAATCGTTTCTTACGCTCAGGGCTTCTCTCAGTTGCGTGCGGCGTCTGAAGAGTACAACTGGGATCTGAACTACGGCGAAATAGCGAAGATTTTCCGTGCTGGCTGCATCATCCGTGCGCAGTTCCTGCAGAAAATCACCGATGCTTATGCCGAAAATCCGCAGATCGCTAACCTGCTGCTGGCTCCGTACTTCAAGCAAATTGCCGATGACTACCAGCAGGCGCTGCGTGATGTCGTTGCTTATGCAGTACAGAACGGTATCCCGGTTCCGACCTTCGCCGCTGCGGTTGCCTATTACGATAGCTACCGTGCCGCTGTTCTGCCTGCGAACCTGATCCAGGCACAGCGTGACTATTTCGGTGCACATACTTATAAGCGCATTGATAAAGAAGGTGTGTTCCATACTGAATGGCTGGATTAATCTGATTTAACCAACAATAAAATTGAGGCCCGGCGTATATTGCACCGGGCTTTTTTTTGCCAATTATCTTATAGACTAAATTTTACTGCTTAATATTAACTTAATAAATATCAGCTATTCTTATAAAGAAAATCTGAATTGTTTTTCGTTGCGTTGACCATCGAACAACGTAGCGTTAAAACTTTTAGCTCTTATCAGGATGCTAAAAACATCATGATTCACAGTTAAGTTAATTCTGAGAGCATGAAATGAAAATCACCATTTCCGGTACTGGCTATGTAGGCTTGTCAAACGGGCTTCTAATCGCACAAAATCATGAGGTTGTGGCATTAGATATTTTACCGTCACGCGTTGCTATGCTGAATGATCGGATATCTCCTATAGTTGATAAGGAAATTCAGCAGTTTTTGCAATCAGATAAAATACACTTTAATGCCACATTAGATAAAAATGAAGCCTACCGGGATGCTGATTATGTCATCATCGCCACTCCAACCGACTATGATCCTAAAACTAATTATTTCAATACATCGAGTGTAGAATCAGTAATTAAGGACGTAGTAGAGATAAATCCTTATGCGGTTATGGTCATCAAATCAACGGTACCCGTTGGCTTTACCGCAGCGATGCATAAGAAATATCGTACTGAAAATATTATTTTCTCTCCGGAATTTCTCCGTGAGGGTAAAGCCCTTTACGATAATCTCCATCCTTCACGTATTGTCATCGGTGAGCGTTCAGAACGCGCAGAACGTTTTGCTGCTCTGTTACAGGAAGGCGCGATTAAGCAAAATATCCCGACCCTGTTTACCGACTCAACCGAAGCAGAAGCGATTAAACTTTTCGCTAATACCTATCTGGCGATGCGCGTAGCGTACTTTAATGAACTGGATAGCTATGCAGAAAGTTTAGGTCTGAATACTCGCCAGATTATCGAAGGCGTTTGTCTCGATCCGCGTATTGGCAACCATTACAACAATCCGTCGTTTGGTTATGGTGGTTATTGTCTGCCGAAAGATACCAAGCAGTTACTGGCGAACTACCAGTCTGTGCCGAATAACCTGATTTCGGCAATTGTCGATGCTAACCGCACACGTAAAGACTTTATTGCCGATGCCATTTTGTCACGCAAACCGCAAGTGGTGGGTATTTATCGTCTGATTATGAAGAGCGGGTCAGATAACTTCCGTGCGTCTTCCATTCAGGGGATTATGAAACGTATCAAGGCGAAAGGCGTTGAAGTAATCATTTACGAACCGGTGATGAAAGAAGATTCATTCTTCAACTCTCGCCTGGAACGTGATCTCGCCACCTTCAAACAACAAGCCGACGTCATTATCTCCAACCGTATGGCAGAAGAGCTTAAGGATGTGGCAGATAAGGTCTACACCCGCGATCTCTTTGGCAGCGACTAACATCTTGTTATCAGGGCAGGGAAAGATCACGTAACGCTGCTTTTTTGTACTAAACAATTCGCATTTTATGTTTAAAAATTGAGATATTCCTCATTACCTGAAGCTGTTTTTTATTGCTTATACATGATCAAATACTCCTTACATAATTAAGGAGAACAAAATGGAACTTAAAAAATTGATGGAACATATTTCTATTATCCCCGATTACAGACAAGCCTGGAAAGTGGAACATAAATTATCGGATATTCTACTGTTGACTATTTGTGCCGTTATTTCTGGAGCAGAAGGTTGGGAATATATAGAGGATTTCGGGGAAACTCATCTCGATTTTTTGAAGCAATATGGTGATTTTGAAAATGGTATTCCTGTTCACGATACCATTGCCAGAGTTGTATCCTGTATCAGTCTTGCAAAATTTCACGAGTGCTTTATTAACTGGATGCGTGACTGCCATTCTTCAGATGATAAAGGCGTCATTGCAATTGATGGAAAAACGCTCCGGCACTCTTATGACAAGAGTCGCCGCAGGGGAGCGATTCATGTCATTAGTGCGTTCTCAACAATGCACAGTCTGGTCATCGGACAGATCAAGACGGATGAGAAATCCAATGAGATTACAGCTATCCCAGAACTTCTTAACATGCTGGATATTAAAGGAAAAATCATCACAACTGATGCGATGGGTTGCCAGAAAGATATTGCAGAGAAGATACAAAAACAGGGAGGTGATTATTTATTCGCTGTAAAAGGAAACCAGGGGCGGCTAAATAAAGGCTTCGAGGAAAAATTTCCGCTGAAAGAATTAAATAATCCAGAGCATGACAGTTACGCAATTAGTGAAAAGAGTCACGGCAGAGAAGAAATCCGTCTTCACATTGTTTGCGATGTCCCTGATGAACTTATTGATTTCACGTTTGAATGGAAAGGTCTGAAGAAATTATGTGTGGCAGTCTCCTTTCGGTCAGTAATAGCAGAACAAAATAAAGAGTCTGAAATGACGGTCAGATATTATATCAGTTCTGCTGATTTAACCGCAGAGAAGTTCGCCACAGCAATCCGAAACCACTGGCACGTGGAGAATAAGCTGCACTGGCGTCTGGACGTGGTAATGAATGAAGACGACTGCAAAATAAGAAGAGGAAATGCAGCAGAATTATTTTCAGGGATACGGCACATCGCTATTAATATTTTGACGAATGATAAGGTATTCAAGGCAGGGTTAAGACGTAAGATGCGAAAAGCAGCCATGGACAGAAAGTATCTGGCGTCAGTCCTTGCGGGGAGCGGGCTTTCGTAATCTTTCCCTGGTTATCAGGGCTATTTACGCCCTGATTGTCTTTTGTTACTTCCTCAACAATTCATTATTTTTATCACTTATCCTATAGCATTCACGAGGATTATCGCTAAACTATGCGGACTTGGAAATTTCCGTCAGTTAGGGTAATGATGAGAGTAGAAAATAATAATGTTTCTGGGCAAAACCATGACCCGGAACAGATTGATTTGATTGATTTACTAGTGCAGTTGTGGCGTGGCAAGATGACAATCATCATTTCCGTCATTGTGGCTATTGCCCTGGCTATTGGATATTTGGCAGTAGCGAAGGAGAAATGGACGTCAACAGCAATTATCACTCAGCCCGACGTGGGGCAAATTGCTGGCTATAACAATGCCATGAATGTTATCTATGGTCAGGCTGCACCGAAAGTATCGGATTTGCAGGAGACGTTAATTGGTCGCTTCAGTTCTGCCTTCTCTGCATTAGCAGAAACGCTGGATAATCAGGAAGAACCAGAAAAACTTACCATCGAACCTTCTGTTAAGAACCAGCAATTACCATTGACTGTTTCTTATGTTGGGCAAACTGCAGAGGGCGCACAAATGAAGTTGGCCCAATACATTCAGCAAGTTGACGATAAAGTGAATCAAGAGCTAGAAAAGGATCTCAAGGACAACATTGCTCTGGGACGGAAAAACTTGCAGGACTCTTTAATAACACAGGAAGTGGTTGCGCAGGAACAGAAAGATCTGCGTATCCGTCAGATTCAGGAAGCGTTGCAGTATGCAAATCAGGCGCAGGTGACAAAGCCACAGGTTCAGCAGACTGAAGATGTGACGCAAGATACGTTGTTCCTTTTGGGGAGCGAAGCGCTGGAGTCGATGATTAAGCACGAGGCGACCCGTCCGTTGGTGTTCTCGCCAAACTACTATCAGACTCGTCAAAACCTGCTGGATATCGAAAACTTAAAGGTTGATGATCTTGATATTCATGCTTACCGTTATGTGATGAAACCGACGTTACCTATTCGTCGCGATAGCCCGAAAAAGGCAATTACCTTGATTCTGGCGGTGCTGCTGGGCGGCATGGTTGGCGCGGGGATTGTGCTGGGGCGTAACGCTCTGCGTAATTACAACGCGAAGTAATCTTTTTGGTTTTAAAGAAAATGGGCAGGGTGGTGACACCTTGCCTTTTTTTTGCCGGATGCGACAACAACATCGCATCCGGTCAGCACGCAACTCACTGATGCCGTTTACGCAGGTTCTCAATCACCGTTGTTAAATCCAGCCCCTGATCCTGCAACAACACTAACAGGTGATACATCAAATCCGATGCCTCGTTGGTCAGCTCAAAGCGGTCATGTACCGTCGCGGCCAGTGCGGTTTCCACGCCTTCTTCGCCCACTTTCTGCGCAATGCGCTTGGTGCCGCTGGCATACAGTTTGGCGGTGTAGGAGGTTTCCGGGTCGGCAGATTTACGTTCGGCGAGCAGTTGTTCCAGTTGATATAGGAACAACCACTGGTGAGCGGTGTTGCCGAAGCAGCTGTTGGTGCCTTTGTGGCAGGTCGGGCCGATGGGATTCGCCAGCACCAGCAATGTGTCGTTGTCGCAGTCCGGCGCAATGCTCACTACGTTGAGGAAATTGCCCGACGTTTCGCCTTTGGTCCACAGTCGCTGTTTAGTGCGCGAGAAGAAGGTGACTTTGCCGCTTTCGATGGTTTTGTCTAAGGCTTCCGGGTCCATATAGCCCAGCATTAGCACTTCGCCGGATACCGCGTGTTGCACAATTACCGGCAGCAGTCCGTCGGTTTTTTCCCAGTCCAGTTCGCGACGTTGTTGTTCTGTTAACATATCCTGATCTCCACGCCCTGTGTTGCCAGGTACGCTTTTAATTCACCAATATTGATTATTTGTTTGTGGAATACGGAAGCCGCCAGCGCGCCGTCAACGTCGGCATCGCGGAAGGCTTCGAGGAAGTGTTCCATGGTGCCTGCGCCACCGGAGGCAATCAGCGGGACGTGGCAAACTTCACGCACTTTTTTCAGTTGTTCGAGATCGTAACCGTTACGCACGCCGTCCTGATTCATCATGTTGAGGACGATTTCTCCGGCACCGCGTTTTTGCACTTCCTGTACCCAGTCGAGTGTTTCCCACTGAGTAACGCGGGTGCGGCTTTCATCGCCGGTATATTGATTCACATGATATTTACCGGTTTCGGCGTCGTACCAGGTATCAATACCGACCACAATACACTGCACGCCAAAGCGATCCGCCAGGCGAGTAATTAACGTCGGGTCCGCCAGCGCAGGGGAGTTAATGGAGATTTTATCCGCGCCAAAGGAAAGAATTTTCGCGGCATCTTCCAGAGACTTAATCCCACCCGCCACACAGAACGGAATGTCGATCACTTCCGCCACGCGGGATACCCAGCTTTTATCTACCACGCGTCCATCGCTGGAAGCGGTGATATCGTAGAACACCAGCTCGTCCGCACCTTCTTCGGCGTAGCGTTTTGCTAGCGGCACGATATCGCCAATGATTTCATGGTTGCGAAACTGTACGCCTTTCACCACCTGACCATCACGAACGTCGAGACATGGAATTATGCGTTTTGCCAGCATGCGATGGCCTCCTTCACGGTGAATTTACCTTCCAGTAATGCCCGACCAACTATTACGCCGCGCACACCAGTGCCACGCAGGGCAGCAACATCGTTAATGTCGCCAATGCCGCCGGAGGACTGAAATGCCACCTGCGGATATCTGGCGCACACTTCTTCATATAAAGAGACGTTAGAACCTGCCAGCGTGCCGTCGCGCGAGATATCGGTACACAGCACATGTTTCAGGCCGACGGGCAGATAGGTTTCCACCAGTTGTTCCAGCGAAACGCCTGAGTTCTCTTGCCAGCCGCTGACTGCCACCTGCTTGTTGCCTTGCTCGTCGATACGGACATCCAGCGCCAGCACTAAGGCATCGGCACCGAAGCGTTCAAACCAGCCTTTCACCATTTCTGGTGATTTCACCGCGGTGGAGCCAACCACCACACGCGCAACGCCTGCTTCCAGTAACGCCGCCACGTCTTCTTCGCTACGCACGCCGCCGCCAACCTGCACTGGAACGTTAACACCCGCGACCAGGGTTTTAATCAGCGGGATTTGACGTTTAGCCGGATCTTTTGCCCCGGTCAGATCCACCAGGTGCAGTACTTCGGCACCCTGCGCGGCGTAATCCTGTAAGCGTGGCAGCGGGTCGTTACCGTAATCGCGTTGTTTGCCGTAATCGCCCTGATGGAGACGCACCACGGTGCCGTCGATTAAATCTAATGCCGGAATAATCATCACATCTCCAGGAAATTTTTCAGCAACTTAGCGCCAGCGGCACCAGAACGCTCCGGGTGGAACTGCACGCCATAGAAGTTATCTTTTTGTACCGCCGCGGTGAACGGTTCGCCGTAGTTACACTGGGCGATGGTCCACGGATTGACCGGCATTGCGTAGCTGTGAACAAAGTAAAAGTACGCGCCGTCTTCAATCCCCTGAAACAGGCGGTTGCCTGCCTGCGGGTAAACACGATTCCAGCCCATATGCGGCAGCGGCAAACCAAAGTCGGTCATTTTCGGCACGTCTTCGTCGATGATGCCCAGCAAATCGACACCGTTGCTCTCTTCGCTGCGCCGCCCCAGCAGTTGCATCCCTAAGCAGATGCCCAGCACCGGTTGGGTACAGGCTTTGATGAGATCAAACAGTTCGCGCTCACGCACCTGATCCATCGCTGCTTGTGCGGTGCCAACGCCGGGTAAAAACAGTTTATCGGCCAGCAACACGACGTCCGGGTCACGGCTAACTTTGGGTTCATAACCGTGACGCGCAATGGCAGACTTCACCGAGTTCAAATTGGCGCAGCCGGTATCAAGGATCACCACGTTCATTACAGCACTCCTTTCGACGAGGGCAGGGTATCGCCTTCCACGCGGATAGCCTGGCGCAGGGTGCGACCAAAAGCTTTGAACAGACTCTCTACACGGTGGTGGTCGTTTTTACCTTTGGTTTTCAGGTGCAACGTCACGCCCATGGTGTAAGAGAGCGAACGGAAGAAGTGCTCGATCATTTCGGTGCTGAGATCGCCCACGCGCTGGTAGGTAAACTCGGCTTTATATTCCAGGTGCGGGCGACCAGAGATATCCAGCGCGCAGCGGGCAAGGCATTCGTCCATCGGCAGCACAAAACCGAAGCGGCAAATACCGCGTTTGTCGCCAAGAGCTATTTTTAACGCTTCGCCCAGCGCCAGACCGGTATCTTCGACAGTGTGGTGATCGTCGATATAGAGGTCGCCTTTAACGTTGATTTCCATACGGAAACCGCCGTGAGTGGCAATCTGATCCAGCATGTGATCAAAGAAGCCAACGCCGGTATTAATCTTGCTGCCACCCTCGCGATCCAGCCACACCTGAACGTCAATCTGCGTCTCTTTGGTGTTGCGCACCACGTGGGCATAACGATCGCGTTTAGTGAGTTGTTCGCCAATCATCGGCCAGTTCAGAGTATCGCGGTCGTAACGTAAACCATTAATGCCCATGTTTTCGGCCAGTTGAATATCGGTCGCGCGATCGCCAATAACATAACTGTTGGCACGATCCATCGCTTGCTCAGCCAGATAACGCTCCACCAGTTTGACTTTCGGCTTACGGCAGTCGCACTCATCGGCGGGCAGGTGTGGGCAAATCAGCACTTCATCAAACTGCACGCCTTGCGAGGTGAAGATCTGCATCATCAGGTTGTGCGGGCCATCAAAATCCGCCTGCGGGAAACTTTGTGTTCCCAGACCATCCTGATTAGTGATCATCACCAGCTTGTAGCCCGCTTTTTGCAGCTTCAGCAGTTCCGGGATCACGCCCGGTTCAAAGGCGAGTTTGTCAAAACGGTCCACCTGAAAATCACTCGGCGGTTCGCTAATCAGGGTTCCATCGCGATCGATAAAAAGATACTTCTGACTCATCAAACTTGCTCCGCACGTAAGGCGTCAATGACGCGCTGGCTTTCTTCACGGGTTCCGACGGTAATTCGCAGGCAGCCGCTTAAAGAGGGTTGTTTATTCTGATCACGTAAGATAATGCCCTGATCCCACAAAGATTTAAACACTGCGCTGGAGGCTTTAAAGCGCGCCAGAATGTAGTTGGTTTCAGAGTCGAAAACCTGCTCCACGCAGGGGAGCTCTTTCAGTGCGGCAATCAGGTATTCGCGTTCTGCAATAATTTGCGCCACCCGTTCGCGCATGGCGTCGATTCCCTGCGGGCTTAACGCCTGTGCGGCAATGTCGGCAACCGGCGTCGAGAGCGGGTAGGGGGCGATCACTTTCATCAGCAGGTTGATGACTTCTTCGTTTGCCAGCGTAAATCCGCAACGAAGCCCCGCCAACGCGAAGGCTTTCGAAAGGGTACGCAAAATAGCCAGGTGCGGATATTCCGCCAGCCAGCCAGCCAGCGATGCCTGCGGGCAAAACTCAATATAGGCTTCATCGGCAACCACAATCGCCTTACCGCGGGTTAACTCCAACAGAGTGCGAAAATCCTGCGGGTTGATCAGTTGCCCGGTTGGGTTGTTGGGGCTGCAAACGTAGACCACTTTTACCCCGTCCAGCTTGTCGGAAATGCCTTGTAAGTCCAGTTGCCAGTTGTCCAGCGTCGACACTGTGCGGCATTCGACACCAATGGTTTCGGCGCTAACGCTGTACATGCCATACGTTGGCGGACAGTAGAGGATGGCGTCTTTACCCGGTTCGCAAAAAGCGCGGATCAGCAGTTCAATACCTTCGTCCGCGCCACGGCTGACCAGCACCTGTTCCGGTTTTACGCCTGCATATTGCGCGTAATTTTCAACCACTGCTTTTGGCTGGCATTCCGGGTAGCGATTGAGCGTTTGCTGAGTAAGCTGAAACTCCACGGCTGTGGGATATTCGTTGGCGTTCAGCCAGACGTCGCCGTTACCGCCCAGACGACGCGCCGACTGATACGGCGTCAGGTTGCGGACGTTTTCACGCGCTAAATCGGTAATAGTCACGGTGCTCATGCTTGCTCCTTAAGGACGTTAACACGCAAAGTAACGGCATTTTTGTGGGCGGTCAGGCGCTCGGCGGCGGCCAGTGTTTCAATGGTCGAAGCCAGCGCGGAGAAACCTTCTTTCGACAGTTCCTGTACGGTCATGCGTTTCTGGAAATCTGCCAGCCCGAGGCTGGAACAGGTGGCGGTATAACCGTAAGTCGGCAGCACGTGGTTGGTGCCGGAGGCGTAATCACCTGCCGATTCCGGTGACCAGTCACCGAGAAATACCGAACCGGCGCTGGTGATGCCATCGACCAGATCGCGGGCGTTGCGGGTCTGAATGATCAGATGCTCCGGGCCGTACTGGTTGGAGATCTTCACGCACTGCGCTAAATCGTTGGTTACGATCAGGCGGCTGGCGCTCAGTGCCTGACGGGCGGTTTCGGCTCGCGGCAGTTCTGCCAGCTGGCGTTCGACGGCTTCGGCAACGCGACGCGCCATATCAGCATCAGGAGTCAGCAAAATCACCTGTGAATCCGGGCCGTGTTCAGCCTGAGAGAGCAAATCAGAAGCCACGAAATCCGGCGTTGCGCCGCTGTCGGCAATCACCAACACTTCCGATGGGCCTGCGGGCATATCGATCGCCGCACCGTCCAGACGCTGGCTCACCTGACGTTTTGCCTCGGTGACAAAGGCGTTGCCAGGCCCGAAGATTTTGTCCACTTTTGGCACGGATTCTGTACCAAACGCCAGTGCGGCAATGGCCTGTGCGCCGCCGACGTTAAACACGTCCTGCACGCCGCACAGCTGCGCCGCGTAAAGAATTTCATCGGCAATCGGCGGCGGTGAGCACAACACTACTTTTTTACAGCCTGCTATACGCGCCGGAGTTGCCAGCATTAATACCGTTGAGAAGAGCGGTGCGGAGCCGCCAGGAATATACAAACCCACTGAAGCGACCGGGCGCGTGACCTGCTGGCAACGCACGCCAGGCTGAGTTTCAACATCTACCGGCGGCAGTTTTTGCGCAGTGTGGAAGGTTTCAATATTCTTTACTGCCACCGCCATCGCTTGTTTTAGCTCGTCGCTCAGGCGTTCGCTGGCTGCGGCGATCTCATCCGCAGATACCTTCAACGCGGTAACCGTGGTTTTATCAAACTTCGCGCTGTATTCCCGCAAGGCCTCATCGCCACGCGTTTTCACGTTATCGAGAATATCGTTAACAGTGCGGGTAATACTTTCAGAGGCGGAGATCGCCGGGCGCATTAACAGCTGGCGTTGTTGCTCCGCAGTACAGCTATTCCAGTCAATGATTGTGTTAAAGCTCATGGCGATCACTCCATCATCTTCTCAATCGGCAGGACCAGGATTGAACTGGCACCCAGCGCTTTCAGTTTTTCCATCGTTTCCCAGAACAGGGTTTCGCTGCTGACCATGTGCATCGCTACGCGTTGTTGATCACCCGCCAGCGGTAGAATGGTTGGGCGTTCGGCACCTGGCAGCAGGGCGATGACTTCATCCAGTCGGTCGGTCGGTGCGTGCATCATGATGTATTTTGATTCGCGCGCCTGGATCACGCCCTGAATACGCGTCAGCAGTTTGTCGATCAGTTGCTGTTTGGATTCTTCCATTTCACCATCGCGCTGGATCAGGCAGGCTTTCGAGCGGTAGATAACTTCGACTTCGCGCAGGCCGTTAGCTTCCAGCGTGGCACCGGTGGAAACCAGATCGCAAATCGCATCCGCCAGTCCGGCGCGCGGGGCGACTTCGACAGAACCGTTCAGTAAGCAGGATTTAAAAGAGATGCCTTTCTGGTCGAGATAACGCTTGAGCAGGTGAGGATAAGAGGTGGCGATACGTTTACCGTTTAAGGAGAGCGGGCCGTCCCAGGCTTCATCAACCGGCGTTGCCAGCGAAAGGCGACAGCCGCCGAAATCCAGACGACGCAGGGTAAAGTAGCGCGGATCTTCACCCTGGGCGCGGCGGTTAAGCAGCTCTTCTTCCAGCACGTTTTCGCCGATAATCCCAAGGTCAACCACGCCGTCCATTACCAGACCGGGAATGTCGTCGTCACGCACGCGCAGAATATCAATCGGCATGTTTTCTGCCATCGCGATCAGGCGCTGGGTGTGAAGATTAATTTTAATGCCGCAGCGCGCCAGTAATTCGCGTGAGTCATCACTTAAACGGCCGGATTTCTGCATAGCTATGCGTAAACGAGTGTTATCTGTCATTTTCTTATTCCTCTTTAAACCTGTCTGAACCGTTAACAACCGCGCAATAAAAAAGCCCCCGGAAGGTGATCTTCCGGGGGCTTTCTCATGCGTTCATGCACCACTGGAAGATCTGAATGTCTTCCAGCACACATCGCCTGAAAGACTAGTCAGGATGATGGTGATGATGGTGGTGTTTAAATTGAACGCGTGTCATAAAAGTCTCTGTGAATGTTTATTCAACTGATGTCTTTTAACCTAAACCACTTTCACGTTAGAAAGCAAGGGCTTTTTTATATATTTTATGGCGATGGATTTGTTTAATGAATGAGCGGGGAAAGGAGGGGGCCAGGAGTGACTACGTTAAAAAAAGTAATCGTGAAAATATGTCTTTAAAACCCTCAAGAACATTGTGTTCTGTAACTAAAGTGGGCTTTGTTCATGCCGGATGCGGCGTGAACGCCTTATCTGGTCTACAAATGTTGCCTAAATTCAATATATTGATGTTTTTGTAGGACTGATAAGCGGAGCGCATCAGGCAATTGTATATTTGCTAACAGTTTCGATTTCATTCATAGAATGAATTGTCAGTTTTGATACGCTAGCGTAGCCTTATAGATCTAAGGTGTATCAGGAGATAACGGATGAAAAAGGTCGCAATTGTCGGGTTAGGGTGGTTAGGCATGCCGCTGGCGATGTCACTTTCAGCGCGAGGCTGGCAAGTCACCGGGAGTAAAACCACACAAGATGGTGTCGAAGCGGCCCGAATGAGTGGCATTGATAGCTATCTGCTTCGCATGGAACCTGAGTTAGTTTGCGATTCTGACGATCTGGATGCCCTGATGGATGCTAATGCGCTGGTCATCACGCTTCCGGCACGTCGTAGCGGCCCCGGCGATGAGTTCTATTTACAAGCGGTACAAGAGTTAGTGGATAGCGCGCTGGCTCATCATATTCCCCGCATTATTTTTACCAGCTCAACGTCTGTCTATGGCGACGCACAAGGCACCGTTAAAGAAACCACCCCGCGTAATCCGGTGACCAACAGTGGACGAGTATTAAAAGAACTTGAAGACTGGCTGCACAATTTACCCGGTACTTCAGTCGATATTCTGCGTCTTGCGGGCCTGGTCGGGCCGGAACGTCATCCTGGTCGCTTTTTTGCCGGAAAAACCGCGCCTGATGGTGAACATGGTGTCAATTTAGTCCATTTAGAAGATGTTATTGGCGCTATCACCCTGTTGTTACAGGCACCTAAAGGCGGACACATCTATAATATATGTGCGCCAGCTCACCCTGCGCGTAATGTTTTTTATCCGCAAATGGCCCGTTTACTGGGGCTTGAACCTCCGCAGTTCAGAAATAGTCTGGATAGCGGCAAAGGTAAGATTATTGATGGCAGCCGGATTTGTAATGAACTGGGATTTGAATACCAGTATCCCGATCCGCTGGTAATGCCGCTGGAGTAAACGATCACGCCAGCAGGATGCCGCATGCACTGCAAGGGGGCGTGTATGAAACCACTGCTGGATGTGTTGATGATCCTCGATGCCTTAGAAAAAGAAGGCAGTTTTGCGGCGGCGTCGGCCAAACTCTACAAGACGCCGTCCGCTCTGAGTTACACCGTTCACAAGCTGGAAAGCGACCTTAATATTCAATTGCTTGATCGTAGCGGACACCGCGCTAAATTCACCCGCACCGGAAAAATGTTATTAGAGAAGGGGCGGGAAGTTCTGCATACCGTGCGAGAACTGGAAAAACAGGCGATAAAACTGCATGAAGGCTGGGAAAACGAGCTGGTGATTGGCGTGGACGACACCTTCCCTTTTTCTCTTCTCGCGCCACTTATTGAAGCTTTTTATCAACATCATAGCGTGACGCGCCTGAAGTTTATCAATGGCGTGCTCGGTGGTTCCTGGGATGCCCTGACTCAGGGACGAGCGGATATTATTGTTGGTGCGATGCATGAGCCACCATCTTCCAGTGAGTTTGGTTTTTCACGGTTGGGCGATCTTGAACAAGTCTTTGCGGTCGCGCCCCATCATCCGTTAGCCCAGGAAGAAGAACCGTTAAACCGTCGTATCATTAAGCGATATAGGGCGATTGTGGTAGGGGATACTGCGCAGGCAGGCGCTTCTACGGCCTCGCAACTTCTCGACGAACAAGAAGCCATTACCGTTTTCGATTTTAAAACCAAGCTGGAGCTGCAAATTAGCGGCCTCGGCTGCGGCTATTTACCCCGTTATCTGGCGCAACGTTTTCTCGATAGTGGCGCGTTAATCGAGAAGAAAGTGGTCGCCCAAACTCTCTTTGAACCTGTCTGGATTGGCTGGAACGAACAGACCGCAGGACTTGCCAGCGGCTGGTGGCGAGACGAGATTTTAGCAAATAGTGCGATCGCCGGTGTTTATGCAAAATCTGATGACGGAAAATCAGCCATTTAAAGAAAAATTATTATGACAAGCCTCTCATTCTCTTGTCATTTCCCCCCCATTTAGGCACAATGCGCCGCTGTCAAAAAATGACTAAAAACCGACGTTTAATTAGCGTCGGTTATTTTTTGCTTCAAACCAATCATTCATACCAAGAGGCCGGGCTTCGTACCGGATAGATATTTACTAAAAATCGACAGTTGTTGTCGCTGAGGAATCCAAAAAAATGGGGCAATTTTTTGCTTACGCGACGGTTATTACCGTAAAGGAGAATGACCATGTCGCATAACGTTACTCCAAACACCTCTCGCGTGGAATTGCGTAAAACGCTTACGTTAGTTCCGGTTGTAATGATGGGTCTTGCCTATATGCAGCCGATGACGCTGTTTGATACATTTGGTATCGTTTCAGGCCTCACGGATGGTCATGTGCCGACAGCCTATGCGTTCGCATTGATTGCGATCCTGTTTACGGCTCTGAGCTACGGGAAGCTGGTTCGCCGCTATCCTTCTGCTGGCTCTGCATACACTTACGCCCAGAAATCCATTAGCCCGACTGTCGGCTTTATGGTGGGTTGGTCTTCTCTGCTCGACTATCTGTTCGCGCCGATGATCAACATTCTGCTGGCGAAAATCTATTTTGAAGCTCTGGTGCCTTCCATTCCATCGTGGATGTTTGTGGTGGCGCTGGTGGCCTTTATGACCGCCTTTAACCTGCGTAGTCTGAAATCCGTAGCGAACTTCAACACTGTAATCGTCGTGTTGCAGGTAGTGCTGATCGCGGTAATTCTGGGCATGGTAGTTTACGGCGTATTTGAAGGTGAAGGCGCTGGTACGCTGGCGAGCACTCGTCCGTTCTGGTCTGGTGATGCACATGTCATTCCGATGATTACCGGGGCGACAATCCTGTGCTTCTCCTTTACCGGCTTTGACGGCATCAGCAACTTGTCGGAAGAAACCAAAGATGCAGAGCGCGTGATCCCACGTGCGATTTTCCTGACCGCGCTGATCGGCGGCATGATCTTCATCTTTGCAACTTACTTCCTGCAACTGTATTTCCCGGATATCTCTCGCTTTAAAGATCCGGATGCGTCACAGCCTGAAATCATGCTGTACGTTGCGGGTAAAGCGTTCCAGGTTGGCGCGCTGATCTTCTCCACCATTACCGTACTGGCGTCCGGTATGGCGGCGCATGCAGGCGTGGCGCGTCTGATGTACGTAATGGGGCGTGACGGCGTATTCCCGAAAAGCTTCTTCGGTTATGTGCACCCGAAATGGCGTACTCCGGCAATGAACATCATCCTGGTTGGCGCGATTGCCCTGCTGGCAATCAACTTTGACCTGGTAATGGCTACGGCGCTGATTAACTTTGGTGCGCTGGTGGCGTTCACCTTCGTTAACCTGTCGGTTATCTCGCAGTTCTGGATCCGTGAGAAGCGTAACAAGACGCTGAAAGATCACTTCCAGTATCTGTTCCTGCCGATGTGTGGTGCGCTGACTGTAGGTGCGCTGTGGGTTAACCTGGAAGAAAGCTCAATGGTTCTGGGTCTGATCTGGGCGGCAATCGGCCTGATTTACCTGGCTTGTGTCACCAAGAGCTTCCGTAACCCGGTTCCGCAGTACGAAGACGTTGCATAATCTTACAAGCCGGATGACATAATCATCCGGTAAATCTCAAAAAGCCGGAGTTTGTCGCTCCGGCTTTTTTGTTTCAGACGATCTCTTCCGCGTACTGCCAAAGCGCTTTTAACAGCGCCACTTTCTCTTTGTCATCGGCATATTGTTGTGCCAGCATCTGCAATTCATCAGCATAGCCCTGCAAAAACTCTGGCGTGAAAACCTGGCGGCGGTGCTCCAGCCAGCGTTGCTGCTCGGCATAATCCAGCGTCCCCGGGAAGTTGCGCGCCCGATAATTGAACAACAGCTTTTCAATCCGTTTATCAACAAAAGTGATATCCAGTGCCGGTAAATTACGCGGCTCGGTTTCCAGCACAATTTTCATTGCTGCACGATCGGCGTCACTGAAAAAGCCATTATAAAGCTGTGCATCCACGTTATCTGAAGGCGTAAACGGTTCGGCTTCGGCGAATATGGCCACCACTTTTTCACGCACTTGCGGATTTTCACGCAGAATTTTTAGGTTATCGAGGCAATACTGACGATTAATTCCCAGTCGGTCGGCATCTTCCGGGCGTAGCGTATTCGCCTGGGCCAGCACCGGACATTTATTGATATGCACCAGTTTAACCGGAACGGCGGCGTTATCGCCAAGATCGGCTTTTGCGGTATATAGACGCTCGCGCAATGTGTCGCTATCCAGTTCCAGTAATGGCGAAATGTCTCCTGCCAAATCCACCATAATTACGGCATTGCGATTTTCAGGATGCCACGCCAGCGGTGCTACCCAGCTGGTATTGCCGCGCCATGCCCCAAACATTCCGGAAACGTGAACCAGGGGTTTCATCTGCGGAACATCAATCAACGCCATCAGTTTGTGTTTATTGCGATGGGTAAAGAGATAATCAAACAGGCGTGGCTGACGCATTTTTACCAGCTTTGCCATCGCAATAGTGGCGTACACATCAGCCATCGCATCGTGGGCGTTGCTATGTTCAATACCATTCGCTTTGGTTAAATGCTCAAGGCGAAAGCTCGGTAGACCGTCATCATTTTCAGGCCAGTTTATTCCTTCCGGGCGCAGGGCATAACAGGCACGCATAACATCCAGTAAATCCCAGCGCGAGTTATCATGCTGCCAGCTCCAGGCGTAAGGATCGTAGAAATTACGATAAAAAACGTTGCGTGTGACTTCGTCGTCGAAACGCACATTGTTGTAGCCCAGAATACAGGTCTTCGGTACGGTAAAAAGCGAGTGAATACGGGCGGCAAACGTGGCTTCGTTTTCTCCTTTCGCCCGTGCCTCCTGCGGGGTAATACCGGTAATTAATACTGCTCCAGGCTGGGGTAAATAGTCATCCGCGGGCTTGCAGTAAAAAACATCGGGTTCGCCGATGACATTGAATTCGTTATCAGTGCGAATGGCTGCGAACTGTGCAGGGCGATCTAACGCGGGGTGCGTTCCAAAGGTTTCGTAATCGTGAAACAAAAAGGTAGATTGTTGCTTACCGTCATTCATCATTAGGTTAAATCCGTTATTTCTGCTGTCTGCCAGAGTATCAAATATCACCGTGCTAATCAGCTTTAGCGCGACAATTTGGCAGCGAGTGGCAACAGATCATGTCAGATAAAAATGAGATAGTAGTCACATTTTCTTGCACTTTATTCCAGCCAGTTCATAAGTATTTCCGTAAAAAGAACTGCTATTTGAAACACCTGAGGGTTTGCTGTTGAAACGCCGTCTTATTATTGCTGCTTCTTTGTTCGTTTTTAATTTATCGTCTGGTTTTGCGGCGGAAAACATTCCTTTTTCACCTCAACCTCCAGAGATTCATGCCGGGTCCTGGGTATTGATGGATTACACCACCGGTCAGATTCTCACCGCGGGTAATGAGCATCAACAGCGCAATCCCGCCAGCCTGACAAAGCTGATGACGGGCTATGTCGTGGATCGCGCTATCGATAGTCATCGCATTACGCCAGACGATATTGTCACCGTGGGGCGTGATGCGTGGGCGAAAGATAATCCGGTGTTTGTCGGTTCTTCACTGATGTTTTTGAAAGAGGGCGATCGCGTATCGGTACGTGATTTAAGCCGTGGTTTAATTGTGGATTCCGGAAATGACGCTTGTGTTGCACTGGCTGACTATATTGCCGGTGGGCAACGGCAGTTTGTTGAAATGATGAACAACTATGCCGAAAAGCTGCATCTCAAGGATACGCATTTTGAAACAGTGCATGGTCTGGATGCACCAGGCCAGCATAGCTCGGCTTATGATTTAGCTGTGCTTTCTCGCGCTATCATCCACGGCGAGCCCGAGTTTTATCATATGTACAGTGAGAAAAGCCTCACCTGGAACGGTATTACCCAGCAAAACCGTAACGGGTTATTGTGGGATAAAACCATGAATGTTGACGGCCTGAAAACGGGTCATACTTCTGGTGCCGGGTTTAATCTCATTGCTTCGGCTGTAGACGGGCAGCGTCGTCTCATTGCAGTGGTAATGGGGGCTGACAGTGCAAAAGGTCGTGAGGAAGAGGCAAGAAAATTACTGCGTTGGGGGCAACAAAACTTTACTACGGTGCAAATTTTGCACCGTGGGAAAAAGGTCGGAACGGAACGCATCTGGTATGGTGATAAAGAAAATATCGACCTGGGAACGGAACAAGAGTTCTGGATGGTGCTACCGAAAGCCGAAATTCCACATATCAAAGCCAAATATACCCTTGATGGTAAAGAACTCACCGCGCCAATTAACGCCCATCAGCGGGTAGGGGAAATTGAACTTTACGACCGTGATAAACAGGTGGCGCACTGGCCGCTGGTTACCCTGGAATCTGTCGGGGAAGGCAGCATGTTTTCCCGCCTGAGTGATTATTTCCACCATAAGGCTTGACCTTTCTTTTGCAGCAGACTGGCAGGAGTGCGAGTCTGCTCGCATAATCAACACTCATTCCTTGTGGTTTTAATATTGCAACTATACTGTATATAAAAACAGTATTAATGGAGGCGTCATGAACTACGAGATTAAGCAGGAAGATAAACGTACCGTTGCAGGTTTCCATCTCGTTGGCCCGTGGGAACAGACGGTAAAGAAAGGCTTTGAGCAGTTGATGATGTGGGTAGATAGCAAAAATATTGTGCCGAAGGAGTGGGTTGCTGTCTATTACGACAATCCAGATGAAACACCCGCCGAAAAATTACGCTGCGACACCGTCGTGACGGTGCCGAATAACTTTACGCTCCCTGAAAACAGTGAGGGCGTCATTCTGACAGAAATTTCAGGTGGTCAGTATGCGGTGGCGGTGGCTCGTGTAGTCGGTGATGATTTTGCTAAACCCTGGTATCAGTTCTTTAATAGTCTCTTGCAGGACAGTGCTTATGAAATGTTACCAAAGCCCTGCTTTGAGGTTTATTTGAACAATGGCGCGGAAGAGGGGTACTGGGATATCGAAATGTATGTTGCGGTGCAGCCAAAACATCACTAATTCATCTCAGGGCGGTGTATTAACGCGAAGACCACTCTTTTTTTGAAAGCGAAAAGAGTAAGATGCGCCTTTCAAATTTTTCGCTCCTGCCGGGAAATTACACTGTTCCCGGTATGTCCGTCGGATAATTCAGAGGCGCGCCTTCTGGCCGACAGATGTGTTATGAGCGCTTTTAATCTTCATTAACGGAGTTTCTGCGTGCGTGCCGATAAGTCATTAAGCCCGTTTGAAATCCGGGTATACCGCCATTACCGCATTGTGCATGGTACTCGGGTCGCGCTGGCATTCCTGCTCACTTTTCTCATTATCCGCCTGTTTACTATCCCGGAAAGCACCTGGCCGCTGGTCACCATGGTGGTGATTATGGGGCCAATCTCGTTCTGGGGTAACGTTGTCCCTCGCGCATTCGAACGTATTGGCGGTACGGTGTTGGGGTCGATTTTAGGTCTTATCGCTCTGCAACTGGAGTTAATCTCGTTACCTCTGATGTTGGTCTGGTGCGCGGCGGCTATGTTTCTTTGCGGTTGGCTGGCGCTGGGCAAGAAACCGTATCAAGGTTTATTGATTGGGGTGACGCTGGCAATTGTTGTTGGTTCCCCGACAGGTGAAATTGATACGGCGTTATGGCGAAGCGGCGATGTGATCCTCGGCTCTTTACTGGCAATGTTGTTTACCGGCATCTGGCCACAACGGGCGTTCATCCACTGGCGCATTCAACTGGCGAAAAGTCTGACCGAGTATAATCGGGTCTATCAATCTGCATTCTCACCGAACTTACTCGAACGCCCACGTCTGGAAAGCCATCTACAAAAACTCCTGACCGATGCCGTGAAAATGCGTGGGCTGATTGCGCCCGCCAGCAAAGAAACCCGTATTCCCAAATCGATATATGAAGGTATCCAGACCATTAATCGCAATCTGGTTTGTATGCTGGAGTTGCAAATCAATGCATACTGGGCCACGCGCCCCAGCCATTTCGTGTTATTGAACGCGCAAAAACTTCGTGATACCCAGCACATGATGCAGCAAATACTGCTGAGCCTTGTTCATGCGCTGTACGAAGGTAATCCGCAGCCGGTTTTTGCCAATACGGAAAAATTGAACGATGCTGTGGAAGAGCTGCGTCAGTTGCTCGATAACCACCATGACCTGAAGGTCGTGGAAACACCAATCTATGGCTATGTGTGGCTGAACATGGAAACGGCACATCAGCTTGAGTTGCTATCGAATCTGATTTGCCGGGCCTTGCGCAAATAATTCCTGAACTTCAGAATCATCTTGCTGCTGCTTCGATTCAGCAAGGATAAAGGGTATGATAGTGAAAAGGGATAAAAGCATTGTCATCTGCGGCAGCTATGAGTAATGTTGGCCCTAACGAATAGCGGTTGCTTAAACGAATCCGACTCTCACATTATCAGGGGTATAAAAATGGAAACTACCAAGCCTTCATTCCAGGATGTACTGGAATTTGTTCGTCTGTTCCGTCGTAAGAACAAACTGCAACGTGAAATTCAGGACGTTGAGAAAAAGATCCGTGACAACCAGAAGCGCGTCCTGCTGCTGGACAACCTGAGTGATTACATCAAGCCGGGGATGAGCGTTGAAGCAATCCAGGGCATCATCGCCAGCATGAAAGGTGACTATGAAGATCGCGTTGACGATTACATCATCAAAAATGCCGAGCTCTCCAAAGAACGCCGCGATATCTCCAAAAAGCTGAAAGCTATGGGCGAAATGAAAAACGGCGAAGCGAAGTAATTCCTGTTTTATTCAATGAGGGTTGCCCGGTAACCCTCATTGCTCATTGTTTCTTTTCTGTGTATCACCGTCATCATTCCCATCTGATAACCTATTGAAATTAGCGACAGCCTTCTTCTGTATGCAGCAAGGCAAAAAGTTCTGTAACTCCATTGTTATTAACCGCACTGGTTACTAACACGTTGTGCGCTCCAGCTTCCCGTAACCAACATTTCACCAAAGATATTTGTTCCATACTGGCTAAATCTGCTTTGGTGACTACTCCAGTAACAGGGCGATTCATTGACGAGGTAAAGCCTGGCGAAAAAGGGGACCACGGTGCGTCCGCATTAAGCACCAGGGCGATAATGTCCGCTTCGCAGGCGCTGACTAACAGAGCACTGTAGAGGCTGCGGTTTTATCGGTGAGGACTGGCAGCAAGATTTCCAGCCTTTTGACGGTGGGCCAGTGCAATCGTTATCAGATGCGTATAGCGATTATTCAGTGCTGCTATTGATAGCAGCTGAAAGCGAGATATCCGTACCAGAATGGCTCGCTCATTCTGAGGGAACGACGGTAATTTTGATTGCAGAACACAATGCCCGTTTGCTGAATGGTCCGGCTGGTGGGGCTGTAGCATTGATCCATTATCTGAATGAAATCTGTCATGCCAGAGAAACCGCTGTCAATGACGCATTTTGTCGGACGTTAACACGAGGAAGTCTGGCTATTCCGCAATGCCATCTTCTTTCGTAATGGATTGAGAATGCTGGATTTTTAATTATATTACGCGCAGTATTAATCGCGTAAATGTTTTGCGGTCAGCAACAGTGGGGGAACCATTGTTCTGTTCAATGAATACCATCATACAATTGAATCAGGAGTCGGTATGATGATTTTGGTGACGGGGGGCGCACGGAGCGGGAAGAGTCGCCACGCAGAGGCGCTTATTGGGGACTCTTCACAGGTTCTGTATATCGCCACCTCGCAAATCCTTGATGATGAGATGGCTGCACGGATAGAACATCATCGGCAAGGCCGCCCGGCTCACTGGCGCACAGTGGAGCGCTGGCAACATCTTGATGAATTAATTCATGCAGACATTAACCCGAATGAGGCTGTGTTGCTGGAATGCGTTACCACAATGGTGACTAATCTGTTGTTTGATTATGGCGGCGATAAAGACCCTGATGAATGGGATTATCAGGCGATGGAACAGGCGATTAATGCTGAGATTCAGTCGTTGATTGCTGCCTGCCAACGTTGCCCCGCAAAGGTTGTATTAGTGACTAACGAAGTGGGAATGGGGATTGTGCCGGAGAGTCGTCTGGCACGACATTTTCGTGATATTGCCGGGCGAGTAAATCAGCAGCTGGCCGCTGCGGCAAATGAAGTATTGCTGGTGGTTTCGGGTATTGGAGTAAAAATCAAATGAGTAAATTATTTTGGGCGATGCTCTCATTTATTACGCGTCTGCCTGTACCGCGTCGCTGGTCCCAGGGACTGGATTTCGAGCATTATTCTCGCGGTATTATTACTTTTCCTTTAATTGGATTATTGCTTGGCGCGATTAGCGGGCTAGTCTTCATGGTGCTGCAGGCATGGTGTGGCGTACCACTGGCGGCATTGTTTAGCGTACTTGTGCTGGCGCTGATGACCGGGGGATTCCACCTGGACGGCCTCGCTGATACCTGTGATGGCGTATTTTCTGCACGTAGCCGCGATCGCATGTTGGAAATCATGCGTGATAGCCGTTTAGGCACCCACGGCGGTCTGGCATTGATTTTTGTTGTACTGGCAAAGATTCTGGTGTTAAGCGAGCTGGCTTTGCGTGGCGAACCGATCCTTGCATCGCTGGCGACAGCATGCGCGGTCAGCCGCGGGACTGCCGCATTATTGATGTATCGTCATCGTTATGCCCGGGAAGAAGGGCTTGGCAATGTGTTCATTGGCAAAATTGATGGGCGACAAACCTGCGTCACACTCGGTTTAGCCGCTATTTTTGCTGCCGTATTATTGCCAGGTATGCATGGTGTGGCTGCTATGGTGGTGACGATGGTGGCGATCTTCATCCTCGGTCAGCTTCTCAAACGTACGCTGGGCGGGCAAACCGGCGATACGCTGGGAGCAGCCATAGAGCTTGGTGAACTGGTCTTCCTGCTGGCACTGCTATAAAGAGACGTGACATGCAAACACTTGCCAATTTACTGAATACGATCCCTGCCATCGATCCTGCCGCTATGTCGCGTGCACAACGGCATATTGACGGGTTACTCAAACCTGTTGGTAGCCTGGGAAGGCTGGAGGCGCTTGGCGTACAACTGGCGGGAATGCCGGGGTTGAATGGCATACCGCATGTGGGCAAAAAAGCGGTACTGGTTATGTGTGCCGATCACGGCGTCTGGGAGGAAGGGGTCGCTATTTCCCCAAAAGAAGTGACAGCCATTCAGGCTGAAAATATGACCCGCGGAACAACCGGCGTGTGTGTGCTGGCAGCACAAGCGGGCGCTAACGTCCACGTAATTGATGTTGGTATTGATACTGCTGAGCCTATCCCCGGGCTTATCAACATGCGTGTCGCACGAGGTAGCGGCAACATTGCTTCAGGTCCGGCAATGAGTCGCTGTCAGGCTGAAGAGTTGCTTTTGGACGTCATATGTTATACGCGGGAGCTGGCAACAAACGGTGTCACGTTGTTTGGCGTAGGTGAACTGGGGATGGCAAACACGACACCGGCAGCGGCGATAGTGAGCACTATCACTGGCCGGGATCCTGAAGAAGTGGTTGGGATTGGCGCAAACCTGCCGACAGATAAACTGGCTAATAAAATTGATGTTGTGCGACGGGCGATTACGTTGAATCAACCAAATCCGCAGGATGGCGTTAATGTTCTGGCAAAAGTGGGTGGATTTGATTTGGTCGGAATGGCTGGCGTGATGTTAGGCGCTGCTTCCTGCGGTTTACCCGTGTTGCTGGATGGATTTCTTTCTTATGCTGCCGCGCTCGCAGCCTGCCAGATGTCTCCTGCAATCAAACCGTATCTCATTCCTTCTCACCTGTCGGCAGAAAAAGGGGCGCGTATAGCGCTGTCGCATTTGGGGCTGGAGCCTTATCTCAATATGGATATGCGTTTAGGTGAGGGAAGTGGCGCAGCTCTGGCGATGCCCATCATCGAAGCTGCCTGTGCGATATACAACAGCATGGGCGAACTTGCTGCCAGTAATATTGTTCTACCGGGGAATACGACTTCTGATTTGAACAGTTAAAAACGAAAAGTCTGATAAAAGCTATACTTATCGGATAGTATTCGCGACTTAGGAAAGGGACATGATGCGTCGTGTAAATATTTTTTGCTCATTTGCTCTACTTTTTGCCAGCCATAATAGCCTGGCGGTAACTTATCCATTACCTCCAGAGGGTAGCCGTTTAGTGGGACAGTCGCTTACTGTAACTGTTCCTGATCACAATACCCAGCCGCTGGAGACTTTTGCCGCACAATACGGGCAAGGGTTAAGTAACATGCTGGAAGCGAATCCGGGCGCTGATGTTTTCTTGCCGAAGTCAGGCTCGCAACTCACCATTCCGCAGCAACTGATTTTGCCCGCCACTGTTCGTAAAGGGATTGTGATTAACGTCGCTGAGATGCGTCTTTATTACTACCCTCCAGACAGTAATACTGTGGAAGTCTTTCCTATTGGTATCGGCCAGGCTGGGCGAGAAACCCCGCGTAACTGGGTGACTACCGTTGAACGTAAACAAGAAGCACCAACCTGGACGCCAACGCCGAACACCCGGCGCGAATATGCGAAACGAGGGGAGAGTTTGCCCGCATTTGTTCCTGCGGGGCCTGATAATCCCATGGGGCTGTACGCGATTTATATTGGCAGGCTATATGCCATCCACGGTACCAATGCCAATTTTGGTATTGGGCTCCGGGTAAGTCAGGGCTGTATTCGTCTGCGCAATGACGATATCAAATATCTGTTTGATAATGTTCCTGTAGGTACTCGTGTACAAATTATTGATCAGCCAGTGAAATACACAACGGAACCGGATGGATCAAAGTGGCTGGAAGTTCATGAGCCGCTGTCGCGCAACCGTGCGGAATATGAGTCAGACCGAAAAGTGCCTTTGCCAGTAACGCCATCTTTGCGGGCGTTTATCAACGGGCAAGAAGTTGATGTGAATCGCGCAAATGCTGCATTGCAGCGCCGATCAGGAATGCCTGTGCAAATTAGTTCTGGTTCAAGACAGATGTTTTAAGAGCGTTGTTAATTAGAAAGCAAAAAGCCTGCTCGAAAGCAGGCTTTTTTGAATTTGGCTCCTCTGACTGGACTCGAACCAGTGACATACGGATTAACAGTCCGCCGTTCTACCGACTGAACTACAGAGGAATCGTGTGAACGGGGCGCATATTAATGGCAGTGCATGGTGATGTCAAAGGGTGAAATGCATTTTTTTGTTTGTTTGCTGTCAATTTCAACAAAGTGGTGAGCTTTCAATCTTATTGGGTAATGAACCATCGTGGTGCATACCCTCCTTTTATAGGGCAGGGGAACGCGACAGCTGATTAAAGGAGCCTATGACGAATCTATCATAATCTCTTATTTGACAGTTGCTTAGCTTGTACATCAACGCCAAAATAAAACTGGCAAGCATCTTGCACTCTGGTTGTAAGTAATGGCGGCACTTGGGCCGATTCTTAAACACCGGAGGCAACATGAACTTCAGACGCCTGAAATACTTCGTAAAAATTGTAGATATTGGTAGCCTGACCCAGGCTGCTGAAGTATTGCATATCGCACAACCAGCGCTCAGTCAGCAGGTTGCCACACTGGAAGGTGAGTTAAATCAACAACTTTTGATTCGCACAAAACGGGGCGTTACGCCAACTGACGCCGGAAAAATTCTCTATACCCATGCGCGGGCCATTTTACGTCAGTGTGAGCAGGCCCAACTGGCGGTGCATAACGTTGGTCAGGCATTATCGGGGCAAGTCTCGATTGGCTTTGCGCCAGGAACCGCTGCGTCATCCATCACCATGCCCTTATTACAGGCGGTTCGCGCTGAATTCCCGGAGGTCGTTATCTATCTTCATGAAAATAGCGGTGCAGTGCTTAACGAAAAACTGATAAATCACCAACTCGATATGGCGGTGATTTATGAGCATTCCCCTGTGGCTGGTGTATCCAGTCAGGCTTTACTGAAAGAAGATCTTTTTCTGGTAGGAACGCAAGATTGCCCGGGGCAAAGCGTTGATGTTAATGCTATTGCGCAAATGAACCTCTTTCTCCCCAGTGATTACAGTGCTATTAGACTTCGTGTTGATGAGGCTTTTTCCCTACGGCGACTCACGGCAAAAGTCATTGGTGAAATTGAGTCTATTGCCACGCTTACCGCAGCGATTGCCAGCGGCATGGGCGTTGCAGTATTACCCGAATCGGCCGCGCGTTCGTTATGTGGCGCAGTAAACGGATGGATGTCACGTATTACCACACCTTCAATGAGTCTCTCTTTGTCATTAAATTTACCCGCCAGAGCGAACTTATCACCACAGGCGCAAGCAGTGAAAGAGTTGTTAATGTCAGTGATGAGTTCTCCAGTGATGGAAAAAAGGCAGTGGCAATTGGTGAGCTAAGCGTTATATCGGGATGGAATAAGATGCGGGTTTTTATTATTTGTTATGCCGGGCATTAAACTTTAACAATAACGTGATATCTGAACTGCCCGGAGTTTACCGTGAATTTCCAACAACTAAAGATAATCCGCGAGGCTGCACGTCAGGATTACAACCTGACAGAGGTTGCGAATATGCTTTTTACCTCACAGTCAGGCGTCAGCCGTCACATTCGGGAACTGGAGGATGAACTTGGCATCGAAATATTTGTTCGACGAGGTAAGCGACTGCTGGGCATGACTGAACCGGGCAAAGCATTACTGGTCATTGCAGAACGTATTCTTAATGAAGCCAGTAATGTTCGTCGGCTTGCAGACCTGTTTACCAACGATACGTCTGGCGTTCTCACTATTGCAACGACGCATACTCAGGCACGTTATAGCTTGCCTGAGGTCATTAAAGCTTTTCGCGAACTTTTCCCGGAGGTTCGGCTGGAGCTAATCCAGGGTACACCACAGGAAATTGCGACGTTGTTGCAAAATGGCGAAGCTGATGTTGGTATCGCCAGCGAGCGTTTGAGTAATGACCCGCAGCTCGTCGCCTTTCCGTGGTTTCGTTGGCACCATAGTTTGCTTGTTCCACTCGATCATCCCTTGACGCAAATTATACCGTTGACGCTGGAATCAATAGCGAAGTGGCCGTTAATCACTTACCGACAGGGGATTACGGGGCGCTCACGTATTGATGACGCATTTGTCCGCAAAGGTTTGCTGGCAGATATTGTATTAAGTGCGCAGGATTCTGATGTCATTAAAACCTATGTTGCACTCGGGCTGGGGATTGGATTAGTTGCCGAACAATCCAGCGGTGAACAAGAGGAAAAGAATTTAATCCGTCTGGATACGCGGCATCTTTTCGATGCTAATACTGTCTGGTTGGGACTCAAGCGAGGACAACTTCAGCGTAACTATGTCTGGCGCTTTCTGGAACTTTGTAATGCAGGACTGTCAGTTGAGGATATCAAGCGCCAGGTGATGGAGAACAGTGAAGAGGAAATTGATTATCAGATATAGCAAAAAGCCCGCTATAAAAGCGGGCTTTTCAGAAATTTGGCTCCTCTGACTGGACTCGAACCAGTGACATACGGATTAACAGTCCGCCGTTCTACCGACTGAACTACAGAGGAATCGCTGTTGAGGCACATCTTAACGGCGAAAAATCTTTTGTCAAACCCGATTTTTAAATTTCCCAACTGTTTGCCGTTTCTATCAACAGTTTGTTGCATTTGCAGACAATTTGTTGGCGAAAATCTTTGCAGCTTTGCTGATTCTCCCTCATTATTTGAAATGTGGTTTCACTTTCTGCAATTAAGGTCGGCTTTGAATATCTCCTCTGCTTTACGCCAGGTTGTTCACGGCACTCGCTGGCACGCCAAACGCAAGAGTTACAAAGTGTTGTTCTGGCGCGAGATAACCCCGCTTGCTGTTCCTATCTTCATGGAGAACGCCTGTGTCCTGTTGATGGGTGTTTTGAGTACTTTTCTGGTCAGTTGGCTGGGAAAAGATGCGATGGCAGGCGTGGGGTTGGCGGACAGCTTCAATATGGTCATTATGGCTTTTTTTGCAGCTATCGATCTTGGTACTACTGTCGTTGTGGCATTTAGTCTCGGTAAGCGGGATCGACGACGAGCGAGGGTGGCGACGCGACAGTCATTGGTGATCATGACGTTGTTTGCCGTACTGTTGGCAACGCTTATTCATCATTTTGGCGAACAAATTATTGATTTCGTCGCGGGTGATGCCACGACAGAAGTTAAAGCACTGGCGTTGACTTATCTGGAGCTGACGGTACTCAGTTATCCAGCAGCTGCCATCACTTTGATTGGTAGCGGGGCACTTCGTGGTGCAGGGAATACGAAAATACCGCTACTGATTAACGGTAGCCTGAATATTCTTAATATTATTATTAGCGGCATATTGATTTACGGCCTTTTCTCCTGGCCGGGACTGGGATTTGTCGGGGCTGGGTTGGGGTTAACCATTTCTCGTTATATTGGCGCAGTGGCAATTTTGTGGGTGCTGGCGATTGGTTTTAATCCTGCGCTAAGGATTTCGTTAAAGAGCTATCTTAAACCGCTGAATTTTAGCATTATCTGGGAAGTCATGGGGATTGGTATTCCAGCGAGTGTCGAATCAGTGTTATTTACCAGTGGTCGGTTATTAACCCAAATGTTCGTTGCCGGGATGGGGACCAGTGTTATTGCCGGGAATTTTATCGCGTTTTCAATTGCGGCTCTTATCAACTTACCCGGAAGTGCGCTCGGCTCTGCTTCTACGATCATTACAGGCCGAAGGTTGGGGGTAGGGCAGATAGCGCAAGCAGAGATTCAGTTGCGGCATGTGTTCTGGCTGTCCACTCTTGGATTAACGGCCATCGCCTGGCTAACGGCTCCCTTTGCTGGGGTTATGGCATCGTTTTACACCCAGGATCCACAGGTTAAACATGTCGTTGTGATTCTGATTTGGCTAAATGCTTTATTTATGCCTATTTGGTCTGCCTCATGGGTGCTACCCGCTGGATTTAAGGGTGCTCGCGATGCCCGTTACGCCATGTGGGTTTCTATGTTGAGCATGTGGGGTTGCCGGGTTGTAGTCGGTTATGTGCTGGGAATCATGCTTGGCTGGGGTGTGGTTGGTGTCTGGATGGGAATGTTTGCCGACTGGGCTGTGCGGGCCGTGCTGTTTTACTGGCGCATGGTTACTGGACGTTGGCTGTGGAAATACCCTAGACCTGAGCCGCAAAAGTGTGAAAAAAAGCCAGTTGTGTCGGAATAAACGACAAAGTGCAGATTATTTCAGCAAACGATTTCAAATTTAAAAAACAGGCTTTGACATTGTGGATGGGCGTCGCTAATATTCGCCTCGTTCTCACGATTCCTCTGTAGTTCAGTCGGTAGAACGGCGGACTGTTAATCCGTATGTCACTGGTTCGAGTCCAGTCAGAGGAGCCAAATTTTAGTTTTGAGACATCTCTATGAGTCTCAAGACAGTTAAAAAATAAAAATTATTTTTACCCGGTTACCTTGTAAAAAGTGATCGGGTTTTTTGATTTCTGTGTTTCGTGCGCTTAATCGAGTCTCATGCTTCATTGAGCAAATTGCCCCCCCAACAGACATCACGATTCGCAAGGTCAAAAACTTCGTTCCGTGAAGTACCGTACAAAGGTAAAGAAAAAATGCCTTATGCGGGATGTCGCTGTCGCGTCTTTATCGGGAAACTATGCGTAATTGCCACTTTGCCTTCTGTAATCAGAAAAAGAAGAACTGGAATTTTAATAAATATTATTTCTCTGGGAACGGGGATTTTTTATAATCAATATGACGAGTTGAACATTATATTTTTATAAGGATTATATGAGATTAAAGAAATCTGCCATAAAGACAGATTTCTTTAAAATATAATTAGAGATTTGCGACGTTATGATAAACTTTTTGAACATCGTCGTCATCTTCAAGGGCATCAACAAGCCCTTCAAAGATTTCTAAATCTTCTGGGGAAAGCTCAACTTCAGATTGAGCAATCATTTCTAATTCTGTTGTTGAGAACTCAGTGATTCCAGCTGCTTTTAGAGCCGCGATTCCTTTATGAAGGTCAGTAGGTTCAGTATAAATAACAATATTACCTTCTTCTTCAGTTACATCACGAACATCAACTTCAGCTTCAAGTAAAATTTCAAAAATATGGTCAGGGTCTGTACCTTTAAATACAATCACACCCGTATTGTCAAACATATAGCTGACAGAACCTGCCGCTCCGATATTGCCGCCTTTTTTATTGAAAATTGTGCGAACGTTAGCAATCGTACGGTTAACATTTGAAGTCAAGGTTTCAGCGATAATCATTGAGCCATTAGGACCAAAGCCTTCATAACGGCCCTGCACGAACGTTTCATCTCCGCCGCCTTTGGCTTTATCAATTGCTTTATCAATAACATGCTTTGGAACTTGTGCCTGCTTTGCTCGTTCAATAACGAATTTTAATGATGTGTTTAATTCTGGATCGGGTTCACCTTGTTTGGCAGCAGCATAGATTTCTACACCGAATTTTGCATAAATTTTAGACGTCGCACCGTCTTTAGCCGTTTTTTTAGCAACAATATTGGCCCATTTACGTCCCACTGGAATGATCTCCTCGAAATTTATTTACATTACTGGTAAATCGTTAACATGCGTTAATTCGGCATATTATATCATAACAGGAAAAATCTCGTCTATTAGAAATAAAAATATTCTAAATCCATAATCTTATATTTTGTTTTATAAAAACTAATGTTGTTGG
>ERZ1026901.489-NODE-489-length-31714-cov-8.823399_pt1 | contig 31714 bp, 26 predicted proteins | sample MGYA00380179_ERZ1026901 | MGnify/ENA primary metagenome ERZ1026901 (study PRJEB33269, sample SAMEA4719815) | human gut metagenome | biome: human-associated habitat; feature: organic feature; material: feces | place: Cameroon | collected 2013-10 ... | reverse complement strand
ACATCAAGACAAAACTTGAGGCTGAAGGCGCTAAGATTACTCTTAAGTAATCAACTTTTATACTTTGAATGTTTTGATCCGCAGGAAGATGACTTCCTGCGGATTTTTTCATGTGGCAGGAAATTCCGAGGAATTCCCCGTTACATAAAAAGGCACTGACGTGCCAAAGATGCGCACTTGCGCAAAGATGTAGATTGTCGCAAGCGGCCGCGCGAGGCGCGAGAATGTGCTAAGGCACATTCTTTTCATTTTGGGGCGATTGTAAGTAATTTGGCGGTGGAAAGACAGGCGCTTATGTGTTAAAATGGATAGCATGAAAATGGCATTGCCTGCCCATTATGCGTATCAATGATCGGGCAGGACAAAAAGGAGAAAAAATGATTGAGGAATTAGTAAAGAGATATCCGGTCCTGGAATCCGTAAAGGGCCAGATCGAGAATGCATACAAGATCTTGGAGACATGCTATGAGAACGGAGGAAAGCTTCTGATCGCTGGAAACGGAGGAAGCGCCGCAGACTCTGACCATATCGTCGGGGAGCTGATGAAAGGTTTTGTAAAGCGTCGCCCGGTATCCGCGGAACTCGCCGAGGCGTTAAAGCAGGCGGACCCGGAGAGAGGGGAAGAACTGGCGAAAAAGCTTCAGGGCGGGCTCCCAGCCATCGCCCTCACAAATCATACGGCTCTCTCCTCCGCATTCGCAAACGATGTGGATGGAATGCTCTCTTACGCACAGCAGGTAAACGGCTACGGAAAAGCAGGGGATGTGTTCCTCGGAATCAGCACCTCCGGAAACTCTGAGAATGTGATGTACGCCGCAGTGACTGCAAAGGCGAAGGGACTTAAAGTTATCGGTCTCACAGGAAAGACAGGCGGAAAGCTCGCGAAGCTCGCAGATGTCGCTATTATCGTTCCGGAACAGGAGACCTACAAGATCCAGGAACTTCACCTGCCGATCTACCATGTGCTCTGCCTGATGTTAGAAGATAAGTTTTATGCGGAATAAAAAGACCATGACCTGGGGGGAATTATGAAGAGACGGGAATGTGCCTCGTTAATTATTCTGGCATTGGCGGCGGTACCCGCACTGTTAGTTGCCATCGGACAGGTTTATGTGACAGGCGTAGACGGGATCAGGCTCAGAAGAACGGAGACCATCGACCTTCTGACGGAGATCGCGGTGCTGTTCTTTTTATACCTGTTCACGATCTGGAAAATTGAATCGAACCGGATCCGGACAGGTGCGGTACTTCTCATCACAGCCGGATTTCTCTGGATCCATCAGGCATTCACGGCGATGATCCTGTCAGGCGCGTATGTGCTGGTGCTTTTGATGCTCGGCGCACGGATCCGCAGGGGGATGGACCGTGAGCACAGATGGAGGGAGTACCATGTGATCACAGGGCTGGCGGACTTCCTTCTTGGAAGCGGATTTATGATATGCCTGTTCTGCCTGGGATCCCTGTTTTTCGGATGTGGGATCACAAGCTTCCGGTTTCTCACAGTGGTCATCGCTGGACTTCTGGCTGGGTACCGGATGATGGAATTGAGGGCGGCGGGAGATAGCGGAATGCCGTGGAAACGCGTGCCGCAGAGAACCAGGATCTCCCTGGAGATGTCCATCTGTATCGCGCTCATGTTCGCCATGATCCTTTTGCAGGCGGGCCGAATGAATATCTGTGCCGACTACGATTCCCTCCATTACGGACTGCGAAACGAGTATGTTCTGGATAACGGCGGCGGAATCTATGAAAATCTCGGAATGGTCAATGTGGTGTACACCTATTCGAAAGGCCTTGAGACACTGCTTTTACCGATCTCCGGGCTGCCGTCGTACGGATTTTTCCTGAGCTTCCAGATCTGGATGACTGTCGGCACTCTGAGCGCGGCGGGACAGATCGTGGAGCTGTTTGTCGGAAGAAGGTATGCGGTGGGATGCATGACACTCCTCTCCTGCATTCCGGGGATCATGAACATGTCCATCACGGCGAAGACGGATTCCATGACGGTGTTTATGCAGCTTGTACTGCTGCTGTTTCTTCTGCTCTATATCCGCAGACAGAGGAGCGCGTATCTCGTGCTGGCGGTGGACGCCTACCTGATGACGCTTGTGTTAAAGCCAACGGCACTTGTATTTTCAACGGTGGCCGCGGGAACGGCGGGGCTTTATATCCTGCTTACGAGACAGCTGAAATTTCGACTGAAGGGAAGTTTTTTTCCTTCCTGTATTTATATGATCCCGATGTGGCTTCTCATCTGGTACCGGACATGGCTGCATACGGGACTTCCGCTGACATCTGTGTTCAACTCGATCTGGGCGGCTCTTGGATTTACCGTACGGTACCCATATCGGTTCGAGAGCCTTCCGTCGAACGGCGGATCCATCATCTCAATCGAGGGACTAAAGCATATTTTAAAAAGAATTTATGGTGTCCTCATGGCCCCTGTGGGCGAGGACATGGCCCATGTGCGGATCGCCTGGGGCACACCGCTGCTTCTGCTCTTTCTTCTTCTCGTCTGTCTGCCGGTGCTGGCGGACGTGAGAAGATCGAGGCGGAAAGAGAAAAATACCTTGATCTGTCTGGCCTTGGTATTTGTGACGAACGGACTCATGAGTCTCATGGCTCTTTACCTGTTATGGCAGGTGGACGGCAACTATTTCCTACTTCTCTATGCGCTGTCAGCGATCATGGCGGTGATCGTGGTAGGAAAATTAAAGAGTGGTTTCCTGCGCGGGTCCATATGCAGGATGCTGGTACCGTTTATTCTCTTTAATGTGACCATCACGGCGGTCAGCAACTGGGGCGGAACCCTGGGACTGACACCGGTGAAGTTCATCCACAAGGGATATTATGATCATATGGAAGAGTCCCATGAACTGCTTGCTTTCTACGGAAATGAGAAGATATGGGATATCCTGGCGGAGAACCCGAGAAACCGCGTCGTCGTATTCGGTGAGCAGCCGGAAATGCTGAGGTTCCCGTGCTGCACCCAGAGTTACACGGACATTGAGGGAAGCGGTGGAAACTTTAATCTCTCATCCAGCCCGGAGGCGCTGGCGGACTTCTTTACATTCGCGGGAGTAGATTATATCTACCTCGGAAGCGGATACTTAAAGCCTGGAACGGATGGATTCCGGAACGTGACAGGTCTCTTAAAACAGGGGTATCTTACGGATCTCCTGTATGAAAACGGAAACGGGCTTGCGGTATTCTCGTCTGAGCCGAAGAACCTCACCGAGGAGGAGAGTGAGGCACTTTTAGCGGAGTTTACTGAAAAATACTGGCCCGGAGAACAGCAGTAAGGGGATAAGACATGAATTTACAGGAGAAGATCCTGAAAGTGTGGAGGAGGTGGAGCCCTGAGCTCCTCATCTTTGCGATCTTTCTGGGATTTGGATTTTGGATCAACCGGGGAGTGGAATTAAAGGGACTTTATATGGATGATCTGTATCTCTGGTCCTGCTACGGGAACCAGTCATTTACGGAGTATGTGTTCCCAATGGGCAGCAGCCGCTTCCGCTTCCTGTTTTATCTGGCGTCCTGGCTGGAGCTTTTCTTCATCGGGGGACATGTGGAATGGATGGTTCCGTTCAATATCATCCTGAATACGGGAATCGCATACAGCATTTACAGGATTGCGGTGTCATTCAGTGACGGGAGAAGGATCATAAGCTTCGCTGTGGGGATTCTTTACCTGTCATCCAGAATGGCATATTATCAGATCGGTCAGTTTTACGGTCTGATGGAGAGTTTGGCGCTCTGGGCAGCGCTGGGAATGCTGTGGTTTCTGTACCGGTATGTGAATGAGAAAAAAACAGGGGCCTTTCTTATGGCAAACCTCCTGTATTTCGTGGTCAGCTTCATTCATGAACGGTATATGGTGCTTCTTCCGTTATTGCTTCTGGCAGTGGTCCTCGGATTTGGAAAGAGCCTGTCGTTGAAGACCGTGACAGGGGAGCCGAAGCGAAGAAATGAACCTGTTCCCACCGCAGAGCCTGGGCGGAGCCGGGGAAGAGGGCAGAGCCGCGGAGCGCAGAATAAGAAAGAGACGGTGGTCCGCGCGGCAGCGGCGGAGGAAACCAGAGGTTTTTGTCTCCCAGGGCCGCTGCTCTTTGTGATCACACTTCTGGTGTTTGGAGTGATCCAGATGATCCGCCTTTGCACCATCGGAACACTGTCACCGGCAGGAACCGGGGGAACCGATGTGGCAGATACCTTCAAACTTACCGATGCCATCGGTCAGGCATTGAATCAGGTGGGATTTGTATTTGGAAGAAACTTCGGACCGGTTTATCTCTGCATCGAACCGTTTGCAGACAGCCCGGGCAGGATCAAGACCCTGATTCTGGCGGCGGAGGCAGTTCTCGGTGCGGGTGTTCTGGCAGCCGTGATCGGCATGATCCGAGAGAGGAGGGAGATCGTCTGTCACTTAAAGAATGCAGTGCTGTTCCTGCTGTTTATCGCGCTCTGCATCGGCAGCTCCAGCGTGACGATCCGTGTGGAGATGCGCTGGGTCTATGTGGCTTACGCGGCGGCACTCCTGTTCTTTGCCTACCTGTCGCGGGTGATGGGAAAGGCGGGAATCCTGGTACTGTTGTACGGCTGCCTGATCTTTCCGGCAGAGACATATTACCGGGACAACTGGGACAACCTGTATCTGTGGGCGCCCCAGAGCCAGTATAATTCCCTGGCGGAGAAGACATACGGAACATACGGGGACGATATCTTCGACAAGGAGATCTACATCATCGGAAAGGATTTTGAGATCAGTGATTTTAATGCTGAAACATTCTTGAAAGTATATGCAAAAGATAAAATAAATATTCCGAAGCTCCAGTTTATCGACAGTGACATGGATCTCAAAGAGATCACGGATGACATGGTGATCCTGTGTGAGGATCCGGAGCACAACGCATATAACGATGTGACGGAGATCGTGAAGAGGCAGAGGTTCGACACGCCCTTCGGCAGCTATTCGGACGGATGGATCGATGAGCATGCGAAGATCGTCTTGACGAACGGGGATAGCAGCAGGCTGATCTTAAAATGCTATTATCCCGGCAAGCTTGCAGGTGGTGAGACCTGTAAGATCAGGGTGAACGGACGTCAGATGGATGATCTCGTATTTACAGACAATACGATGTACTATGAGATTCCGGCTGCGCCGTATCAGAGATTTACAGTGGAATTTTCCTGTAACTTCTATGTGAAAGGGGCGAAGGAACACCGCGGAGAAGAAAATCTTGCGATGGTCGTGAAAGTAGTGGAATCGTTACCGGAATAGTAAAAGGAGAAATAGAAGAATGAATGGACAGCAGTTGGCTCCCATATGTGCGGGATTTGCTGTTGCAGTGGTCCTGTTCCTCGTGATCGGGTATTTCCTGAGAAAGAGGAACATGACCGCCCATCTTGCGCCCGTAAAACGGGAGCTCAAGAAGGAAAAGCAGTGGCTGCGCCGCGGGGAGTATAATGCGGCTATGGTAAAGGGCCGCCAGAATCTGGAACTGTTCTTAAAACTTGTGGCGGAATTTAATGGGATCGAGCTTGACAATTCCGCTCAGGCGATGGCGAATGCCAAGAACGGACCGGATAGAAGAGGACAGCGCGAGACTTATCGGATGAACGGAAGAAAGCGCCAGAGAGTCATGACATTCCAGCAGTTTGGATGGTGGCTTGATGAGAACGGGTATCTGGACAGGGTCGGAAAGTGGGAATTAAATGAGATCCGCGTGATCGGAAACAAGGCCGTACATGAGAACTATGATTCCAGGGAAGATGCCTGGAACCAGTATAATTATATGGAAGACCTGTTAAAGATCGTATCGGACCGACATACGAACCGTCACAGACAGAGGGGGCCGGAGATCAAAAAAAGCCAGACGGGACACCGTGGAGCGGGTGTGAAAAAGCCGTCCGGTACTCAGGCGAAGGCACGGGGACAGCAGAATCAGAAGCGTGGACAGAACCGGCCTCAAGGACAGCCGGGGAACGGCAGTCAGAAACAATCTAAGAACGGAAGTCAGGGACGGCCGGGGAACGGCAGTCAGAAACAGCCTAAAAACGGCAGCCAGGGACAGCCTAAGAACAGCAGTCAGGGACAGTCAGAGAACAGTGGACAGAAGCAGCCGCAAAAAAGTGACGGCGGAAATAAGTCCGGCGGTCAAAATGGTCAGAATGTCCAGCCGGAGAAACTGAGTGCCTCCGCAAAGAGACGCCAGAGAAGAAAGCGGGCGAAAGCAGCGAGAGAGGTGGCCGAGGCAGCAGGACTGAAGCGGGAGACCGCGCCGCAGGAAAAAGCAGAAAAACAGCCGGGAAGCCGCCCGGTACGCGCGGAGGGAAAAGTGGTAAAGCAGTCAGGAAGCCGCCCGGCACAGCCGTCAACGTCCATGAGGATCGTGACGCTCAGCCAGACAACGGGGGGACGGACAGCATCAAAGCCAATGCCGCAGAGGGAAGAACCGGCAAAACAGCCGAAGCGGAAAGAAGCAGGAAAACAGGCGGCAAAGCAGCCGGAGCAGAAAAAAGCAGAAAAACAGGCGGCAAAGCAGCCGAAGAACGAAGAAACAGGAAAACAGTCGGCAAGACGCCGCCGCAGACCGAGAAAAAGACCGGAATCGGAGAACGCGGGAAAAACCGCCGGGAGATCCGCGGCAGGCGGAGGAGATCATGAAGAATAAGAAACGTTATTTCTATATCGGACTTCCGATTCTGGGGATGATTTTTTATCTGGCATATATCAGGCGCTCCGCCATTGACATGGTGTATTCTGATTATATCCGGCTTATCAATTCCTATCTTCCGGATGTGTGGAATCCAGATAAATTTTTTGTGGCGGATCTGCTGACGAGAATTCCGGTGAACTTCTTAGAGCGCGGACTGAATGTCATGGTCTTTGGCTACAGTGTCACCGTGGACCGGATCATGGGCATTCTGGGATTTGGACTTTCTGCCCTGATCATCGGACGATACAGCAGAAAAAAAGAACTTTGCCCGGTCTGGTATGCGGCAATGATGATCGTCATGTTCAGCCTGAATAAGTGGGAAATGTTATATAACGGAACCGGATGGGCCCATTTCCTTGCGTTTGGATTGTTTTTTTGGAATTATGCCCTGCTTGATCAGGTGTATGAAAAGGGATTCCGGAATGCGAATCGGTCGGAGCTTGTATGGCTCTTTGTATTGCCGTTTATGATCACCATCGGAGCAGCGGGACCGTACTGTGCGATCTACACGGTGACGATCGTGATGGCGTATCTGTTTCTTTATGTGCGCGATATTGTAATTGTAAAGAGTTTATCTGGAAAATATCAGGCAAAGGCCGACAGACAGAATTTAAGCAGTACGGATAGGAAAAACGTATCGGGCAAAGGCAGGGAAAACGCTGGCGTGATCGGTGTAATTTCAGATGATCTTGCTGGAATCGGAACCGCCCGCGTGATCGCCCTGATCGCAGCTGCTGTCATCCCGTTCCTTATTTACCTCTGGAGCAATTCCCAGGCGGTTTATGAGTATTCCGGGGCGGTAAATGTGCCGCTTTTTACAGCTTTCCGACAGGATCCGAAATTTTTTATTAAATTTCTTCTTAAGTCTTTTGCTTCCATGGTTTTTGGAGTAGAATTGATTGACAGGAGCTTTGCGGGGATTCCGGGAAAGATCTGGTGCGCGGTCGGCGCGGTCGTCCTGTTTGCGTATCTCTTTGCGCTGTGGATGAACTTTTATTACCGGATCGAGGAAAAGACGATATTGCCGTTGATGCTCTTAGCGGGCGGAGGCATGAACCACCTGATGGTGCTTGTGAGCCGGTATATCTTTATGCCGAACGATAAGTATGGGATGAGTTCCCGGTATGCGCTGCAGTATCAGATCGGCGTGATCGGAATCCTTCTTACGTTCGCGCTGGCTGCGAAGTGCAGATTCTGTAAAAAGGAAGAATGCAGGGAAAGCAGAGGCACAGAGCCGAAAGAGGCACAGCATATCAGCAGGATTGAAAAAGATTCTTTGCCAAAGTTAGTAAAGATATTATCCATTGCCCTCGCCGCCATGTTCCTCATTGGAAATGTGATGACAACGGCAGAAGAGTTCCACTTCGGGAAATACCGGAAAGAACATAACCGGGACGAAGTAAAACAGATCTTATTAAATTTTGAAAACGAGTCAGACAAAACACTGGAGGACGCGCTGGAGTATCACAAACCGGGATGCCGGGAAGCACTTACGGTCCTCAAAGAAAACGGTTGGAATATATGGAGGTAAACCTATGAAAGTAGTAATCCTGGCAGGAGGATTCGGAACAAGGATCAGCGAGGAGAGTCATTTAAAACCAAAGCCGATGATCGAGATCGGTGAGAAGCCGATCATGTGGCATATCATGAAATATTATTCCCAGTTCGGGTATAACGAATTTATTATCTGTCTGGGATACAAACAGTATGTGGTAAAGGAGTTCTTTGCGGATTACTTCCTTCACACATCTGATGTGACCTTCGATCTTGCGAACAACAGCATGAAGGTCCACAACAACTATGCGGAGCCGTGGAAGGTGACTCTGATCGACACAGGACTCAACACCATGACCGGCGGACGCGTAAAGAGGATCAAAGATTATGTGGGAAATGAGCCGTTTATGCTGACCTACGGCGACGGTCTCGCAAACATCGACTTAAAGGCACTGGAAGAGTTCCACAGAAGCCATGGAAAGATCGCAACCATCACGGCAGTCAATATCGGACAGCGCTTCGGTGTCCTCGACCTCGAGGATAACGGAAAGATCAATTCCTTCCGCGAGAAGAATGACGATGACGGCAGCCTGATCAACGGCGGTTACATGGTATTAAATCCGGGCGTATTCGACTACATTGAGGGTGATTCCACCGTATTCGAGCAGGCACCGTTAAGAAACCTCGCAAAGGACGGCGAGCTCATGGCATACCGCCACGAGGGATTCTGGAAGTGCATGGATACCCAGCGCGAGAAACAGCAGTTAGAGGCGATGTGGCAGTCCGGAAACGCGCCGTGGAAGATCTGGGAGTAAGAAACAGAGAAATCCTTTCCGGTCTGAATTTTCTTACGGTCAGCGCAGCAGATGCACAGACCTGCTGAACAGACAAATGCGAAATAAATGCGAAAAGGAAAGGTTCATAATTGGAGAAGAGAACATGAACTTAAAAGAAGTTTTTGACTTTTATAAAGGAAAGAAGGTCCTCGTAACCGGACATACCGGCTTTAAAGGAACCTGGCTTTCCAGAATCCTCGTAAATGCCGGTGCCAAGGTCACAGGATACTCCTTAAAACCGCCGACAGATCCGGCACTGTTTCAGATGGCAGGTCTTGAGGAAAAGATGAATTCCGTTATCGGTGATATCCGGGATCTTGCCCATTTAAAGCAGGTATTCGAGGAGACAAAACCGGAGATCGTACTGCATCTGGCGGCGCAGCCGATCGTGAGAGATTCCTACAGGGATCCTGTCTACACCTACGAGACAAATGTTATGGGTACAGTCAATATTCTGGAATGTGTCCGCTTAAATCCCTGCGTAAAATCCTTCTTAAATGTGACAACGGACAAGGTCTATGAGAACAGGGAGTGGGAGTACGGCTACCGTGAGGTGGATCGTCTGGACGGATATGACCCGTATTCCAACAGTAAATCATGTTCTGAGCTTGTGACCCACAGCTACAGGAAATCCTTCTTTGCGGACGGACACTGTGCGATCTCAACCTGTCGTGCAGGAAACGTCATCGGCGGCGGCGATTTCGCCAATGACCGTATCGTCCCGGATTGTGTCCGCGCGGCGATGGCGAAAAAGCCGATCATTGTCCGCAATCCGCATTCCACGCGCCCGTATCAGCATGTGCTGGAGCCGCTTGCGGCATATCTCATGGTGGCAAAGGCGCAGTATGAGGACGGGACATACGCCGGATACTACAATGTGGGACCGGATGACAAGGACTGCGTGACCACAGGTGAGCTTGTGGATATGTTCTGCAGCGCCTGGGGACATGGACTTTCCTGGGAAAACAAGAGCGATGGAGGTCCTCACGAGGCAAACTTCTTAAAACTCGACTGCTCCAAGTTAAAGACCACATTTGGATGGCACCCGCGCTATGGCGTGAAGGAGGCCATCGGACTCACCGTTGAGTGGTGTCAGGAGTATGAGAAGAATGGCGATGTTGTGTCTGTGATGGACAGACAGATCAAAGAGATGTTCCAGTAGAACGTGAAGGAAAGGAAAATATTATGTTTGAGAATAAGACAGAGGCAGAGGCAAGAAAAGAGATCCTTGACCTTGTAGCCGAATATGCCGATAAATTCCACAATCAGAAAAAGGAATTTCATGAGGGAGACCGAATCCCGTATGCATCCCGCGTGTATGACAGCAGGGAGATGGTAAACCTTGTGGACAGTTCCCTTGAATTCTGGCTTACATCCGGACGATACACGGACGAATTTGAGAAGAAGCTTGCGGAGTATCTTCAGGTGCGCTACTGTGCCCTTGTAAACTCCGGCTCATCTGCAAACCTCGTAGCGTTCATGACACTCACATCCCCTCTGCTCGGCGACCGCCGTGTAAAGCGCGGAGATGAGATCATCACTGTTGCAGCAGGTTTCCCGACAACCGTGACTCCGGCGATCCAGTACGGCGCTGTTCCGGTATTTGTTGATGTGACGATTCCACAGTACAACATCGATGTCACAAAGTTAGAAGCAGCACTCTCCAAGAAGACAAAGGCAGTCATGATCGCCCATACACTCGGAAACCCGTTCGATTTAAAGGCAGTAAAGGAATTCTGTGAAAAACATAACCTGTGGCTCGTTGAGGACAACTGCGACGCGTTAGGTTCCAGGTACACCATCAACGGTGAGGAGAAATTTACCGGAACCGTAGGCGATATCGGAACCTCCAGCTTCTATCCGCCGCACCACATGACGATGGGCGAGGGAGGAGCCGTTTACACGGATAACCCGCTGTTAAACAAGATCATCCGTTCCTTCCGCGACTGGGGCCGTGACTGTGTCTGCCCGTCCGGACATGACAATCTCTGCGGACACCGCTTTGACAGACAGTACGGCGAACTGCCGTTAGGCTATGACCACAAATATGTATACTCCCATTTTGGATACAATCTGAAAGCCACAGACCTTCAGGCAGCCATCGGATGTGCCCAGATCGAGAAATTCCCGACTTTCGTGGAGCGCAGACGCCACAACTTCGACCGCCTGAGAGCCGCTCTCGCAGAGACGGAGGACCGTCTGATCCTTCCGGTACCGGCTGAGAATTCCAGACCGAGCTGGTTCGGCTTCCTGATCACATGCAAAGAGGGAACAGACAGAAATAAGCTCGTCCAGTATATTGAGAGCAAAGGGATCCAGACGAGAATGCTGTTTGCCGGAAACCTCATCAAGCACCCGTGCTTCGATGAGATGAGAGCTGAGAAAAAGGGCTACCGCGTAGTAGGCACTCTGGAAAATACAGACCGGATCATGAGCGATACCTTCTGGGTCGGCGTTTATCCGGGAATGACAGACGAAAAGATCGACTATATGGCAAAAGTGATTAAAGAGGGGCTGTTACAGTGAGCGAAGAAAAATCCTTTGACCTGACGAAAGTCCATGAGGTCAACTTAAAGCTTTTAAAGGAGATCGACCGGATCTGCAGAAAGTATAAGATCAAATATGCTCTGGATTCCGGTACGCTTCTGGGTGCAGTGCGCCACGGCGGATTCATCCCGTGGGATGACGACGTGGATGTCATGTTCACGAGAAAGAACTATGAGATGTTCGCAAAGGTCGTAAGGCGGGAGCTGCCGGAGGACATGTCCTTCGTGGAGCCGGATGAGTACCACGGCGGAAAGGCATTCTACGACTTTATCTCCCGTGTGACATACAATAAAAGTCAGAAGTTTGAGGACTCCGGAAAGATGGACTTCTACGACGATAAGATCAGCCGCCTCAACGTGGACCTGTTTATCGTGGACGGACTCCCGGAAGGAAAGCTCGCGAAAAAACTCACGAAGCTCTCCCACTGTGTGCTCTATGGATTTGCTCTGGGACACCGCTATGAGATCAATTACAGCGATTACAGGGGCGCTATGAAGCTTTTCGTGGCAGTCCTTGCAAACGTCGGAAAGCTGATTCCATTCCCGGTGATCTGGAAAATGTGGAATGGCCTCTGCCATATGGACAGCAGAAAGCAGCGTCCGCTGTACTTTTATACGGGCTATGCGCCGAACTGGTTCTATGTGGAGATGAAGAGGGAGTGGGACGATGAGGTCGTCGAGATGCCTTTCGAGGACACGAAATTTTACGTCCCGTCCGGCTGGAAAGAGCTTCTGACACAGCTCTACGGCGACTACATGAAGCTTCCGCCGAAGGAAAAACAGATTCCGGAACATTCCGATATGGAGATCAAAATCTATGACTAAACTGCTTTCTGTCGTTGTATCAGTGTACAATGAGGAACTGGCGTTAAGAGAATTTTATATGGAGACCGGAAAGATCCTGAAAACGCTGCCGGAGAACTGGGACTACGAGTTTTTGTTCGTGAACGACGGCAGCAGGGATCAGTCCTTGTCGATCCTTAAGGAATTCGCGGCGTCCGACGAAAAAGTAAAGATCGTGAACTTTTCCAGAAACTTCGGGCATGAGGCGGCGATGATCGCAGGGCTGGATTATGCGGAAGGCGATGGTATCGTCTGCATGGACGCGGACCTGCAGCATCCGCCGGAGTGCCTGCCGGAGATCGTAGAAAAGTTTGACGAGGGGTATGAGGTGATCAGCATGGTCCGCACGAAGAATAAGACGGCGGGATTCGTGAAAAATGTCACATCCGCGGCGTTTTACAAGTTGATCAACCATCTTTCCGATGTAAAGTTTGAGGCCAATGCCTCAGATTTTTTTGCGGTGGGCAAAAACGCGGCGGAGGTTCTCAGGAACAACTACCGGGAGAAGGTCCGTTTCCTGCGGGGCTATGTCCAGAGCATCGGATTTGAGAAGACGACCATCGAGTATGAGGCGAGACCGCGGTTTGCGGGGGAGAGCAAGTACAGCTTAAAGAGCCTGTTCAAGTTTTCCATCAACACGATCCTGTGCTTTTCGGATCTGCCGCTGAAGCTCGGTATCTACTCCGGCGTGATCACGGCGATCTTCGGCCTGATCATGGTGATCTATACGGTCTATACCTGGAAGATGTACGGAGCGCCCAGCGGATATGCGACCATAGTGGTCCTGATCTCGTTTATGTTCGCGGTTCTGTTTGTGATCGTTGGAATTATCGGCGAATATATCGCGATCCTGTTTGCGGAGATCAAGGACAGACCGGTGTATATCGTAAAGGATACGGAGAATTTCAGGAAAAACATTACAAAATCATGAATTATTTGTGTAAATTTGAGAAAAGGACTTCAAAAATAAAAAGGAATCGTATATAATACGTGAGTATGCCGATTTCCCGGGGGATTCTGTACAGCAGGATGAGAGACCCCGTTGAATTCAGAGGAGGAATTTTATTATGAAATTATTAAAGAGAATGGCTGTGCTGTCTTTAGTAGTTCTTGCCCTTGGCGGATGTACAAAGAGCAGCATTTCAACAGATGCACCGGTATCCGGAAGCGAAGAAGTAGATCCGGCAAAGCTGGAGTCCGATGACGATGACGAGACACTGCCGAGAGACCAGAACTTCCTTGTTGAGGATGAGACGGTAGAGACGACGATGTACGACTGGGAGCAGGCACAGAGCGAATGCGACGGACTGTTCAACGACACATCCGCATTCCCGCAGTCTGTAAAGATGGAGTTCACTTACGATGAGACCGCATTAAACATCGGCCTTACCTGGACAGTAAAGAATGACACAACAAATGATGACGCTATGGAATATGCCGTAACAATGGTAAAACAGTTCAACGACATTATCGCTGCACAGAGCATGGATCTCGAGAATTCCAGCGAGGATTCCTTCGGAACACTCTGGAACCAGTTCTCCCTTGATGTGAAAGTTGTTACAGAGGGCGGAAAGGCACTTGTTGATAAGAGCTACAAGGCTGGCGAGAAGATCGACCTTAAGAGCAACGAGACAGTTGCGGAAGGTCCGGAAGATGTTGCTGATGATTCACCGAAGAAGCTGGACGAGACAAAGGCTTCCAAGTAATCAGTTGAGATAATTTCAACAGAATAAACAATTTATACAATATAATGGCAGAATGCTTTTCAGAGTGATCCGAAAAAGCGTTCTGCCATTTTTCGTTGTCATATTTTCTTACGGTCAGCGCAGCAGGTGCGCAGAACTGCGTTTATTGACGCGGCTTATTTTGTACACTGTTTTACGAAATACTCAAACATCGGAAGAGAGTCTGCGCACTCCTTCGGGTTTGTGACCGGGCCGGTCATGCGCTCCGGGTGCCACTGTACAGACCAGATCGGAAGAGTTTCATGCTGCACAGCCTCTGTGAAGGTGTGTCCGTTGGACTCGCCCCATGCGATGGCCTGAAGACCTTCGCCGAGTTTGTCGAGAGACTGATGGTGGTAGCTGTTTACTTCCATGGATTCGCCGTAAAGGTTTCCTAAGATAGAATCTTTCTTGATCGTTACTGGATGGCAGACTCCCTTGGAGTGGTCACCGCCGAGCTGTGTCGGGATATCCTGAGTGAGAGTACCACCGAAATATACGTTTAAGATCTGGATTCCGCGGCAGATGCCCCAGATCGGTTTCTTACGGTCAACGAAGGCCTTGATGATCTTGTATTCCAGATCGTCGCGCTGCGGGTCTGTGATGACGAAGTCAAACATCTTTTCCTGACCGTAGAGCTTCGGATCAACATCCTTGCCGCCGCTTAAGAGAAGACCGTCGGCGAGGTCCGCATACTCCTCAGCACAGTCGTTGTTGACTGCAAGGATCGGGATTCCGCCTGCGCGGCGGATGTTCTCCGCATAGTTCTGGTTTAACGTCCAGGTTGGCGTTCCGTTTGCTGCGGCTCCGGTTCCTCCGGTCAGTAAGATCAATGGTTTCATAATAGAATTCTCCTTTTCCGTTTTTATTGTTATGCCCCTGAAACGAGTTTCAGGGGACATGGTCCAAAGTCATACCATCTGTGTCAGGTCAGCCCACATCGAGTCCGCTGTGGTAGGAATAGTTTCCGAGCTCTGCCAGAAGCGCGGACATATCCGGCGGTCCTGCAGGGACATTCGCGATCAGGAATGCATTGAGATAATAATAGACAGAGTGGCATTTTTTTAGTGTCTGGTGGTACAGATCCGGGAAGGAAGCCATGGAGGCGATGGAATTATCCCATGGATTTGTCCAGACCTCGTGATCCAGATTTAAAATCTCACGGACCTGAGCGGAAAGTCTGTCTGTCACCAGCTTTTTTGACGCGATCGGGTGCTTTAAGAAGATGGATTCCAGAGAACCGATCACATGGGTCTTATGACCCTCGGGATCGGACAGGATCCGGCTTCCGAAACGGATCGCGAAGATCGAGCGGGCAACCATTCCGTCTGTGACCTGAAAATTATTTTTTTCCGTGATCTGGTAGTAGGTGCGGTTAATGCACCGGCTCAGATATCGTGAGATAAACTGGCTTTCCTGACCATTTAAGCAGAGCGAAGCTGCCTGATTGAATTCGGATGGCTTTTTGTGCTTGAATTTCCAGAGCAGGATCGCATCGATATCGTTTTCCAGAGCTGCGTGGAGACCATGGCACTCGGTCTTTTTCTTATCGGTCTGATACCGGATCCGTCCGTAGACGAACGGGTGGCAGATCGAATCGGCGATATAATGGCAGATAAATCCCGCCAGAAACGCCGCAGCTTCTTCCTTCTGCTGCCTCGAATGGATCTCAGAAAGCTCCAGAAGGCTGTTTTTAAAGAAGTCGTTGACCTGATACTCATGCATATGGGAACCGACGTTGCGGTAGTCCCTGTGCCGCAGGATCGGAACATTATAAAAGAAGATATCAGGTCCCTGAAGACCAAGCTGGTAGAGCCAGCGGTATTTGGATATCACGTGTTTTAAATAATTGTTCGGCAGATCATTGTAAGCTTTCACACCGAACAGGTAGTGGGTCGTAAATCCCGGCACAAGAATCATCTCCTCTGAAAGAAAAATGCCAAGGTCTCACATCAGCGCGGACTTTGGCTTGCTGCTTGTGCAAATAAAACTGCCAGTGGCAGACACTGTATTTATTATAGCATAGATGTGGGGAAATGGGAATAAAACGTAGTAAGAAATGAGAGAGGCGGGGCACGGGCGGCAGGGAACTTTTTCGTGTCCGAAGAGGGCAGAAGTGATCCGCAAGGGGGATGAAAAATGCGGTTGTCAGGCTGCAGTGCGTGATAGAGAATGAATTCGATAGGAGAGATTCATGATATCGTATGGGGACCATGGACACCGGTGCTGTTTTTGCTGGTAGGAATTGTATATAGTGTGCGGATCCGGTTCTTTCAGATCAGGAAGATCCCACGCTGGTGGGATGCGACCGTCGGGAATCTTTTACGGGATCGGAAGAGCCACCGGGAATCGTTCCGGTCGGCATGTACGGCGTTGGCGGCAACCATAGGGACCGGGAATATCACGGGGGTCGCAGCGGCTGTGATCGCCGGAGGACCCGGGGCTGTGTTCTGGATGTGGGTGTCGGCATTTCTCGGGATGGCGACGGCTTATGGGGAGACGGTCCTCGGGATCAGGTACCGGGAAAAAGGCCGGGACGGCGGATGGATAGCGGGACCGATGATCTATCTGGAAAAACGGCTGGGATGTCCTGAGGCGGCGGTCCTCTACGGATTTTTCTGTATTCCGGCGGCATTTGGGATGGGCAGTATGGTACAGGCGAACGCGATCTCGGAGACGGTGTCCTATGTGTACGGAATCCCAGAGGCTGCAGTGGGGATGATCCTTGTGGTCCTTGCGGGTATCGTGCTGGCAGGCGGCGGACGGCGGATCTTTCTTGCAGCGGAGCGGCTTGTTCCATTGTCTGCGGGGCTTTATACGGTAGCAGCGCTGGCAGTGATCATTCTGTATGCCGGGAATGTACCGGGAGTGATCCTGGGAATTCTGGTGGATGCATTTTCCTTCCGCAGCGCCGTTGGCGGAGTCGCGGGTTACGGGATCTCCCGATGCGTCAGCTATGGGATCGCCAGAGGTGTCTTTTCCAATGAGGCGGGGCTCGGGAGTCTTGCAGTGTTAAACGGGAGTGCGGAGATGGCAGCGGAGGAGCTTCAGGGGCAGTGGGCGATCTTTGAGGTGTTTTTTGATACCATCGTGAGCTGTACGCTGACAGCGCTTGTGATCCTCTGCGTAGCGGGCAGCGGGACGGCCCCGGAGTTCGGGGCGGAGAACGGGGCATCGCTCACAAGCCTCTGCTTTTTTACAGCGCTTGGGAGTCCTGGCGGGTACGCGGTGGCGGTCTGCGTGGTGCTGTTCGCGTTCTCCACGATCATCGCATGGTACTATATGGGGAGGCAGGCGGCAGAGTATCTTGGCGGGAAGATCTCGGGAAAGATCCCGGCTGTCTACACGGTGGGATATCTTCTGGCGGCGTTTCTCGGGTGTTTCGGGGCGATGGAGACGGTGTGGGAGATCTCGGACATCTTTAATGGACTGATGGCGGTGCCGAACCTTGCGGCACTGATGCTGCTGGCGGAGGAGATCTATGCGCCGGGGGAAAATCGGGATCCATAGCTGCTGCCTCACATCGGAGAGGGAGTGCGTTACGGCCTGCTACGGTACAAAATTGCCCGTTTTTGTGTTCATATCTTGTTCAAAAAGTTTTCAAAATTCTTTTACACAATTCACACGATTTCTTCATGTTTTATGGATATCATATAACCATAAACAGAAAGACATCTGATATAGATGCTGCTTATAAGATTTTTTTCATAATACTCGAGCTGATAAGTGATTATCAGCTCTCCTCCCTTTTTCAAATAATTATTTTGTTGAAGAAAAGCACTCGGCGGGGTGCTTTTTTTCATGTCTTTTTTTCGAAAAGTATCCTTGATAAATTCCATTTCGCGTTTATAAGCGCCGTGTCCGGCACTGGTTTTCAGCTTGAAAAAACCTGGGCAGATAGTATAATTACTTTAAAATTATGAAAAGTCTGTAACTATGGAGGTACTAATTGCTACAAAAGTCTTTTGTTTATGAAGAAAGAGGTGCCGGATGGAAGAGAAAGTTTATGAATATTTAAACAGGCTCGTATCAGTTCCGGGAATTTCGGATACGGACGAGGAGCGAAAGACGGCGGAGGCGATCCGGGAGATCATCGCGGAACAGCCGTATTTTAAGGCGTACCCGGAGAATTTTGGGACGGTGGAGATTCCGGGAGATGCGAGAAAGCGCCCGTTGGTGTATGGTCTTGTGCGCGGAAATAAGAAGTCCGGACGGACGATTATTCTGACAGGGCATTACGATGTGGTCAGTGTGGAGGATTACGGGAAGCTGAAGCCATTGGCATTTTCCATGGATGAGCTGAAGGCGGAGCTTGAAAAAGAGTATGGTGAGCGGGTGATGTGGACGCCGAAGAAAACTGTGAAAAAAGGCAGCATGGAAGCTGGTGCGAAAGTCAACGAAGAAGCTGGAGAAAGAGCAGAAGTTCCTGAGAGAAAGACCTGCGGGGCAGCTGCGGATCCGGAGCAGGATTTCTGGGACGATGTGGCATCCGGTGAGTGGATCTTCGGGCGCGGAGCGGCGGACATGAAAGGCGGACTGGCAGCAGGACTTGCGGTACTTTTAGGAATCGGCGAGGAGGTTCTTGACGGAACATGCAGAATGGACGGGAATGTTCTGTTTCTGTCCGTTCCGGACGAGGAATCTTATTCTGTCGGCATGCGCGGCGCAGCGGGATTTCTCGCAAAGCTCCGGGAACAGGAAAAACTCTCGTATGAACTCCTGATCGATCTGGAGCCCATGAGCCGGGATGAAAATGGACAGGAAGTATTTCTGGGATCTGTCGGAAAGTGCATGCCGGTGGTGTTGGTTCAGGGGCGTACCGCCCATGTGAGCCGGTGCTTTGATGGGCTCAATGCGGTAGGTGTCCTGGGACGCATGTTTGAGAAGACGGAGCTCTCGGCGGAGTTTGCGGAAGTCTTTGACGGCGAGGTGTGTATGCCGCCGACGTGGCTGAATTTTAAGGATCTCAAGAAGGAATATGACGTGTCGGTTCCGGCGAGAGCGGCAGGATACTTGAGTGTGTTGAGTTTCCAGTCCGGCCCGGGAGAAATCATGGAGAAGATGCGGGAGCTTGGGGCTGAGGCGTTTGCGGAGTACATTGAGAAGATGGATGCAGAGAGGAGAAGGCTGGAGGAGAAGCTTTCCGGCAGGGCGATGCAGGGAAAGAAAAAGTGCGTAAAGACTGCAAAGCCGCAGGCGGCAAATGCAGAAAGTGTGGATCATACAGATCCGGTATCGGAAGAATATGCGGACAATGTTGGAGAATGTGAAAAAACGAATGATGTCGTTCCGCAGAAGTTTAATGTCCTCTCCTTCGAGGAACTCTCCGAACAATGCCGCAAGAAAAATGCGGATGGCTTTGAGGATTTCCTGGAGGGGCTAAAGGTCCGCACAGAAGCGCGGATCCGTAGCGGGGAGACAAATTACCCACAGGCGACTATCGACATGATGACGGAGGTCCTGGACTGGTCCGGACTCACAGATCCGGTGATGATCATCGGCTTCGCTCCGCCGCTCTACCCGGCATACCACAGCGATCAGATGACCGGAAAAGAGGGCGTTGGAAGCTGGCAGTTCAGAAAGATCAAGAAAGCGTCTGAGGCAGCCGGATGCATGGTGAAGAAAGTCCACTACTTTACAGGAATCTCCGACCTCAGCTACTGCGGCACCTGCGGGGATATGGACTTTTCCGGCTATGCCGCCGAGACCCCACTCTGGGGCGGAGGCTACCAGGTAGACTTTGAAGAGATCGGAAAGCTGAACATCCCAGCCGTCCTCATGGGCCCATGGGGAAAAGACATCCACAGGAGAACAGAGCGGGTAAACCGAAAGAGCCTGCTTGTGGAGCTGCCGGAGATCCTGCATACGTTGATAGAAGACCAAGCTTAAAAGAATAATGAAATCGGTCAGCAGTATGCGGATATTGCTTCAATGGAACAGAAGGAAAGATCGATTATCGGATGCCATTTTTTCTACAGGAAAATGTCCTAAAAAAGTAAGAGAAAAGATAAAACGCCGCAATGTTTTTCTGTTATACTCCTTAATATAAAAGACGTGTTTTCGTATGGTTCACAGTTAACGCAGTAAATACGCATATCTGCGGACAGGGCAGGCATGTTTGGGAGTGTGAAACCATACCATTCAGGGATAAGGAGGAATCCAGTATGAAGAAAAGAACATTGGCGGCGGCAGGTTTGGCGATGATAATGGCAGTTTCTCTTGCGGGATGCAGCACGAGCGTGTCTGTACCGGATACCGTGAAGGTCGAAAATGTGGGAGACAGTTCGGACGGAAAGATCACCATGGACAGCAGTGAGACGGTGAAGATCGTGCCGGATATGGCGAAGATCGTGTTTGCGGTTACTTCTGAGGCGACTAAAGCGGATGAGTGCCAGCAGAAGAATACGGAGAGCTTAAATTCCCTGACCGAATACCTGAAAGGACAGGGGATCGATGAAAAGTCCATCACGACCTCCGGATATTACCTGAATCCACGGTATGACTGGAGCAGCAACACGAGGAAGCTCATCGGATACGAGATGCAGACCGAGGTGACCGTCTCCGATGTTGCGGTGGACCAGGTTGGCACACTGCTCTCGAACGGTGTCGGAAACGGAGCGAACGAGATCAATTCCGTATCCTACTATTCCAGCGGATATGATGACGCGTATGCGGAGGCGCTTAAAAAAGCGGTTGAGCTTGCGCGGACGAAGGCGGAGGCACTCGCAAAGGCCAGCGGACGGACGCTCGGATATGTGGTGAGTATTGAAGAGTATTCGGACAGCCAGTACGGAAGATATGTGGACGGCGGCGTAAACCTGAGGAAGGAAAGTGTCTCGATGGCAGCGGGAGCAGAGGAGGCTGCGGCGGACATGAACGTGATGCCGGGCGAAATGGAAGTCAGTGCGAATATTAAGATCGTCTTTTCCATGGGAGAATAGGTATTCTGCGAATCCGATAGTAATTCACAGGGCATGGACCGGAAAACAGTGGACATCCGGGACCATGCCCTGTATAATATAGGGTACGACCAAGTGGCTGTCCAGTATCTTAGCGGCCGCATAAATTACTGTTCAGGCGGTAAAAGCCCACAGTTAAAAAGGAGAAAGACAATGGCAGAAAAGAAAAATCCGGTCATTACCATCGAAATGACAAACGGCGATATCATCAAAGCTGAGCTTTACCCGGACGTTGCTCCGAATACGGTAAATAACTTTTTAAGTCTTGTAAATGAGGGATTCTATAACGGACTGATCTTCCACCGCGTGATCAAAGGCTTCATGATCCAGGGCGGATGCCCGGACGGCAACGGAATGGGCGGCCCGGGATACTGCATCAAGGGAGAGTTCTCCCACAACGGTTTCCAGAATGATCTGGCACATACCGAGGGCGTTCTCTCCATGGCCCGCGCGATGAACCCGAACTCCGCAGGTTCCCAGTTCTTCATCATGCACAAAGACGCTCCATACTTAAACGGTGAGTATGCAGCGTTCGGTCAGGTCATCGATGGAATGGATATCGTAAACAAGATCGCTGAAGTGCGTACCGATTACAGTGACCGCCCGATGAAGGAACAGAAGATTAAATCCATCACAGCAGAGACCTTCGGCGTGGAGTATCCGGAACCGGAGAAGTGCTGATAAAAAGCGGCAGTCAGATCCCGGATCATCTTGCATGAATAACGGGACCGGCCGTAACTATAAAAAGGAGATGTGCTATGCAGGAGACCCGTTATGCAATCGTAAACGGAGAAAAGATTCCTGTCCTGATCTCCGATGAAAATGAGGCTCTTCTGGCGGCAAAGGCTGCCGGGAGAGCCATTGTTGGATTATGGAGAGAAGATGCGCAGGGGGATGAGTGGTGCGTGGCCGACACATTGATCGCAGATATGGAGGTCGCGGACGAGAGGTTTCTGGAACGGATCGCAAGGAGACGGCTGGGACTGCCGTGGGATATCTGCGAGACAGAGCGGCTTACGATCCGGGAGATCGCGGAACGCGATTATGAGGAGATCGTGAAGAACCGTGTCGATGAAAGTCTCGATACGGTCGAGAATGTCGCGGATTATACAAAGCGGCATTACGAAGTATTTGAGTTCGGATTCTGGACAGTGGAGGAGAAAAAAAGCGGAAGCCTTGTCGGTGTTGTGGGCTTTCGTATTCCGCAGGACGACGGGATCAGGGGCGTGGACTATTATGTGCTGTCCCTGAGCGATAAAAACAGCTGGAATGATACACTGGAGATCGGATACCATATTTTCCCGGAATACCGGAGAAAAGGTTACGCTTCGGAGGCATGCCGGGCGGTGATCGAGTACGCCAGAGAAGAGTTCGGGATCATCCGTTTTATCGCCAGGATCGGGAAGGAAAACATCGTGTCGAAGAAGATGGCGGAGAGTCTGGGATTTGTGAAGGCCGAAGAAGATCCTTTTGACTAAAAAAGTCAATTAACATGCAAGATTTCTCTTGTCAAATGGTGCCCCTATCATGTATATTAAACATTGTATACAAACAACAGAGATACAATTCGATGATACCAGCCATTTTAATTTAATGCCGTGATCAGCGGAAATTTTCTGGTTTGAAAATTCCGTGCGGCGCGGCAGTGGCGATGGATCCTGCCGATTCGAAATTCAGAGCAATCCGGGGCAGGAGCCGTGGATAAAAACAATAGAGGGTGACAACATGAAAGACCATTTAGAACTGAAGGCCTATGCCAAGATCAACCTCGGCCTGGATGTGGTCCGGAAGAGAGAGGACGGTTACCATGAAGTCCGCATGATCATGCAGACCGTGAACCTGTATGACCGGATCGAGATGGACCGGAATGGGGACGGCGTGATCAAAACAGAGACAAATCTCCCGTTCGTGCCGGACGGAGAGGGAAATCTTGCATGGCGCGCGGCGAAACTGCTTCTTGATGAAAAAGGAATCAGGGACGGTGTGACGATAAAGATCCGGAAGTTTATCCCTGTTGCGGCCGGTATGGCCGGCGGCAGTACCGACGCGGCGGCTGTTTTAGTCGGTGTGAACCGGATGTTTGATCTGGGATTTACAAAGAAAGAGCTTATGGAGCGGGGCGTAAAGCTTGGCGCGGATGTCCCGTACTGTATTATGCGCGGAACAGCGCTCTCTGAAGGGATCGGCGAGATCCTGACGGAGCTTCCGGCACCGCCCCAGTGCCATCTCGTGATCGCGAAACCGCAGATCTCCGTATCCACGAAGGCGGTGTACGGAAAGCTTCGTGTAAATGAACTTGCACCGGAGGAACACCCGGATATCGACGGCATGATGGAGTCGATCAAAAACGGTGATCTTGATGGTGTGATCGGACGGCTTGGAAATGTTCTGGAGACCGTGACTGTGCCGGATCATCCGGAGATCGCGGAGATCAAGAAAGTAATGATGGAAAACGGCGCCTGCGGTTCCCTGATGAGCGGCAGCGGCCCGACGGTATTCGGTATATATAAGGACAAAGAACAGGCGGAAAAGGCCTGTCAGGTCCTCAGGGACGCGGATGGCGGACGCCTGACCCGACAGGTGTACCTGACTGAATTCTATAATCGGAAGAAAGCCAGATAGAGGAGTGAGACACGATGACGAATCATTTTGAAGTAAACATGGACGAATATCTGCCGCTCAGGGATGTTGTGTTCAAGACCCTGCGCCAGGCAATTTTAAAAGGAGAGCTGGAGCCGGGTGAGCGCCTGATGGAGATCCAGCTGGCGGAGCGTCTCGGCGTGAGCCGTACTCCGATCCGTGAGGCGATCAGAAAGCTGGAGCTGGAAGGACTTGTTTTAATGATCCCGAGAAAGGGAGCGGAGGTCGCGAAAATCTCCGAGAACAATCTGCGGGATGTTCTGGAGGTGCGCCGTTCCTTAGAGGAGCTTGCCATCGACCTCGCCTGCCAGAGAATCACCGAGGAAGAGCTCGCGCAGCTAAATCAGGCAGAGGTTGATTTCAAGGCGGCGATCGAGAACGGGGATGCGATGCAGATCGCTCAGACCGACGAGAATTTCCATGAGATCATCTACAACAGCACAAAAAACCAGAAGCTCGTACAGATCTTAAACAATTTAAGAGAGCAGATGTACCGCTACCGTCTGGAGTATATCAAGGATGCGGATAAGCGCCAGATCCTCATGGTGGAGCATGAACATATTTTAAAGGCACTGACCCTGCGCCACATTCAGGAGGCGAAGATGGCTGTGCGGGAACACATCGACAATCAGGAGATCACGATTCTCAAGAATCTGAAGGAGCAGGAAAATGACATTCAAAGAAAAGTATCAGGCAGGAGAAATTGAATTTGAAGCCATCGACGATTATGTCGATGAGTGGAACAACAGCGATGATGAGAGAACTCTCGCAAAATTCCTTGGCCTTAACGCGGATGAAGAGGACGCGTGGATCGATGACGGGGATGAAGCACTGAAGGAGATGCTGGACGCCGGAAAACAGTAGTTTTAGTCTGCCCGCAGCCATAGGCCACAAATGTGTGAAACGGTTACGGGCAGGCAGCAGGAAGAAAGGAGAGCCTTTATGACAACAGTAACACTTGGAAAGACGGGAATCACGGTAAATAAGAATGGTTTTGGTGCGCTTCCGATCCAGAGAATCACGAAGGAAGAGGCCGCGAAGCTTTTGAGAAAGGCATATGACGGCGGAATTACATATTTCGATACGGCGAGAGCATATTCTGACAGTGAGGAAAAGATCGGATACGCATTAAGTGATGTCAGAAACCATATCTATCTGGCGACAAAGACAGCGGCGACGACAGCAGAAGGCTTCTGGAAAGATCTTGAGACCAGCCTTCGTCTTTTAAAGACGGACTGCATCGATGTATACCAGTTCCATAACCCGGCAGTCTGTCCGAAGCCGGGGGATGAATCCGGCCTCTATGATGCTGCGTTAAAGGCAAGAGAACAGGGAAAGATCCGGTTCATCAGCATCACGAACCATCGTCTTGCGGTTGCGAACGAGGCTGTGGACTCCGGTCTCTATGCGACATTACAGTTCCCGTTCTGCTATCTCTGCAGTGAGAAGGATCTGGAGCTTGTGGAAAAGTGCAAAAAGGCAGATATGGGCTTTATTGCCATGAAGGCATTGTCCGGCGGCCTGATCAACAATTCAAGAGCCGCTTACGCGTTTCAGGCACAGTACGACAGCGTACTCCCGATCTGGGGTGTCCAGAAGGAACATGAGCTTGACGAATTTTTAAGCTATATCGATAATCCGCCGGTGATGGACGATGAGATCCGCACCCTGATCGAGAACGACAGAAAGCAGTTATTCGGAAGCTTCTGCCGTGCCTGCGGCTACTGTATGCCATGTCCGGCAGGAATTGAGATCAACACCTGCGCGAGAATGTCTCTCCTTCTCAGAAGATCTCCGTCCGAGCTCCAGCTCACGCCGGAGGTGCAGGCGAAGATGATGAAGATCAAAGACTGCCTCCACTGCGGACACTGCATGAGTAAATGTCCGTATGGACTGAACACACCGGAGCTTCTGCAGAGAAACCTGAAGGATTATGAGGAAGTTCTGGCAGGTAAGGAAATCTTACCGGGAAATTTCTAAAAATATGATCACGGCAGAATCCATAGCTGCATGAACAAAATAAAAATTCTGTGCATCTGAAAAATGTGCAGAACAGGAAAAGCTCTAAGTCAGGCGCCTGGGTGGAATTCATTGGAATTCTGCCCGACAACTGATCTTAGAGCTTTTCTCAGCTTCCTTATTTCTGATTCATTTTCGCAAGAATACTTCTCGCGACAGAGAGTCCATTCGCAGATGCCTGCTGGAGTCCGCGGGTCACGGACGCACCGTCACCGATGGCACGGAGACCGTGGATGTTTGTCTCGAAGTCCTTATCGACAACGACCTTGTTGGAGTAGAATTTAACCTCCACTCCGTAAAGCAGTGTCTCATCGCTGGCGATACCAGGAGTTACCTTGTCGAGAGCTTTTAACATCTCCTTGATGTCGACCATGATGCGGTGCGGGAGAACTAAGGAGAGATCGCCCGGAACAGCATCCTTTAAGGTCGGGATGAGGTTATTTCTGCAGAGACGTTCCTCTGTGGTGCGGCGTCCTCGCTGGAAATCACCGAAGGTCTGGACCAGGATCTTTCCGTCGCAGAGCATGTTGGAGAGCTGAGCGATGTGTTTGCCGTACTCAATCGGGGTCTTGAAGGGTTTCGTGAAGTTTTTGGATACGAGGATCGCGAAATTTGTGTTATTTGTCTTATATTCTTTTGACTTATAGGCGTGGCCGTTTACGACAGCCAGACCATTTTCGTAATATTCGGTAGCAACCTCACCGGACGGGTTCGTACAGAAGGTGCGGACTTTATCGTCGAAGGTCGGTGTGTAGTATACAAGCTTTGCCTCGTAGAGGTTTTTGTTGAGGAATTCCATGACCTCGTCGCGGACCTCGACACGGACGCCAATATCGACAGTTCCGACTTCTGTCTCGATCCCATGGTCATTGCAGATGTGGGAAAACCAGTCAGAACCCTCGCGTCCGATGGCGGAGACGATCTCGTCTGCGTAGTATGTCTCATCTTTATCGGTGATAACACCCTTTGCGGCACCGTCCTCGATGATGATATCCTTGACCATGGTATTGAATTCCATGTGGATTCCGTTTGCGAGAAGGTGTTCCTGCAGTCTTGTGTAGATCTTATAACCTTCCTCCGTTCCGAGGTGGCGGATCGGGCATTCGATGAGTTTTAAGTTTGCGTTGATGGCTTTCTTTCGGATCTTGCGGATCTCCTGCTGTTTGTCAACACCGTAGACGTTCTTGTCAGCGCCGAACTGCAGATAGATCGCGTCGGACTCCTGAATGAGCTCGGTTGCCTTGTCGTATCCCAGAATCTCCGGCAGGTTTCCGCCGACGTCCGGGGAAAGGGAAAGTTTTCCGTCGGAGAAAGCTCCTGCTCCGGCGAAACCGGTGGTGATGGAACATGGTTTGCAGCCCACGCACACCTTAGTTGTTCTCTTCGGACAGACACGTTTCTCGATCGGTCTTCCTTTTTCAATCATCAGAATGTTTAATTCTGGCTTTTCTTTGATCAGCTCATACGCGCAGAAGATTCCGGACGGGCCTGCGCCGATGATGATCACGTCAAAATGTTCTCCGGATTTCATATCACAAGTCTCCTTTCGGGTGAGTGGATAATTTCTGTACACATCATTTCTATTCTACCATGGAAGTTTCAGAGATGCAAGAAAACGGAGGCAGATCAATACAGAGTAACATAGAGTTAAGATGCTGCACATGGGCAGTCATTTTCTGCATGGAACATATCAACATTCCCTGCAAAGATTCCGTTCAGCCTGTAAAAAACAACGAAAAATATTGAAAATGGGTATTGACTTTAGGTAAAAATAGGATATAATCAGCTTATAGGTTGTCTGACAAGTTAAAGAACAATCTTATCCGCCAAGTAAGCAGAATAATAAAGAAGCAGGTAACGCGTGAGGATGAAAATAAAAACAGTCAATATTACGGATCAGGTCGTTGAGTATCTGAAGGAAAATATTGAATCCGGAAAATGGAACATCGGCGAAAAGATTCCGTCTGAAAACCAGATGGTTATGGAACTTGGAGTCAGCCGTTCCAGTATCCGCTCGGCACTTCAATATCTGATCGGGATTGGTGTTCTGAAAAGCTATCAGGGAAAAGGAACATTCCTGATCAACACTCAGGTTGAAAACTGGGATGAGGCAGAATACAAGATCACATCGGAAGATTGTATGGATATCTGCAAAGTACTGGAATTCAGAAAGATTCTGGAGCCGGGGGCATGTGTACTCGCAATGGAAAACTGCGATGAAAAAACAGTCGCCGCTCTGGAGGTTTATCTGGAACAGATGAAGGAATTTAAAGGAGACCGAGCGAAATTTGTCCGTGCCGACCTGAAATTTCATGAAGTTATCAGCCGGACCTCCGGCAATCCGCTTCTGGAAAAGAGTCTTCATAAAGTTTTTCTGGAATCCAGAAAGAACCATGAACAAATGAATGAGTTGTTCGGATATGAGACGGGACTTCACTACCACACGGAGATTCTGGAAGCATTTAAAAATCATGATGCAGAAAGAGCTCGCGACGTGATGGAACAGCATCTTGGTGGTTCAATCGAGACATTGAAGATGTCTGGAAAGATCGTGAAGGCGGAACAGAAAAAAATAAGGAATGAGTAAAACAGGGTGTCGGTTGCAGCGCAAAAGGCACCTTGATAATAAAACTTAACTTGTATGATGAGTAACAAGCTAAGAAGCAATCAAGACAACTTGAAAATCTGCAAAATCAATAAACTGATTATGGCAACGTCTTATAAATAAAAGGATGAGGAGGAATATGGGATGTCAGTAAAGATTAAGGATATCCGGGTGATCTGTACGGCACCGGAAGGAATCAATCTTGTGGTCGTAAAGATCGAGACAAATCAGCCGGGGCTGTATGGACTTGGCTGCGCAACCTTTGCTTACCGCCATCTGACGGTAAAGCATCTGATTGAGGAGTATATGAAGCCGCTGCTTGTAGGGCGCCCGGTTGAAAATATTGAGGAGACGTGGCAGTTGATGCATCAGAACGGCTATTGGAGAAATGGTCCGATCGAAAATAACGCGATCTCCGGAATCGACATGGCACTTTGGGATATCAAGGGAAAGATGGCAGGGATGCCGTTATACGAGTTGTTTGGCGGAAAAGTCAGGGAAGGAATTCCTGTCTACCGTCATGTGGACGGACGGGACATCAACGAGATCTGCGAGAATATTCAGATGTATCAGGAAATGGGGATTACCCACTTAAGATGCCAGTGCGGCGGTTACGGCGGACTTCCATATGGACAGACACCTGAGACAGCTCCGGAAGGCGCACATGACGGATTGTATCTTGATTCTAAGAAATACATCCGCGATACGATCCGGTTATTTGAACAGATTCGTGCGAAGATCGGTTATGATATGCAGCTTGTACACGATGTCCATGAGCGGATCGCTCCGGCTGATGCAGTGGCACTTGCGAAAGGACTTGAACCGTACGACCTTTTCTTCCTGGAAGATCCGGTTCCGTTAGAGCAGCTCTCCTGGCTTAGAAATTTAAGACAGCAGACGAGTATCCCGATCGCGCAGGGGGAACTGTTCAACAATCCGTATGAATGGAGAACCGTGATCGCAGAACAGCTCATCGATTTCATCCGTGTTCATATCAGTCAGGTTGGAGGAATCACACCGGCGAGAAAGCTTCAGATCTTTGCAGAGCAGTTCGGTGTTCGGACAGCATGGCACGGACCGGGGGACATGTCTCCGTTAGCCCATGCAGCAAACATTCACATCGACCTTGCGGCACAGAACTTCGGAGTTCAGGAATGGTCCGGAATCGAACCGCCGAACTTTGTAATCCAGAAATTAAAAGGACCGCACGGCGCACTTCTTGATGTATTCCCGGGCATGCCAGAGTATCGGAAAGGCTATGTTTACGCGAATGATAAGCCAGGCCTGGGCGTTGATATCGATGAAACGGAGGCAGCAAAGTATCCGTGTGAAAATACCGTGACAACGTGGACACAGACAAGAGGACGCGACGGAGCACTTGTAACTCCGTAGATTTCGGAAAAGGGAAAGGAGATTAAAGGGGAATGAGCAAAAAGTCATCAGCTCTCGTAGCAACGGGCATTCTCGCAGCAGCAGTTGTACTCAGCGGATTCAGCATATACAAGGACAGTCATCAGAAGAACAGCACGGATGGAACGATCACGCTGCGAATGGCACAGACATCCTCGCAGACCGGAGCTATCGGACAGGCGATGGATCATTTCGCAGACAGGATCTATGAGGAGACCGGGGGGAAATACAAGATTGAGACGTACCACAATGGTCAGCTTGGTGCGGAGATTGATACGATCGAAGGCTGTCAGATGGGAACGATCGATATCGCAGTCGTAAACCAGTCTACGATCGGAAACTTCATCAGTGATTTTCAGGCATTGGACATTCCGTATCTGATCACATCGACAGATCAGGCAGATGCGGTGTTCCTTGGTGATATCGGAACAAGATTTTTAGACAAGCTTTCCGGTGTTCAGCTTTATGGACTTGGAATCTGGGAATCCGGTTTCCGGAACCTGACAAACAGCAAGCGTGATATCAACTCCGTAGACGATGTTTCCGGTCTTAAGATCAGAACCATGGAGAATCAGGTACATATCGCATTCTGGAAAGCCATGGGAGCCGACGCGACACCGATGTCCTGGGGCGAGGCGTACACCGCGCTTCAGCAGGGCGCTCTCGACGGACAGGAGAATCCGGCAACAGTTATTCTGACAAACAACGTCGCACAGGTCAACAAACATCTTGCAATCACGGAACATGCGTATTCGACCGTATTCCTCGTTATGAGTCCGGAAACATGGGCATCCTTCGATGATGAGACAAAACAGATCTTTACAGATGTCATGGCAGAATGCAGTATCAGTGAGCGAGAGCTGAGCCGGAAGATGGATGGAGAAGCTGTTGACCAGTTAAAGGAACAGGGGATGACCGTTACATATCCGGATAAGCAGCAGTTCATCGACAAGGCAGCAGACTTGTATGCGCAGTGGGAAGAACAGTATGGTGATGTGATCTCTGAGATCCGGGCACTGTCAGTAAATCAGTAGGAGGTGCGTTATGGAAAAATTCGCGGCAGCCTTTAAAAAGGTACAGAAAATCAATAAAGCGATCATCGGCGCAGTCCTTTTACTGATGATCGGAGTTGTATTCTTACAGACATTTTGCAGATTTGTTATATTTAAGAGCCTGACATGGTCGGAGGAACTTTCCAGATATCTGTTTGTGGCATTGATCGTTCTTGGAATCAACCTCGCGGCGACAGATCACCTGTTTGTCCGCATCGAGCTGATCGACGGATACCTGAAAGGAAAAGCACAGTATGTTATGGATGTGATCCGGAAAGGAATCGCCATTTATGTCAGTTTGATCCTTATGTACAGCGGCTACGGACTGATTGAGATTGGTGGATACCAGATCAGCCCGGCAATGGGAATTCCGATGAGCCTGCTTTACGGGATCATGTTTATCGGTTTTATTATGAATTTCCTCGCATTGATCGTAGATACCTGGGAGGAATTTCGAAAAGAGAAGAGGTAGGCTGATGCAGACTGCAGCTATTGCTTTGATCGTTGTCCTGATTGTCGGCATGGCATGCGGACTTGAAATTACATGGGCATTGGGATTATCATGTATTGTAGCGGTTCTTCTTGATCCGAAGCTTACATTTGTAGTGATCGCACAGAGAATTTTCGCAAACTCCAACAGCTTCTCCATGCTGGCGATCCCGGCATTCATGCTCGCCGGTGACGTTATGTCAAAGGGCGGACTTTCCAAACGTCTTGTTGCCTTTGCAGATTCCCTTGTCGGCTGGATCTCCGGAGGAATCTCTCTGGTATCCATTGTTGCCTGCACATTCTTCGCAGCAATCTCCGGTTCCTCTGTTGCTACAACAGCAGCTATCGGCGGACTGATGTACCCGGAGATGGTAA
>ERZ1026901.487-NODE-487-length-31790-cov-27.152608_pt1 | contig 31790 bp, 26 predicted proteins | sample MGYA00380179_ERZ1026901 | MGnify/ENA primary metagenome ERZ1026901 (study PRJEB33269, sample SAMEA4719815) | human gut metagenome | biome: human-associated habitat; feature: organic feature; material: feces | place: Cameroon | collected 2013-10 ... | reverse complement strand
CAGATAACACCCTTATTTAATGAAGTTGCTTATATAGTCCCTATTTTTAAGATATCTCAAGCGTCGATGGAAAGACTTTATGAGTTTTTTAGTGTTAAAAATGAAAATATTATTAATGGCAACCGAGTGAAGAGTATAGAAAGCATAGAATTTAAAAATGTTACGTTTTCTTATGATAATAAAAATATACTTAGTAATGTAAGCTTTAAGTTGTTAAAAAACAAAGTTAATGCTTTGGTTGGTGTTAGTGGAGCAGGAAAATCTACGATAATCGGTATGCTAATGGGATATATAAAGCCAGATTGTGGAGAAATCCTTGTTAATGGAAAAAATTTTAATTTGTATAGAATTCAAGATATAAGAGATAAAATTTCTGTTTTATCTCAAGAACCGATAATTTTCGAAAGGACGATGAAAGAAAATATTGCTTATAATTGTAGTAGTCAAGTTGAATTTCAATCTAAATATGATTCAATAGTACAAGCCGCTTATTTAAATACTATAGTCGATAGACTGGATTATGGTGTTAATACAATATTAAAAAATAATGGAGGTAACTTGTCTGGAGGAGAACGACAAAGGGTATGTTTAGCTAGAGAATTATATAAGGATTCTTCTGTATACGTCTTTGATGAAGCAACTTCAGCGTTAGATGCAATTTCAGAAAATATAGTTATGAATAATATAAAATCTATGTCGAAAAATTATATAGTATTTGTAGTAACTCATAGACTGAAAAATATTAAAACAGCGGACATGATATATGTTTTAGATAATGGTCGGATAACAGAAAATGGAAAACATGAAGAATTAATAAATAATAAAATGCTATATTACTCATTATACAAACAACAATCATGAAAGGAATATAAAAATGCAGTATATAAAATATTCTAACATTGATATATCTACCTATGGCGACATATATGTAGTTAGTATAGGAAATGATGCTGATGGATTATTTTCTGTTTCTGAATCAGCAGCCATTTTACTAAGAAAATTAGATGAAGTGAAAACTTATGATGAATTAGTGCGAGAAATGTTGTTAAATTATAATATAGATGAAGCTATTGCTCGAAAGGATCTAAATGATTTTTTGAAGCAGATGATTGATTTAAAAATAATAAAACAATTTTAAGGAGATGCTTAACCATGAAAAAATTATTCGTAATTCCTTCTCTTTGCGCTTTGCTTTTGAGTACAGGCTTGGTGGAGCAGGCTGCTTTCGCTGCTGAGAACGCGCCTGTGCAGGAAAAGCAGCAGGTTATGCTGCCGCCGGACGGAAAAATACCTCCCCTACTGAAGGATGGCAAGCGTCCGCCGCTGCCGCCGCGTATGCGTCGTCCGCAGCTGTCTAATGCGGAGGCTGCTGCCAAATTGCAGGAAGCCTATGGCTATCGTTATTCAGAGATGCTGCGTCTGCTGAATAATGGGCACAGCTATGGCGAGATGAACACAGCTTGTCTGTATGCTTATCTTTCCGGAGCGCCTGTAGAAAAGGTGCTGCAGCTGCGCCAGCCTGCAACCTGGGGGCGCGTAAGAGTGCAGCTTGGGCTGACGCCTAAGGTTTATGCCGAAAGGTTTATGCAATATCAGGCAAGCTATCTGCCTGCTGACAGCAGCGTTGACAGAAGGACAGCTTTGCAATATTTGCAGCAGGGTTATCCGCTCAGCGATATCCTGCAGGCTGACAAGTTAGCAAAGGAGTGCGGCAAACCCTTGGCACAGATACTGCCTATGCGCACTGTGACCTGTGATTGGGAGCAGGTTAAGGAAAAGCTAGGCTTGCAGCAGGAAGATAAACAGGACAAACCCTTTGCCTTCAGAGGTCGTGGTCAGCGCAGCGGTGCCGGCTTTGCCGGTCTGCATACGCGCGATATGACGAAGGAGCGTGCTGTACGTATTTTCCATAACGATTATCTTTTTGCTGAAGAAGAGCTGGGCAGCTTATATGATAAGTATGGCTTTAATGCTGCGGAGGATATCTGTCTGCACGCTTATATGGCGAAAAAGCCGCTGGCAGAAATTGAGAGTCTGCGTGATAAATATTCCTGGGAGCGCATGAAGTATGTGCTGGGATTGACGCCGGAGGTTTATTTTGAGCGCTGCGTGGATTATCAGGCTCGTCGTCTTGCTGAACGCATGGATATTCCCCGTAAGGTGACGAAGAAATATATGCATTTGGGTTATGCGATGCACCATATCAACAGTGCTTATCTTTTGGCGCAGAAGGCCGGATTAGACATCAGCAAGGTTATTGATTTGAAAACGCCGAAGAACAGCTGGAGCGATGTAGCTGCAAAGCTTGGCGTGAGCGAGGCTGACTGCCAGACTATGAAGCATAAAATCAGTAAGGACTTTGGGAGACATGCATGAAAAGGATAGCTATTTTACGCTGCTTACAATCTAATGATGTTTGTACCGGTGCAGCGTGTATGAAGGCCTTGTATAAGAAAACAGGCGCCTTTGCTATGTATGGTGATGAGCCGCTGGAGCTGGAAGCTTTTTGGAGCTGCAATGGCTGTGACGATTGCCAGCTGAAGAATCAGGCGGGCATTGAGGAAAAGCTGGCGCGTATTGTGAGCCTGCAGGTTGATGCTGTGCATGTGGGCGTATGCACGAAGCACCGTAATGATAAGGGCGAAAAGGTGACGTGCAGAAAGATTGTGGAAATCTGTGAGCGTTTGCGTGCAGCTGGCATAAAAATTGTCGAAGGTACGCATGAGTAAATTGCATATGATTTAATGAGAAATAAAAAAGCCTTCCTTTGGAGTTAGACGTAAAATCTAATTTCCAGGGAAGGCCTTTTGGTTTGAGTAAGCTTGTTTTAAAGCTTACGCTTCTTCTGCCTCTTCAGGAATTTTGCCTTTGAGGTCATGGTCGGTCATAGCGCAAACGCAGGAGTCAGACCAAACGTTTTCAGCAGTTTCAACCATGTCGATAATGGTGTAAATCGGCAGGATGATACCCATGATACCGATAGGAGCGCCGATGCCGCTCATCAGGGACAGGGTGAGGAAGTAGCAGCCCATAGGTACGCCAGCGTTACCAACAGCAGCAAGTACGGATACCAGCAGCCAGGTCAGCATGGTGGTCAGGGACAGCTCAAAGCCTGCATTCTGCATAACGAAGATAGAGGTAATCAGGATGAAGGCAGCACAGCCGTTCATGTTGATGGTGGTGCAGATCGGCAGTACAAAGCGGGAAACAGCTTTGTTAACCTTCATGTTCTGCTCAGCAGAAGCCATGGTTACAGGCAGAGTGCCTGCGGAGCTCTTGGTGAACAGTGCAACCGCGATTGCCGGAGACATTTTTTTGAAAACGTCAATCGGGTTTAGGCCTCTTGCCAGCAGGAAGATAGGCAGAACGATGAAGAATTGTACGCAGTTGCTGGCCATGATAACCAGAGTGTATTTGCCCAGTGCGCCAACGATTACGCCGGCTTCAATCTGTGCGGAGAGCTGACCAGCGAAGGCCAGAATGCCGAGCGGCAGCACGTACAGCAGCGCTTTAATCAGGGTGAACAGCAGCTCTTGGAAGCCGATGATGCCCTTGAGCAGCATTTCTCTGTTCTCGGTTTTAGGCATAAATGCCAGGCCTAAGCCCATAGCAGCAGCGATGAGCATTACGGAAAGCACGTTGCCTGCCAGGAACGGCTGCAGCATGTTATTAGGAATAACATTTAAAATATGGTCATAGTAGCTTAATTTGCCAAGATTTTGCGGAACGTTGGACAGGCCGCCGCCAACTACCTCTGCAGGCAGGTTGCCGGGAGCTACCCAAAGATAAATAGCAAGACCGATGCCTGCTGCACAAACTGTAGTCAAGAAGGTGTAAACTACGGCGTGAGCAAAAATTTGGCCGGTTTCTTTTTTGCTTCCCAGCGCAGCCAGCGTAGTAATTACGGCTAAGGCGATGGTGGGTACGGCGATAAATTGGAAGAGGCGGGTGAAAACGGTAGCGATGAAGTTGAATAATTCATTCAAGGGCTGGATTCCCATGTAACCCAGTACGGCACCGACTACCAACGCGCCCATCCATAGGACAAATTGGCTTTTGTTGTTTTGTGATTTTTTTTGATTCATCACTTTTTGTGCTAAATCTTTCACATCTGCATTTTGCTGCATGTATATCCCTCCTAAAATAGGTGCTGCCAGAGTTTTCTAAATTCTGCCAGTGTTTTGTTAGGCAGCTGTTCAGCATACCTAGAAACATTATAACATTTTCTGAAAGATATGTAAATTGCTATTTTCTAGAAAAAAATAATATTTGCAGTTTATTGCTTCATTCTGCTTAGCTTAAGGGAGTTTTCCGCAGCTTTTATGTTGCTTTTTATAAGTCTTTAGGCTTAGTGAAATTAGAAGATTTTGGCTGCTGTGCTTTTATCAGGCATGGTTAAGAGAAAAATTGCGGTTATAACCATAAAAAAGCGTTACGCTTGCGTGCTTGCTAAAGTTTAGCTTGCACGCGTACGTAACGCTTTTTATATAAGTGCTTTCAAAAAACGAAAAAAATTTAAGTTTTGAAAGAGAACGCTATACGTAAAATGCTCTTTACGATGTATACACAGGCTTTTCGCTGTGCTATAATATAAATAGCTTTCAAAAAACGAAAAAAATTTAAGTTTTGAAAGGAGAAGTAAGATGAAGCAGATAAGCAGACCAGAATATTTGGGGCGTTTACAAGCTTTGCAAGATACACCGGATATAAAAATTATTACGGGTGTACGGCGTAGTGGCAAGTCAATATTGATGCGTGAATATATCAGTTACTTGCAGCAGCAGAACAGTAATTGCAATATTATTTATGTCGATTTTATGGATTTGGCTTTTGAGGATTTGAAAGAGTATCACGCTTTATATACTTACATTGAAAATGCCTATCAGGAAGGCAGGTGTAACTATGTCTTCATAGATGAGGTTCAGCTTTGTCCACATTTTGAGTTGGCAGTTAACAGCCTGCATAGCAAGCAGAAATACGATCTTTATCTTACCGGTTCTAATGCGTTTTTGCTTAGTGCTGATTTAGCGACGTTGTTTACAGGACGCTATATAGAAATTCATGTTTTTCCTTTTAGCTTTGCTGAGTACTGCAGCTATTTTGATGCGCGAAAAGACGTGGATGCTTTGTTTGATGATTATGTTCTGGCAGGTGGCTTGGCTGGTTCATATGCATATAAAACAAATTTTGATAAGTCTGTATATATACGTGAAGTATATCAGACGATTATGCATCGTGATTTAAGGCAGAAATATAAGCCGTCAGATGAGACACTGTTAGATATGGTGAGTGAATTTTTAATGGATAATATCAGTAACATAACATCAAGCAATAAGATAGCTGCTACGTTGACAAGCAATAAGCTGGCGGTTAACCATGTTACCATAGGCAAGTATTTAAAATATCTTTGTACGGCATTTTTATTTTATAAGGCCAGACGCTATGATATTCGAGGGAAAAAGTACTTGGAAAGCTCTGCTAAATATTATCTTGTTGACAGCGGTATGCGCTTTGCAGTTTTAGGCAGCCGTAATTTGGATTATGGACGAGTTTATGAAAACATAGTGTATTTAGAGTTGCTAAGGCGTGGCTATGATGTTTATGTGGGTAAGCTTTATAATAAGGAAGTTGATTTTGTAGCTAAGCAGGGCAGCGAGCTGCTTTATATACAAGTTAGTGATGATATTTCGCGGAGTGAAACAATGGAGCGTGAATGTGATAGTTTGTTAAAAATAAAAGATGCTTATCCTAAAATTATTTTGGCAAGAACTAAGCATGAAGCATATACATATAATGGTATTATTGTCTATGATATAGCAAGATGGCTAGTAAATAAAAAAACGCCTTTCAAAAAATGAAAAATATTTAAGTTTGGAAAGATCTTCTAGCAGCTTAGCTTTTTGCCAGCCGCAAAAATTTATGCTACAATATGATATTAGAAAAGCAGAGTGATTTACAAGGAGCATTAACGCAATGACAGCAAAAATCATTATTGGGGCAACTGAAGACGAGACGCGTATGGGCTTGGTGCAGAATGGCCGCTTGCTGGAGTACCTTGTGGAGCGCAAGGAGGAGCAGCATCTTGTGGGCAGCATTTTTAAGGGCAAGGTCTGCAACGTGGTGCGTGGCATTCAGGCTGCCTTTGTGGATATAGGCTTGGAGCAGAACGCCTTTTTATATTTGGGCGAGAAGCCGAATGTGACCGAGGGGCAGAGCCTTGTGGTGCAGATTTCGAAGGATGCACGCGGCACGAAGGGACCGACGGCGACGCGGGAGCTGACGCTGCCGGGGCGTTATGTGGTGCTTTTGCCTCAGGCTGATTACGTGGGCATTTCGCGCAAGATTACCGATAAGGAGGAGCGCGAGCGCCTGAACATGATTTGCGAGGGCGTGCGTCCTGCCGGCATGGGCATTGTGGTGCGCACGGCGGCGACCGGCGTGGCACGCGAGCTTCTGGAGCGTGATGTGCAGGAGCTGGCGGCTGACTGGCGCGTGCTGGCAGCACGCGAGCGTGTGGCGAAGGCGCCCTGCCTGCTGCGACGTGAGCTGGACCTGCCTATCCGTATTGTGCGCGACTATCTGCGTCCGGAGCTGACGGAAATCGTGATTGATAATCTGCCGATTTATAAACGTGTGGAGGAGCTTTTGGCGGAGATGCCGCAGGCGCGCGATATCAAGGTGACGTTGTATCAGGGGCTGGAGGATATTTTTGCTTATAACAAGCAGAGCGAGGCCATTGCCGCTATCAGTGACAGGCAGGTGACGCTGCCGAGCGGCGGCTATCTTGTCATTGACCATACAGAGGCGATGACAGTCATTGATGTCAACAGCGGCCGCTTCAGCGGACGCGAGAATCTGGAAGAGACGATTATGCAGATTAACCGCGAGGCGGCGCTGGAGATTGCACGCCAGCTGCGGCTGCGCGATATCGGCGGTATTATAGTAGTAGATTTTATTGATATGCACACCCAGATGCATAAGCGCGAGATTTTGAATGCGCTGCAGCAGGCGCTGGCCGGCGACAAGATGCATCCGAAGGTGCAGGATATTACGGTGCTGAATCTTGTAGAGATTACACGCAAGAAGTCGCGTCAGAATTTGTCGAGCGTGCTCTATGCTCCGTGCCCCGTCTGCGAGGGGAGCGGACGCGTGCAGAGCAGGGAAACGCTGGCGCTGGAAATCAAGCGCCGTCTGCGCACGCTGCTCAAGCGGCGCACAAGCTCGAAGAGCCTTTTAATCGTTGCTAATCCCTGGCTGGCAGAGTGGCTGGCAGGCAAGGATATCCGCGCATGGGAGCGTGAGCTGGCCTGCTCGCTGAAGCTGGAGAGCGATGCTGCGCTGCATGTCGAAAGTTTTATGATTTTAGATAATAGTGGTGTTGACAAATAGCCTTGTATAAGGTAAAATATTCCAGTATGGACTGAATGGTCCGTCCCCAACCGCGCAGAGAGGTTCAGAAAACCCCTGGGCATCAGGGTACCGTATTTGGCGAGTCTATCATTAAGGGAGGTGCAATAGATGTACGCAATTATCAAAACAGGCGGCAAACAATACCGTGTAAGCGAAGGCGAAACCCTGCAAGTTGAAAAACTGAACGCAGAAGTTGGCGCTGAAGTTGTTTTTGAAGAAGTTCTGACCGTTGTAAATGATGCTGATGTTAAGATTGGCAAGCCCGTAGTTGAAGGCGCTAAAGTTGTTGCTAAAGTTGTTGAACACGGCAAAGCAGACAAAATTTTCGTTTTCAAATACAAAGCTAAATCCAACTACCGTAAACGTCAAGGTCATCGTCAACCGTTCACCACTGTTGAAATCACCGCTATTAACGCATAATTTTTATGGTAAGTGTTGATTTGTTCAGGGATAAGCAGGGTATGATTACTGGCTATAAGGTTAGTGGTCATGCTGGTTACAGTGAGGAAGGCTCAGACATTGTCTGCAGTGCTATTTCCGCACTGACGCAGGCGCCCTTGCTTGGCTTGGAAAAACATTTGAAGCTCAAGCCGTCCTATGTCGTTAATCAGGAGGACGGAATTTTAGAGGTAGCATTGAACAGTGCGCCTAATGACCTGACCGAGGCTATATTGCAAACCATGGTATATGGAGTGGAATCAATAGCGCGTCAGTGTCCGCAATATGTTCGCATCAAAGAACATAGGAGGTGAAAGTAATGTTTGAAATTATTCTGCAATTACATGCACATAAAAAAGGTACTGGTAGCTCCCACAACGGTCGTGACTCTAACGCACAACGTCTGGGTACCAAAGCACATGACAGCCAGCTGGTAACTGCCGGCAGCATCATCGTTCGTCAACGCGGTACCAAATTCCACCCGGGCAACAATGTTGGCATGGGTAAGGATTACACCATCTACGCTAAAGTTGAAGGTCGCGTTAAATTTGAACGCAAAGGCCGCGACAAACGCCAAATCAGTGTATATCCTGTTGAAGAAGCAGCAATGTAATCTTCATCATCAAAAAAACTGCTCCGCAGCCGTAAGGCGGCGGAGCTTTTTTTATGCGGCGGCTGAAAAAATATTTTATTTTTTCTTGACAAAAAGCGTAGAATATGATAACATATCATACTACATCAATAATTCTTTTACAGGTATTTTTTGACAACAAATACTGCCGGGTCAGTGGTTGAACGGCGTATCTTGCTTATAATGAATGATGAAGTTCAATCATCGCAGACAACAGACAAGGTCCTTGAGGTAAGAACCTTGTTTTTTTTGTCATGAGTGATTGTACGCCTTTAGTGTGTCTAATAATTAAGAAGGGGTGAGGAATTACATGTTTAAACCGGTTCCAGTGGGTGATAGGACTCGGTATAGTTATGCGAGAATTAATGAAATACTGCCGATGCCTCATTTGATTGACATCCAGAGAAAGTCCTACGAATGGTTCCTGAAGGAAGGACTCGTAGATATTCTGCATGACATTTCTCCGATTACTGACTTTACAGGCAATCTGGAGCTTTCCTTTGACACTTTTGATCTGGGAACTCCGAAATATGGCGTTGAGGAGTGCAAAGAAAGAGATGAATCTTACTCTGCACCGATGAACGTTAAAGTTCGTCTGCTGTATAAAGATACAGGCGAGATGAAGGAATCCAACGTATTTATGGGCGATTTCCCGCTGATGACAGAAACCGGCACCTTTGTTATCAATGGTGCTGAACGTGTTATTGTCAGCCAGCTGGTTCGTTCTCCCGGCGTATACTATGGTGTTACCATGGATCCTAGCGGCAAAAAGCTTTACAACACTACTGTAATTCCTAACCGCGGCGCTTGGATTGAATATGAGACTGATACCAGCGATATTATCTCTGCACGTGTTGACCGTACCCGTAAGGTTTCGGCTACTACGCTGCTGCGTGCTCTCGGTCTGTCTTCTAATGAAGAAATTATCAAGACCTTCGGTGAGCATCCGGCTTTGATGGCTACTCTGGAAAAGGATACCACCAAAAACAGAGATGAAGCAATGCTGGAGGTTTACAAAAAGCTTCGCCCGGGCGAGCCTGTTATCCTGGAAAATGCTGTTCAATTAATTGAGAACACCTTCTTCGACAGCAAGCGTTATGACCTGGCAAGTGTAGGCCGTTATAAACTGAATAAAAAGCTTGGCTGGCGCAGCCGCCTGAGCGGTACTGTTATCGCCGAGCCTATCGTTGATAAAGAAACTGGTGAAGTAGTTGTTGCTGCCGGCACCAAGATGACCGATGAGGTTCTGGACAAGGTTGCTGAAAGCGGCGTTTACAATGAACAGGGCATGCGCAAAATCAAGATCGTTGATCATGAAAACGAAATGCTGGTTATGTTCACCACCGGTATCGACGAAAAGCTGCATACTATTACTGTTGAGGACGTTTTCGTTTCCTTCAACTATTTACTGAACCTGATGGACGGTCTTGGCACTGCTGATGACATCGACCATCTGGGCAACCGTCGCGTACGCTGCGTTGGCGAGCTGCTGCAAAACCAGTTCCGTATTGGTCTGGCACGTATGGAGCGCGTTGTAAGAGAGCGTATGACGATTCAGGATACCGAGGTTATTACGCCGCAGGCCCTGATCAATATCCGTCCTGTTGTTGCTGCTATCAAAGAATTCTTCGGCAGCAGCCAGCTGTCTCAGTTCATGGACCAGAACAACCCGCTGGCAGAGCTGACGCATAAGCGTCGTCTGTCCGCCCTCGGCCCTGGCGGTTTGTCTCGTGAGCGTGCAGGCTATGAAGTCCGCGACGTACACAACTCCCACTATGGTCGTATGTGTCCTATCGAGACGCCTGAAGGTCCTAACATCGGCTTGATTGGTTCTTTGTCCACCTTCGCTGTTATCAACAGATACGGCTTTATGGAAACTCCGTACCGTAAGGTTGATAAAGAGAATAAGCGTGTAACTGACGAAGTTGTTTACATGACTGCTGATGAAGAAGATAAATATATCGTTGCACAGGCCAACGAACCGTTGGACGAAGAAGGCTACTTCCTGGGCGAGCGTGTTACCGCACGTGCTAAGGACGATGTCCTGTCTATCACTCCGGACAAGGTTGACCTGATGGACGTTTCTCCTAAACAGGTAGTATCTATCGCTACTGCTCTGATTCCGTTCCTGGAAAACGATGACGCTAACCGTGCACTGATGGGCGCGAACATGCAGCGTCAGGCAGTACCTCTGCTGTGCACCCAGGCACCGATTATCGGTACTGGTATGGAATATAAGGTTGCAGTTGACTCCGGTGTCTGCGTACTGGCTAAACGTGCCGGTGAGGTTATCCGCGTAGTTGGCAACGAAATCCGTGTACGTGCAGAAAACGGCGAAGTGGATGTATATCCGCTGCTGAAATTCAAACGCTCTAACCAAGGCACCTGCGTTAACCAGCGTCCTATCGTCTTCAAAGGCGACAAGGTTGCCGAGAAGCAGGTTCTGGCTGACGGCCCGGCAACTGATCATGGCGAGCTGGCATTAGGCCACAACGTAATCATTGCCTACATGCCTTGGGAAGGCTATAACTACGAGGATGCTGTTCTGCTGAATGAGGATCTGGTAAAGGCTGATATCTTCACCTCTATCCATATCGAAGAGTATGACTGCGATGCTCGTGATACCAAGCTTGGTAAAGAAGAAATTACCCGCGAGATTCCGAACGTTTCCGAGGATGCGCTGAAGGATCTGGACGAGCGCGGCATTATCCGCATCGGTGCAGAAGTACGTCCTGGCGATATTCTGGTAGGCAAGGTTACGCCGAAGGGCGAAACTGAGCTGACCGCTGAAGAGCGCCTGCTGCGTGCTATCTTTGGTGAAAAAGCTCGCGAAGTACGCGACAGCTCTCTGCGTGTACCGCATGGCGAAGCTGGTAAGATTGTCAGCGTTAAGGTATTCAGCCGTGAAAACGGCGATGACCTGCCGCCGGGAGTAAATGAACAGGTTCGTGTACATATCGCTCAAAAACGTAAGATTTCTGAAGGCGATAAGATGGCAGGCCGCCATGGTAACAAGGGTGTCGTTTCCCGCATCATGGCACGTGAGGATATGCCGTTCCTGCCGACCGGCGAACCGGTACATATCGTACTGAATCCGCTGGGCGTACCTTCCCGTATGAACATCGGTCAGGTACTGGAGAACCATCTGGGCTGGGCTGCACGCGCATTAGGTATGGAAATTGATACCACTAACCTGATGAGCAAGCTGGCTGCTGCTGAAAAGAGCGGCGCTGCCGAGGGTACTCCGGAATTTGAAGCTGCATACCGTGAGGAGCTGGCTAATTCCGAAACTGCTAAGAAGCTTGAAAAATACGGCTACAATTATGAAAAATATGGTATGCCGGAAACTGTTGAAATTGATAAATTTGGTGGCAAGAGTGTCAAAGCAGTACAGATCTCTGTACCTGTCTTCGACGGTGCGCATGAGCAGGATATTGCTGATGCCCTGGAGCTGGCAGGCATTGATAAGACTGCTAAGACAGTTCTCTATGATGGTCGTACCGGTGAACCCTTCGATAATCCTGTTACCGTTGGTCTGACCTACTACCTCAAGCTTCACCATTTGGTTGATGATAAGATCCATGCCCGCAGCACAGGCCCGTACTCCTTAGTAACCCAGCAGCCTCTGGGTGGTAAGGCACAGTTCGGCGGCCAGAGATTCGGTGAGATGGAGGTTTGGGCGCTGGAAGCATACGGCGCTGCCTACACTCTGCAGGAAATCCTGACCGTTAAGTCTGACGACGTTGTTGGCCGTGTTAAGACTTATGAAGCAATCGTTAAGGGTGAAAATGTACCTGATCCTGGTATTCCTGAATCCTTCAAGGTACTTGTTAAAGAGCTGCAGTCCATTGGTCTGGACATCAAGGTTCTCAACGAGGACGAGGAAGAGGTATCTCTGCGTGACGACGAAGATGATGATATCGCAACGACTGCACGCGAGGTAGATCTGGACATCAATGGTCAGGTTCAGGAAAATGCTCCTGAGCAGCCTGTTGATGATTATGCTGATAATGACGCTACCGAGGATAATACTGATGACGTTATCGCTGACCTGGGCAACGGCATGTCCGTTAACGACGGCGCTGATAGCGATCTGAATGATCCGGAAAACATGTAATAGAAGGGAGCGAATGATTCTTGATCGACGTAAATAATTTTGTGTCTATGCGTATCGGTTTGGCTTCTCCTGATCAGATCAGAGAATGGTCTTATGGCGAAGTAAAGAAACCTGAAACCATTAACTATAGAACCTTAAAACCAGAACGTGATGGCCTGTTCTGCGAGAGAATCTTTGGCCCTACAAAGGATTGGGAATGTCATTGCGGTAAGTATAAACGTATCCGTTATAAAGGCATTGTCTGCGACAAGTGCGGCGTAGAAGTAACCCGCAGCAAGGTTCGTCGTGACCGTATGGGTCATATCGAGCTGGCTGCGCCGGTTTCCCACATCTGGTACTTCAAGGGTATTCCTAGCCGTATGGGCTTGATCCTGGATATTACTCCGCGTAATCTGGAAAGAGTTCTGTACTTTGCAAGCTACATCGTTCTTGATCCGGGTGAAACCGGTCTTGCTAAAAAACAGATTCTGACTGAAAAAGAATATGTTGAAAAGCTGGACGAATATCATGATAAACCCTTCCGCGTTGGCATGGGTGCTCAAGCTATCAAGGAGCTGCTGGAAGAAATCGACCTGCCTACCCTGGTAGAAGAGCTGCGTGCTGAAATGAAGGAAGTTAGCGGTCAGCGCAAAATCCGCGCTGTACGCCGCTTAGAGGTTGCTGAGGCTTTCCTGAAGTCCGGCAACCGTCCTGAATGGATGATTATGGATGTTGTTCCGGTAATTCCTCCTGAACTGCGTCCTATGGTACAGCTCGATGGCGGCCGTTTCGCAACCTCCGACCTGAATGATCTGTATCGCCGTGTTATCAACCGTAACAACCGTCTGAAACGTCTGCTGGAGCTGCATGCGCCTGATATTATTGTCCGCAATGAAAAACGTATGCTGCAGGAGGCTGTCGATGCTCTGATTGATAACGGTCGTCGTGGCCGCCCGGTAACCGGTCCCGGCAACCGTCCGTTGAAATCTCTGTCCGACATGCTCAAGGGTAAGCAAGGCCGTTTCCGTCAGAACCTGTTAGGTAAACGTGTTGACTATTCCGGCCGTTCCGTAATCGTTGTAGGTCCTGAGCTGAAAATGCATCAGTGCGGCCTGCCGAAAGAAATGGCGCTGGAGCTGTTCAAACCGTTCGTTATGAAGCGTCTGGTAAACAGCGGCTCCGCTTCTAATATTAAAAATGCTAAACGCATGGTAGAGCGTGCAACCAATGAGGTTTGGGACGTTCTGGAAGAGGTAATCAAAGAGCATCCTGTACTGCTGAACCGTGCACCGACGCTGCATAGACTGGGCATTCAGGCTTTCGAGCCGATCCTGTCTGAAGGCCGTGCAATTAAGCTGCATCCTCTGGTATGTACTGCATACAACGCCGACTTCGACGGTGACCAGATGGCTGTCCATCTGCCGCTTTCCGTTGAGGCACAGGCAGAAGCACGTATGCTGATGATGTCTGTAAACAACATTCTGGCACCGAAGGACGGCAAGCCTGTTGCAGTTCCTTCCCAGGATATGGTTCTGGGCTCCTACTACCTGACTATCGTTAAGGAAGGCGCTCAGGGTGAAGGCAACCGTTACAACAGCATTGACGAAGCACAGCTGGCTTATTTCCATAAGGCTGTAGCTTTGCAGGCGCTGATCAAAGTATATATCCCCAACAGCGAAATCTATGATGAAGCAAAGGGCGCTGCTGTAGGCGAAAGCGGTGTATCTCTGGTAACCACTACCGTTGGTAACACCATTTTCAACAGCGAGCTGCCGCTGGAGCTGCGTTACTTCCATATGGAAGCTGACGGCTGGCATCTGGGCAAGCTGATTGACAAGAAGGAGCTGGGCAAGCTTGTTGCTAAGTCCCATAAGCTGTACGGCAACCTGCGTACTGCTGAGGTTCTGGATATTGTCAAGAAGATGGGCTATGACAATGCGTGCAAGTCCGGTATTTCCATCGCAACCTCCGATATCAAGATTCCTGCGAAGAAGAGCGAAATCCTGGAAGCAACCGAGCATGAGGTTGATAAGGTTGAGCGTCTGTTCCGCCGCGGCTTGATGAGCCCGGATGAACGCTATCGTAAGGTTATCGGTCTGTGGAACGAAGCAACCGATAAGGTTACCGATATTCTCATGAAATCAACTATGGATAAGTTCAACCCTGTATCCATGATGGCTGACTCCGGTGCCCGCGGTAACAAACAGCAGATTCGTCAGCTGGCTGGTATGCGTGGCTTGATGGCCGATCCTTCCGGTCGTATCATTGACCGTCCTATCAAGGCAAACTTCCGCGAAGGTCTGACCATTTTGGAATACTTCATTTCTTCCCATGGTGCTCGTAAAGGCTTGGCCGATACCGCATTGCGTACTGCTGACTCCGGTTATCTGACTCGTCGTCTGGTAGACGTTGCGCAGGACGTTATCGTTCGCGAGGATGATTGCGATATCGTAGGCATGAACCTGAGCAAGGAGCGTAACCGTCTGAGCAAGGCTGTTCTTGGTGCAAGCCAGAATAAAATCCGCGAGACGGTTATGGGCCGCACTCTGGCTTCCGGCCTGTTTGATGCAGAAGGCAATCTGATTGCTGAAGCAGATACCAATATTACCGAAGAGCTGTTCAACAAGCTCAATGAAGCTAATATCGAAGAAATCAGCCTCTATTCTACTGATGATATGGATGGCGAGGACATCGAAAACGTTCGCATCAACATCAGCGAGGCTTATGCACATAGCGTTCTCAAGGAAACCATGATGCATAACTTCAACAATAAAGAGGTTGCTGCTGATATCGTTAACGGCGCTGGCGAGGTGCTGGTACACGAAGGCGAAACCATGACCGAGGCTGCTATCGATGCTATCCTCTCTGATGGCACCGTTAAGGAGCTGCGTATCCGCAACAATGATATCGCCGGCATCGAGGTTGAAGCGATTACTGAAGGCAAAACAGAAAAAACCATTATCGAGTCCCTGCATGACCGTATCATTGGCCGTAACCTGGCTGAGGATATTCTGGACGAGAATGGCGAGGTTCTGTATCATATCAACGAATATGTTACTGAGCCGATGGCAGAGCGTATCTGCCAGCTGCGTGAGAAGGTTAAAATCCGCAGCGTGCTCACCTGTAAAGCAAAATATGGCGTATGCCGTAAGTGCTATGGCCGCAACCTGGCAACCGGCAAGAACGTTGGCGTCGGCGAAGCAGTCGGCACTATCGCAGCACAGTCCATCGGTGAACCTGGTACCCAGCTTACCATGCGTACCTTCCATACCGGCGGTGTTGCAGGTGCTGATGATATCACCCAAGGTCTGCCGCGTGTCGAGGAGCTGTTCGAAGCACGTAAACCGAAGCATCCTGGTATCCTGAGCGAATTTGCCGGCCATGTACATATTGTACAAGAGGGCAATGCGCGTAAGGTTCAGATTCAGACCTTCGAGGGCGGCGTTGAGGAATATGCTATTCCTTATGGCGCTAAGCTTTCTGTTGCTGAAGGCGAAGAAATCGCTAAGGGTGACCGCATTACTGAGGGCTCTCTCAATCCGCATGATGTTCTGCGCATCAGCGGCGTAAAGGCTACCCAAAACTATCTGGTATCTCAGGTAGTAGGCGTATACAAGTCTCAGGGCGTAGATATCAACAGTAAGCATATCGAGGTTATGGTGCGTCAGATGATGCGCAAGGTTCGTATTGAGGAATCCGGCGATACCACGATGCTGCCTGGCGAATATGTTGACGTTGCAGAATACGAGGATCAAAATGCAGAGATGCTGGAGACCGGCAAAGAGCCTGCTATTGGCAAGCCGATCCTGCTTGGTATCACCAAGGCTTCTCTGGCAACCGACTCCTTCCTGTCTGCTGCATCCTTCCAGGAAACCACCCGCGTACTCACCGATGCTGCTATCAAGGGCAAGGTTGATCCGCTGCTGGGCCTGAAAGAAAACGTTATCATCGGTAAGCTGATTCCGGCTGGTACCGGTATGAGCCGTTACCGTGATATCAAAGTAAAATATAATGTTCCGATGCCGGAGGTTGAAGCTGCTGACGAAGAAGCAGAAGAAACTCCTGATGAGGAATAACGTATAAGCAAATGCGCCTCAAAGCCTTCGGCTCTGGGGCGCTTTGCTCTTTAAGGAGACAGACTATGCTGATTAAAAAATTTCCTGTTCCCTGCCGCGTGGACTACGTGCCTTCCCCCTACGAGCCGGATGAGGACGGCGTGCAGGACGTTGGCTATTATAATGGCAGGCTGAGCGATGGTCGTGCCTATCGTCTGGAATGCTGGCGTATGGACGATATGCTGATGCTGACAGTGATGTTTTCTGACCTGTGCCTTGACGGCTACAGACGCGAGGATATGCCGCTGCTGCTGGAGGCAGAGGAGATTGTGCGTTTTACCGGCGCGGGCCGCAAGCTGCAGGCTGCGCGTACTGAGGATGACCGCGGTCAGGACGTTTGGGCAATCAATCTGCTGCTGGCTAATAAAAAGGGCACCTATGCAGAAATCGTGCCCGAGCTGACGAGATATATAATATAAAATAGAGCTGCTGTATATACCCCTTTGTCAGCTATGCTGACATTCGCCCCAGGGCGCCTTCTCTTGCCCTAACGGGCAATTCACCTTGTCCCCTTACAGGGGAAACTTATTTCAAGTACTATCGTACAAAGAGAGGGTAATGCAGCAGCTCTTTTTTCATTTTAAATTAATTTTAGCCGTCTATACTGCATTGTGGTACAATAGCTGTAATGGAGGCGATAGCAGTGAAGATTTTGTTAGCTGAGGATGATATAAATTTAGGCAAGCTTTTGAGTATGCTGCTCAAAAAGCAGAATATAACTGTGAACTGGGTGCAGGACGGCGAGAGTGCTTATAACGCAGTGTATGCTGATGGCTACGATGCCTTGGTGCTGGACTGGATGATGCCGTGCCTGAGCGGTCTTGACCTGTGCAAGCGTCTGCGCGAGGAGGATTATCAGGGGAAGATATTGCTTTTGACAGCGAAGGATACGCTGGCGGATAAGGTGCAGGGCTTGAACAGCGGCGCCGATGATTATCTTGTGAAGCCGTTCGAGCTGGAGGAGCTGGTGGCGCGTCTGCATGCTCTCTGTCGCCGCCAAGGTCAGTACAGTGCTGATAATCTGCGTTACGACGCTTATACGCTGGAAAGCTCAACCTATTGTCTGGCGTATGGCGAGCGTCGCGTGGAGCTGCGTCCGCGTGAGTTCAAGCTGCTGGAGCTTTTGCTGCGCAACCGCGGTCAGGTTATTCCGCGTGCTGTGCTGCAGGAGCGCATCTGGGGTATTGACAGCGAAGTGACGGAGAATAATCTTGATGTGCATATCCGTCTGATTCGCAAAAAGCTTATGGAGCTGAACGGCGAGGAGCTGATTAAAACGATGCGAGGCGTGGGGTATTATGTGGAATAAGCCTTTTGAAAAGCTGCGCAGGCAGATGACCTGCGTTTATGCAGCGATTTTTGGCGTGCTGATACTGGCGATTGTCGCTGCTGCATATACGCTCATCTGGTGGGAGATTCTGGCCAACGAAAAAACAAACCTCATTGCGCAGATTTATCACGAGGGCGAGGAGTGGATTGAATCCGAAGAACCTCCCTGCTCGCAGGCAGCGATGAGCAGTGGCAAGATGTTTGCCTATTTCGTTGCTCCTGATGGCAAGACGGTGATTTTGAATCAGCTTGGCGACGGCGATGTGGGCAAGGCGCTTTTAAGTCATCAGAGTGATTGGCCACAAGATATGGAAGGCACGCATCTTATCAGAATGCGTGGTACGAATGGCGAGCGCTATCGTTATCTGGCCGGAGTTGCGCCTGTTGTAGATAAGGGCAAGCAGATTGGCACGTTGTATATGTTCAAAAATATGGAGTTTTATTATCAGGCGGCCTATAAGACGCTTTTCTGGCTGCTTTGCATGGCGCTGGTGCTGTATATGGCGGCCTGCTATTTTGGCTACTGGCTGGCCGGACGCAATATTCTTCCTATCAGTCAGATGTATGAAAGGCAGAAGCAGTTTACTGCTGACGCATCGCACGAGATGCGCACGCCGCTGGCGGTGATGAAGCTGGCGGTGCAGGGCTTGCGCGAGGATGAGGACAGCAGGCTGAGCGAGTTTGCCAAGGAGTCGGTGGAGATGCTTGACAGCGAGGCGGACAGGCTCAGCCGCCTGACGGAGAACCTTATGACGCTGGCGCGCAGTGACGAGGATAATCTGCCGGCGTATACGGAGCAGGTGGATATGACGGCGTTGTGCCATAAGGTTGCGGCGCAGCTCGCTCTGCTCGCTGAGCAAAAGCAGATTGTGCTGAAGCAGGAGCTTCAGGCCAATTTGTCTGTGCAGGGCGATGAGCTGGCCTTGTCGCGGCTGCTGATTATCCTGCTTGATAATGCGCTGAAATATTCTGCGGCAAAGACGACGGTGACGCTGCGCGGCGCAAGAGTGAAGGAGCACTTGGTCATTGAGGTACGCGACGAGGGCTGCGGCATTAGCGACGAGGATAAGACAAGGGTGTTCGACCGCTTCTATCGCGTCGATAAGGCGCGCAGCCGCAGTCAGGGCGGTCTTGGCCTAGGCCTGTCGCTGGCGTGGGCGATTGTGCATCAGCATGGCGGCAGCATCGAGGCTTTTGACAACCAGCCTCAGGGCACGGTTATGTATGTGCAGTTGCCCTTAGGCAAGCAATAAGATTAATTTAAAATGAAAACCCTCTTCAGTAATCGTTAAGCAAGAGCGCTTATACTATGCTTAACGAAAGGCAGAGCAGAGGCTCTGCTGCTGAAGGGGGATTTTTTATGCCGCGAAAATATTGGCTGATACTTTTTCTAGCTGCCGCAGTGCTGCTTTTTGCAGGTAATGGCAGCCTGCTGGTTACGGACAGCGTGGAGTCTAACTATGCGCTGACGGCGAAGGAGATGGTTTTGAGCGGGGACTGGCTGTCACCGCAGATTTATGGACATTACTGGTATGATAAGCCTATTTTCTTTTATTGGCTGACAGCCTTGGCTTATAAAATGTTTGGCTTTACGGAGTTTGCTTCGCGCTTTTTTCCTGCGCTGTTTGGCTTGGGCGGCCTGGCCTTGGCGGCGTGGGGCGGCAGCAAGCTGAACAATGAGCGCAGCGGCTTTTGCAGTGCGCTGGTGCTCTTGAGCAGTGTGGAGTTTTTTCTCATCAGCAAATCGGTGATTACTGATGCCGTGCTGTTCTTCTTTTTCAGTGCGACGCTGCTTTTTTTCTATCTTGGGTATCGCGACGGTAAGGCGAGCTATTGGTACATTATGTATGCAGCGGAAGGCTTTTCTGTGCTGACGAAGGGACCTATCGGCGTGCTGCTGCCGGGACTGATTATCACGCTTTTTTTGCTGTGGCAGAAGGATTGGCGCGTGCTGGGACGTATGAAATTATTCACTGGTACGCTGCTGTGTGCTGCGGTGGCAGTGCCTTGGTATGCAGCTATGTACAGTCTGCATGGCAGTGATTTTATCAACACCTTTTTTGGTACGCATAATTTTCTGCGTGCTACTGTTTCCGAGCATCCGCGTGATGACGTGTTTTATTATTATACGCTGGTAAATTTATTGGCACTTTTTCCGTGGAGCGGCCTTGTGCCTTTGGCTGTTTATAAATGGCAGCAGGCTGGACGCCCTAAGCTTACTGAGCAGCAAAGGTTTTTGCTGCTGTGGGCGCTGGTGGTTTTCGTATTTTTTCAGTGCATGGCCACGAAGTATATAACCTATACCTATCCGCTGATCTTTCCTGCCAGCCTTTTGCTAGGGGATATGGTAGCATCACATACAGACAGTGTGAATGGCGGCTACAGGCTTTTTATCGGCGGTGGCTTTGCTTTGCTGCTTGGCGGAGCTTGGTTCGCTGTAAGCAATGGGCTTGTTGCAGCGGAGCTGCTGTTTTTGCTGCCGTTGGCCTTGATGGTTGGCGTTATGCTTGACTATGTATTGCGCTTATGCTGTAATGAGCGTGCTTTAGGGATTGCGGCGATGGCGGTGTTTTTTTATATGGCGCTTATTTTCAGCATTGCTGTGCCGTTTAGCGAGCAGCGGAGTGCGAAGGACTTGGGCGAGATGCTTACGGTGCAGGAAGCAAGAGAGGTTGGGCTATACGGACGTTATCCGACTTCGGCTGTCTTTTACAGCGATAGCAAAATTGTTAAGCTCATGCATAACAGCGAGGTTGCAGGCTATGTGCCGAAGGATTTTTCCTGGACGAGCAAAAACGTTATGCCTTATGCGACGCTGGAGCATAATCCTTACAGAATGGTTGTGGTTACGCCGTCAAGCTATAACAGCTTCGTTAATAAGCAGTACGAGCAGTGGCAGGTCGTCGATGCGGACAGCAGCTGGATTATGCTGCGGCTGAAGAAAAGCTAGGCTGAGATATTTATGCAAAAATAAAAGTGCTTGCGGCGGATGGCTGCAAGCATTTTTTAATTAAAGAAGAATTAAGCTTTACAGGATATGCTATAATAAGTAATTAAAGACTTGCTAGGAGGCATGATAATGCATAATAAAAATTCTGCTATGGCGTTTATTGTTTTGCTTGGTGTTGTAAGCTTGTTCAGCGATATGACGCATGAGGCAGCAACGAGCATCAAGGGCGCGTACTTGTTAATTTTGGGAGCGAGTGCTTCAACTATTGGTTTTATTTCTGGTGTGGGCGAGCTTTTAGGCTACGGCCTGCGCTATCTTTTTGGGCGGCTGGTTGATAAAACGCACAATTATTGGGGCTTTATGATTTTAGGCTATGCCGTGGACGTTTTCGCTGTGCCTGCGCTTGCACTTGTGCATCGCGATGGGTGGATTGCCGCCTGTGTGCTGCTCGTCATTGAGCGTATTGGCAAGGCAATAAAAAAGCCTGCGAAAAACACCATTCTATCTTTTGCGGCAACGCAGGAGGGGGTTGGCAAAAGCTTTGCGATACAGGAGGCCTTGGACCAGCTGGGTGCCTTCATCGGACCTTTGCTGCTTTATGTGGTCATGCTTTATAAGCACGGCGATGAATATGAGGTGTATAATTCGGCTTTTGCTTTCCTGACTTTGCCTGCTATTTGCACGCTTGCTTTTCTGCTCTTCGCTAAAAGACGTTTCCCCAATCCGGAAGCCTTTGAGCCGGAAGCTAAGGAGGGAAAAAAGACAGGCTTCGTGGGCAAAAAAAGCTTTTATTTCTATCTTGCAGGCATCAGCTGCTTTGCCTTTGGCTTTGTAGATTTTCCTCTGGTGACTATGCATTTGGCGAAAAACAAGCTTTTTGACGATAGTGTGCTTCCGCTGCTTTATTCCGGCGCCATGCTTGTGGATGCTGTTGCAGCGCTCTTCTTTGGCTGGCTGTTCGATAAAATGCGCACGCGAGCACTTGTTATATCTACGGCCATTTCGGCCTTTTTCGCTGTCTTTGCCTTTGGCATGACCTCGCCTGCTATGATTATGCTGGGCGTGGCTTTGTGGGGCGTGGGCATGGGCGCGCAGGAATCCATTATGAAGGCCGCTGTTGCGACGATGACGAGCAAGGAGCATCGTGCCAGCAGCTATGGTGCATTTGAATTTTTCTTTGGTCTGGCATGGTTCTTGGGCAGCTGGGCTCTTGGTGCAATTTATGATTATTCGCTGCAGGGCTTTATTATCATTTCTGTAACAGCGCAGCTTGTTGCCTTGCCCTGTTACCTTTTAAGCGAGCGCAGCCTTGCTCACGAAGGGTAAGCGTTTCAATCTTTACACTTCGCTATGTATTCGTGTATACATAAAAATGTTTGAGAAAAAGGCTTGCTTTCTGCAAAAAGTGTGTTATAATAGCGTACATAAGTAAATAACGAGTGGATGATGTATATGGGAGAAGGCACTGCCTACCGAAGGAGCAAAACTCTCAGGTGCTTATTTATAAGCAGGAACCGTATGCTGACACAACTCTGGAGAGTCCCTTAAATGGGCGCCGAAGGTGCAAAGATGTTTAACAAACATCCTTATCTCTCAGGCCAGTGGACAGAGCAAAGCTTATGTGATGGCGCTATTGCCTATCATATGTCATTGACTTTTACCGGAGTATTATTTTTGTACTCCGGTTTTTTTATTTGCTTATAAATAAAGAGGAATTTCGAGGGAGATGTTCAAATTATGTTGGAAACTTTGAATGCAATTGATTCGTTTGTCTGGGGTCCGCCGCTTCTGGTGCTTTTAGTCGGCACCGGTATCCTGCTGACCTTCCGTCTGCAGCTGCTGCAGGTTTTTAAACTGCCGCAGGCTTTGGGCTTAATCTTTAGTGCTAAGAATGATGGCAGCGGTGACGTAAACAGCTTTAAGGCTCTGTGTACTGCACTTGCCGCAACCGTTGGTACCGGTAACATCGTTGGTGTTGCAACTGCTATCAAGGCTGGTGGCCCGGGCGCACTGTTCTGGATGTGGATTGCAGCCTTCTTCGGTATGGCAACCAAATATGCAGAATGCCTGCTCGCAGTAAAATACCGTACCGTTGACGCTAACGGCAACATTTCCGGCGGACCGATGTACTACATCGAAAACGGCTTGGGCAAAAAATATAAACCGCTGGCAGTTATGTTTGCAGCCTTCGGTGTTCTGTGCGCATACTTTGGTATCGGCACCTTCGCTCAGGTAAACTCCATCGTCGAGATTACGCAAATCTCTGCCGGTATTCCTGTTATCTACACCGGTATCGCGCTGACCGTAGTTGTTGCTGCTGTAACCATCGGTGGTCTGAAATCTATCGCTACCGTTGCTTCTAAGGTTGTTCCTGGTATGGCAGTGCTGTACTTCTTTACTACCGTTGGCATCATGATTGTTTTCGCTGATCAGGTGCCTAACGCTATCGCAACTGTTATCAACAGTGCCTTCAATGCTACGGCTGCACAGGGCGGCTTCCTTGGTGCAACTGTTATGCTGGCAATGCGCAGTGGTGTTGCCCGCGGCGTATTCTCCAATGAATCCGGCTTAGGCTCTGCGCCTATCGTTGCTGCTGCTGCCAAAACCAAATGGGCAGCTGAGCAAGGCTTGATTTCCATGACCGGTACTTTTATTGATACTATTGTTATCTGTACCCTGACCGGCCTGTCTTTGGTTGTTACCGGCGTATGGTGCGGCGATCTGAACGGCGCGGCTATGACCGAATCCGCCTTCACGATGGCATTCCCGGCTTTCGGCAGCCTGCTGCTGCTCGTTGGTCTGGTGCTCTTCGCCTTCACTACTATCCTCGGCTGGAACTACTATGGCGAACGCTGCGTAGAATATCTGCTGGGCGTTAAAGCTATCCTGCCGTATCGCATTATCTTCATCCTGCTCATCGCTTGCGGCCCCTTCCTCAAGCTTGAGGAAATCTGGGTTCTGGCGGATATTGTTAACGGCCTGATGGCTATTCCTAACCTTATTGCTTTAGTAGCTTTGTCCGGCATCGTTGTTGCTGAAACCAAGGCTTACGAAAAGCATCTGCAAGAAGCAAAAAATAAATAAGCTATATTCATCCTCATATAATATAGCAAAGCGGCACTGTGCGACTCTCCCCAGAGTTTCCACGGTGCCGTTTTGTTTTTGCCGAGCCGTATATTTTTTAGAGCAAGACCTTTGGGTTTCAGCTAAAGCACAAAATACACTCAGGTTTACACTTTAACATGTATGCGTGTATACATATCGCTAGATACTTGTTTTTTGAAAATAATGTGCTATAATAAGGTACATAAGTAAATAATGAGTGGATGACGTACATGGAAGAAGGCAATGCCTACCGAAGGAGCAAAACTCTCAGGTGCTGATCGAAAGCAGGAACCGTGTACTGACACAACTCTGGAGAGTCCCTTAAATGGGCGCCGAAGGTGCAAAGATGTTTTGGGAAACATCCTTATCTCTCAGGCCAGTGGACAGAGGAAAACAAATGATAGCACAAGCTATCAGGGCCGCTGACTAACCAGAGTATCAATGAATATACTCTGGCGTTTTTATTTACTTAGGGAACTTTAATTACGAGAGGGGAAATCATCATGTTGGAAACTTTGAATGCAATTGATTCGTTTGTCTGGGGCCCGCCACTATTGGTGCTCCTTGTCGGCACCGGTATTATGCTGACGATTCGTCTTGGCTTGCTGCAGGTTTTGAAGCTGCCGCAGGCGCTCAAGCTTATCTTTAGTGCTAAGAATGATGGTCACGGTGACGTAAACAGCTTTAAGGCATTGTGTACTGCACTTGCTGCAACAGTTGGTACCGGTAACATTGTTGGTGTTGCTACCGCAATCAAGGCCGGTGGCCCGGGCGCTTTGTTCTGGATGTGGCTGGCTGCCTTCTTCGGCATGGCTACAAAATATGCAGAATGCCTGCTGGCAGTAAAATATCGTACTGTCGACGCTCACGGCAATATTTCCGGCGGCCCGATGTACTATATTCAAAACGGTCTTGGCAAAAAATATAAACCCTTGGCTATTATGTTCTGTATCTTCGGTATCATGTGCGCATACTTTGGCGTAGGTACCTTTGCTCAAGTAAACTCCATCGTTGAGATTGTTAATATTTCTGTTGGCGTACCGGTTCTCTACACCGGCATTGCTCTGACGATTTTAGTTGCAGCTGTAACCATCGGCGGTCTGAAATCCATCGCTACCGTTTCCTCGAAGGTTGTTCCGGGCATGGCAGTGATTTACTTCGTAACCACCTTAGGTATCCTGATTACTTTTGCTGATCAGGTTCCGGCGGCTATCTCTCTTGTTATTGAAAGCGCCTTCACTACTACGGCTGCACAGGGCGGCTTCCTCGGTGCAACTGTAATGCTGGCAATGCGTAGCGGCGTTGCTCGTGGCGTATTCTCTAACGAATCCGGCTTAGGCTCTGCTCCTATCGTAGCAGCTGCTGCAAAAACCAAATGGCCTGCTGAACAAGGCTTGGTTTCTATGACTGGTACTTTTATTGATACTATTATCATCTGCACGATGACTGGTCTGTCCTTGATCGTTACCGGCGTATGGTGCGGCGACCTCAACGGTGCGGCAATGACCAATGCTGCCTTCACGATGACCTTCCCGGCTTTCGGCAGCATCCTCCTGCTGGTTGGTCTGGTGCTCTTCGCCTTCACGACCATCCTCGGCTGGAACTACTACGGCGAACGCTGCGTAGAATATCTGCTGGGCGTTAAGGCTATCCTGCCGTATCGTATCGGCTTCATCATTCTTGTAGCTGTTGGTCCCTTCCTGAAGCTGGAAGAGATTTGGGTTATGTCTGATATCGTAAACGGCCTGATGGCTCTGCCTAACCTGATTGCACTGGTTGCTTTGTCTGGCGTAGTTGTTGCAGAAACGAAGGCTTATCAGCAGCATCTTAAAGAGGAAGCAGAAATGATTCCTGCAAAGTTAGCTGAAGAAGCAAATGATTAAGCTAATCCCATCAATATAATATAGTAAAGCGGCGCTGTGCGACTCTCCCCAGAGTTCCCACAGTGCCGCTTTATTTTTGCGTTTTTCGACAAGGCGGCCAGTATTTGCTATAATAGAAATATAAAATTAAGGCACAGGAGGACATTATGCAGTATATAGCTTGCTACGGCGACTCATTAGTACAGGGCTTTCCCTTCGGCCCGCGTTATTCGTGGACAGCAGAGGTAGAAAGGCTGACAAAAATAAAAATGCTTAATTATGGCATCTGCGGTGAATGCTGCGACGATATAGTTTTTCGCGTGCGTCAATATGCTTTGCCGGAATATGTAAGGCATATACTGTTCCTCGGTGGAGCAAATGATATTTTGCAGGGGCGGAGGCTGGACGCGATTATGCATGATTATCAGCGTCTGTATGAATTTTGTCAGGAGAAGAATTACAGCCTGTGCATCGTGCTGCCCTTTATTAGTGCCGACGAGTGGATGAACCGCCACCTGCTGAATCTAAAGCAGGAGCTGGAAACGCATTTTGCCGAGAAGGCGTTTCTGCTTGATGTACAGGCTGCTATCGGCCTTGATGCAGGCGAGCGAAAGCGAGCCTATCTGGACGGCGTGCATCCGCTGGCGAAAATTTATACGGCAATAGGTGAATTTGCTGCGCCGCAGCTGGAAGCGTGGGTGAGCGAGTGAGTTTCAGGCGATTTGCCTGCAGTTTATAAATTTAATCACGAAAGAAGGTAGTTTTATGAGTCTTATCGGTAATATTATCTGGTTTTTGTTTGGTGGTATTTTTGCAGGCTTGGCATGGTTCTTTTTTGGACTGCTATGGTGCATAACGATTATCGGTATTCCCGTAGGCTTGCAATGCTTTAAGTTTGGTGTTTTGAGCTTCTTCCAGTTTGGCAAGGATGTGGAGCTGAGCAGCGAAACCACATCGCTTATCTTGAATATTTTCTGGCTTATTTTTGGTGGCGTAGAGCTGGCGATTACACACGCGTTTTTTGGCCTTATTTTGTGCTGCACGATTATTGGTATACCGTTTGGTATGCAGCATTTCAAGCTGGCGAAGCTGGCGCTGCTGCCCTTTGGTGCGCAGATTGTGGAGAAATGAAGATAAATTTCATTTCACGCTTTTTTCAAAAGTTTGCCCTTGCTATGTCACAGCAGTGTAGTATACTATGAGTGTAGCAAAGATGATGCTACACCCTTCCCATCAAATTCATCATAAACAGCTTTCCTAAGAGAAACAGCCTGCAATATCCCCTGCAGGCTGTTTTCTCTTTCTAAAAGTAAATCGTAAACGTCCTTCTGCGTTTATGGTTTACTTTTTTACTTATATGGTTAACCAAAAGCGAAAAGAGGTTGACTAATCTTTTTGCGGCATATATAATTAGTAGGTACATGAAATGATGATGGAGGCACTGCTGTGATTAGTATAAAGAATTTAAAGCATTATTATATAGATGCTGATGGCAATGAGGTGAAGGCGCTCGACGGCGTGAGCCTTGATATTGAGCAGGGAGAGTTTGTAGCGATTATTGGTGCGAACGGCAGCGGCAAGTCGACGCTGGCACGTCATATCAACGCGTTGCTTTTGCCGACGGAGGGCGAGGTTCTTGTCGACGGTATGGATACTGCTGACGATGAAAAAATGTGGGATATCCGCCAGCGTGTCGGCATGGTGTTCCAAAACCCGGATAACCAGATTGTCGCAGCGATTGTTGAGGAGGACGTGGCCTTCGGTCCGGAGAATATCGGCGTACCGTGCGAGGAAATCCGTCCGCGCGTGGAGAAGGCGCTGGCAGCCGTGGGCATGACGGAATATGCCAAGCATGCACCGCATCTGCTGAGCGGTGGTCAAAAGCAGCGTGTGGCGATTGCCGGAATTATGGCGCTGGAGCCGGAGTGCATCGTGCTGGACGAGCCGACGGCGATGCTCGACCCGCAGGGTCGCAAGGAGATTGTGGCAACTGTGCGCAAGCTGAACAAAGAGAAAAAGATTACGATTGTTTATATCAGTCACTATATGGTCGAAGCGTTGGCTGCGGACCGTGTTGTCGTTATGGAAAAGGGACATATCCGTTTTCAGGGCACGCCGCGTGAGGTGTTCAGCCGCGTGGACGAGCTGGAGCAGCTGGGCTTGGAGGCGCCGCTGGCGGCGAAGGTTGCCAGCGAGCTGCGCAAGAGCGGCGTAAAGCTGCCACAGGATATTATAACAGATGAGGAGCTGGCGCAGGCATTATGTCAATAAAACTTTCTAATATATATCATACATATTCTAAGGGTACGCCTTTTGAACGTCTGGCGCTCAATAATGTGTCGCTGGAGATTGCTAAGGGCGAGATTGTGGCCATCATCGGTCACACGGGCAGCGGCAAATCGACGCTGGTGCAGCATCTGAACGGTCTGCTGAAGCCTGATCAAGGTCAGGCAACGATTGATGACATTGATATCACAGCTAAGGGCGCGCAGGCGAAGGCTGCGCGTCAGCAGGTGGGCATGGTGTTTCAATATCCTGAGCATCAGCTGTTTGCCGAAACTGTTTTTGAGGATATAGCCTTTGGTCCGCGCAATAAGGGCTTTGAAGAGGAGGCTGTTGCCAAGCAGGTGCGTGAGGCGATGGAATTCGTTGGGCTCGATTATGACACCTTTGCGCAGCGCTCTCCGTTTCAGCTGAGCGGCGGCCAGATGCGTCGTGTGGCTATTGCCGGCGTGGTGGCGATGAACCCGGATTATCTGGTGCTGGATGAGCCCTCGGCAGGTCTTGATCCGCGTAGCCGTAATGCCGTATTCAAAGAGATTATGTCGCTGCATAAAAGCCGCGGCATTGCCATCGTGCTCGTAACGCACAGCATGGAGGAGGCCGTAAAGTATGCCGACCGTCTGCTGGTTATCAACGCCGGCAAGGTGCTGTTCGATGGTACTCCGGCAGAGATTTTCAAGGAGCATGCAGCTGAGCTTGTCGAGGTTGGCGTGGACGTACCGCAGGTGTATAAGCTGGCGGATTTGCTGCGTCAAAGCGGCGTAGCGCTGCCTGAAAATATTAAAGATGATGTAAGCTTAGTAAAAGCGATTAAGAAAGCAAAGGGGTGGAAATAATGCTGACAGATATAACATTAGGACAATATTTCCCCGGCAGCTCCTTTATCCATAAGCTTGATCCGCGCACGAAGATTTTGGCGACGATTATTTATATTATCGCGATTTTCTTTGCTGATAAGCCGCTGTCCTATGGCATTTTGACTGCATTTGCCGCAGTTGTCATCCTGATTTCGCGTGTACCATGGCTGCTGGTTTTTAAATCCCTGAAGCCGATCTGGATTATCGTTATTTTGACGATGCTGATTCATATGTTTACAGCTCCGGGCGAGCATATCGTCTTTACCTGGAAATTCCTGAGTGTGACGGCTGAGGGCATTGATATGGGCGTGAAGATGGCAGTGCGCTTGATTCTGCTGCTTTTATTCTCGTCTGTGCTGACCTTTACGACCTCACCGATTGTACTCACGGACGGCATTGAAAGCCTGCTGCGTCCGTTTAAGAGCTTGGGCGTGCCTGCGCACGAGCTGGCGATGATGATGACGATTGCGCTGCGCTTTATTCCTACATTATTGGAGGAAACTGACCGCATTATGAAGGCGCAGACCTCGCGTGGTGCGGACTTCTCCAGCGGCAATATTCTGGAGCGTATGAAAAATATGCTGCCGCTGCTGGTGCCGTTGTTCATCAGCGCCTTCCGCCGTGCCGATGAGCTGGCTGTGGCGATGGAGGCACGCTGCTATCGTGGCGGCGAGGGCCGCACGCGTATGCATGAGCTGGCTTATGCAGGCCGCGATTATGTAGCTTACGTGCTGGTGGTTTTGCTGGCGCTGGGATTGGCGTTTATGCGCTGGGGTAAGCTATGCGGACTATAAAAATAGTGGTTGCCTATGATGGCAGTGGCTATCATGGCTTTCAGAAGCAGAAGGATATCCTCACGGTGCAGGGCGTCGTCGAGGAGGTGCTGGCGAAGCTTTGCGGCGAAGCCGTAGTGACCGCGGGCAGCGGCCGCACGGACGCTGGCGTGCATGCGCTGGCGCAGACGCTGACCTTTACGACTAACGGGCGTATCCCCTGTGCTAACATGGTGCGTGCAGCAGCAAGCCTGCTGCCGCCTGATATTGTGCTCATCAGCGCCGAGGAGGTCGCAGAGGGCTTTCACGCACGCTTCAGCGCCAAGTGGAAAACATATGAGTATAAGCTTTTGGTGAATGAGCATGACAATCCGTTTATGGTGAGCTATGCATGGCAGCTGCGGGAGCAGCTGGACGTAAAGGCAATGAATGAGGCTGCGCAGCTGCTTTTGGGGACGCATGATTTCAGCGCCTTTCGCAGTACAGGCAGCGTAGACAGCTCGCCGATCAAGACGATTTATGCAGCGCAGTGGCAGCAGCGCGGCGAAGAGATTATCTTCCGCATCAGCGGCGACGGCTTCTTGTATCACATGGTGCGTAACCTTGTCTGGTCGCTCGTGCAGGTCGGCCTATGTAGACGCAGCAGCGATGATTTTGCTGCGGAGCTGGCGGCGCAGCGCTGCGAATTTTTAAATGAGCCGGCGCCGGCGCAGGGACTTTATCTGGCGCAGGTAGGGTACAACGAATATCCGCTGACGTGATTTAAGCTCATAGAATACAATTACAGGTGGAATTTGTAAATTTTTTACATTCTTACGCAAAAATCGCTTGACTTTAATCTTGCATTTGCGTATAATATATCTACGTGATTTTCCGCTTGATTTCACTAGCCCCGAAATACGGTGAGAAGATCGCAACGAACTGTATCTATTGGAAAATATCTAGGAGGGACATAAGCGATGAAATCTTTTATGGCTAATCCGTCTAACATCGAACGCAAATGGTTTGTTGTTGACGCAGCTGATAAAACTCTGGGCCGCCTGGCTGCAGAGGTTGCAAAAGTCCTGCGCGGTAAACATAAACCGACCTTTACCCCGCATATGGACACCGGTGATCACGTAATCATTATCAATGCAGATAAGGTTGTTCTGACCGGCAAAAAACTGACTCAAAAAATCTATTTCCGTCATTCCGGTTACCTCGGCGGCGACAGCTATGTAAAAGCTGGCGACATGCTGAAAAATAACCCTGTAAGAATGGTAGAGCTCGCTGTTAAAGGCATGATTCCGCACAACAGCCTCGGCGCTCAAACTTTCTCCAAGCTTCATGTATATGCTGGCAGCGAACATCCGCATGCAGCTCAAAAACCTGAAGTAATGGAAATCAACGTTAGATAATATCCGGGAGGGAACATATAAATGGCAGTAGTTACTTATAACGCAACCGGTCGTCGTAAATCTTCTGTTGCTCGCGTTCGCCTGGTTCCGGGTGAAGGCAACATCGTAATCAACGATCGTGAATTAAATCAATATTTCGGTCTGAAAACCTTAGAGCTGATTGTTAACCAACCGCTCGAGATCACCGAAACCAAAGGCAAATATGACGTACTCGTTAACGTAAACGGCGGCGGCATTTCCGGCCAAGCTGGTGCTATCCGTCACGGCATTGCTCGCGCTCTGCTGAAGGTTGACGCTGAATTCCGTCCTGCTCTGAAAAAAGCAGGCTTCCTGACTCGCGATCCGCGCGAAAAAGAACGTCGTAAATACGGCTTGAAGAAAGCTCGTAAAGCTAGCCAGTTCTCCAAACGTTAATTTTTGGATTTACTGTCCAGCACCAATCACAAACACAAATCGCACAAATTACTCCGCAGCTGTTTGGCTGCGGAGTTTTTGTAGTGCGCCCAGCATGGGCGATAACTAGGTGGTGAAAGTCCACTACGCA
>ERZ1026901.486-NODE-486-length-31921-cov-10.449664_pt1 | contig 31921 bp, 43 predicted proteins | sample MGYA00380179_ERZ1026901 | MGnify/ENA primary metagenome ERZ1026901 (study PRJEB33269, sample SAMEA4719815) | human gut metagenome | biome: human-associated habitat; feature: organic feature; material: feces | place: Cameroon | collected 2013-10 ... | reverse complement strand
CATGCCTGATGCGACGCTTGACGCGTCTTATCAGGCCTACAATGGGTACCGGATTAGTAGGCCGGATAAGGCGTTCACGCCGCATCCGGCAGGAATATGAGTACCAGGTTAACTGAACTTACTCTGCGCCCAAATCACGCCACTGGCATACTCCGGCGGCAGCAGCGGGATTAATGCTTCCAGCGTCGCGGTCAGACGCGATGTGTCGCTGTCGGTCAAATTCAGATGCCCCACTTTACGGCCCGGACGCACTTCTTTGTCGTACCAGTGCAGATGCACCAGCGGCAGTTTCAGCCAGTCATAATTCACATCGCTACCAATCAGGTTGATCATCACCGACGGACTATTCACTACCGGTTGCGGTAACGGCAGATCGGTAATCGCCCGCAGATGCAGCTCAAACTGGCTGATGCTGGCACCGTTTTGTGTCCAGTGACCGCTGTTATGTACACGCGGAGCCAGTTCGTTGATCAGCAGACCTTGCGGCGTGACAAAACACTCCATCGCCATCACGCCCACATAGCCCAAATCCTGCATAATCGCCGACAGCATCTCTTCGGCTTGTGCCTGCTGCTGCGCATTGGCCTGTGGGAAAGCGACGCTGGTGCGCAAAATACCGTCCTGATGCAGGTTATGCGTCAGCGGATAAAACACAGTGCTGCCATCAAAGCCGCGCGCGCCAACCAGCGATACTTCGCCAGAGAAGTTAATGCCCTGCTCGACAATACATTCGCCGTAACACTCTGCCGGTAACTGTGCGGTTTCATCGGCGCGTAAACGCCATTGACCGCGACCGTCATAGCCACCAATACGACGCTTAACAATCGCCAGTTCACCTAAACGATCAAACACCGTAGGCCACTCACTGCGATCGGCAAGTAACTGCCACGGTGCGGTCGGCAGGTGAAGCTTGTCGAAAAGCTGCTTCTGAGTCAGACGGTCGGCAATAATTGGGAACACATCGCGGTTCACAAAGGCTGGATGGCGTGCCAACTCGCGCGTTAATGCGGTTTCCGGCCAGCGTTCGATCTCAGCGGTAATCACGCTTTGTTGAAAGGGCACCGCCGCCGGTTCAGCGTCCAGCCCGACCGGCCAGACAGCAATGCCTAACGGTTCGCCTGCCTGGCGCAACATACGGCCTAACTGCCCGTTACCGAGGACGCAAACCTGTTTCATGCCGCACCTCGCGGGTCCGGGTTTTCCAGTACTTCATCAGTTTGTGCTTTGCGCCAGTCATTCAGACGCTGGTGCAGTTCTTTATCATGAGTCGCAAGAATTTGTGCTGCCAGTAACGCCGCGTTTGCCGCGCCAGCTTTACCAATCGCCAGTGTACCCACCGGAATGCCGCGCGGCATTTGTACGATGGAGTAGAGGCTATCGACACCGCTCAGTGCGGCGCTCTGTACTGGCACGCCCAGCACTGGTACCAGCGTTTTGGCGGCAATCATGCCCGGCAGGTGCGCTGCGCCGCCTGCGCCCGCAATAATCACCTGATAACCGTTCTCTTCGGCGCTTTCGGCGAAGCTGAACAGTTTATCGGGGGTGCGGTGAGCAGAAACCACTTCAACGTGGTGCGGGACATTCAGGATTTCGAAGATTTCGGCGGCGAACTGCATGGTAGCCCAGTCGCTTTTGGACCCCATCACGATGGCGACACGCGCCGGATTATTGCGGGAAGACATGCGTCTTAAAACTCCTGTGGTGCACAACTCTCGGCTTTAGAGGGCACAGAGAATAGCACGGAAAGAGAGCAAGGAAAACGGTTGCGTGGCTGTGAAATCAGCAAAGTTGCGGGTATTTAAAACGGAAAATGAATCAGCTCAACGTCATCCGCCGTGACTTTCACCATTGAACCTTCCGTATGCCAGGCACCCAACACGACACGGAAAGCAGGTTGCTGATTGGCGATAAGTTCATGGATCGCCGGGCGATGGGTATGCCCGTGGATCAGCCATTGCACCTGATGTTTTTCCATCGCACTGACCACCGCGTTTTGGTTAACGTCCATGATCGCCAGCGATTTACTGCTGTTGGCTTCTTTGCTGTTCGCTCGCATTCGCGCGGCAATGCGTTTGCGCACAAACAACGGCAGGGCGAGGAATAGCGTTTGCAACCACGGCTTGTGGACTTTGGCGCGAAAAGCCTGATAACCCGCGTCATCGGTGCACAGCGTGTCGCCATGCATAATCAACACCCGACGACCATAAAGTTCGAGCACTTTTTCTTCCGGCAATAACGTCATGCCACTCTCACGGGCAAAGCGTTTGCCAAGCAGAAAATCACGGTTGCCATGAATGAAATAACAGGGAACGCCGGAATCGGATACCGCTTTGATCGCTGCGGCCATCTGGCGATGGAGTGGGTTGGGATCGTCATCGCCAATCCATGCTTCAAACAGATCGCCAAGAATATACAGCGCGTCGGCCTTGCGGGCTTCCCCCGCTAAAAAACGCAGAAAACCGGCGGTGATCGCCGGTTCTTCCACGCAGAGATGAAGATCTGCAATAAAGAGTGTCGCCACGATTACTCGCTAACGGTCACGCTTTCAATGATAACGTCTTCTTTTGGCACGTCCTGGTGCATACCGCTACGACCGGTTGCAACACCTTTGATTTTGTCTACCACGTCCATGCCTTCAACCACTTCGGCAAATACGCAGTAGCCCCAACCTTGCAGGCTTTCGCCAGAGAAGTTCAGGAAGTCGTTATCAACCACGTTGATGAAGAACTGTGCAGTTGCAGAGTGCGGTGCCTGAGTTCGGGCCATTGCCAGCGTACCGCGGGTGTTTTTCAGACCGTTGTTGGCTTCGTTTTTGATCGGTTCTTTGGTGGCTTTTTGCTTCATGCCTGGCTCAAAACCGCCGCCCTGAATCATAAAGCCGTTGATAACACGGTGGAAAATGGTGTTGTTGTAAAAACCTTCGCGGCAGTAGTCCAGGAAGTTTTTAACTGTTTCAGGTGCTTTATCGTCAAAAGTTTTGATGACAATATCGCCGTGATTGGTGTGGAAAGTAACCATTTTTGCATCCTGTTCCGTTTGATTGGTGCTTCAACCCGATTCGGGTCATATATAGGGTGGTGTTATAGCATAACCGCACGATCGGATCATCACGCAATGTATGCTGATTCGCGCGGGAAATATGGGTATTATACGCAACTCAATTACCCACACATGTCTAAACGGAATCTTCGATGCTAAAAATCTTCAATACTCTGACACGCCAAAAAGAGGAATTTAAGCCTATTCACGCCGGGGAAGTCGGCATGTACGTGTGTGGAATCACCGTTTACGATCTCTGTCATATCGGTCACGGGCGTACCTTTGTTGCCTTTGACGTGGTTGCACGCTATTTGCGTTTCCTCGGCTATAAGCTGAAGTATGTGCGCAACATTACCGATATCGACGACAAAATCATCAAACGCGCCAATGAAAATGGCGAAAGCTTTGTAGCGCTGGTGGATCGCATGATCGCCGAAATGCACAAAGATTTTGATGCTTTGAACATTCTGCGCCCGGATATGGAGCCGCGCGCGACGCACCATATCGCAGAAATTATTGAGCTCACTGAGCAACTGATCGCCAAAGGTCACGCTTATGTGGCGGACAACGGCGACGTGATGTTCGACGTACCGACCGATCCAACCTATGGCGTGCTGTCGCGTCAGGATCTCGACCAGCTGCAGGCGGGCGCGCGCGTTGACGTGGTCGACGACAAACGCAACCCGATGGACTTCGTTCTGTGGAAGATGTCGAAAGAGGGCGAACCGAGCTGGCCGTCTCCGTGGGGCGCGGGCCGTCCAGGCTGGCACATTGAATGTTCGGCAATGAACTGCAAGCAGTTAGGTAACCACTTTGATATCCACGGCGGCGGTTCTGACCTGATGTTCCCGCACCACGAGAACGAAATCGCGCAGTCTACCTGTGCGCATGATGGTCAGTATGTGAACTACTGGATGCACTCGGGGATGGTAATGGTTGACCGAGAGAAGATGTCCAAATCGCTGGGTAACTTCTTTACCGTGCGTGATGTGCTGAAATACTACGACGCGGAAACCGTGCGTTACTTCCTGATGTCGGGCCACTATCGCAGCCAGCTGAACTACAGCGAAGAGAACCTGAAGCAGGCACGCGCGGCGCTGGAGCGTCTCTACACTGCGCTGCGCGGCACAGACAAAACCGTTGCTCCTGCCGGTGGCGAAGCGTTTGAAGTGCGCTTTATTGAAGCGATGGACGACGATTTCAACACCCCGGAAGCCTATTCCGTGCTGTTTGATATGGCGCGTGAAGTTAACCGTCTGAAAGCAGAAGATATGGCAGCGGCAAACGCGATGGCGTCTCATCTGCGTAAACTTTCAGCCGTGCTGGGCCTGCTGGAGCAAGAACCGGAAGCGTTCCTACAAAGCGGCGCGCAGGCAGACGACAGCGAAGTGGCTGAGATTGAAGCCTTAATTCAACAGCGTCTGGATGCCCGTAAAGCGAAAGATTGGGCGGCGGCAGATGCGGCGCGTGACCGTCTTAACGAGATGGGGATCGTGCTGGAAGATGGCCCGCAAGGGACCACCTGGCGTCGTAAGTAATTGCGCTATTGCCGGATGCGAGTTTTCGCATCCGGTTATCGTCTGCGCCACCACAACATTCCCATCAGTAGTATCCCCGGCAACCACACCCACATCAATTCAGAAATAATCACCTGATGCCCGTACGGCGTGGTGTAACGAGACAATGCAAACGGCGCGACTTTAATCACCTGCCAGGGAGCGAAAAAGCGTTCATCTGACCACGGCCACAGCCAGCCAACGCCTTTACCGCCAGTGGTTACCGAATCCAGCAAGCTGTGCGATAGCAACGAAACGGTTAAAAACAGCCAGCAGCGAATCAGCCCAGCCCTGAACCATCGACGTCCAATCAGCACACATAACAGCGGGACAACAAACGCAAACACCAGCGAATGGGTAAACCCGCGATGACCAAAAACATTGCCGTAAGCAACGCCAAATTTAAACGACAATACGTCGGCATCGGGCAGCATCGCCAGGATGATTCCGGCAAATAACAGGCGCGGAGGGATGACTTTCGAACCCAACCCTAAACCAATGCAAAGGGGAACGGCGGCGTGCGTAATAACGGTTGGCATGATGGTCGCTTCGGCAAAATGTCGATGCTATCAGCATGGATGAACGGGGCGTAGAGGGAAAAAGTCTGAAAAGAGAACCGGCCTGTTGATACAGGCCGGGAAAGGGATCAGGCAACAACCTGTACGCTGTGACCTGCAAAACTCACTGTCTGACCGGCGACGATTTTGCAGCGTTTGCGCGTTTCAACCGCGCCGTCGACTTTCACCTGGCCTTCGGCAATCGCGATTTTCGCCTGCGCGCCGCTTTCGCTCCAGCCTTCCAGTTTCAGCAAGTCGCACAGCTCAACGTGCGGATGTTTACCTAAAGAAAATGTCGCCATGTTACTCACCCTGTGGATCATGATATTCAACGCACGCCTGTAGCGTGTTTTCGATCAGCGTGGCAACCGTCATCGGGCCAACGCCGCCCGGAACAGGCGTAATGTATGAGGCGCGTTTAGCCGCGTCTTCAAACACCACGTCGCCCACAACTTTGCCATTTTCCAGACGGTTGATGCCGACATCAATCACAATCGCGCCTTCTTTGATCCAGTCACCAGGAATAAAGCCCGGTTTACCGACGGCAACGATCAACAGATCGGCATTTTCTACGTGATGACGCAGATTTTTAGTGAAGCGGTGAGTCACGGTGGTGGTGCAACCTGCGAGCAGCAGTTCCATGCTCATTGGGCGACCGACGATATTCGATGCGCCAATCACCACGGCGTTGAGACCGAAGGTATCGATGTTGTATCGCTCAAGCAGTGTGACGATACCACGCGGGGTGCAGGGGCGCAGACGTGGCGCGCGCTGGCACAGACGACCGACGTTATAAGGATGGAAACCGTCAACGTCTTTGTCCGGGTGAATACGTTCCAGCACTTTGACGTTATCAATACCCGCTGGTAACGGCAGTTGAACCAGAATGCCATCAATGGTGTTGTCGGCATTCAGCGCATCGATAAGCTCCAGCAGCTCCGCTTCGCTGGTGGTTTCCGGGAGGTCATAAGAACGGGAGACGAACCCGACTTCTTCACAAGCTTTGCGTTTGCTTGCGACATAAATTTGCGATGCAGGGTTGCTACCCACCAGTACTACGGCCAGTCCTGGTGCCCGCAGTCCAGCTGCAATACGTGCCTGAACTTTTTGAGCAACTTCAGAGCGCACCTGCTGCGCAATCGTTTTACCGTCAATAATCTTTGCTGCCATCAGAGAGAGGATTCCATCTGTTACGTAGGTCGAAGGGGATGCGCCTATTTTGTCAGAAGCGGGGCGCGCTGTCAGGTTTCGTTTCAGATTTATCGCGTGAAGCGACCTCTTGCGAAGGTGAGGCGCACCGTCGCTGAGATTGAAAGCTTCATTTTTCGTCCATGATGACGTTGTAAATCTGGAACTGATTTATTTCCTTGTCTAAGGATTAAGATAATTTAAGAAATACCTGACAATATAAAAAGAATTTTCAGCCTGGTAATTTACCGCTTCAGGTCTATATTTGTGTTGAATATATTTTGCGCGGAAATATTCATCTAACGGGGCTCTCTATTTTTTAGAATAGAGTGCATATTTTCAATTAAGACATTCTTAGAGGATAAAAAGGAATTTCACTACTATCAGTGTCTTAAATAAAGTAATCGGTTATATACGGATGTGGAGTCGATAAATGAGATTGAAGGAATATATATGAAATTAAGATTTATTTCGTCTGCGCTGGCTGCCGCACTATTCGCCGCTACGGGTAGTTATGCTGCCGTTGTAGATGGCGGTACAATTCACTTTGAAGGCGAACTGGTGAATGCTGCCTGTTCAGTGAATACTGACTCGGCAGACCAGGTTGTCACACTCGGTCAATATCGTACCGATATTTTCAATGCTGTTGGTAATACCTCTGCATTAATTCCATTCACTATACAGTTGAACGACTGCGATCCTGTTGTTGCCGCTAATGCTGCCGTTGCATTTTCTGGTCAGGCGGATGCAATCAATGATAATTTATTGGCCATTGCATCCAGTACCAATACAACAACAGCAACGGGTGTCGGTATTGAAATACTTGATAATACATCCGCAATTCTCAAACCTGATGGGAATAGCTTCTCAACCAACCAGAACTTGATCCCCGGGACCAACGTCCTTCATTTTTCTGCACGTTATAAAGGCACCGGTACAAGTGCATCAGCAGGGCAAGCAAATGCTGACGCGACTTTTATTATGAGATACGAATAATCAAAACAACGTTGTTTTGAATTATATATCACGTCTTATAACAAAGTAATGTACCGGTTGTCTGAAGCGGTATGGTGGCAATGTAAATCGAAATCACGCTCACTTTGTATCATGCCGCTTTATTAAATGAAAAGGGAATGATGTGTTGTAATAAACCAAAGCAATCATTTCTTTATACTCCTTATTTTTGCCGTCAGGAATACACAAGGCGTATTAACTATGATGACTAAAATAAAGTTATTGATGCCCATTATATTTTATTTAATCATTTCGGCCAGCGCCCATGCTGCCGGAGGGATCGCATTAGGTGCCACGCGTATTATTTATCCCGCTGATGCTAAACAGACTGCGGTATGGATTAGAAATAGCCATACCAATGAGCGCTTTCTGGTCAATTCGTGGATTGAAAACAGTAGCGGTGTAAAAGAAAAGTCATTCATCATTACACCGCCACTGTTTGTTAGTGAACCCAAAAGCGAAAATACCTTGCGTATTATTTACACCGGTCCACCGCTGGCGGCAGATCGTGAGTCTCTATTCTGGATGAATGTTAAGACGATCCCTTCGGTAGATAAAAATGCATTGAACGGCAGGAATGTTTTGCAACTGGCGATTTTATCGCGCATGAAGTTATTTCTCCGTCCAATTCAGCTACAAGAATTACCCGCAGAAGCGCCGGACACACTCAAGTTTTCGCGATCCGGTAACTATATCAATGTTCATAATCCATCACCTTTTTATGTCACCCTGGTTAACCTGCAAGTGGGCAGCCAAAAGTTGGGGAATGCTATGGCTGCACCCAGAGTTAATTCACAAATTCCCTTACCCTCAGGAGTGCAGGGAAAACTGAAATTTCAGACCGTTAATGATTATGGTTCAGTAACTCCGGTCAGAGAAGTGAACTTAAACTAACCGAATCATCTGACAATATCAGAGCTAATTATGAAAATACCCACTACTACGGATATTCCGCAGAGGTATACCTGGTGTCTGGCCGGAATTTGTTATTCATCTCTTGCCATTTTACCCTCCTTTTTAAGCTATGCGGAAAGTTATTTCAACCCGGCATTTTTATTAGAGAATGGCACATCCGTTGCTGATTTATCGCGCTTTGAGAGAGGTAATCATCAACCTGCGGGTGTGTATCGGGTGGATCTCTGGCGTAATGATGAGTTCATTGGTTCACAGGATATCGTATTTGAATCGACGACAGTAAATACAGGTGATAAATCAGGTGGGTTAATGCCTTGTTTTAACCAGGCACTCCTTGAACGAATTGGCCTTAATAGCAGTGCATTCCCCGAGTTAGCCCAGCAGCAAAATAATAAATGCATTAATTTACTGAAAGCTGTACCTGATGCCACAATTAACTTTGATTTTGCAGCGATGCGCCTGAACATCACTATTCCTCAGATAGCGTTGTTGAGTAGCGCTCACGGTTACATTCCGCCTGAAGAGTGGGATGAAGGTATTCCTGCTTTACTCCTGAATTATAATTTCACCGGTAACAGAGGTAATGGTAACGATAGCTATTTTTTTAGTGAACTCAGTGGGATTAATATTGGCCCGTGGCGTTTACGCAACAATGGTTCCTGGAACTATTTTCGCGGAAATGGATATCATTCAGAACAGTGGAATAATATTGGCACCTGGGTACAGCGCGCCATTATTCCGCTGAAAAGTGAACTGGTAATGGGAGACGGTAATACAGGGAGTGATATTTTCGATGGCGTCGGATTTCGAGGTGTACGGCTTTATTCTTCTGATAATATGTATCCAGATAGCCAGCAAGGGTTTGCCCCAACGGTACGTGGGATTGCCCGTACGGCGGCCCAGCTAACGATTCGGCAAAATGGTTTTATTATCTATCAAAGCTATGTTTCCCCCGGCGCTTTCGAAATTACAGATTTGCACCCGACATCTTCAAATGGCGATCTGGACGTCACCATCGACGAGCGCGATGGTAATCAACAGAATTACACTATTCCGTATTCAACAGTGCCAATTTTACAACGCGAAGGGCGTTTCAAATTTGACCTGACGGCGGGCGATTTTCGTAGCGGTAATAGTCAGCAATCGTCGCCTTTCTTTTTTCAGGGCACGGCACTCGGCGGTTTACCACAGGAATTTACTGCCTACGGCGGGACGCAATTATCTGCAAATTACACCGCCTTTTTGTTAGGGCTGGGGCGCAACCTCGGGAACTGGGGCGCAGTGTCGCTGGATGTAACGCATGCACGCAGTCAGTTAGCCGACGACAGTCGTCATGAGGGGGATTCCATTCGCTTCCTCTATGCGAAATCAATGAACACTTTCGGCACCAATTTTCAGTTAATGGGTTACCGCTATTCGACACAAGGTTTTTATACCCTTGATGATGTTGCGTATCGTCGAATGGAGGGGTACGAATATGATTACGATTATGACGGTGAGCATCGCGATGAACCGATAATCGTGAATTACCACAATTTACGCTTTAGTCGTAAAGACCGTTTGCAGTTAAATATTTCACAATCACTTAATGACTTTGGCTCGCTTTATATTTCTGGTACCCATCAAAAATACTGGAATACTTCGGATTCAGATACCTGGTATCAGGTGGGGTATACCAGCAGCTGGGTTGGCATCAGTTATTCACTCTCATTTTCGTGGAATGAATCTGTAGGGATCCCCGATAACGAACGTATTGTCGGACTTAATGTTTCAGTGCCTTTCAATGTTCTGACCAAACGTCGCTACACCCGGGAAAATGCGCTCGATCGCGCTTATGCCTCCTTTAACGCCAACCGTAACAGCAACGGGCAAAATAGCTGGCTGGCAGGCGTTGGTGGGACCTTACTGGAAGGCCACAACCTGAGTTATCACGTAAGCCAGGGCGATACCTCGAATAATGGGTACACGGGCAGCGCCACGGCAAACTGGCAGGCCGCTTACGGTACGCTGGGGGTCGGGTATAACTACGACCGCGATCAACATGACGTTAACTGGCAGCTGTCTGGCGGTGTGGTCGGGCATGAAAATGGTATAACGCTGAGCCAGCCTTTAGGGGATACCAATGTTTTGATTAAAGCGCCTGGCGCAGGCGGTGTACGCATTGAAAATCAAACTGGAATTTTAACCGACTGGCGCGGCTATGCGGTGATGCCGTATGCCACGGTTTATCGGTATAACCGTATCGCGCTTGATACCAATACGATGGGGAATTCCATCGATGTTGAAAAAAATATTAGCAGCGTTGTGCCGACGCAAGGCGCGTTGGTTCGTGCCAATTTTGATACCCGCATAGGCGTGCGGGCGCTCATTACCGTTACCCAGGGCGGAAAACCGGTGCCGTTTGGATCACTGGTACGGGAAAACAGTACCGGAATAACCAGTATGGTGGGTGATGACGGGCAAGTTTATTTAAGTGGTGCGCCATTGTCTGGTGAATTACTGGTTCAGTGGGGAGACGGCGCGAACTCACGCTGCATTGTGCACTATGTATTGCCGAAGCAAAGCTTACAGCAAGCCGTCACTGTTATTTCGGCAGTTTGCACACATCCTGGCTCATAAAGGAAATTATCAATGAAGATAATCTGCAGGTCATTATTGGCAATGGCATGTTTGTGGTTAACAAACATATCCTGGGCTACTGTTTGTGCAAATAGTACTGGCGTAGCAGAAGATGAACACTATGATCTCTCAAATGTCTTTAATAGCACCAATAACCAGCCAGGTCAGATTGTTGTTTTACCGGAAAAATCCGGCTGGGTAGGTGTGTCAGCAATTTGCCCACCCGGCACGTTGGTGAATTATACATACCGTAGTTATGTCACCAACTTTGTTGTTCAGGAAACTATCGATAATTATAAATATATGCAATTAAATGATTATCTATTAGGTGCGATGAGTCTGGTTGATAGCGTGATGGATATTCAATTTCCCCCGCAAAATTATATCCGTATGGGAACAGATCCTAACGTTTCGCAAAACCTTCCGTTCGGGGTGATGGATTCTCGTTTGATATTTCGTTTAAAGGTTATTCGTCCTTTTATTAACATGGTGGAGATCCCCAGACAGGTGATGTTTACCGTGTATGTGACATCAACGCCTTACGATCCGTTGGTTACACCTGTTTATACCATTAGTTTTGGTGGCCGGGTTGAAGTACCGCAAAACTGCGAATTAAATGCCGGGCAGATTGTTGAATTTGATTTTGGTGATATCGGCGCATCGTTATTTAGTGCGGCAGGGCCGGGTAATCGACCTGCTGGTGTCATGCCGCAAACCAAGAGCATTGCGATCAAATGTACGAATGTTGCTGCGCAGGCTTATTTAACAATGCGTCTGGAAGCCAGTGCCGTTTCTGGTCAGGCGATGGTGTCGGACAATCAGGATTTAGGTTTTATTGTCGCCGATCAGAACGATACGCCGATCACGCCTAACGATCTCAATAGCGTTATTCCTTTCCGTCTGGATGCAGCTGCGGCAGCCAATGTCACACTTCGCGCCTGGCCTATCAGTATTACCGGTCAAAAACCGACCGAAGGGCCGTTTAGCGCGCTGGGGTATTTACGCGTCGATTATCAATGAGGTACGGAGAATGAGAAGAGTAATCTTTAGCTGTTTCTGCGGGCTACTGTGGAGTTCCAGTGGATGGGCAGCTGACCCTTTAGGAACGATTAATATCAATTTGCACGGTAACGTTGTTGATTTCTCCTGTACCGTAAACACAGCGGATATTGATAAGACGGTAGATTTAGGCAGATGGCCTACGACACAACTACTGACCGCTGGCGATACCACGGCACTCGTCCCTTTTAGCCTGCGGCTGGAGGGATGTCCTCCGGGTTCAGTCGCGATTTTATTTACGGGAACGCTGGCATCCGATACCAACCTGCTGGCTCTGGATGATCCCGCAATGGCACAAACCGTCGCCATCGAATTACGTAATAGCGATCGCTCCCGGCTCGCACTGGGGGAGACGAGCCCGACTGAGGAAGTAGATGCAAATGGCAATGTCACGCTAAACTTTTTTGCCAATTATCGGGCGTTAGCCAGCGGTGTTCAGCCTGGTGTGGCGAAAGCGGATGCGATATTTATGATCAATTATAATTAATATTATATTAATTCATATAATTTGGCGTAGTCGATAAGCTCTACAATTGAATGCAAACCTAGCTTGCCATAAATATTAGATTTATGCGCACTAACTGTTTTATTGCTAAGTAATAACTTATCGGCAATTTCTTTATTAGATAATCCGCTAACCAGATAACGTAATATGGTCACTTCACGATTAGATAGCACAGTGACCGTTGAACTATTCGTACTGCATTTATTGCTTTTTATATAGTTGAGCGTTTCGCTGGGAAAAAAAGTGTATCCGGAGAGGATCATCTGAACGGCATGAAAAATATCATTCTGATCATTGCATTTACTGACAAAACCGTTAGCACCAGCTTGTATCGCTCTGCCAGCATAAAAGCATTCTGATTTCGATGATAAAAATAATACTTTTACTGTACTCTGGATTTGTTTGATCCTTTTCAGGAAGGTAAAACCGTCTGTACCGGGCAAGTCTATATCCATAATGATTAAATCAACAGGACGGGTTCGGAGATAATCGATGGTTATGCGGTAATCATCCGTTTTCAGGACAATCTGCAATTCACTGTTTTTTTGCAACAGAACTTCAATAGACATTCTGATGATAGGATGAGTATCCATAATGATCACCGACGTTGGTTTCATAGTTATCAGTCTCATAGGATCGGACAATTTTCCGTTAGGGCGGGAAATTGTACTTTGATACATGAAAATACGGGTTTTCTTGATTCAGACGCGCAGCGGTGTACGTTTGTTTGCCGCTATAGCGAAATAAATCAGAAAATCAGACGCGGTCGTTCACTTGTTCAGCAACCAGATCAAAAGCCATTGACTCAGCAAGGGTTGACCGTATAATTCACGCGATTACACCTCATTGCGGTATCAACGCGCCCTTAGCTCAGTTGGATAGAGCAACGACCTTCTAAGTCGTGGGCCGCAGGTTCGAATCCTGCAGGGCGCGCCATTACAATTCAATCAGTTACGCCTTCTTTATATCCTCCATAATTCCAGAGTGGGACATATTTGGGACATTATCACCAAAAATGTCGTCTATTTTCCTCGCATGCTCTGTCAAATGATTAGGCGCAAGGTGAGCATACCTACGAACCATTTCTATGGACTCCCATCCGCCCATTTCCTGAAGCACTGATAATGGGACGCCTGACTGAATCAGCCAGCTTGCCCAGGTGTGTCTGAGGTCATGGAAACGGAAATCTTCAATTCCTGCACGACGACAAGCTGATAGCCATGATGTCTTGCTGTCGATGCGCATCTTCCTGACCGCAGGCGTTGATGTTCCATCTGCTCGCTTAGCCGCCTTGGTATGTACAAACACCCATTTGTGATGCTTGCCTATTTGATCACGCAACACTTTACAGGCGGTATCGTTCAGCGCCACACCAATGGCGCGGTTTGATTTGCTCTCTTCTGGATTCACCCAGGCAACTCGTCGCTGCATGTCGATTTGTTGCCATTCCAGATTTATGATGTTCGACTTTCTCAGACCAGTTGCCAGCGCAAACTTGACGACAGATTTCAGTGGTTCGGGGCACTCATCAATAAGGCGTTTTGCTTCCTCCTTTTCCAGCCATCTGACTCGCTTGTTTCTGACCGCTGGTATCTTGATGACAGGCGCTTTTTCCAGCCACTTCCAGTCGCGTTCTGCAGCACGGAGAATGGCCTTTATCATGGCAAGATGCTTTGCCTTTGTCTGAGTTGATACTGGCTTTGGTTCATAAACAGGCGGTTGCCGTGTTGTGAGGTAAGGAGATTTTGGCTTGGTTGGATCTTTACGTGTTGCCTGTAGGCGGCCTGTTCGTATCCAGTTGGTGGCGGTTGGTCTGGATATCTTAAGAAACTGACAGGCCTCATCGAGTGTGAGGCTGTATGATTCCATGGTTACCTCTGCTTTTTGAACGCATGTCACGTAACTTCTTAATGTGTTCTGCCGTTTCGATCTCTTCTGCTATCCGATCTGCATCAGCTTTATTCACAGGTTCAAAGTCATGATTAAAGCGGAACATGCTGGCGATACATGTTCTGCCTTTTCGGATGTAGTGAACTTTGTTGTGGGTAGAACGCAGGATTTTGCAGGGAGTGCCGTGGTGGTCGACGTACCAGGTGTTAGGAAAAATGATTCTGAACATTTTTACACCTCAGTTGGACGATGTTGAAATTTGCTGCTTTGAGGCCATCACAGTCCCCATTGTTTGTTCTTAAGTTCGATCTCCTCCTGGCAACTCGCACAAGTTCGACAACCCTGAACAGCCAGGCGTCTTCGCTCATCTATCGGATCGCCACACTCACAACAATGAGTTGCGGATACAGTCTGGTAGTTCAGACGACGCATTTTTATTGCTGTATTGCGCTGTAATTCTTCGATTTCTGATGCTGAATCAATGATGTCTGCCATCTTTCATTAATCCCTGAATTGTTGGTTAATACGCTTGAGGGTAAATGCGAATAATAAAAAAGGAGCCTGTAGCTCCCTGATGATTTTGCTTTTCATGTTCACCGTTCCTTAAAGACGCCGTTCAACATGCCGATCGCCAGGCTTAAATGAGTCGGTGTGAATCCCATCAGCGTTACCGTTTCGCGGTGCTTCTTTAGTACGCTACGGCAAATGTCATCGACGTTTTTATCCGGAAAATGCTGTCTGGCTTTTTTGATTTCAGAATTAGCCTGACGGGCAATGCTGCGAAGGGCGTTTTCTTGCTGAGGTGTCATTGAACAAGCCCCATGTCGGCAAGCATAAGCACACAGAATATGAAGCCCGCTGCCAGAAAAATGCATTCAGTGGTTGTCATACCTGGTCTCTCTCATCTGCTTCTGCTTTCGCCACCATCATTTCCAGCTTTTGTGAAAGGGATGTGGCTAACGTATGAAATTCTTCGTCTGTTTCTACTGGTATTGGCACAAACCTGACTCCAATTTGAGCAAGGCTATGTGCCATCTCAATACTCGTTCTTAACTCAACAGGAGATGCTTTGTGCATACCGCCTCCCGTTTATTATTTATCTTCTCAGCCAGCCGCTGTGCTTTCAGGGGATTTCTGATAACAGAAAGGCCGGGAAATACCCAGCCTCGCTTTGTAACGGAGTAGACGAAAGTGATCGCGCCTACCCGGATATTATCGTGAGGATGCGTCATCGCCATTGCTCCCCAAATACAAAACCAATTTCAGCCAGTGCCTCGTCCATTTTTTCGATGAACTCCGGCACCATCTCGTCAAAACTCGCCATGTACTTTTCATTCCGCTCAATCACGACATAATGCAGGCCTTCACGCTTCATGCGCGGGTCATAGTTGGCAAAGTACCAGGCATCTTTTCGCGTCACCCACATGCTGTACTGCACCTGGGCCATGTAAGCCGATTTTATTGCCTCGAAACCACCGAGCCGGAATTTCATGAAATCCCGGGAGGTAAACGGGCATTTCAGTTCAAGGCCGTTGCCGTCACTGCATAAACCATCGGGAGAGCAGGCGGTGCGCATACTTTCGTCGCGATAGATGATCGGGGATTCAGTAATATTCACGCCGGAAGTGAATTCAAACAGGGTTCTGGCGTCGTTCTCGTACTGTTTTCCCCAGGCCAGCGCCTTAGCATTAACTTCCGGAGCCACACCGGTGCAAACCTCAGCCAGCAGGGTGTGGAAGTAGGACATTTTCATGTCAGGCCACTTCTTTCCTGAGCGGGGCTTTGCTATCACGTTGTGAACTTCTGAAGCGGTGATGACGCCGAGCCGTAATTTGTGCCATGCATCATCCCCCTGTTCGACAGCTCTCACGTCGATCCCGGTACGCTGCAGGATAATGTCCGGTATCATGCTGCCACCTTCTGCTCAGTGGCTTTCTGTTTCAGGAATCCAAGAGCTTTCACTGCTTCGGCCTGTGTCAGTTCTGACGATGCGCGAATGTCGCGGCGAAATATCTGGGAACAGAGCGGCAATAAGTCGTCATCCCATGTTTTATCCAGGGCGATCAGCAGAGTGTTAATCTCCTGCATGGTTTCATCGTTACAGCAGGTAGCGCAGATCATCAATGGTGTGTTCAGCCAGTTACTGGCAACTTTCCCGGCGAGCCTGGCTAACCGTGACCAGAATGAACTGAACGAAATCCGCCGCCAGTGGGTTCTGGCTTTCCGGGAAAACGGGATCACCACAATGGAACAGGTTAACGCTGGAATGCGCGTAGCCCGTCGGCAGAATCGACCATTTCTGCCATCACCCGGGCAGTTTGTTGCATGGTGCCGGGAAGAAGCATCCGTTATCGCCGGACTGCCAAACGTCAGCGAGCTGGTTGATATGGTTTACGAGTATTGCCGGAAGCGAGGCCTGTATCCGGATGCGGAGTCTTATCCGTGGAAATCAAACGCGCACTACTGGCTGGTTACCAACCTGTATCAGAACATGCGGGCCAATGCGCTTACTGATGCGGAATTACGCCGTAAGGCCGCAGATGAGCTTGTCCATATGACTGCGAGAATTAACCGTGGTGAGGCGATCCCTGAACCAGTAAAACAACTTCCTGTTATGGGCGGTAGACCTCTAAATCGTGCACAGGCTCTGGCGAAGATCGCAGAAATTAAAGCTAAGTTCGGACTGAAAGGAGCAAGTGTATGACGGGCAAAGAGGCAATTATTCATTACCTGGGGACGCATAAGAGCTTCTGTGCACAGGACGTTGCCGCGGTAACAGGCGCAACCGTAACCAGCATAAATCAGGCTGCGGCTAAAATGGCGCGGGCAGGAATCCTGGTCGTTGATGGTAAGGTCTGGCGAACGGTGTATTACCGGTTCGCTACCAGAGAAGAACGGGAAGGAAAGGTGAGCACGAATCTGATTTTTAAGGAGTGTCGCCAGAGTGCCGCGATGAAACGCGTATTGAGGGTATATAAAAGAACATCAATGGGTACACAATGATGAAACAGGTGAGTTGATTTCAAACTGTAGTACAATTCTCTCCAGTTTGAACAGGAAAGAATATGCTATGAACCCTTATATTTATCTTGGTGGTGCAATACTTGCAGAGGTCATTGGTACAACCTTAATGAAGTTTTCAGAAGGTTTTACACGGTTATGGCCATCTGTTGGTACAATTATTTGTTATTGTGCATCATTCTGGTTATTAGCTCAGACGCTGGCTTATATTCCTACAGGGATTGCTTATGCTATCTGGTCAGGAGTCGGTATTGTCCTGATTAGCTTACTGTCATGGGGATTTTTCGGCCAACGGCTGGACCTGCCAGCCATTATAGGCATGATGTTGATTTGTGCCGGTGTGTTGGTTATTAATTTATTGTCACGAAGCACACCACATTAAAAATAATTTGTTTCTAAACGACTAAAATATGGAGGCTCTTATATTTATATGAGCCTCGTTTTATGCTTTTTGTTAATGTCTTTATTTTTTTATGTATTCTTTTGTGCTTTCAAGATTATGGCGTAAGAAAATTGCAATACGATTATTGTTGTATATTCAAGATAATGTGACCTTAATTGTCTTTTTAAATAAAAATTAAACAAAAATTATATCTCACCACTAAGGTTTATAGAAGCATACGTTAGCAGGTGTCACCATGAAAAAAGCCATAGCATATATGCGATTTTCATCACCAGGTCAGATGTCTGGCGACTCATTAAACCGACAGAGAAGACTTATTGCTGAATGGTTAAAGGTAAATAGTGATTATTATCTTGATACCATAACATATGAAGATTTAGGATTAAGTGCATTCAAAGGAAAGCATGCACAATCAGGAGCTTTTTCGGAATTTTTAGATGCTATAGAGCATGGTTATATATTGCCAGGAACTACATTGTTAGTTGAAAGTCTGGACAGACTTTCAAGAGAAAAAGTCGGTGAAGCGATTGAGCGTCTGAAATTGATTTTGAATCACGGTATTGATGTTATAACTCTTTGCGATAATACAGTCTATAATATTGACTCTTTGAATGATCCATATTCATTAATAAAAGCCATACTTATAGCACAAAGGGCAAATGAAGAAAGCGAGATAAAGTCAAGTCGGGTTAAATTATCATGGAAGAAAAAACGGCAGGATGCACTGGAGTCAGGCACGATTATGACGGCGTCTTGTCCGAGATGGCTCTCCTTAGATGACAAAAGAACGGCTTTTGTTCCAGACCCCGACAGGGTGAAAACTATTGAGCTAATTTTTAAACTCAGGATGGAAAGGCGCTCATTGAATGCAATAGCCAAGTATTTAAATGATCATGCTGTAAAGAATTTCTCAGGAAAAGAAAGTGCATGGGGACCTTCTGTAATTGAAAAATTATTAGCGAATAAAGCTCTGATAGGTATATGCGTACCTTCATATCGTGCAAGAGGTAAAGGAATAAGTGAAATCGCTGGCTATTATCCTAGAGTCATATCAGATGATTTGTCTTACGCTGTGCAGGAAATTCGGTTGGCACCTTTTGGTATTAGCAATAGTAGCAAAAACCCTATGTTGATAAATCTACTTCGAACAGTTATGAAGTGCGAGGCTTGTGGTAATACCATGATTGTTCATGCGGTATCTGGAAGTTTGCATGGCTATTATGTTTGTCCGATGAGAAGACTGCATCGATGTGACAGGCCATCAATAAAGAGAGATTTGGTTGATTATAATATCATTAATGAGTTGCTTTTTAATTGTAGTAAAATCCAACCAGTTGAAAACAAGAAAGATGCTAATGAAACTTTAGAGTTGAAAATTATTGAGCTCCAGATGAAAATTAATAATTTAATTGCTGCATTATCTGTTGCGCCTGAAGTTACCGCTATAGCAGAAAAAATCAGAGTATTAGATAAGGAATTACGAAGGGCTTCTGTATCATTAAAAACTTTGAAGAGTAAAGCGGTGAGCTCACTTGGTGATTTTCATGCTATTGACTTAACCAGTAAAAATGGGCGAGAGCTATGTCGTACACTTGCCTATAAAACATTCGAAAAAATCATAATCAATACAGATAATAAAACCTGTGATATCTATTTTATGAATGGCATTGTTTTTAAACACTATCCTTTAATGAAAACAATATCCGCCCAGCAGGCGATAAGTACTCTCAAATATATGGTTGATGGTGAGGTTTATTTTTGAGTAATAATCACTTTTTCAACCGTGCTATAGTAAGAAAGTTAGGTAAGTACAATAAAATTATCTATCCTGAACGAAGCGTCCTGAGCTATGGTTTTACTATAGGGACTGCCAATGGATGCTGGCGTTCTCGTTCTAGCAGTTCAACAATCCCCAATCACAAAACAATTCACTGATAACGAACTTTGCACACTCGCCTGGTTATGGCGAGCAGGGAATGTGATGTTAATTGCCTACCAGAACGTTACTCATCTTCTTCAGGATGCGGAGCATGGTGAAGCTGGTCACTTCACTTCCATCGAGCAAGAATATCCCCAGATACTCAACAGAGCGCGAGCAATCCTCGTCCGAGAAACGGCACATGTAAAACTTCAGCCGTGGCAGGATGATAAGTGGAGTCGAGTATTGCCGTATTTGCGTCAAATCTGTTAGGAGTATAGCCGCCAGCCATGAGTGTTGTATTAAAACAAGGATGTCTATATATGGGATAGCGAGAGTATGAATATCAGTTATTTTGAGAGTTAACTGATTGTGAAATTAGTTTTTTTCACAAACGAGTGGGGTTACTATGATGAGTGTTCTAATGCATAGGGAACACCTAATTTTTTCAATGAATTCAAATTGATAGGATCAAAAATGGCACAACAGAGAACTACCTCCCTCAGATCCATACCTTTAGACTTAGATGTTAAGCAAGAGGCTGTCATTAACGGTATAGAAATGGGGGTACTCGATAACGGAATTCCGTACCTTACTCAGAATGGGTTGGCAAATGTTTGTGGTGTTCAGCGTTTGCGAATCAAGGAAATTACCGATGAGTGGGCTCAATCCGTTGAGAACGGTATTTTCAAAAAAGGAAGAATGACTTTTATTGGTACATATCTTCTTAATGAAGGTTTTACAGATGAAAAACTTTATATACCAATAATTCGAAATGGTGTTGAGTACCATGCTTATCCAGATGTTGTATGCATGGCTATACTTGAATACTATGCCTTTGAAGCAAAACAAGCAGAAAGTGAGACTGCAATTAGATCTTACAGAGAGCTTGCTAAAAAAGGCCTCAAGACATTTATATACGAGGCGCTAAAATATCAACCGGAGGACCCGTGGAGGCATTACCATGACAGAGTATCTTTATTAAAAGATAAGGGAACCATACCTGATGGGTATTTCATTATATTTAATGAAATTGCAGGTATGATGGTAGATCTCATCAATGCTGGATTAGCGATTAATCAGCATACCGTACCTGATGGCAGTGTTGGTTCTTGCTGGGCGCGTCACTGGAAAGCAAAGGGGTTAGCAACAGAATTTGGAGAAAGAGTAGACTGTGAGCATTATTACCCTGAAGATTTTCTTCAGGCAAGTTCCAATCCTCAGATCATTAATGCCTATCCTGATTCTGCATTGTCAGAGTTTCGTAGATGGTTTAAGCATGAATATTTAACCACAAAGTTCCCACCGTATATTCTTAAAAAATCAAACGTGCTTCCTGGTGGTACAGAAGATGCTAATCGTCTGATAGAAGCTTTCAAAAAATCAGAGCTAGAAAATAAACCATAATTGTTTTTTGGCTTTTGATTTTACATAATCATTTTGCCATAATCATGTCATCGGAGCCTGAACAACTCCGGTGACTTCTGCGCTAAACGGGGACGTTTATGCGCACATACAATCCAAACTCTCTTCTCCCTTCACAGATGCAGAGATGCACCTGCGATTTTTTGCATCCAGCGTTTGACCTCTGCGGAGGTGAAGCGTGAATCTCCCACAAGATGGCATCAAATTACATCGCGGTAACTTCACCGCTATCGGTCGGCAGATCCAGCCTTATCTGGAGGAGGGCAAATGCTTTCGCATGGTGCTTAAACCGTGGCGTGAGAAACGCAGTCTTTCCCAGAATGCACTCAGCCACATGTGGTACAGCGAAATCAGTGAATACCTCATCAACAGGGGTAAAACGTTCGCCACTCCAGCTTGGGTAAAAGATGCTCTCAAACACACATATCTCGGTTATGAAACCAAAGACCTGGTTGATGTCGTAACCGGTGATATCACCACTATCCAGTCGTTACGCCATACCTCCGATCTTGATACCGGAGAGATGTATGTCTTCCTGTGTAAGGTTGAAGCCTGGGCGGTGAATATTGGCTGCCACCTGACTATTCCGCAGAGCTGCGAGTTCCAGCTGCTCCGTGACAAGCAGGAGGCGTAATGGCTACACCGCTTATTCGTGTCATGAACGGACACATCTACAGAGTATCAAATCGTCGTAAGCGTAAGCCTGAGCCGAAGCCATCCGAAATACCAACACTGCTCGGATATACCGCTAGCCTGGTTGATAAAAAATGGTTGCGACTGGCAGCAAGGAGGAATCATGGCTGATTTGAGAAAAGCAGCGCGTGGTCGGGAATGCCAGGTAAGAATCCCTGGCGTATGTAATGGCAATTCTGAAACGTCTGTACTGGCACATATCCGGCTGGCTGGATTGTGCGGTACCGGTATCAAACCGCCAGACCTGATTGCCACCATTGCATGTTCTGCCTGCCACGACGAAATCGACCGCCGCACACATTTTGTCGATGCTGCATATGCAAAAGAATGCGCGCTGGAAGGTATGGCGAGAACACAGGTTATCTGGCTGAAAGAGGGGGTTATTAAGGCGTGAATACCTACAGCATCACATTACCCTGGCCTCCGAGCAATAATCGCTATTACCGCCATAATCGCGGGCGCACGCACATCAGCGCAGAAGGGCAGGCATACCGCGATAACGTCACCCGAATCATTAAAAACGCAATGCTGGATATCGGCCTGGCTATGCCAGTGAAAATCCGTATTGAGTGCCACATGCCGGATCGCCGTCGCCGTGACCTGGATAATCTGCAAAAAGCCGCTTTTGACGCACTCACCAAAGCAGGTTTCTGGCTGGATGATGCTCAGGTCGTTGATTACCGCGTTGTGAAGATGCCTGTTACCAAAGGTGGGAGGCTGGAACTGACCATCACCGAAATGGGGAATGAATGATGTTTGAGTTTTATATGGCAGAACTTCTTCGCCACCGCTGGGGGCATCTGCGCTTATATCGTTTCCCCGGTTCTGTTTTGACCGATTACCGAATACTGAAGAATTACGCCAAAACCCTGACAGGAGCAGGAGTATGAAGTCAGAGATAACAATCAACTAATACTGTTTTGTTGATTTTTGCTTGTAATTGGCGTTCTGGTCTGATTTTTGTGGAGTAAGTTGATGCGTGATATTCAGATGGTTCTTGAGCGTTGGGGAGCGTGGGCGGCTAATAATCATGAAGATGTGACCTGGTCGTCCATTGCCGCCGGTTTTAAGGGATTAATTACTTCAAAAGTAAAATCTCGCCCGCAATGTTGTGACGATGACGCGATGATTATTTGCGGGTGCATGGCCCGTCTGAAAAAGAACAACAGCGATTTGCACGATTTATTAGTAGATTATTATGTAGTCGGTATGACATTCATGTCACTGGCAGGTAAGCATTGCTGCTCTGATGGTTATATCGGGAAAAGGTTACAGAAGGCTGAGGGCATAATTGAAGGGATGTTAATGGCATTAGATATCCGGTTAGAGATGGATATCGTTGTTAATAACTCTAATTAATATGCCAATTGTTTACTAAAAATTATTAAAAATGGGGCGTTGAGACGCCCCCAAAAATAAAGGGTAATATATAACAGAAGGTTTATATAGTTAGAAGCAAGGTTGTGCTTCTAAAGGAAGTGGCTTGAGGGAGCCACTTATATGTTGGGGAGGCAACGCCTCCCGCAACATATCTTTTTCGTAATCAGATTAGAACTGGTAAACCAGACCTACAGCAACGATGTCATCAGTATCAATACCAGCTGTTTTGGTAAACTTACTATCGTCAATTAAGTTGATTTTGTAATCAACAAAAGTGGACATGTTTTTATTAAAGTAGTAAGTAGCACCGACATCGACATACTTGACTAAGTCTCGGTCACCATGAACACCAAGGTCTTTACCTTTTGACTGAAGGTAAGCAACAGATGGGCGCAGACCGAAGTCAAACTGATATTGTGCTACTGCTTCAAAGTTTTGTGCTTTGTTTGCAATATGGTTATTACCAAAAACGGTCATATTCTGAGTTTCAGAATATGTGGTAGCCAGATAGATATTGTTCGCATCATATTTCAGGCCTGCAGCCCATACTTCCGCATTTTTGCCGGAGGCATTGAATTTGCTCTTACCATAGGCGACCTGACCGTCAGTGCGATCTGATTTAGCATAGGTTGCACCCACGCCGAATCCTTCATACTCATAAGTAGTGGAGAAACCGAAACCATCACCATTGGCTTCAGTTACGTCAGTGCGGTCATTTTTACCCTGATACTGAGCAGCAAAGTTCAGGCCATCGACCAGACCAAAGAAGTCGTTGTTACGATAAGTTGCAACACCAGTAGTGCGACCAGTCATGAACACATCTGTTTGGGTCCAGGTATCACCACCGAATTCTGGCAGGACGTCAGTCCACGCACCGATGTCGTATGCTACACCGTAGTTACGGCCGTAATCGATTGAGCCGTAATCACCAAATTTCAGGCCTGCAAATGCAAGACGGGTTTTGTCTTTGGAAGAACCTTGAGATTCAGCGCGGTTGCCTTTGAATTCATATTCCCACTGACCGAAACCAGTCAGTTGATCGTTGATTTGGGTTTCACCTTTGAAGCCAAGACGGGCATAAGTAGTATCACCATCATCTGCATCATTAGAGGAGAAGTAGTGCTTAGCATTAACTTTCCCGTACAGATCCAGCTTGTTACTGTCTTTATTATAAATTTCAGCTGCCTGAGCAGACATCGCCATCAGTACTGATGCAGCTACAGCAGAAATTGCCACTGTTAATTTTTTCATCGTGAGCCCTTTTTTTTGAACTATTATTAAAAAATGATGTCACTGCGTGATAAATATTCATCTAATCAATGTGATTATTTCAAGATGTAAGTTTTGGTTTCTCGTTTAATTTGTGAAGTAGATCTCTATTTTTATCTGAACTTTTTTCTATCGAATCCTATTCATGGCTCTTGGCTGAATAAAAATAAATCTATTAGCCAATTTATATTAATGGCTGTTATTTATAAGTGCTCTATAATTTGAAGGTTCAATTTAAATTGGCTAAAAATAACGCTGGAAATTATTTGTTGGTTATTTGTTGAGATTTGCTTATGTATTTGTAGTGGTGTTTTCAATACTCGGTAGCATTCTCGCAAATATCATTTAGTGGTTTACGTACGTAAAAAATTGGTTATGCTGTTAAGAGTGGTTACTTCGTCACACAGCTTAAACCCGCCGTCGAGCGGGTTTTTCCATTTTTTGAGTCTCGATATTAGCTGATAACCCAATACCTGAGTTATTCACTGACTCCGAGTCTGTTACGTTTCGTAGTATTCCCTCAATTTACACCCGCTTTGTCTGCGAGGTGGGGTTATGAAATCCATGGATAAGTTAACAACGGGTGTCGCCTATGGCACCTCAGCAGGTAGTGCCGGGTACTGGTTTTTACAGCTGCTCGATAAAGTCACGCCCTCACAGTGGGCAGCAATAGGTGTGCTGGGTAGCCTGGTATTTGGCCTGCTGACGTACCTGACAAACCTTTATTTCAAGATTAAAGAAGATAAGCGCAAGGCTGCGAGAGGTGAATAATGCCTCCATCATTACGAAAAGCTGTTGCTGCTGCTATTGGTGGCGGGGCTATTGCTATAGCATCTGTGTTAATCACTGGCCCAAGTGGTAACGATGGTCTGGAAGGTGTGAGACATAATCCTTACAAAGACATAGTTGGTGTATGGACTGTATGTTACGGGCATACAGGAAAAGACATCATTCCCGGTAAAACGTATACCGAAGCAGAGTGCAAAGCCCTCCTGAATAAAGACCTTGCCACTGTCGCCAGACAAATTAACCGGTACATCAAAGTCGATATACCGGAAACAACGCGCGGCGCTCTTTACTCGTTCGTCTACAACGTGGGTGCTGGCAATTTCAGAACATCGACGCTTCTTCGCAAAATAAACCAGGGTGATATTAAAGGCGCATGTGATCAGCTACGGCGCTGGACATACGCTGGCGGTAATCAATGGAAAGGGCTGATGACTCGCCGTGAGATTGAGCGTGAAGTCTGTTTGTGGGGGCAGCAATGAGCAGGTTAACCGCGATTATCTCCGCTCTGGTTATCTGCATCATCGTCTGTCTGTCATGGGCTGTTAATCATTACCGTGATAACGCCATTACCTATAAAGAACAGCGCGATAAAGCCACGTACATCATCGCTGACATGCAGAAGCGTCAACGTGACGTAGCAGAACTCGATGCCAGATATACAAAGGAGCTTGCTGATGCTAACGCGACTATCGAAAGTCTCCGTGCTGATGTTTCTGCTGGGCGTAAGCGCCTGCAAGTCGCCGCCACCTGTGCAAAGTCAACGACCGGAGCCAGCGGCATGGGCGATGGAGAAAGCCCAGGACTTACAGCAGATGCTGAACTCAATTATTACCGTCTCCGAAGTGGAATCGACAAGATAACCGCGCAGGTTAACTACCTGCAGGAATACATCAGGACGCAATGCCTGAATTAATTTTTTTGCAAATCACAAAGTCCATTTAATGAGCCTCGCGATGCGGGGCTTTTTGCAATAAATGCGTACCGCAACGCATGTTTTTTACACCGAACCTGCCCCTTTGGAATGGGCCTTTGAGGATACCAGTTAGTGCTGGCGAGCCTCGGTGGGCTGGTTTCCTGTGCGGCAAAGGTTCATTTCAAAGAGTAGGTACACGCTATGAAATCATTAACCCTCTTCAATCAACCAATTCGTATCGGTGAAGATGGCATGATCTGCCTCACTGATATGTGGAAAGCCAGTGGTAAAAGTGAATCTGAATCGCCTTACCACTACCTGCGAAACAAGCAGACCAAAGAGTTCTTAGCCGAGCTGGAGAAAAACCACGAATCTGTGGTTTTTACTGAGCGCGGTGTACACGGTGGAACATATGGCGGGAAGTTTGTTGCTTACGATTATGCGGCTTGGTTAAACCCCGGGTTCAAGTACGCGGCCTATAAAGTCCTCGATGACTACTTCACCGGAGAACTTCAGCATCGCAACAGCTTAAGTGCGCAGCTCAACATGAAATGTCATGAGTTTGACCAGAAGAAAGACATGGCGAGCTTCTGCGGACAAGGGCTGGCAGCATGGCGCTATACGAAGCCAGTGTTGGTCGCTGAGATTAACTCCCTGGCTAACCAGCTGCAGATTACGATCCCCGGGCTTCCGGGATGAGTGATCGTGTTATTGAATGCGCCTCCAGAGCGGGGCGCGACTTCTCAGAGTTCATGAAAGGCGAGAAGGGCATGATGGAAGCATTGGCCTCGGTGGATGAGTTTGGCGAGCAGCTGCGCCTCAACGGCTGTGTCAATCATCACTTTGTTAGCTACATGATGCGGAACTCGATCATGCAGGCATTCATGGACATGGCAAAAGCCGAGAGGAAAGAAGAGCGCCGGCGGAAGCAAAAGCGAAGTAGCCATTACAAAGCCTATCTACGGGTGGGCTTGATAATGGCTTATACCCTACACGGGATAACTTAACTGATATCCCTTTTAAAGGATAAAGGTATTCAAGCCTGACACATCATGCGCTGTATCGTCGCCGTATTCCCGTATTAACAGAGACCGTAGCCCGACGGGGAACTCCTTCTGCGCGAGTGTGCGGGAATAATCAAAAACGATGCACACCGGGGTTACCGGGTACACATATTTCATCATGCCAGCGAGTCCGGTTCTGGCACGGAAGAAACCGGACGTTATGATTTAGTGCGGAAATATTTGTGTAGTGTTCTGAATGTTCTCAGTAAAGAGTAATGAATTATCAAAGGTATAGTAATACCTTTTGTTTTCGTGGATATTTGTAATCCATCTGAAAACCCCTGCTGTAGCAAGATTTTTCCTGTATTCGTAAAATGATAACTCTCCTGATTTGAATCCTTTTAAGGTGGCTTCTATAAGGCATTTATTTTTTGAAAATCTTACATTTACAACCTTACCCTGTCCTTTTATTAAAACCGTATTATCGTTTTCAAGAACAAGATGAATATTCTCTGTAGCTAAATAGTAAATGTAATGTGAGACATTGTGACGTTTTAGTTCAGAATAAAACCAGTGATAGTTTAAATTATTTCGCACTTTATCGAATATTTGTTTAAAAATGGCAACCTGAGCCATTGTAGTACCTTCCATGTGATATGAGGGGCGTAGTCTGCACGATTATCTAAATTGCTTCAATCTGGTCTGATCTGTTTTCTGAGCAATTCAGTAATGTCACTCTTTTCTTTGTTTGCTTCAGGAGAAACTCTTTTTTCTGAGCACAGTCTCCGGCGGCAGGCTTCAATGACCCAGGCTGAGAAATTCCCAGACCCTTTTTGCTCAAGAGCGATGTTAATTTGTTCAATCATTTGGTTAGGAAAGCGGATGTTGCGGGTTGTTGTTCTGCGGGTTTTGTTCTTCGTTGACATGAGGTTGCCCCGTATTCAGTGTCGCTGATTTGTATTGTCTGAAGTTGTTTTTACGTTAAGTTGATGCAGATCAATTAATACGATACCTGCGTCATAATTGATTATTTGACGTGGTTTGATGGCGTAGATGCACGTTGTGACATGTAGATGATAATCATTATCATTTTGCGGGTCCTTTCCGGCGATCCGACAGGTTACGGGGCGGCGACCTCGCGGGTTTTTGCTATTTATGAAAATTTTCCGGTTTAAGGTGTTTCCGTTCTTCTTCGTCGTAACTTAATGTTTTTATTTAAAATACCCCCTGAAAAGAAAGGAAACGACAGGTGCTGAAAACGAGCTTTTGGGCCTTTGTCGTTTCCTTTCTCTGTTTTTGGCCGTGGAATGAACAATGGAAGTCAACAAAAAGCAGCTGGCTGACATTTTCGGTGCGAGTATCCGTACCATTCAGAACTGGCAGGAACAGGGAATGCCCGTTCTGCGAGGCGGTGGCAAGGGTAATGAGGTGCTTTATGACTCTGCCGCCGTCATAAAATGGTATGCCGAAAGGGATGCTGAAATTGAGAACGAAAATCCGAAACTGCAGCGGCATCATCAAAGAACGCGGCGAAAACCTCAGAAACGAATGCAGCTAATAGTGCACAGGCGGCAGCGACCTCAAAGACTGCATCGGCAAACTCCGCGACAGCAGCCAAAAAATCAGAAACCAACGCGAAAAATAGCGAGACAGCCGCAAAGACGAGCGAAACCAACGCAAAGTCCAGCCAGACGGCAGCGAAGACCAGCGAAACGAATGCTAAAGCCAGTGAAACTGCAGCAAAAAACAGCCAGGTTGCAGCAGCCCAAAGCGAGAGCGCGGCAGCCGGTTCTGCGACTTCAGCAGCTGGATCAGCAACTGCTGCGGCTAACAGCCAGAAAGCTGCGAAGACGAGTGAAACTAACGCAAAGTCCAGCCAGACGGCAGCGAAGACCAGCGAAACGAATGCCAAAACCAGCGAAACTGCGGCGAAAAACAGTCAGGATGCAGCAGCCCAAAGCGAGAGTGCTGCAGCTGGTTCTGCAAGCGCGGCGGCTGCTTCTGCCATTGCATCAGCCAACAGTCAAAAAGCTGCAAAAACCAGTGAAACCAACGCAAAGGCGAGCGAGACTGCGGCTGCTAACTCGGCGAAAGCATCAGCTGCAAGCCAGACGGCTGCAAAAGCAAGTGAAGACGCAGCCAGGGAGTACGCAAGCCAGGCAGCAGAGCCGTATAAATATGTCTTACAGCCGCTTCCTGATGTGTGGATACCGTTTAACGATTCACTGGATATGATTACGGGCTTTTCGCCATCATATAAAAAGATTGTTATTGGTGATGATGAAATAACAATGCCTGGCGACAAGATTGTAAAGTTTAAACGCGCATCAAAAGCAACTTACATTAATAAATCTGGTGTGCTGACAGAGGCTGCAATCGATGAACCTCGCTTTGAAAAGTATGGATTGCTGATTGAAGGGCAGCGTACAAACCTGTTAATAAACAGCACAAATCCATCAAAGTGGAACAAGTCATCAAATATGATTTTAAATACATCAGGTGTAGATGATTTTGGTTTCCAGTACGCAAAATTCACATTAAAACCAGAAATGGTGGGGCAAACCTCAGCCATTTCTATTGTCACAGTATCTGGAAGCAAAGGATATGATGTTACCGGCGATGAAAAGTATGTAACTATCTCATGCAGGGTACAAAGTGGGACTCCAAATTTAAGATGTCGATTACGATTTGAAGAATATGATGGATCTACCTACAAATTCCTGGGTGATGCTTACTTAAATATGACAGATTTATCGATTGATAAAACTGGCGGCGCTGCAAGTCGTATTACTGCAAGGGCTGTTAAAAATGAAGCAAGCAAATGGATTTTCTTTGAGGCAACAATTAAGGCACTTGATACAGAAAATATGATCGGTGCGATGGTGCAATATGCACCACCAAAAGGGGGAAGCACTGGTGCAGATGATTATATTTATGTTGCAACTCCTCAGGTCGAAGGCGGTTCGTGCGCTTCTTCGTTTATTATTACTGAGGCAACGCCAGTCACAAGAGCCAGTGATATGGTGAATATACCAACAAATAACAATATCGGTACACCACCTTTAACATTTCTAGCTGAAGTTCATACAAACTGGAACGAAACGCCAAATGCAGCACCACGAATTTTTGATACCAGTGGTGGGAGCACAACTCCGGGTCAATATATAAGTGTTGCTATTAGTTCAACATTATTTCCTGGTGTTACGATGCACAATAAAAACGGTAGTACAGTAGCCGCCGTATCGCCAGTATTATTTGAACAAAAATCTGTTCTTGGATTTGTTTTAAATGAATCTGGTAATGTGCATTTCGTTAGCAATGCCCAGCATGGGACTCCTAAAACCACGGATCATGTCGGTGTTAAATCTGGTTATTTCTTCAGGATTGGGGGACAGACTAATAGCGGTCTACGTCATCTTTTCGGTCACATTCGTAATTTTCGTATATGGCATAAAGAATTAACCGATGCACAAATGGGAGAGGTAATATAATGCGAGACTTAATTATCAAATTCACAGACAAGGCCGACTTTTCGGCCTTTATGGATAGCATTGGTTATGACGATGACGAGGTGATGCAGAACAATGTTCTCATTGATGTGATAGGTAACGTGTACAAAGAAACCGGGGAAATTACTGAAGATGGCGAGCCGGTATGTGTTAAGGAAGACGGATATTTTGTAAACGTGCGCATCATTAATGATGTGAAAACACCGTCAATATTCGATGAATACGCGGTTGTTGTTGAGCATCAACTTCGTGGCTGGATGTGAGGGAGACAAATGGCTACATCGACAGTAATTCCTGGAGATATCACCACGCTAAAGGGAGATGTCAGTAAAACTAAGGAAGATATTTCCTCAATTAACGGAAAAGTATCAACGCTTCAGATTGATATGACCAGTGCAAAGCAGGATATCAGCACCAGATACACAAAAACTGAAGTTGATAATAAGCTGAAAAACAAAGTGGAAGCGAACGATCTGGAAAGCGGTCGTTATGGCGGTGATTTTTACCCGCTGACTGGCCGCGAAGCGTTTTATTTATGGGGGTTGGGCACGACTACTGCGGCGGCAAACCTTTATCTTAATCCTGACCCTGCAATTTCGTCTGTACTGCGGTCCACATCGTCTATCCGCTATAAACATTCAGTAGAGACGATAGATTCAGAGCACGCCGATGTCATTTTCAGGATGCGCCCTGTGTGGTACAGGTCGCAATGCGAAAATGACAGGCGTGACTGGGGGTTCTACGGATTGATTGCCGAGGAAGTAGGAGAAATTGCCCCTCAGTTTGTACACTGGCGACCAGCTAACGAAGATGATGCACCGGAAGCTATTTCCAGCAATGGCCTTGTTGCCGAAGGTGTAATGTACGAACGTCTGGTTGTTCCACTGATTCACCATATCCAGAAGCTGACTGAAAGAGTTGATGAACTTGAGTCAGAATTAAAGTTGTTATTAACTTCCCGAAGCGATATCGGATAAAGGAGGAATAATGGATATAACACCTTTCCTTCATGCACTTTGTGCTGTGGCTGCGCAGGTACTGGTTGGTCTTTTTACCGGAAACTGGGCTTACGGGGCGATAGCCGGTTGTACGTTCTTCATTGCGCGTGAACACACCCAGGCAGAATATCGCTGGATCGAAATGTTCGGGCATGGCAAGCGAATGAATATGCCGTGGTGGGGCGGTTTTGATACACGTGCATGGGATGTGGCAAGCCTGATGGATTTTGCTGTGCCGGTGGTGGCGTGTCTGCTGG
>ERZ1026901.470-NODE-470-length-32825-cov-23.764907_pt1 | contig 32825 bp, 34 predicted proteins | sample MGYA00380179_ERZ1026901 | MGnify/ENA primary metagenome ERZ1026901 (study PRJEB33269, sample SAMEA4719815) | human gut metagenome | biome: human-associated habitat; feature: organic feature; material: feces | place: Cameroon | collected 2013-10 ... | reverse complement strand
GGAATTGTAATTGATGGTGAAGGTTCAAAGGTTATTTGCAAAGACTAATTTGAAACTTCCAGTTTGATGAAATAAAGCAGATGGCAATTGATGGGGTAACAAATTGTATGAAAATTCGAGGAGTTGACGAAAATAAAAAGCAGTTTATATCATTGAGGAGGTCTGGGTTGGCTTGACCTTGGAGTGGTAAATAATAACTTATATGTTAGCTGAATTTTGCAAAACGCTTTGAGGATAATTTATCGTGAGGGTGTAATTATGAAAATAAAAAGTATTATAGCTAAAGTGCTGCTGATAATGTCGTTGTTTGCTGTCTTGCCGCTTATTTTTTCTCAAGATAATTATGCATATGCATCGAGAGAGGAGCTTTTGGATCTGGAAGAAAAAAGTCCGATATCGAGGATGAAATAGCGGAAAGACAGGCTAACGGTGAAAGCTACGACGATTTGGAAGAGCGGCGTAATGATGTACAGGATGAAATAGAAAACATTAAGGATGAGGGCTAAAGTAGGTTCTTGAAATTGAAATTTTAGCGTTTTTAGTTGAGTGTGCAAATTTTTTACGTGATTATAGCTTGTTATTATGTTAATATTGGCATAGCAACAAGCTGTTTTTATAAAGATGAAGTATACAACCAGTATAGATACCGGCGACTATAGCCATAAGCTTTTATCACAGAGCTTTAGACTTATACATTATATGAGGGGTGGATTTTATGATTAAGCACATAACGATGACGCCGACACAAGCATTAGAAAAATTAAAGGCGGGGAATGCAAAATACATTGAGGCGAAGTTTAATACGGAAGACATTTCGCAGGCAAGACGCACTGCTACCATAGTCAATGGGCAGAAGCCTTATGCCATTATTATTACGTGCTCTGATTCACGCGTAATTCCGGAGAACATTTTTATGACAGGCATCGGTGAGCTGTTTGTTATCCGCATCGCCGGAAATGTGATTGATGAGCATCAGCTTGGCAGTATTGAATATGCTGCGAGTCATCTGGGCGCACCGCTCATTGTTGTGATGGGGCATACTCATTGCGGCGCGGTGCATGCTGCGATTAACCATGATCCAGAGGGTTATATTAAATTTATAACCGATAAGATTAAGGCGGCGATTGGTGACGAGCAGGATCCGTATAAGGCTGCCTGTATGAATGTTAAAAGCTGTGAAGCGGAGATTGAAGCCAGCTTGGAGATTCAGGAGGTTGAGCATCAGGAGGGCTTGCGTGTCATTGGAGCAATGTATCATCTGGGAAACGGCATAGTTGATTTTTTGCTTTAAATGTAAATTCACATATAAATTTTTTGGCGATATACAAAAGTCGGCTCTGGCGAAAGCTGAGGCCGGCTTTGTTTTTGATGAGCCTTCGATTGGCCTGCATCCACTGGATGTACAGGCGCTGCACTATCGCTTCTATGGCAATCTGAACGAGCATGAGTGTATTCGTGAGGGCAGCAGGCTCGTTTATCGTAACCGTGACTGCCGCGTACAGACGGCACGCAGCCGCAAGGGTTTGCCGTATCATCCGTGCAAATCGGTCGGCATTTACGAATACAGCGGCTTTGCGGCGACGATTGATGACCGCATCAAATGCCGTTGCCTGAGCTGTTTCCCGGATTGTACGGAAAGTCCTGACGGCTGCGCTTGGGAGTTTTATCTGGAAGAGAAATAGAAAATTTGCTGCTATAATAATTTAATGGGCATATGTCAAAAATACAATTGACATATGCCCGTTTCGGCTTTATAATGGACTTAGAGAGGAGGAAATCAGATGCCTAGACGAGTTAAATGCAGAAAGGTTTGCCATTATCCGCAAACGCTGGAGTTTTTACCGCAGAACAATGATGCAGAGCAGGAGCCGATTATTCTTACTGTTGATGAATACGAAACGATACGCCTGATTGACAGGCGCGGTATGAGTCAGGAGCAGTGCGCGGCCTTTATGCAGATTGCACGAACGACGGTGCAGCGCATTTACGAAACAGCGCGCAAGAAGCTGGCTGATTTTGTTGTGGAAGGACGGCCGCTGCGTATTGAAGGCGGAGATTTCCGGCTTTGTAATGGCAGCAGTACAGGCTGTGGCTGTGTAGATTGCTTTAAGCAAAAAATATATGAAAAATACAAGGAAAAGGGAGAAGATATCATGAGAATTGCAGTAACCTACGCTAACGGAGAGATTTTTCAGCATTTCGGACATACCGAGGAGTTTAAGGTTTATGATGTGCAGGACGGCAAAGTTGTTGCGTCCGAGGTTGTGGATACCAACGGTCAAGGTCATGGTGCTTTGGCAGGCGTATTGACCGCGCTGAAGGCAGACGTTCTGATTTGCGGCGGTATCGGCGGCGGTGCGCAGATGGCGCTGGCTGCTGCAGGTATTAAGCTTTACGGCGGCGTAAGCGGCAGCGCAGACGCAGCAGTAGAGGCTTTGCTGGCTGGTACGCTGGACTACAATCCTGCTGTAAAATGCAGTCACCATGGGGAGCACGGCGAAGGCCATACCTGTGGCGAGCATGGCTGCGGCGGACATCACTAATAAAAGTTAAGCTGATACACTTTCAGTGCAAAGGAGGTCTGATGTAAATGGCAATTATTACAAACCCGACGGCGGCAGAGTTCAAGCAGATGCTGGCTGAGAAGAAAACCTTTCTGGCAGATTTTTATGCGACCTGGTGCGGTCCCTGCAAGATGCTCAGCTACGTGCTGGAGGACATTAACAAGGAGATGGGCGAGCGCATAGACATCGTCAAGATTGATATAGATAAGGAGCCGGAGCTGACGGAGGAGATGGACATAACCATTATCCCCGGCCTGTTCTTTATAAAAAACGGCGAGGTTGCTTCGCGTTACTCCGGCTTTTTGCCGAAGGAGCGCCTGCAGGCAAGACTGGAAAAGCTGCTGGGCAGTGAGCCACCGGTGGAGCAGGCTCCTGACAAAAGCTATGACCTGATTATTATCGGCGGTGGTGCTGCAGGCCTGACGGCAGCTGTTTATGCCCGTCGTGCAGGGCTGAAAACTTTGGTACTGGAGTCGTTCGCGCCAGGCGGCAAGCTTATTAAAACCTTTGAGATAGAAAACTGGCCCGGCATTAAAAATGTCAACGGCTCACAGCTGGCTTACGATATTTACGAGCAGGCGATGGCCCTGGGCACGACCTATCTTTATGAAAAGGTCGCTGCGTTGGAGGTAGAGGGAACTGAGAGACGTGTGCGCTGCGAGAGCGGTGCGGAGTTTACGGCACCGGCTGTGATTATCGCCACCGGTACTGTAGAGCGGCTGCTGCATATTCCGGGCGAGCAGGAGATGATTGGCCGCGGCATCAGCTTCTGTGCTGTCTGCGATGCGGCGTTCTACCGCAACAAGCAGGTGCTTATCGTGGGCACAGGCAATGCTGCCTTAGAGGAATCGTTGTATCTTGCGGAATTTGCTTCGAAGGTTACGATTCTGGCGCGTCGCGATGTCATCAGTGCGGAGCAGATTACGCAGGAAAAGGTGGCAGCCAATCCGAAGATTGAGGTGCTGACCTGGCGTGTACCGCAGGAGGTTATTATTGAAAATAATCGCGTTGCGGGCCTCAAGGTGCTCAACAAGCAGACGGGAGAAGAGGAGACAATGCTTGCAAGAGGCGTCTTCCCCTATATCGGGGCGGATCCTGTAACGGAGTTTTGCCGTGCTTTGGGCATCACTAATGACAAGGGCTATCTTGTGGTGAACAGCGATATGTCGACTGCGGTTCCCGGGGTGTATGGCGCCGGTGATGTGTGCGACAAGGTGCTGCGTCAGGTTGTGACGGCTACTAATGACGGCGCAATTGCGGCTCAGAGCGCATTGAAGTATTTGCGGTAAAGGACGTGGAGCTTTATGAAAAGATTTGCAGTGGTGAACGAGGACAGATGCGTTTCCTGCGGTGCCTGCACGCAGGTGTGCCCGCGTCAGGCAATAAGTGTATATAAGGGATGCTTGGCCTAGTGGTAATGGCGCTGTTCAAGCCGAGAACCTGGTGTACCTTCTGCCCGATGGGGACGATGACGCAGATGATTTGCAAAATGAAGCAGTAGAGGGGTGGCGTGTGATATTTCTCTGTCGCCTACGGCGAATAAGCTGTCCCTGTTCATCGCAAGCGATGTTAGCACGAACCACAGCTTTTATGACAAACCAAAAGCCCTGCGGCGTCATTTGGCAGCAGGGCTTTTGCTATGCATTTACAGTTTTACGAAGGAAAATATCAGCTTAAGGAGCCGCATGAGAGCAAGAAGGCTTGCACGTATATCCACAAATTTCGCAAAACTGCCACGTATGACCTGCTATAATAGAAGCAGGATTATGTTCGGGAGGATGCAAAGATGCTGCAAAAATTACGTGTGCTGTCAAAGGCACGGCTTGTCTGTGCTGTGCTTGCGCTGCTGCTGGTGCTGCTGGGAGCGTACTTTTTCCTGGCGCAGCAGGCGAGCAGGCAGGCGGCGAATATTTTTAATCATTTTATGCATAAGCAGCAGGTGCTCGTGGGACGCGTGACGACGAAGGAGCTGCGTGCTGATATTTGGGGCAATGTTTATTTTACGGAGCTGCGCTGGGAGTCGCCGCGTGGCGAAACGCTGCTGGAGGTGCCGGAGGGACGCCTGAAGATCAAGCCGTGGGATATCGTGCTGCGGCAGGCAGGGATAAGCACTATCGAAGAGGTTGAGCTGCATAAGGCGTATGTGCATCTTGGCTTTGACGACAGGATGCGCCTAGAGGTTCTTCAGCGTGATGCCAAAAAGCCGGCGGAGGGCTTTGAGCTGGACGGCCTGCCTGCTGACAAGAGGCATTTGCAACTGCCGCAGCGCTTGCCAAATATCAAGCTGCTTTTGCAGGACACGGTGCTGGAGGCGGATTATAAGCAGCGCTGCTTTATTTTGCATGATGTCAGCGGCTATGCGCAGATCCGCAAGCATAACAGGCTGGAGCTGAGCCTGTCGGCCGGGGAGTACGGCGGCAGTATTGCAGGCAAGGGCCTGAATATCGACGGTTATGCGCAGCTCGACGGTCAGCAGGAGGCAGATATCAATATCGGCCTGTATGAGGTTGTTCCTTCTTCCCTGGGGCTGGCGAATGTGCATGACGCGATGACGGTTACGGGACAGCTGCATGGTTCGCTGCGTGCGCCGGTGATTGACGGCAATGTGGCGATGAAGGAGCTGCATTTGCCGGGCCTGGATTTTACGAATATCGAGGGCACATATCATTATGAAAATGCGCTGATCAGCTTTAAGGATGTTACCGGCAGCATTTATGGCGGTACGTTGGAGGCGATTGGCCTGTATCATTTTGATAATCATCATTATAAGATTGATGCGAAGGGCAAGCAGCTGCTGGCGTCGGCGGCGGCCAAGAGCACGAAAATCAGCACTAGCGTGGATCTGGACATCAAGTTCCGCAATGAAGGGCGCAAGGGAAATAATCTGACCTATGGCAGCTTTGAGTCGGGACGCGGCAAGTTTCTGCTGGTGCCGTTTAAGAAGATCAAGGGCAGCTTCAGCGACCAAAGCGGCGAGCTGTTTTTTTCGGGCGTAGAGGTGGATACGGGACTGGGGCGCTTTGAGAGCGATGTGTTCAAGCTGGTGCATGGCAAGCTGGAGCTAGGCAAGATTTTTTTGGTGGATAGCAATGGCGAGCGCAGAAGGGTGAAGTAGGGAGCATATTTATATTGATTATGCAAGCTTTTTATTTGCACTTTTTCCCCTTTCGCTGTATAATTAATCTGATATACAATCTGTAATTTTAAAATTAAGTAAGGAGACGATGAAATGTCTGATGTTAGAGTAAGATTTGCTCCCAGTCCGACTGGATATTTACATATTGGTGGTGCGCGTACTGCGCTGTTTAACTGGCTGTTTGCTCATAAGATGGGCGGCAAGCTGATTCTGCGTATCGAGGACACCGATACTGAACGCCTGAAGGAGGACTCTGTAAGTCAAATTCTGACCAGCCTGAAATGGCTCGGCATCAACTGGGATGAAGGCCCGGAGGTAGGCGGCGACTGTGGCCCGTACTATCAGTCCGAGCGTCTTGATATTTATAAAAAATATGCTGACAAGCTGCTGGAGGAGGGCAAGGCTTACTACTGCTTCTGCTCCGCTGCTGATTTGGAGGCACAGCGCGAAAAGCAGCGTGCCGCTAAGCAGCCGTTCCGCTATGCACGCACCTGCCGCGACCTGTCTGCTGAGGAGGTTCAGGCACGTATTGCTGCAGGCGAGCCGTATTCCGTGCGCGTGAAGATTCCTGTAGAGGGCACGATTACCGTACATGATCTGATTCATGGCGACGTAACCTTCAATATGGACCAGTTCGATGATTTTGTTATCGTAAAATCCAACGGCATGCCGACCTACAACTTTGCTGTTGTTGTCGATGACCATCTGATGGGCATGACTCATGTTCTGCGTGCTGAGGAGCATCTTTCCAACACGCCGAAGCAGCTGCTGATTTACGAAGCCTTGGGCTGGGAGCCGCCGAAGTTTGGCCATATGCCGATGATTCTGGCGCCGGACCGCTCCAAGCTGAGCAAACGTCATGGTGCAACCTCTGTTGAAGAGTTCCGCAGCCAAGGCTATCTGGCTGAGGCTATTGTGAACTATCTGACGCTGCTGGGCTGGGGCCCTGGCGACGAGCGCGAGCTGTTTACTCTGCAGGAAACTGTTGAGCTGTTCGAGCTGGAGCAGATGAGCAAGAAGGCTGCTATTTATGATACCAAGAAGCTGACCTGGATGAACGGCCAGTACCTGTCTGAGCTGCCGCTGGAGAAGATTCTGCCGGAAGCTAAGCCCTTCTTTATTAAAGACGGCCTGGTTACCGAGGAATGGTTCAACGACGCTGCTAACGAAGCATATTTCGAGAAGCTTGTTGACGTTGTCCGCGTGCGTGTAAAAACTCTGCAGGAGGTTGCCGACGCTTCCACCTATTTCTTCAAGGAGCTGGAGGGCTATGATGAAAAGGGCGTAAGCAAGCACTTCAAACCGGAAAACATCGCTATTTTGGAGCAATGCATCGCTGCCATCAAGGCTGATGACGTTTATGACCTGGCTTCTACTGAGGCTGCTTATAATAAAATCGCTGCTGATAACGGCCTGGCGCTGGGCAAGGTTATCCACCCGACTCGTCTGGCTCTTACCGGCCGCACTGTAAGCCCCGGCATGTTCGATGTTATGGTGCTTTTGGGCAAGGAAAAAACTCTGGCACGTCTGGAGAAGGCTGTGGAGTTTATTAAAAGCCTGTAAGCTGGGATGAAGGGTTAATTTTCGCTGGGAAGGCTATTTGTAGAACCAGAGGAGGAATATACCTATGAAAATCCTGTTAACTGCGCTGTTTTGTCTGTGCCTGTCTCTGCCGGTCTTTGCTGATCAGCAGACGACGGTGCTGACGGAGCAGACGACTGTGGGCAAGGCGAGTGCAAGCCTGCCCTTTATAGACGGCAGCAATGATACCGTGAGCGAGAAGCAGGCCAATGCGCTGATTCGCACTGCTGCCTCCAGGCTGATCAAGGAGGTCGGCGGTCAGGGCAGCGTGAGCTATAAGGTGCTGCTGAACCGTCCGAGTCTTGTTGCGCTGCAGCTGGAGGCTGCCAATGGCGGCCGCAAAGCCTACGCAGGTCTGAACATCGACCTGACGACGGGCAAGGAGTTCGGCGTGACGGATTTCTTCGTTGATAATGACAGCGTGAGGGCGGCGCTGGGCGCTTATGACAACGTGCTCTTTGGCGAGCAGGGCCTGTACCTGCGCGGCGAAAAGGGCGGCGAGTATAAGACGCTGGTGCCTTATCGCGAGGTTGTCGGCTCGATGCGTATCGGTGAGGCGGGACGTCTGCTGCAGCTTGCCAAGGTTACGGCGAATGCTGCCGGCAAGACGGTGACTCTGCCTGATAGCGGCCTTTTGGCGCTGAAGCTCGACAGCAACCCTTCGACCGGCTATGGCTGGGAGCTGAGCTGTGTTTCGCCTGCTGTGAGCAAGGTGGGCAGCTCGTTTACGATTCCCAGCTCTAATGACACGCGCGTGGGCGTGCCGGGCGTAGAGATTCTGGTGCTGACGGTTACGCAGCCAGGCACCTATCAGGTGCGCATGGACTACAAGCGCTCCTGGGAGAAGCTGAGCCTGCAGAGCTTTAGCTTTACGGTTGTTGCCAAATAAAATATAAAACATAAGCTGTCTTGCAGACAGCAATGGAGCAGGGCCGACGACGGCGCACAGCTTAGTGTGCCCTTGGAGGCCTTGTGCTATATTGCCGCCTGCAAGATTTTTTAGGAGAAGAAAATGGATAAAGCGTCAGTTTCTGTAAAAATAATGAATGACACATATGCACTGCGGACCTCTGCTCCGGCCGAAAAGGTGAAGCAGATTGCCGAAGAGGTTGATAAGCGTATGCAAAGCCTGGCTGCCGACAAGAATATCCAGTATAAAGAAAAGCTGGCTATCTGGACGGCGCTGGATCTGGCTGCGGATTTGCTGGAGCTGCAGGAGCGTTATGACAGATTGCTGGCCGCAGTCCGCGAAAGGTAAAAAGCATGGAGAAGAAAAATATTGAGCTGCTGGCCCCGGCTGGAAGCTGGGAGGCGCTGGAGGCAGCGGTGAATGCCGGTGCAGATGCCGTTTATATGGGCGGCAAGGCGTTCGGCGCTCGTGCCTATGCCAGCAATTTTGATGAGGAGCAGATGGCGAAGGCGGTATATTTTGCGCATATGCATCATGTACGCCTGTATATTACGGTCAACACGCTTGTCGACGACAGCGAGCTGCCTGAGCTGGCAGAATATCTGCGCTTTTTGAGCAACGTTGGTGTGGATGGCATTATCGTGCAGGACCTGGGCGTTATCCGTCTGGCGCAAAAAATTGTGCCGGAGCTGCCGCTGCACGCCAGCACACAGATGACGATTACGAACAGCAGCGGCGTTGATTTTGCTATAGCCGCAGGCATGGAGCGCAGCGTTTTGGCGCGTGAGCTGAGCCTGAAGGAAATCGCTGCTGCCTGCAACCGTGGTACGGAGATTGAAACCTTTATCCATGGTGCGCTTTGCGTCTGCTATAGCGGTCAGTGCCTGATGAGCAGCCTTATCGGCGGCCGCAGCGGTAACCGCGGACGCTGTGCTCAGCCGTGTCGTCTGCCGTACAAGCTGCTGAACGACAATGATGAGGATATGCTGCAGGGCAAGGATGCAGGCCAATATCTGCTGAGTCCGAAGGATATCAATACCTTGGGCATTCTGCCGCAGCTTATTGAGGCAGGCGTTGTGTCTTATAAAATTGAAGGCCGCATGAAGCGTCCTGAATATGTAGCCGTAGTTGTGGATGCGTATCGTCGCGCGATTGATAGCTATCTGGCCGGAGATTATCAGGTGCCTGCGGAGGATTATGCCAACATTGAGCAAATTTTCAACCGCGACTTTACGACGGCTTATATGGAAAAGCGTCCCGGACGCACGATGATGAGTGACCGCCGTCCGAATAACCGCGGCGTGCTTATCGGCCGTGTAGCGAAGCTGGACAAGCAGCGCAACAAGGCTGTGATTAAGCTGGACAAGGAGCTGCATCTTGGCGATGGTCTGGAGTTCTGGGTGAGCGTGGGCGGCCGCGTGGGTACGACGGTGACGGAGATGCTGCGCCAGGGCCAGAGCGTGCAGAGTGCAGCCGCAGGCGAGCAGGTGACGATTGATGTGCCGAACGGCGTGCGCCTGAATGACCGCGTATTCCGCACGCTTGACAGCCGTCTGATGAGCTATGCGCAGCAGTTCTTCGGTCAGGACGCAAAAAAGCGTATCCCTGTCGATGCTGTGGTTACGGCGCGTCTGGGCGAGCCGATGAGCGTGGTGCTGACGGATGACGAGGGCAACGTTGGCTATGGCGAGACGGAGTTCATCGTCGAGGAAGCACGCAAGCGTGCGCTTGATGATGCCGTTGTCTATAAGCAAATCGACCGCCTCGGTACGACGGAATATTTCTTGAACAGCCTGCGCTTTGAGCATGACGTGAACGTTATGGTGCCGATGAGCGAGATGAACGAGGCTCGCCGTATGGCCTGCGAGGCGCTGGATGCCGCACGCTTGGAGGCCTTTGCTCCTGCGCGTAAGCCGGTGCATAGGGTGACGGAGCAGCTTGTGCCTAACGCGCATAAGGTGCGCCACAACGAGGCGGTGCTCACTGTACACTGCGACAGCGTGAAGAAGGTCAACGTAGCGCTGCAGGCAGGCGCAGAGCGTATCCTTTTCGGCGGCGACTGCTTCAACCACCAGCTGCCGACGGAGGCAGATTATACGAAGGTGGCGCAGCTCGTGCAGAAGGAGGGCCGTGAGCTGGCCTTTGCTACGCCGCGTATCGTAAAAGAGGCGCAGCTTGGCTATTTCGACAAGCTTTTCGCTTTGTGGGAGAGCCTGCAGCCTGATTATGTCTATATCAATAACAATGGCCTGTGGCTGCTGGCGAAGAAGTATGCGCTGAAGCTGGTGGCAGATATTTCGCTGAACCTGTTCAACAGCCAGACGCTGCAGTTCTGGGGCGAGCAGGGCGCTAAGGGCGCAGTGCTCAGCGCGGAGCTGACCATGGCGCAGGTGGAGCATCTGGCGAGCGTAAGCCCGCTGCCGCTGGAGTGCATGATTCAGGGACGCCTCGAGATGATGGTGTCCGAATACTGCGTAGGCGGCAGCTTCCTCGGCGAGTTGGATAAGGGCGCATGCAGGTTCAACTGTGGCGAGCAGCTTTATCTTGGCGACCGCAAGGATGCACGCTTCCCGATTGCGACAGACCAGTTCTGTCGTATGCACGTTTTGAACGCGCATGAGCTGTCGATGGTGGCGAATGTGCAGCATATGCAGGAGATTGGTGTGGCCAGCTTGCGTATCGACGGACGTGAGTACGAGACGGGACGCCTGGGCGAGCTTGTTGCTCTGTACCGCAAGGTGCTGGGCGGGGCGCTGGAGGCGCCGGAGAATCTGCCGGGCACGACGCGCGGACACTATTTCCGTGGGGTAATGTAAAATATAATAAAAACAAAAAACGCTGTCGCCAGAGCAATCTGCTTTGGACGACAGCGTTTTACTTTGCTTAAAATTATTTGTTTGCTTCTGCTTCAGCGATAACCTTGTTGATGTCTTCAACCAGAGCGTCAACGTCGATGCCATGAGCGCCTGCGCCCTGACCGATGGTTTCGAAATGTGCAGCCATGCAGCCGATGCAGCCGAGGCCATATTCAGCAAAAACTTCCATAATTTCAGGATGGCTTTGAACGGCTTCAATAATGCCGGTATCTTTGGTAATCATAGTGATATTCTCCTTTGGATTAAAATTTTGTGTTGTAACACTGTATGTCATAATTATAGCATCTCGGGCAATAAAAGCCAAATTGATTCTGAGGCTTTTTTGCAAAATTTTTGTGCTGGTTTTGCGGTCAGCTATTGCACTAAATGGGAAATAACGTTATAATGGAGAAAAGTGGTGAAAAGTGGGTGAAGGAGGGTGCGCCATGCTGCTCGGTGAATATGAACACAGTATAGACACTAAGGGCCGCATAGCTATGCCTGCGAAGCTGCGCGAGGGACTCGGCGGTAAGTTTATTATCACGAAGGGCCTGGATGGTTGCCTGTTTGTCTACGCGATGGACGAGTGGCAGCGCGTGGAGCAGAAGCTCGCTTCTTTGCCGATGAGCCGGAAGACGGCACGTGATTTTACAAGATTTCTTTTTGGTGGTGCCTGTGAGGGCGAATGCGACAAGCAGGGCAGAGTGCTGCTGCCTGCCAGCCTGCGCCGTTATGCAGGGCTGGAGCGTGAGGCTGTGATTGTCGGCGTGGGCAGCCGTGCAGAAATCTGGGATGTTGCAAAGTGGCAGCAATATAACGAAGAAAGTGCAGAGGATGTGAATGAGCTGGCTGAGCAGCTGGCGGACCTTGGCATCTGATGCAGCTGGTGAGACTAATGGAATTTAAGCATACGAGCATCCTGCTGCATGAAAGCGTGGATTTTCTCATTACAGATAGAAATGGTATATATGTGGACTGCACGATGGGCGGCGCCGGACACAGCAGTGCTTTTGCAGCGCAGCTGGAGGCTGGCGGTATGCTGATTGGCATCGACCAGGACGACGACGCTATTGCTGCAGGCTCGGAGCGTCTTTTGAACAAGTTTGCCTGTAAGACCGTGGTGGCGAAGTCTAACTTTGAAAACTTTGCCCAGGTTTTAGACAGCATGGGCATTGAGCAGATTGATGGTATTTTCTTCGACCTGGGCGTGTCGAGCTACCAGCTGGATACACCGGAGCGTGGCTTTTCCTATATGCATGACGGTCCTCTAGACATGCGCATGAACAAGGAAGCGAAGCTGGATGCAGAATATATTGTCAACCATTATAAGGAAGAGGAGCTGGCGGATATTATTCACCGCTATGGTGAGGAGCGTTGGAGCAAGCGTATTGCGCAATTTATCGTCAATGAGCGTAAGCAGCAGCCGATTACGACGACCTTCCAGCTTGTCGATATTATTAAAAAAGCGATTCCTAAGGGAGCGCGTCTGGACGGACCGCATCCGGCCAAGCGCACCTTTCAGGCTATCCGTATAGAGGTAAACAACGAGCTGGGTATACTGGCTGATACGATGGAAGCTGCGGTGAGCCGCTTAAAGAGCGGTGGCCGCATCGGTGTTATCACCTTCCATTCGCTGGAGGACAGAATTATTAAGCAAACCTTTGCTAAGCTGGCGAAGGGCTGCACCTGTCCGCCGCAGCTGCCGGTGTGCGTCTGCGGCAAGAAACCGCTGCTGAAAAAGACGGGCAATATTGTGCCGTCGAAGCAGGAGGTCGAGGAGAATCCTCGCAGCCGCAGTGCAAGATTGAGATATGCCATTAAGATTTAAGCTGATTTGTTGTTGCAAGCAGCCTATGTACAAGTTTAGGAGATGAGTCCTATGTTAGCAAGAAAATATGATAATTATACATGGCAGCAACAGCAGGTCGGGCAGGAGCAGCAGCCAAGGCGGGCACCGCGTCACCAGGGGGATAATAGGGTGGCTCTGGGCCGAGCTATTTTGACGGCTGTTATTGTGCTGGCAACATATATGTTTGTTGTTTGGCGTAGTGAGGCTGTGGTTTTGAGCGGTCAGCAGCTTTTGCAGCTGGAGCGGCAGGAGCAGCAGCTGATTGCGAAGAATAACGAGCTGAAAATTGAGGTTGAGCAGCTTAAAGGGCCTGAAAGAATTATTGGCCTGGCACAGCAGCGTCTGGGCATGAATGTTGCTCGCAGCAATATCTACGTTAAGTCAGGGCAAGCTGCAAAAAACAGCAATTCTATGGCTGTGAAAAGTAAATAAACATAGCTATTCAAACGGCTTTGTGATATAATTTAACATGAGAATTTGGGAGGCAGCCGTCAGGCTGCCCCTTTCAATTTCGCTTTAGGTAAGAGAAAAAGACTGCGTGCTTTACGCAGGTGTATAGGAGGTTTATATATGGAAAAGCAATTGGCTTCACTGCTGGCGTTACTGCCCGATGCTAAGGTGGTTGGCGACAGCAAGCAAGTGATTACCGATGTAACTGCTGATTCCCGCGCTGTGCAGGCAGGCAGCTTGTTTATCTGTCTGAAGGGCGCGACTGTAGATGGTCATAAATTTTTAGCAATGGCGGCAGAGAAGGGCGCTGTGGCAGCGCTCGTTGAGGATATGCCGCAGGAGGCTCCTGCCGGCGTAACGCTGATTCAGGTTGCGGATACGCGTGCAGCGATGGAGGCCGTGACGCCGTTCTTCTATGATTACCCGGGCAAAAAGCTGCGCATGATTGGCGTGACGGGTACGAACGGCAAGACCACCTCTACTAACATCATCCGCCTGATTCTGCGTAAGGCAGGCTTCAAGGTCGGCTTAATCGGCACGATTAATATTATTATTGAGGATGAGGTTACGGATTCGCATAACACGACTCCGGACGTTGTTGACCTGCAGAAAACCTTATACAAAATGGTGTGCGCAGGCTGCGACTACTGCGTTATGGAGGTTTCCAGCCATGCGCTGGCGCTCAAGCGCGTAGCAGGCATTGAATATGACTGCGCTGTGCTGACGAATATTACGCAGGACCATCTGGACTTCCACAAGACGATGGAAAACTACCGCGATGCCAAGAGCCTGCTCTTTGAGCATCTGACGGACGGCAAGAAGCCGAATAAAAATGCTGTGTTCAACATGGACGACCCCAGCTCCGCTATTATCAAGGCACGCACGCAGGCCAACGTGCTGACCTTTGGCGAGGGCAAGGACAACGATATTTATCCGCTGACCTTTACGGTCGAGCCGAAGCATATGCAGCTCAAGCTGCACACTCCGGTGGGCGAGATGGACCTCGAGCTGAAGATTACCGGCGAGTTTAACGTGTATAACGTTATGGGCGTTATCGGTGCTATGCTGGCCGAGAAAATCGACAAGGCAACGATTGAGGCTGTGCTCGACGGCTTCGACGGCGTGCCTGGCCGCTTCCAGCTGGTCGATGCAGGTCAGCCCTACACCGTTATCGTGGACTATGCACATACTCCCGACGGTCTGGAGAACGTGCTCAACACTGCACGCTCCATTACAAAGGGCAAGCTGTGGGCAGTGTTTGGCTGCGGCGGCGACCGTGACAACAAGAAGCGCCCGATTATGGGTGCGCTGGCACTCAAGCTGGCTGACAAGGTTGTTGTCACCTCTGACAATCCGCGTACCGAGAATCCGGAGCTGATTATCGACGAAATCTTTACGGCGCTGACCGACGTTCCGGCAGGCAAAGAGGTGTATCGCGAAAGCGACCGCCGCGAGGCTATAAACTTCGCGTTGGCTCATGCAGCTGCTGATGATGTTATCCTGATTGCAGGCAAGGGCCACGAGAATTACCAGATTCTGAAGGACAGAACCATTCACTTTGACGATAAAGAAGTAGTTATGGAATACTGGAGTGATAAAAAATGATGAAAGCCAGTGAGGTTATCGCAGCTACGAAGGCTGCTATAGCAGATTTTGATTTTACAGGCGTGACGACGGACTCCCGTGCCGTAAAGCCGGGCGAGCTGTTCGTAGCGCTCAAGGGCGGCAATTTTGACGGTCATGATTACTGCGTGAAGGCTGCTGAGCTGGGCGCAGCAGGCGTGGTGGTTTCGCATGACGTGGAAAGCCTGCCTGCAGGCGTTTCGGTGTTCAAGGTTGAGGATACGCTGCTTGCTTATCAGCAGTTGGCACATGCCTACCGCCTGAAGCAGCAGGGCCTGAAGGTTTTTGCGATTACCGGCTCAAACGGCAAGACATCGACGAAGGATTTGCTGGCAGCCTGCCTTGGTGCCAAATACAAGGTTGTGAAAACGCAGGGCAATTTCAACAACGAAATCGGCCTGCCGAAGACGCTGCTGTCTATCCAGCCTGATACGGATATTGCCGTAGTCGAGATGGGTATGCGCGGTCTTGGCCAGATTGCTGAGCTGTGCCGCATTGCGGAGCCTGATAGCGGCCTGATTACCAACGTGGGCGAAACGCACATGGAGCTTCTTGGCAGCATGGAAAACATCGGCAAGGCTAAGAGCGAGATTGTTGTTGACCTGCCGAGCGATGGCTTTGCTGTGCTCAATGGCGACAACGAATATGTGCTGGCTGCAGCCGGCAAGACGAAGGCACAGGTCGTTTACTTTGGCCTGGGCGAGAACTGCGACTATCGCGGCAGCGATATTGTGACCTCGGCCCTAGGCACGACCTTCATCTGCACCGAGAAGAAGAGCGGCAAAAGCGTCAGCGTACGCCTGCAGCTCATCGGTGAGCACAACGTGTACAACGCTCTGAGCGCCATCGCCGGAGCTGCCTGCTACGGCGTACCGCTGGAGGACAGCGCAAAGGCGCTGGCGACAGCACGTCTGACCGGCAGCCGTCAGGAGATTATTTATATCGGTGATATCACCTTTATCAACGATGCCTATAACGCCAGTCCTGCTTCCATGGAGGCAGCGCTGAAAACTCTGGCTGAGGCGAAGAAGGCGGCGCATGGCGCTGTACGCACGATTGCTGTGCTGGCAGATATGCTGGAGCTGGGCGCTATCAGCGAGGATGCACACCGCCGCGTAGGCCGCTGGGCCGTGGAGAACGGTGTCGACTATGTGCTGACCTATGGACCTGAGGCTGCTTATATCAGCGAAGAGGTTAAAAAGCTCGGCGGCGAAAGCTGCCATTACGCTGACCGTCAGGGAGCAGCAGACAAGCTGCGCCAGCTGGCGACGGCCGGAGACATCATCCTGCTGAAGGGAAGTAATTCGATGCAGGTAGGGAAGATGCTGGAATTATTTAAGTGACTTAGACCGCATATAAGGCACCATCTACTTCGGAACGGCTCCTAGGAGTACCTTTAGTACGCCGTCGTCGCCGTTCCTCGTATCTGATACCTTCTCTGCGGTCTGGCTAGGGGCTTCAAAATTCTATATTATAGAGAGAGAGTTTTATTTCATGTTAAAATTAGTAGGAATTCCTGTGACTGCGTTCATTGTTTGTGCCCTCGTTGGGCCGGTGCTCATTCCGTATCTGCATAAGCTGAAGTTTGGGCAGTCGATTCGTGAATGCGGACCTGCCAGTCATATGAAGAAAAGCGGCACGCCGACTATGGGCGGCCTGATGATGCTGGCAGCGCTGATTATTGCGCTTTTGTGGGGGCAGTTTACGCCCCATGTAATTATTGCTCTGGTGCTGACCGTAGGTCATGCAGTGATTGGCTTTATCGACGACTATATCAAGGTCGTGATGAAGCGTAACCTCGGTCTGACGGCGAAGCAGAAATTCCTGCTGCAGTTCATTCTGGCAGGTGCCTATGTTTATTTTGCGGAAACGCATATCCATAACACGGAGCTGTGGGTTCCCTTTGTAAATATGACGGTTGACCTTGGCTGGGCTTATTATGTGCTAGCCTTCCTGCTGCTCGTCGGCACGACGAATGCAGTGAACCTGACGGATGGTCTGGACGGACTCGTTTCCTTCGTCAGCCTGCCGGTAACGATGGTTTTTGCCTTCATCGCCTATATGCAGGGAATGCTTGATTTATGCGGCTTTTCGCTGGGCCTGACGGGTGCGTGCCTGGGCTTTTTGCTCTTCAACCGCCATCCGGCGCAGGTTTTCATGGGCGACACCGGTTCGCTGGCGCTTGGCGGTGCAGTAGCAGCTATGGCGCTGCTGACGCATACGGAGCTGCTGCTCGTGATTGTCGGCGGCATTTATGTTGCCGAGGCACTGTCCGTTATCATTCAGGTGACGTACTTCCGCTTCTCCGGCGGCAAGAGAATTTTCCGCATGGCGCCGCTGCATCATCACTTCGAGCTGGGCGGCTGGAAAGAGGTTAAGGTTGTGCGTGTGTTTACGCTTGTAAGCTGCGTGCTTTCTATCTTAGGCCTGAGCCTGTGGCTCGGCTATATTATGTAATCAACAAGTAAGGTGTGACTTATTATGAGTAACAAAACTCCTGTAATCGTCTACGGTGCCGGTATCAGTGGCCGCGGTGCTGCGCAGGTGCTGGCTGACAGAGGTCAGCAGGTATATTTATATAACGATGCTCCCGCGAATGTGGAGCCTGAATTAGAGCAGACGCTGACTGCTGCGGGCGGCGGTGTGAAAATCGGCCAGAGTGCTTTTGACGAGCTGCTGCAAAGCTGCAAGCAGGTTGTGCTCTCTCCGGGTATTCCCTGCGACAGCGCGAATGTGCTGGCGGCGGAGGCTAAGGGACTGGAGGTTATCAGCGAGGTTGAGCTGGGCTACCGTCTGTATGGCGGCCATATCGCAGCTATCACAGGCACGAACGGCAAGACGACTACGACGACGATTGTGGGCGAGATGCTGAAGCGTCTGCCTGTGCCCTCTGCTGTGGGCGGCAACATCGGCCTGGCGCTTTCCAAGGAGGTGGAAAGCCTGCCGCAGGACGGCTGGCTGGCAGCGGAGCTTTCGAGCTTCCAGCTGGAGAAGGTCAACACCTTCAGCCCCGATATCGCTGTAGTGCTGAACCTGACGCCGGACCATATGGAGCGTCATTATACGATGGAGGCCTATGGCGCGGCGAAGCAGAATATTTTCCGCTTCCAGACTGCGGAGCAGGTTACGGTGCTCAACTACGATGATCCTATCGTGCGCACCTGGGCTGCCGAGAGCAAGGCGCAAATCTGCTTCTTCAGCCGCCATGAGCAGCTGGAGAACGGCATTTATATGCAAAACGGCGACTTTGTTATCAGCTGGCAGGGCCAAAAGCAGACTGTCTGCAACATCAGCGAGCTGCACCTTTTTGGCGGACACAACGAGGAGAACGTGCTGGCAGCAATTGCCTGCGGCTTCTTCGCCGGTGTAAGCATCAGCGATATGGCTGATGTGCTGCGCAATTTCCGCAGCATCGAGCACCGTCTGGAATATGTAACGACGATTGACGGAGTACCTTATTATAACGATAGCAAGGCAACCAACACTGATTCTACAATCAAGGCGCTGGAGGCCTTTAAGGATGGACATATTATTCTGCTGGCCGGCGGTCACGACAAGCTGACGCCGCTGGAGCCGATGATGGAGCTGATTAAGGAAAAAACCGATGCTCTGATTCTGCTCGGCGCAGCGAAGGAGCGCTTCTATGAGGCAGCCGTGAAATGCGGCGTGGCCAACATTGTGCTGGCCGACAGCTTCGAGGACGCTGTGCAGAAGGCTTATAAGCTGGCGCACAAGCCGCAGGTTGTACTGCTTTCGCCTGCCTGTTCCTCCTTTGATATGTTCAAAAATTATCCTGAGCGCGGACGCTGCTTCAAGAAGCTGGTGCTGGCGCTGGAGGGAGGAAAGAGCGAGTGAAGGTGATTCTTTCCGGCGGTGGCACCGGCGGTCATATTTATCCCGCCCTGACGATAGCGGACCAGATTAAAAAGCTTTGTCCCGATGCGGACATCAGCTTTGTCGGTACGCAGCAGGGTTTGGAGAAGGATATTATCCCCCGCTACGGCTATCCGCTGAAATTTATTGAGGTGGCAGGCTTCAGGCGCAGCCTGAGCCTGGATACGCTGCGCAGTGCGGCAAAGCTTGTGGCCGGACTGTATGATGCGTACAGGATTATCAAAAACGAGCGTCCTGACCTCGTTATCGGCACCGGCGGCTATGTCTGCGGTCCGATTGTTTTCATGGCGGCGCTGCACGGCATTCCCTGCTGCATTCAGGAGCAGAACGCTATGCCGGGCGTGACGAACAAGATTCTGTCGCGCTATGTGCGCAAGGTTTTCCTTGGCTATAAGGAGGCAGGCAAATACTTCCATGGCAAGGCAGAGCTGGAATATACCGGCAACCCCATCCGCACCGAGATTCTGGAGCATACCCGTGAGGAGGCGCTCAAGGAGCTGGGACTGGATGCGGCGAAGAAAACGATTCTTGTTTCCGGCGGCAGCCGTGGTGCCCGCAGCATCAACAATGCGATGCTGGAGGCAGAGCTGGCGTTGTCCGGTCGCGGTGATGTGCAGGTGCTGCATGCCACCGGTGATGTGAACTATGAAGCCTATATGGCGGAGCTTGCCAAGCGTGGCGGTGTAGATGATAATATTATTATCAAACCCTATCTGCACAACATGCCTGTGGCGCTGGCTGCAGCAGACCTGGCAGTTTTCCGCAGCGGCGCAATTGGCCTGGCCGAGCTGATGGCGAAGGGCGTACCGTCGATTCTGGTGCCCTATCCCTATGCGACAGCCAACCATCAGGAGTTCAATGCCCGCGCTGTGGCAGCGAAGGGCGCGGCGAAGGTGATTCTCGACAAGGAGCTGACAGGCGAGAAGGTTCTGGAGGCTGTGGAGCATCTGCTGCTGCATCAGGATGAATTAACAAAAATGCAGGCGGCAGCCAAAGGTTTAGGTAAGCCGCAGGCGGCAGAGGTTATTGCCTCTCAGGCTTTGGCCTTGATTAAAAAGTAAGGGGAGGGCGTCTAGTGACTGAAAATAAATTAGCTAACCTGCATAACATACATTTTATCGGCATCGGTGGTGCCGGCATGAGCGCTATTGCATATGTGCTCATCAAGCGCGGCTATGATGTCAGCGGTTCTGACCTCAACGCAGGTCATATGTCTGCACATCTGGCGGAGGAGGGCGCTATGGTTTTCATGGGCCATGCAGCCTGCCAGGTTGATGATGCAGAGGCCGTAGTTATTTCCACTGCTATCCATCCGAATAACGCGGAGCTGGTGGCAGCAAAAGAGCGCGGCATTCCCGTGCTGCACCGCAGCGATGTTCTGGCAGCGATTATGAACGCTGCTGACGGCGTGGCTGTTGCCGGTGCGCATGGCAAGACCACGACCAGTGCGATGATTTCCTGCATTGCTGCTGAAAGCGGCATCGACCCGACGGTTATCATCGGCGGCGAGGTGAGCAGCCTGGGCGGCAACGCTCGCAATGGCGAGGGCCGCTTTGTAGTGGCGGAGGCCGACGAAAGCGACGGCTCCTTCCTCAAGCTGTATCCGTATCTGGCCGTAGTAACCAATATCGAGGACGACCATCTGGACCACTATGGTACAGAGGAAAATATCTATCAGGCGTTCAAGCAGTTCGTCGGCAACATCAAGGAGGGCGGTAAGGCTATCCTCTGTGCTGACAATGCGAAGGTTATGCGTCTGGCAGCAGAAACAGACAAAAACGTTATTACCTACGGTGTCGAAGGCGAGAACGCCGACTATACCGCAAAAAATATCAGCTATGGCGTTAACGGCACCTCTTATGATTTATATTATAAGGGCGAGCTCGTGACCACCGTACAGCTCATCGTCCCTGGCCGTCATAACGTGCTCAATTCCATGGGCGCTTATGCTGCTGCACACGAGATGGGCATTGCTAAAGAAAAGATTCTGGCCTCGTTGAAAAAGTTCGGCGGTGCCAAACGCCGTTTTGAAACCAAGGGCAAGGTCGGCGGCGTGTGGGTGGTTGATGATTATGCGCATCATCCGACGGAAATCGGCGTAACGCTGAAGGCTGCACGTCAGACGAAGCCGGCAAGACTTCTGTGCGTCTTCCAGCCGCATCGCTACACGCGTACCAAGCTGCTGTTTGATGAGTTCTGCCAATGCTTTAAGGATTGCGACGAGCTGATTATTACGGATATCTACGCGGCAAGCGAGGACCCGATTCCCGGCGTAAGCAGCCTGCATCTGGCGGAGGGCATTAAGGCCGCAACCGGACAGGATGTCAAGTACATCGGCAGACTGACCAAGGCTGAGGAATATCTTGAGGGGATTGTCAGCGAGGGTGATCTGGTTATGACCATCGGCGCTGGTGATGTATTTAAAATTGGTGAAGAATTAGTTAGAGAATTGGAGCGAAATAAAAATGAATAAACAGGATGTAGTAGCAGTTGTTCTGGGCGGCCCTTCTTCTGAAGCCGAGATTTCCCGTGTAACCGGTGGCGCTATTGCCGGCGCTCTGCGTGAAAAGGGCTATAATGCGAAGGAGCTGGAGCTTGACCCGGCCAACCTGATTAATGATTTGCGTGCAATGGATGCAAAGGTTGTCTTCAACGCCGTACATGGTATGTATGGCGAGGATGGACGCCTGCAGAGCATTCTCGAGGCTGCCGGAATGCCCTACACTGGCTGCGGCGTGCTGGCAAGCGCTGTATCTATGGATAAATCTGCTACCAAGCGTTATCTGCAGTCCGCAGGCATTCCTACTGCCCCCTGCATGATTATCAACAAGCAGGATGCAGGCGATTTAAATGCTTTGGCTGAAAAAATCGTGGCCGAGTTTGGTCTGCCGGTGGTTATTAAGGCAGCAACGCAGGGCTCCAGCATCGGCGTAACCATTCCGAAGACTGCAGAGGAGGTTGTGCCTGCACTGGAGGATTCCTTCAAGTATTCGCAAAACGTACTCGCAGAAAAGTGCATCCAGGGCAAGGAGCTGACCATCTCCATGATGGAGGAGGACGGCGAGCCGAAGGCACTGCCTGTTATCTGGATTGCGCCGCACTCCGGTGCCTACGATTTCCATTCCAAATATACTAAGGGTGCGACGGATTATCATTGCCCAGCTCCGTTCGATGAAGCAACCACCGCTTATATCCAGGGCGTTGCCAAGGATACCTATAAGCTGCTGGGCTTGTCCGGCGTAGCACGCGTGGACGCTATCATCGGCGAGGACGGCGTAGCCTATGTGCTCGAGGCCAACACTGTTCCCGGCATGACGGCGACGAGCCTCGTACCGAAGGCTGCCGCTGCTGTGGGCATTTCCTTCCCGGAGCTGTGCGAAAAGATTCTGCTCAGTGCACACAAATAATTTCTAGTCAGTAACTATCAAAGGAGGTGCGGCGCGTGAACGATGAACAATGGTCAATCAAGACACGGCTTAGGCGTGCGCGCAGAAGGAAGCGTTTGCGTTTGCTGTGCCTGCTTGTTATTCTGGGGCTCGTCTCCTATGGCAGCGTGAAGGGCTGGGGGTATATTCATAGTCCGCAGTTTGCCTTCGGCAGAGTGGAGCTGCACGGCACCAATCTGCTGACCGAAAAGGACATCATTGCCCTTGGCGGCAGCACCGAGCCTTTGAATTTATTTAATTACAGCTTCTCCCGTCTGGGTGACGGGCTGAAGCATGATGTACGCTTCAAAACGACCGAGGCGCATTACCGCTTTCCTGATACCGTCGTCGTGACGGTGGAGGAGCGCGAGCCTGCGCTGTACGTTGCCAACTCCTATCACAGCTATCTGAAGCTGGATTACAGCGGCCTGGTGCTGAACGTGACGACCGGCATTCCTGATGCCAAGGCGCCGGTGCTCGTCGGTGCGCTGTGCGGCAACGGTTATATCGGTGATACGATTACTAATCAATGCGTGCTGAGCATTTTGAGCTTTCTCAAGCAGCTGACTCCTGAGGCGCGTGAGCGTATCGGCGAGATAGCGATTGATGACCGTCAGCAGGCCAAGCTGCGCTTGATAGGAAGCTTTCCTATCCTGCTAGGCGCAGTGAGCGAACTGCCGGAGAAGGCTCCCTTATATATGACGGTCTTTGATGAGATAAAAGATAAGAATATCCAAGCTGAATATATTGACTTGACCTTTGCTAAACCGTACATTAAGCTTTTGCCGAAGCAGGCTAAGTAAGGCTTTGCCATACAGCGGCCTAGACGGTCTTATTTAATAGAGGGTGAAATAATGAAAGAAATACTTACAATGGATGTCAAGGGTAAACTGCTTGTAGCTGTTGTGTTTGTGGTGTTGGGCTTTATGCTTTCTGTACAATATAAAACTACGGAAAGGCAAAGGACAGTGCGCATGGACAGGGTTGAGGATTTGTCCGAGCGCTTGAAGGTCATGGAGGCAGAGAATAAGCATCTGATGGAGCAGCTGGACCAGTTCCGCAGCGGTGCTATCAGCTCTCCTGCCGATGAGAAGATGCAGATCCTCGCAGGCTCTACGGAGGTTGAAGGACAGGGCATTGAAATAGTTTTGGATGACAGCAATATCGCTAAAAAGGCGAACGAGGATCCGAACCTGTATATCCTCCATGATGAGGATTTGCTGCGCGTGCTCAACGAGCTGCGTGCGGCCGGAGCAGAGGCCATTTCGCTTAATGATCAGCGTATTGTGGCCATGAGCGAGGTTCGCTGTGCAGGCCCGACGATTTCCGTCAACAATGTGCGCAGTGCGCCGCCGTATGTTATCAAGGCTATCGGTGCGCCGAAAACCTTGACCAGTGCTCTGCGTCTGCGTGGCGGCGTGGCGGAAACCTTTGAGTTCTGGGGCATACAGGTAAAAATCAAGACGGTGGAGAATTTGAAGATACCGGCGCTTAAGGCACCGCGTACCTTTGAATATGCCAAGGTTGTTGAAGGCGGGGAGGCAGCAAAATGATTTATTATGCAGTCGTTGGTCTGTTTATCGGCTTTGCAGCCGGAGCCTACTGTCCCTTCAGCGTGCCGCCGCAATATGCACGCCTGCTCGCTGTGGCCGTTATGGCCGGCCTTGATGCAGTGCTGGGCGGTGTGCGTGCCTCAATGGAGGGCAACTATGATACAGAGGTCTTTATTTCGGGCTTCTTTATCAACGGCATTCTGGCAGCCTTTTTGTGCTATGCCGGCAATCTTATCGGTATTGATTTATACCTAGTAGCAATCCTGATTTTTGGTATGCGTATCTTCCAGAATCTTGCTATCATCCGTCGTTTATATATGGGCAAATAAGGTTATGCTTATACTGGCAGCATCAGCAAAGAGTCTTAACCCTGGTTAAGAAAATATTTCCAACATTTTAGCAGGAGAAATCAGCTGTGTGTTGAACTTTATAAGAAGGATAATTTACCAATTTGATACCCAAGGTTAAGGGGGACTAAAATATGTTTGATGATGTTGAAACTACCTATGACAAACAACTAGCCAATATCAAGGTAATCGGTGTCGGCGGCGGCGGCAATAACGCTGTCAACCGCATGATTTCCGCCGAGGTACGTGGCGTGGAATTTATTGCTGTGAACTGTGATGCACAGGCACTGATGCTTTCGAAGGCTGAAACAAAAATCCAGATTGGCGAAAAGCTGACTAAGGGCCTTGGTGCCGGTGCTAATCCCGAGATTGGCGAGAAGGCTGCTGAGGAAACTCGCGACCAGATTATCGAAGCACTCAAGGGTGCAGATATGGTCTTTGTCACCGCCGGTATGGGTGGCGGCACTGGTACAGGTGCAGCGCATGTTGTGGCAGAATGTGCCAAAGAGGTTGGCGCTTTGACCGTCGGCGTTGTTACCAAGCCGTTTATGTTTGAAGGCCGTCGTCGTCTGAACCAGGCAGAGCAGGGCATTGTCAATCTGAAGGAAAAGGTTGATACCCTGATTACGATTCCGAATGACCGCTTGCTGCAGGTTATTGACCGCCGTACCTCTATGCTCGATGCCTTCCGCATTGCCGATGATGTGCTGCGCCAAGGCGTGCAGGGCATTTCCGATCTGATCGGCGTACCTGGCCTGATTAATGCGGACTTTGCTGACGTGAAGACCATTATGTCCAACGCTGGCAGTGCGCTTATGGGTATTGGTACAGCGAAGGGCGAGGGCGGTGCGAAGGCTGCTGCTGAGGCTGCTATCAAGAGCCCGCTGCTCGAGGCATCCATCAACGGTGCGCAGGGCGTGCTGTTTAACATCACCGGCGGCAAGGAGCTGTCCTTGTTCGACGTTACTGAGGCTTCTAATATTATTACTGAGGCTGTTGACCAAAATGCGAACATCATCTTTGGTGCAGTTATCGACGAAAACCTTAATGATGAAATCCGCGTAACTGTGATTGCTACCGGCTTTGAAAAGAAACCGGCTCCGGCAAAGCAGGCTTATCCGAGCTATCCGTCTAACAACGGCGGTGCGCAGCCGCAGCGTCCGGCTGAGGGCGAAAAGACGGGTATCTTTAACCGTTTCGGCAGCAAGTCTGCGGAAGGCTCTAACGAGATTCCGCCATGGCTGCGTCACTAAGACGGCGTAAAGAGGAGGAAACAGTATGAAGTGTCCATTTTGTTCCTACCGTGACAGCCGTGTAGTTGACAGCCGTGCCGTGGAGGATGGTTCCTCTATCCGCCGACGCCGCGAATGTCCGCAGTGCGGCAAGCGCTTCACTACTTATGAAAAGTATGAGGAAACGCCGCTGGTTGTCAGCAAGAAGGATGGACGCAGAGAGCTGTTTGATGCCAAAAAGCTTTTGTCTGGCTTGCTGAAGGCGTTTGAAAAGCGTCCTGTTCCCTATGAAAAGATTCAGTCGATTGCCGAGAGCATTGAACGCGAGCTGCGTATGAACAGCGACTCGGAGGTGCCGAGTGCGCAGATTGGTGAGCTGGTTATGCAGCATCTGGAGCTGACAGACCAGATTGCCTATGTCCGCTTTGCGTCCGTGTACAGACAGTTTGCTGATGTGAAGAATTTTATGCAGGAGCTGGAGCGTATTATGGGCAAGAACAAGACCGAGGAAAAATAACAAACGAAATTGAAGCTTAGAAGTGCATTGGTATGCTTCTGTTGCGTGAGCGACAGAGTGTGCTGATGCACTTTTTTTATTTTAAAAGTCGCAGAAAAAATTTTTTTTGTGAGGTTTTTTCTTTGCTTACATATATTTTGTTTAGGAATTATTGCATTGTGGGTTGTTGCGCCAGGAAGGTTTGTTAAAAAGTAAATATAGTTGCGCTATAAGATTTATTTTACTAAGCACTAGGCTAGTACGTTACGTGATAACGTCGGCCTGGTGCTTTTTTCATTAGTACGCAAGCGTTGGCATTGCGCCCCGCAGGGGCGCGCAAGCAAAGGTGTTCGATGCACCTTTGCTTGACTGGGGGGGACAACGTGGTACACTTATTATGTTATTAAAAGTAATTGAATTTATGATTGAATTCATACGGGAGAAACTTTCAATATTATCATAAAGAGAGGACACAGGTGAGCGTATGGTTAACGAGCAGGCGAAAAGAATTGGCGAGCGCATTAAGCAGATTCGTATGCAAAAAAATCTGCCGCAGGCGGTGGTTGCCGGCAGCATGGGTGTGAGTCAGTCGCTGCTGAGCAGTATTGAGAGCGGCCGCTGCAGCACGACGGTGGATAATCTGATTAAGCTGCATGAGATTTTGGATTGTCCGGTGCGCGATTTCTTTGTGGATATTGATGGCGCGTATGCGCCGGAGCTGCCGGAGGGGTGCTTTTCGCTGGAGGAGCTGGCGGGGGCGCTGGCGAGCTTGAGGGGAAAATGAGAGGCTCCCCTTGAGGGGAGCTGTCAGCGAAGCTGACTGAGGGGTGTCAACGAGGTGTTAATTTGATAGACATACATTCCCACATAATTCCCGCAGTCGATGATGGCTGCAAGGATGAGGCGATGGCGCTGGCGATGCTGCGTAAGGCGGCAGCGAGCGGTACGCGTGCAATTTTTGCGACGAGCCACGTGCTCAGCGCAGGCGAGCATCCTAGCTGGGAGGAGCTGCAAGCAGGCGTAGAGTGGCTGCGCGTTGCTTGCAGGGACAATGATATAGATTTACAGATTTACAGCGGCACAGAGGTCTTTATGGACTGGGAGCTGCTGGATGAATTAGCAGTGAACGGCAGCTACTGCCTGAACGGTGAAGCGTTCGGCAGGCAGGCCGTGACCTATATGCTGGTGGAATTGCCCATGCATTTCTTGCCGCAGTATGCGGATGATTTCTGGTATGAGCTGCGCTTGAAGGGCGTAGTGCCGATTCTGGCACATCCGGAGCGCTATCCGGAGCTAATGGCAAAGACGGAGAAATTGCTCAAGTGGCGCAAGGAGGGCTTGCTGCTGCAATGCAATGCAGGCAGTTTTTCTGGAAAGTTTGGCGAAGCCGCCCAGAGGGCGGCGAAGCTGCTCTTACGCAATCACCTTGTCGATTTCATTGGCAGCGATGCGCACAGAGCTGTGGGCAGGGATACGGATATGCGCGAGGGAGTGCAGGTTATCCGTGAGCTGGCAGGTGAAGCAGAGTGCAGGCGCATTTGCGTGGAGAATCCCGAGAGGGTTGTTGCTGGTGAGAGAATTGAGGTTGAGGCGATTTCGGAGATTGTGAGGGAGAAGAAGGGGTTTTGGAGTCGACTATTTGGGTAAGAAATTCGCAATTATATATCGTCACGCAACGAAGAATTTTTGACGGGAATTTCGTGTGAAACCAAGACGAAACTTCGGGAGAATTTGGCAGACGAACACGTTAGTTAGTGCATCCTCGTTTCTGTGGTTTCAAACACTCATTCCCTAAAATTCTTATGTTGCTTTGCCGATAATATAATTGCTCAATTTACGATAGAAATACTACCTGCCATATCTCTGCTTATAGATGAGACTAGCGTAAAGGTAGTACGTCGAATAAGCTCTCCCTGTAAGGGAGAGATGCCTGCGAAGCAGGCAGAGAGGGTATTAAAAGGGTGTAATTAAGGAGAAAAATCATGAGAAAAACAATTCTGGCGCTGGGGTTGGCGGCGTCACTGAGTGCGTTTAGCTTGACGGCAAGTGCAGCTAATGCGCAAAACACAACAGATTATATTATGTGTCCCGGAGATGTGCTGCAGGTTATCGTGTATGGGCACGAGGATTTGAGTACGCCGATGGGTTCAGGTGCAACAAACAGTCCTTACGTTGTCCGTCCGGACGGCAAGGTGAGCTTTCCGCTGATTGGCGATGTGGATGTGACGGGCAAGACGGTGGCGCAGTTCCGTGAGGAGCTGGCGAGCCGCTTTAGCCAGTATTTGGTTACGCCGAGTATTAGCGTGAATGTGATGAAGCTGGGCACGACGCGTGTGTACGTCTTGGGTGAGATTAAGCGCCCTGGTCTTTATGAGCTGGAGAAGAGCCATAAGGTGATTGACGCACTGGCGAAGGCTGAGGGCTTTACGGAGAAGTCAGGGAAGAAGAATGTGTTCCTGGTGCGTGCCGGCTCGATTGAGGTGGAGAAGCTGAATATAAACAATTTCCTGACGAAGGGAGACCAGAAGGGGAACGTAGTGCTGAACGAGGGCGATTGCTTGTATTTGACGAGCAATCATAAGGTTGTCTTCAGCAAGGATATTATGCCGTTCTTGAGTGCTGCGTACTATGTAAGTGAGATTAAGAACGATAACAACTAAGTGAAGGAGAAATAAGCGTGAGCAACAACTTCAACGAAGAAGAAATTACTATAGACCTGCGCGAGATTGGCGCGATCCTGAAGCGCAACGCGGCGAATATTGCACGCGTGACGGGCGTGTGCATTGTGGCGGCAGGCGTGTACTTGGCAGTGGCAACGCCGGTATATGAATCTCAAGCGCTGCTGCGCGTGAAGCAGCCGAAGGGCATTGGCACCAGCTTGCTGGAGGCAATGCCGATGGGCAACGCTATGGCGAACACCCAGCTGATGAATACGTATGCGGAGATTTTGAAGAGCCGCAGCGTTATCGTGCCGGTAATTGAGAAAACCGAAGAGCCTAATGATGAGGGCAAGTTCATTGAGTATGAGGATTATCTGAAAAAGAATATCACTACTGCTCCCTTTAAGGATACCGAAATCATGCAGTTCACAGCTCGTGCTGAAACTGCCGAAAAAGCGCAGCAGGTGAATAAGCTGATCGTCGAAGGCTTCCTGAACCGTCTGACCGAGCTTTCTCGCGACCAACAGAAGGCAACGCGCGGCTTTATTGAAGAGCGTGCCGTAGCAGCGAAGAAGGAGCTGAAGGACGCTGAGGATAAGCTGACGGAGTACAAGAAGGCGAATGACATTATCGCGCCGGACGATGCAGTTAAGCTGGCGACCGAGAAAATGGGTATGGTCGATAAGCTGAATGCGGAGAACAGAGTGGCGTTGGCGACGGCGAGTGCACGCCTGGCATCCACCAATGCGCAGCTCAACGGCGAAGCTGCTTCGATTGCTGACAACAAGAGCATCCAATTGTACAATTCTCAGCTTGCACAGCTGGAAGGCGAGCGTATCAGCTATCTCGATAAGTACACCGCGCAGCATCCCAAGGTTAAGCAGGTGGAGCAAGAGATTGCGAACCTGAAGCAAAAAATCAATAGCGAAATCAACAAGGTTGCTTCCCTGCAGGCGCCGAGTGATAACCCTGTACATCAGCAGCTTTTGGCAGCGAAGTTCCAAAGTGAAGCTGAGACAAGCGTAGCGCAGAGCAATCTGGCTAAGTTAGCACAAATCGATAATGATAATAAGACGGATCTGCGTAACCTCTCTGACAAGGAGCAGGAGTTTGTGAACCTGATGCGTGACGTTACCGTAGCGAATGAAATCTACGTTATGCTGGCAAAACGCGTGGAGGAAGCAAAGGTTGCCGAGGCGAGCGTAGCTACCGAGGTGCAGGTTGTCGACAGCGGCACTTTGCCCGAGAAGCCTGCGAAGCCGAAGAAGGCGCTGACCTTATTACTTGCAGCGCTGCTGGGCGCTTTGGCAAGCAGCGGCTTTGTGGTTGTACGCGAGCTGCTGAACAGAACGATTAAGAACAGCGACGACGTAGCGAATTATCTCGACCTGCCTGTGCTTGGCAGCGTGCCGGAGATGAACGATCTGCGTAAGGATATGGAAAAGAATGACAAGGGCCCTGGCCTGTTGGCAAAAATCTGGAGGAAAGTATGGAAGGCTTAAACTTAGTAACACAAAATGATCCGAAGAACCCTGCTGCCGAGGCGTACAGGGTAATCCGTACCAGCATCCAGTTTGCACAGGCAGGCAAGGAGCTGAAGACTATCGCCATCACCAGCTGCACGCCGAACGAAGGCAAGAGCATGACGATTGCTAACCTGGCGATTGTGCTTACTCAGGCTGGCAAAAGCGTGCTGTTGATAGACTGCGATATGCGTAATCCTACTGTACATAAGAATTTCAATTTATCCAATAAGGTTGGTCTTTCAAGCTGCATCAGCATGGGCACAGCAGTTGCTGACGCTGTGCAAGCAACAGCTATTGAGGGCCTCGACGCATTGACCGCGGGTGTGATCCCGCCGAATCCGAGCGAGCTGCTGGGCAGCGAGCGTATGCAGAACATTTTGCAGCGTGCAAAGGAAGAGTACGATTACGTGCTCATCGACACGCCGCCGGTTTTGCCGGTAACGGATTCCTTAGTGCTGGGACGCATGGTGGATGGCCTGATTTTGGTCATCGACAGCGGTGAAATCAAGGTGGAAATGGCGCGAGAGGTGAAGAACCAGCTCGTTCATGCCGGTGCGAATATTCTCGGTGTAGTGCTGAATAAGGTGCGCAGTGAGCATCACGGCTATGGCTATGGTTACTACTATTACTATGGCCATGATGGCGAGAAGCATAAGAAGAGCAACTAAAGTAGAGCTTTGAGGTTGGTAGAAGGCTGCTGTTTTGAGAAAGTAATGAGGAAGAAAAATAGGGAAAAGGTGCTTTGATGAGTAATTATATTAGTAATTTAGTAAAAAATGTATTTGATTTTTCGTTAACTGCAGTAGGTACGATATGTATTAGTCCGTTGTTGGTTTATATAGCTTATAGGATAAAGAAGGAGGATCCAGGACCGATCTTCTTTGCGCATGAGCGTATTGGTAAGAATGGGAAACCTTTTCCTTGCTACAAGTTTCGTAGTATGGTTACTAATTCACAGGAGATGCTTCAGCAATATTTGGCAGAGAATCCAGCTGCTAAAGAAGAGTGGGAACGAGAGTTTAAGCTTAAAAATGATCCACGCGTAACACCTATTGGAAAAATGCTTCGTCGTACAAGCTTAGATGAGTTGCCGCAGATATTTAATGTTCTTCGAGGAGAAATGAGCCTTGTGGGCCCTCGACCTGTTATTCAAGAAGAGCTTGATAAGTATTATGGTGAAACTGCAAAGCTTTATTGTACAGTGAAACCAGGAATTACTGGCCTGTGGCAGGTTAGTGGCAGAAGTGATACGACCTATGATGAGCGTGTAGCTATGGACGAATCGTACATCAACAACAGAAGTCTTTTGGGGGATATTGTAATTCTTTGGAAGACTATTGGCGTTGTTGCATTGAAGAAAGGTGCATATTAATGGAAACAAAGAAAATACATATTTAAGTTTATTAAAAAGAATGTATCTTGTTGAAGAAGATTTCAAATATTTTATTTGAGGTAAATTTATGGATGTAGTAATTTCTATTAAGCCTAAGTATGTTAAAAGAATTTTAGATGGAATAAAGAATTTTGAGTATCGAAAGTCTGTACCTAAGCAAAGATTTAATAGAGTCTATATTTATGAATCCGCACCTACTAAGAAAATAGTTGCTTATTTTAAAGTTAAGCGGATATTTAGTGCTTCGCCTAATGCAATATGGAATGATACATTTGGACAGTCTGGGTTAAGTAGGAAGGACTTTGATAGTTATTTTTTGGGTAAAGAAAATGCTTATGCGTTAGAGATATCTGAATTACATGTTTTTAAACAGCCGATTTCTCCCCAAAAATTATGGCCGGAGTTTAAAGCACCACAATCATTTTGTTATGTTGAAGGGATAAAGAAAAATGCGAAGTTTTGCGGTTTGGTATGAACGTAGTAAAAATGAAGAAGCAAATATTTCACAAGATGAATGTGCAGATTTACATATAAATTATTGGAGTTCTTTACCTTATAATGGGTGTGGTGAAAATTGTTTTTTCGATTTTGGCATAAAAGTGAATGATATAAGTAGTATATCAAAAATTAATATATACCGTCCCTATGAGCTAGATAAAAAGGATATTATAGATCTTGGAGGTAAAATTTCTAATGATACTTTAATAAATGCTATTTTTAATGAGAATTACCCTATAAAAATAGGCGTACCAAAACATTGTCTAGTTTATGCAGATGAATTAAAAAATTTTATTATTTATGCTTTAGATGAAAACAGTGAAATTGGTATAACGACATTAAAAAGGACAAAAAATAAGAGTGATGATCCTAATAAAAAAGAACCCGCTAAAGGAACTATTATAAGTCTTTTGGTAGAAGATTTAGTCAAAAATGCTTCTCCTGAGATGCAAACAGAAAAAAGTTATTATTTTCGTATAAGGATTTTAGCATCAAAGGAAAAGCTGGGATTAATTACCAGAGAGGTAAAAAATGTTAATCCATTTAGGGATGCAATTGAAACTACAGAATTAATGGATTTTAGAATAAACGATATTAGAAGTTGTTGTGATGTTGTAAAAGATAAATTTTTAATTAACCATAAATTCAAATTCAATACCATTCATTTTTTAGTTATGAGAGACGTAAACCATAAAGTAGTTGCGGAAGGGTTGCAATATACCTGTAGATTATTGGAACAGGATATTTGGAATCAGTATCTGGATAATTTACAAGATAATATATTAGCATATCATTTTAAAAAGAAAAGCGAGCAAGGAAAAAACGTAAATGAT
>ERZ1026901.469-NODE-469-length-32836-cov-24.877551_pt1 | contig 32836 bp, 31 predicted proteins | sample MGYA00380179_ERZ1026901 | MGnify/ENA primary metagenome ERZ1026901 (study PRJEB33269, sample SAMEA4719815) | human gut metagenome | biome: human-associated habitat; feature: organic feature; material: feces | place: Cameroon | collected 2013-10 ... | reverse complement strand
TCCAAGAAAAATTTTTAGTTATTTGAGTTGTCTACTTGACAAGGGGCTGATCATGGCGCATCACCTGCTGGTTATTTTTTATTTAATCATCAGTCCTGAGGATAAAACCCAGAAGGAGCATAACTGAGATTAATCATAATATTTTTCACTTGTGTATAATGGTTCAAAATCATCTTATGCGTTTCACGGCCAATACCGGAGGTCTTGTAGCCGCCAAACGGAGAATGCTCAGGAATCTGGTTGTAGGTGTTAACCCACATACGGCCGGTTTCCACAGCACGCGCAATGCGGATAGCCTTATTGATATCCTTCGTCCAAACTGCGCCGCCCAAGCCGTACTCGCTGTCGTTCGCCATGGCTATAACCTCCTCTTCATCGTGGAATCTGATAACCACAGCCACAGGCCCGAAGATTTCCTCCTGCGCTACGCGCATATCGTTGGTTACATCGGTAATCAGCGTCGGCTTCATGAAAGCACCGCCTGCCAGCTCGCCCTCGGTAAAGCGCTCGCCGCCGCAGGCAATCGTTGCGCCCTCCTGCTTGGCAATTTCAATATAGCCAAGGATTTTCTTGAGCTGGGTTTCATTGATTTGCGCACCCATCTGCGTATCATCGTTCCACGGCAGGCCAACCTTAACCTTATTGAAGGCCTTCACCAGCGCCGGAACAAATTTATCATAAATAGTATCCTGCACGAAGATGCGGCTGCCAGCGCAGCAAACCTGGCCCTGGTTGAACAAAATGCCCAGCTGTGCGCCATCAATAGCCTGGTCGAAGTCGCAATCGTCGAAGTAAATATTCGCGCTCTTGCCGCCCAGCTCCAGTGTAGACGGAATAATGCGCTCTGCTGCTGCCAGACCGACATTACGGCCAACCTCGGTAGAACCGGTGAAGGCCAGCTTAGCGAAGCCCTTATGCTCCAGCATATATTGGCCGGACTTGCTGCCGGCGCCAGTAATAACGTTGAATACACCGGCAGGCAAAACGCCGTCAATTAAACGTGCAAATTCCAGAATCGACAGGCTTGCCTCCTTCGACGGCTTCAGCACTGTGCAGTCGCCTGCAGCCAGCACCGGCGCCAGCTTCCACGCAGCCATGAGGAACGGGAAGTTCCAAGGAATGATTTGACCAACTACGCCGATAGGCTCACGCAGGATGATGGACAGGAACTGCTCGTTCAGCACAGAGGCCTGACCTTCCTCAGCGAGAATGCAGCCTGCAAAGTAGCGGAAATGCGCAGCGGACAGCGGAATGTCGACGTTCATCGTCTCGCGAATCGGCTTGCCGTTGTCCATGCTCTCTACCATAGCCAGATGCTCCTTGTTCGTATCAATGATATCTGCAATTTTATTCAAAAGCGCTGCACGCTGTGCCGGCGTAGTCTTTTTCCACGTCTTGAACGCTTCCCATGCGGCCTTGACTGCATCGTCCACATCCTCACGCGTCGCTTGAGCGCAGACTGCCAGATGACTGCCATCTGCAGGGCTTTCTGCTGTATAAGTGTCGCCATTAGCTGCGGGACGCCACTCGCCGTTAATATATAAACCATATTCTGCTTGTAATTTTACTTTTCCCATTTTTACTATGCCTCCTCATTTGTGTTTTAAATCATCTACAGATATTATTTTACTCGCAAAATGGTTCTATTGAAAGAATCAATAACGAGAAACTTTTTAGAACCAAAAGCGCTTGTTTTTCCCGGAAATATATTATATAATGCTTTATGGTACTATCAAGCAGACCAATAAGCCGAAGTAATTTAGAACCAAGAGGAAGAAAAGCATGTTAACCTATGATTTAGACCAACGCGGCAGCACGCCGCTCTACGAATATCTCTACCAATGCATCCGCCAGGACATCATCACCGGCGTACTGCACGCAGGCGAACGCCTGCCCTCCAAGCGCACGCTTGCGCAGCATCTCAGCATCGGTATCATCACCGTCGCCAACGCCTACGCCCAGCTCGCTGTCGAAGGCTATATCACCTCTAAGGAAAAGCTTGGCTACTTCGTCGAGGATGTCAGCAATTACCGTCTGCGCCGCCGCAGTGCTGCACCGGCCATTCCTGAGCCACGCGAAAAGGAATATCTCGCGGACTTCAAGGCCAACCGCATCAGCCTGAAGAATTTTCCGCTCGCCACCTGGAGCCGCCTTATGCGCGAAACTCTATCGCTGCAAAATGACGAGCTGTTGAAAACTGTGCCCTACAACGGCGTGTACGAGCTGCGTAAGGCGATAGCGGATTATCTGGCGCATAACCGTGCCATGCAGGTTGACCCGGCGCAGATTATCATCGGCGCAGGCACAGAATACCTTTATGGACGCCTGCTGCAAATGTTCGGTCCGGCCTGTACCTTCGCTATTGAGGACCCTGGCTATAAAAAGTTTGCCGCTATCTCCGCCAGCTACGGTAATCCGTGGAAATATATTCCCATTGACGAAAGCGGCATGCAAATCGACGCACTTGAGGAAAGCGGTGCCGATGTCGTACACGTCTCGCCTGCCAATCACTTCCCCACAGGCATTGTCATGCCCGTCACGCGCCGTATTGAGCTCTTTGAATGGGTAAACCGCATCCGCAAGCGCTATATCATAGAGGACGATTATGACAGCGAATTCCGCTATAACGGCCGCTTCATCCTGCCGCTATACGCGCAGGACACGCAAAACCGTGTCATTTATATCAACACCTTCTCCAAGAGCCTTGTGCCCTCGCTGCGCATCAGCTACATGGTCCTGCCGCGTCGCCTGCTGACGCGCTATGAGCAAACCATGAGCTTTTATAGCTGCACCGTGTCGAGCTTTGAGCAGTACACGCTGGCACGCTTCATTTCCGACGGCTATTTTGAGCGTCACATCAACAAAATGAAGCTCTACTACCGTGAGCAGCGCCACAAAATCCTTGCTGCGCTTAAAGCATCACCGCTCGCGCAACGCTCCAGCATCATCGAGCGTAACGCCGGCACGCACTTTTTGCTGCATATCAAAACAACGTTGAGCGAAGAAGAGGTACGCCGCTCCGCCGCAGCCGCCAGCCTGCAGCTATCGTTCTACTCCGATTACAGCTACACTAAAACGAGCAGCGACGGCATCACACTCGTCATCAACTATGCCGGCATCGAGGAAAGCAAGATTAGCGAAGTCATCAAACGCTTGGAAGCACTCTTCATAACGCAATAAGCGAAGCAAAAAAAGGCTGCCGCGTAAGCGACAGCCTCTTGCTTTTTGTTTGCAGTTGTAAGGTATTGGTGGGCCCAGTAGGGTTCGAACCTACGACCAGCCGGTTATGAGCCGGCGGCTCTACCACTGAGCTATAGGCCCATGCAAGCTACCAAACATTAATATTATATGCTATGCTGACAAATTTGTCAACTAAAAGAAGCTTTTATTCCAAGAAATCCTTCAAGCGCTTGCTACGGCTCGGATGACGCAGCTTACGCAGAGCCTTCGCCTCAATCTGACGGATACGCTCACGCGTAACGCCGAAATGCTGGCCAACCTCTTCCAGAGTACGGCTGCGGCCATCCTCCAGGCCAAAGCGCAGCTCCAGCACGCGTTTTTCACGCACGGTCAGCGTTTCCAGAACATCGCTGAGCTGTTCACGCAGCAGCGTAAAGGAAGCAGCATCAGCAGGTGCCGGTGCATCGTGGTCTTCAATGAAGTCGCCCAGATGCGAATCCTCTTCCTCACCGATAGGCGTTTCCAAAGAAACAGGCTCCTGCGCAATCTTCATAATCTCGCGCACTCTGTCTACAGAGGTATCCATTTCCTTGGCGATTTCCTCCGGCAGCGGCTCACGGCCCAGCTCCTGCAGCAGCTGACGCGATACGCGAATCAGCTTGTTGATGGTTTCTACCATATGTACAGGAATACGGATAGTACGTGCCTGGTCAGCAATCGCACGAGTGATTGCCTGACGAATCCACCATGTTGCGTAGGTACTGAACTTAAAGCCCTTGTTGTAATCAAACTTTTCAACAGCCTTAATCAGGCCCAGATTGCCCTCCTGAATCAAATCCAGGAACAGCATACCGCGGCCAACATAGCGTTTTGCAATGCTGACTACCAGACGCAGGTTAGCCTCGGACAGGCATTTTTTTGCCTCATTGCCCTGATGCTCTACAGCCTTGAGCAGCTTCGTAAACTCTTCGTCTACCTTGCAGTAAGCGCTGACAACCTCAGGACTCTTCTCGCGGCCATCGCCCAGACGGGTTTGGATTTCTTCCAGAATAGCCTTAATCTGATACAGATGATGGACATCCTGATCCTCTGTCGGACGCTCTACCACAAGACGCTCGCAGTCAGGAATCATCGTTTTCTGCTCTGTCATCAAGCGCTGCAGATGCAGACGCTCATCGCGGGTGAATTCAAAGATTAAGTCCTCATAGTCCTCAATCTGGTAGGGATTGCCTTCATCCTTACGCGCCTTGATCATCTTGGCAACCTGATAAACAGAACGCATATTAGTCATGTGCCATTCTTCGGCCATGAACTCTTTGATTTTTTCGATAAGCTCAGCAGCATTCTCTGCATTGCTGAACACAGGAGCCTCTGTTGCCGCAGCACTTTTGCCTGCTAAAAGACGCTCTGCCTGACGGCCTTTGTCCATACGCTTTGCCAGCTTAATCTCGTCCTCGCCAACCAGCAGAGGCACGCGGCCGATCTCCTTCAAATACATACGTACCGGATCATCAATGCTGATGCCCTCCGGCACCGTCAGATTTGCTAAGTCAACCTCGCTGATTTCGCTGTTCTCGTCGTTGTCATCTTCGTCAAGTCTAGGCGGCATATCATCATCGGACGAGGTGTCATCAACAATCTCCAGGCCCTTAAGGGTGATGGCTTCATACAAATTCTCGACATCCTCCGGAGAAACGACATCCAGAGTATTGATAAAACTCATAACATCACGATAAGTGAGAACACCTTTATTTTCCTTGCCTTTTTGAATCAGCGCATCAATTTGTTCCTGCGTTAATTTAGTTTTTTCAGCCATGGTGTCCCCTCCTTCCATTTTCTTTTTAGTTTCCATAGAGCTTTTTGATTTCATTCTTTATCCTTTGACTCTCCATTAACTCACTAATAAAGCGTTCATCCGCTAGGCGCTCATATTCCTGCGCCAGCTGAGAATGCTTTGCATATTCTTTTTCCAGATAGCTGCGCTGCAGCTGCCGCAAGCAGTCCTCCAAAAGCTTCTCGCTATCGCCTTCCGGCAAAGGTCTTGCCAGAAGTCTGGCCAGAAGCGACTGACCTGCGCTATCCAGATTTTCACACAATTTATCAATAGGGCAGCCTGCCTGAAGCAGAACGAAAATATCGTTTTGAGCTGCCTCCGTAAAGCCTGTCTGCTCCACAATCTCCTCGCAGCGTTCACATAAATCAGGTCTTTCCAATAAAAGACATAATAAAAATTCTTCGGCCTGCTGGTCAATACCGGCGCCGGGAACCTGTGGTACACGTACAGGCAGCTCGCGCCTAGCACCTGCGCCGCGCGTCGCCTTACGGTATTCCTCCATAATCAAGCCTTCATCAATCGTAAGCTGCTGAGCAAGCCTGCGGATATGCTCAGAGGCCTCGATTTCTGTTTTGCATTCTCGGAGGAATGGTAGTATATTCGACACAGCTTCAACTTTTCCTGCTAAATTGCTCAGATTATTTTGCTGAAGCGTCTCGTTAATTTGAAACGCAATGCCATCCTGCGCTCTGGCTACGACCTCCAAAAAGGCCTCCTTGCCATGGTGACGCACAAATTCGTCCGGATCCTTGCCCTCAGGCACCCCGGCGATACGCACCTTAAGCCCTGCTGCCAGCGCAATGCTGACCGCTCGCACCGACGCCTTGCGTCCGGCGCTGTCGCTGTCATAGCAGAAGACAACCTCCTCTGTCATGCGCTTCAAAAGCCGCGCCTGCTCCTCGGCAAACGCCGTGCCCATCGAAGCAACAGCATTATCAATACCTGCAGCGTGCAGGCTGATGGCATCCATATAGCCTTCCACGACAATCGCCTGTCTGCTCTTGCGAATAGCTCTGGCTGCAATGTCCAGACCAAAAAGCAGGCGGCGTTTATTGAACCACTGCGTTTCACTCGTATTAAGATATTTTGGCGTACTGTTATCCAGCACGCGTCCACCAAAACCAACAATACGCCCGCGAGAGTCCTTAATCGGAATCATCACCCTGTTGCGGAACTTGTCGTAAAAGCCGCTTCTGCCGCCCTCCGCTACAAGTCCGGCCTGCACCAGAAGCTCCGGCGCACAGCCACGCTTGCCGAGTGATGCTGTCAGCGCAGTAAAATTATCCAGCGCATAACCAATCGTAAAGCGTTCAATAATTTCCTGCGTAATCCCTCTGCCTGCCAGATAAGCAAGTGCCTGCTTGCCATAGGCAGTACGCAAAAGACAAGCTTGGTAAAATCTTGACGCCAATTCATTAGCATTATAAATGCCGTTTCTTTGCTTTTCGCGCTCAATTTCTGCCGCAGTCTTCTGTCTTTCGGGAACGGGGATACCATATCTGCCTGCTAAAAGCTTCAATGCATCCATAAAGCCACAGTTTTCTATTTTCATGATGAACTTAAAAATGTCGCCGCCCTCATGGCAGCCAAAGCAATAAAACATGCTCTTGCCTGGGTTCACCGAAAACGATGGCGTTTTTTCACCGTGAAAGGGGCAGCAGCCCCAATAGTTCTGGCCGCGTTTTTTCAGCGACACATAACCGGAGATCACGTCAACCATGTCAACAGCGCTTTTTACCTGTTCCTTAAAGCTGTCAAAATCTCCCTCCATACGTCGCTACGCCTCCATTCTATTCTGCACATATCTTTATATTCAATGCCAAACGCAAAAATCCTCTTTTTTTATGAAAAAAAATCGAAAAAAAGCGTTTTTCTCTTGCAGACAGCATAAAAAAATACTATAATGAATAGTACGCTTAATTTTTCTTAAGTGTCTTGTTACATCGAGGTGACCAAAAATGAAAAAACTTCTGCTTGTAATAACTATGCTGCTGATGCTGCTTCCCTCACTTTGCTTTGCCGACCCGGTAATCAAAAGTGACAGCCGTACCTTTAATCCTATCAATGGCGTCTATGACCTGCAGGGCAACGTTTTCGTGCAATTTCCTGTGCATGATACCACGCTGACCATCACAGGCGATACGACCAAGGTTTATATGTACGCTATGGAGGTTCATGGCAGCGGCAATATAACCTTGAGCTTCGGCGATATGCACTTCAAGTGTGATAAGGTTGATGTTTATCATTCCGACCGCACCGCCTACGTCGACGGCAATCTCCGCTTTCAGGACGCTGCAACCACGATAACAGCCGACAGCGGCAGCTACAACTGGCGCACCAAGCTTGCTGCCTTCCATGGCAACGTCGTAGTCAACGGCACACCGCATGATGGCGATGTCGCTTATAACGTAATGCAAAAGAAAATCGTCGCGCAATAGGCGCAGCAAAAAAAGGGCTGCTGTACTATTCTCTCTGCCTCTAATGACAGAAGAGCTTTAGTGCAGCAGTCCTTTTATTATGTCTTAATTAAGCTTCGTTGTGTCTTTCTTTGTTTTTGCGTACATATTCCAGAATAATACCGGCAGTTTCCTCGATAGCACGGTTGGAAACATTGATAATCTGGCAATGCAGACGACGCATAATACCCTTAGCATAGGTCAGCTCATCGTCGATACGCTTCATGTCAGCGTAGGTCGCAGTATCGGACAGGCCCATAGTTTTCAGGCGCTCACTGCGGATTTCGTTGAGCTTGAACGGATCAATCAGAAGGCCGATAATCTTATACGGCGGCACCTTGAACAGCTCCTCTGGCGGAGTCAGCTCCGGCACCAGCGGTACGTTGGCAACCTTCACCTGCTTGTGCGCCAGATACATAGACAGCGGCGTCTTAGAGGTACGCGATACACCGATAATAACCACGTCAGCCTTCAGCAGACCAAGCGGATTCTTGCCGTCATCATATTTGACTGCAAACTCAACAGCCTCTACACGTTTGAAATATTCATGATCCAGGGAGTGAATCAAGCCAGCCTGATTCTTCGGCACCATACCGGTAGACTTTTCGATAGATTTCAGCATCGGTCCGAGAACATCGACAACCTCGACATCATTCTTCAAAGCCGTGTCTGCCATATGCTCGCGCAGCTCCGGCGAAACGATGGTGTAGCAGATAACTGCGGAATTCTCAGCAGCCTCCTCTACAATCTTATCAATCTGCGCCTTGTCCTTCACATAAGGCACGCGGATTACGTCGAATTTTTCTTCTACGAATTGGCTCGTCGTAGCCTTGACTACGGATTCAGCGGTTTCACCAATAGAATCGGAAACAGCATAAATAATGGGATTAACCTTCGTTAGTATGATAATTACCTCCCTTACCCTCAGCTAAATCTACCAGCAAGCGGGTAAAATTAGTCTTTGTAATACGCCCTAAAACCTTGTAGCTGCGCTTGCTTTCATCAATAACCTTCACCACCGGCAGACAGTCGATTTCATTATCAATCAGTCTGCGCGCTGCCGAAGCCGCTGATTCATCCGGCGTTGCCACAATAATTTTAGATATCGGCGTCATGACCATCACTACGGGAATATCGCGCAGGTCGCTGTTGTTGATAGCAGCCTTGAGTAAATCCTTACGTGATACAATACCTGTTAATAAGCCTGACTCGTCCAGGACAAACACCGTACCGACATCCTCCAAAAACATGGTAACAACCGCCTCATAGGCGCTTTTATCCTGAGTGATGGCCACAGGTACAGACTGCAGATCCTGCACAGTAATAGCGGAAATTTCCTCCATCAGCATGCCCAAGGTGTTTTTGCCAGTATAGAAATAGCCAACCTTAGGTCGGGCGTCTAAAATGCCTCCCATAACAAGGATTGCCAGATCACTACGTAAGGCAGCACGCGTAACATTCAAGCGTTCAGCGATATGCTCACCGGTAATCGGCCCGTCGAGGCGCACGATTTCCGCAATTTGTTTCTGCCTGTTGCTTAAAGATATGATCTTCACACCCTTTCTCAAAGAGAGCCGTAAAGCTCTCCTGTTAATTCATGGTTACTAATATAAGTATAGTATACACTACTTCGAGGAAAAATGCTAGTTTTAGTCATAAATATTTTACAGAAAATAAAAATGGTATAGCTTAATCTGCCTCACCAGGCCACAGCCTGCACCAGCCAGCCCAGCAGCGTACCGATGATAAGAAATGGCCCAAAGGCAAAAAAGTCCTTGCGTCCGGCCCTGCGCAGCAAAAGCAGCACAACGGCCGCCACACCGCCAAGGATAAAGCCTGTCGTCAGCGCCAGGATAACCTCTTGCCCCAGCCAAAGGCCCACAACGGCCATCATTTTCACATCGCCGCCGCCCAATGCGCCGCGCCCCAAAATCGACAGCGCCGCCAGCACAACGAACGTGCCTCCGGCAGCCACAAGCCGCAGCCATAAAGCACCGGGAGCGTAGAGAGCGATAGCGATGCCGCCTGCCAGCAGCGGCAGCAGCGAATCGTCAAAAATAAACTGGTAGCGCCAGTCGACGAGCCACAAAAGCCACAGCCAGTATAAAAAGAAGCAGCTCAGCGCCTTGCCGACGAGCGTAGCCGGAACAAGATAGCCCAGCGCCAGTGCCACTGCCACGCCGGCAGCCAGCAGCGCTATATGGCACACCCTGCCTATCTGCAAATCGTACTCACGCAAAAGTGCTTCATTACGACGCAGATAAAAATCCATGATATGCTGTCCGGCAAAGCTGCCGACAGCTGTTAATAAAAGCCAGATAAATATTTTTAGAAGCATGCTGTTCACCTGGTCGGTCCAGTTATTATAAACGTTTCCTTACTCCTTCAGGCTAGCAATTGCCTTTGCGGTATCCTCTGCGCCATAAACATAGGAGCCTGCAACAAGCACGTTAGCACCGGCAGCACGCACGAGCTTCGAGGTTTCAGCGTTAATGCCGCCGTCAACCTGAATATCTACGTCCAGACCACGCTCAGTAATCAGCTTACGCAGACGCTCAACCTTCAGCACAATACTCTCGATGAAGGACTGACCGCCAAAGCCGGGGTTAACAGTCATCAAAAGCACCATATCCACATACGACAGAATCTCTTCGATAGTCGCAAGCGGAGTAGCAGGGTTCAGCGCTACGCCGGCCTTCATGCCCTCGCCCTTAATCTGCTGGATGCAGCGATGCAGATGCTTCGTGGTTTCTACGTGCACTACAATCTGGTCTGCGCCTGCAGCCTTGAAGTCAGCAATATATTTTTCCGGATTCTCTACCATCAGATGGCAGTCGAAGAACAAATCGGTAACCTTGCGGATTTTCTTTACTACCGGCGCACCGAAGGTCAGGTTCGGCACAAATTGGCCGTCCATAACGTCGATATGTACCCAGTCAGCTCCTGCTGCTTCAATTTTTTTGATTTCATCAGCCAGAAAAGCAAAATCAGCAGATAAAATAGATGGTGCAATTTTAATCATCATTTTCTTCCCTCTTTCTCTTGTAAGTCCTTCACTTCCTGAAGCATTTGTAAATATGATTCATAACGGCTTTGAGCAATATCACCAGCCGCAACAGCCTCCTTCACGCCACAGACAGGCTCATGCGTATGCGTGCAGGGACAAAAGCGGCAGCCCTGCTCATAGCTGGCAAACTCGCGGAAGGCAGCGAGAATCTGCTGCTCGTCCAAGCCCTCCAGCAGCAGATTGCCAAAGCCGGGGGTGTCCGCAATATAGCCTTCGTCAAAGGGCAGCAGCTGCGCAAAGCGTGTCGTGTGCTTGCCACGTCCAATCTTTTCGCTTACTGCGCCTGTGCGCAGGTCGACAGTGCTGTCAATCGCATTTATCGTCGATGATTTGCCCACGCCCGACGGTCCGCCAAACGCACAGATTTTGCCACGCAAGCGCTCACGCAGCACCTCCACGCCCGTGCCCTGCTCTGCCGACAGCGTAAAAACCTCGTAGCCAATCGGCTCGTACACGCTTCTCACCTGTGCAATCAGTCCGGCAGGCGCAGTGTCCTCCTTATTCAGAACGAGGATGGCCGGAATACGCGCCAGCTCCGCCAGCGCCAGCAGCTTATCCGCAAGGATAAAGCTGAAATCCGGCGCAGCGCAGGCAAAGGTCGCCACGAATAAATCGAGATTCGCCATCGTCGGACGCAGCAGGAAATTTTTGCGCGGCAGCACAGTCGTAATCATGCCCTCGCTCTTTTCCTCGCTGCTTACCTCAAAGTTCACAATATCACCCGTCGCCAGCGAAAAACGGTTTTTCTTCATCTTGCCCTTGACCTTGCAGGTATAGGGCTGCTCTACGCCGTCAACCTTGACATAATAATAGCCATTGTAGTTTTTCAGGACTCTGCCTGCAAGCTCTGCCATGTTTTAGAGTCCCTTCTCGCTAACCATTTTGCCGTCGCAGATGAGCTGCACACGCGCACTGCCCAGATAATCAACCTTCTGGCGCAAACGCACGCCGCCATTTTGCGTACCAGCATAAATCGTCGCCCTGCCGTCTTCATCAGTCAGCACAATCTGCACGTTGCACGGCTTATTGCCGGGCACAACAAAGTCAACATAAGCGCTCTTCTTCTCGCCGCTACCGGCAGCCACAGTAATGCTTACAGCTGCGCCCTCGTTCAGCTTGCTGCCCACGCCCGGGTTGCACGCCAAAACGACGTTTTTCTTGGCACCGGCATCATTAATCTTCTTGATTTCGCCCAGCTTCAGGCCTGCCTGCTCAAGCATGCCCTTAGCTTCATCAATATTTTTGCCGACGATATTCGGCACATCCTTGTCGCCCTCGTTGACAACAAGGTCAATACCCGTGCCCTTCGGCGCCTTGTCCATGCCCTTCGGCGATTGGCTCAGAACTGCGCCGTTTTTGCCGTTTTCTTCATGGCGGCGCGTTATCTTGCCCACCCTGAAGCCAGCATCTGCCAGCGTCTGCTCGGCCTTGCCCAGCGACATGCCGGTTACATCAGGCACGGCCTTCAGCTCTGCACCCTTGCAGATGGTCAGGATAATCAGGCTGCCCTGCTTGCGCTTTTCGCCAGCCTTCGGAGACTGCTGCATAACAGTGCCCGGCTTAAACTTCTCAGGGTCGCCATATTTTTCTTCAAGCTCTACCTTGAACTGCTTTTCCTCCAGCAGCTTCTGCGCCTCAACGACCGTCATATTCGTTACGTTCGGCACATCAATCTCTGCCAGATTACGGTTAAAGATGAAATGCGCCACAAGCGAAATCGCTACCACGCAGGCGGTAATCAGCACCATAAGTTTAGTATAGTTCAGCTTTTTACGTTTCATAAATCCCTTTAACCCCTTTTCCTCCTGCTCTGCAGGCTGCGGCAGCGGTGCAGTGCTTTCCATCGGTTCAGGTGCAGCAGGTGTCTCAAGGTGCTGCTCTCTGCGCACCGGCTTCATAATCATCGTTGCGCCATCATCAGCGTTATCAGTGCAAGGCTGCTCGCTTGGCTTGACCTGTCCCAGCTCCTGATGATAATCCTCGCTGCTGAACGGGAACAGCTTCATCTTCAAATTCATTAGGTCACGGCGCAGCTGACCGGCGTTTGCATAACGGTCCTCACAGCGCTTTGCCAGCGCCTTGTTCATAATCTCCTGCATGCCGTCAGGAACCTTTTCCATAAAGTCCTTCAGCTGCGGCACTGGCTTCTCCACGTGCATCATCGCTACAGAAACCGCCGTCGTTCCCATATAGGGCACCTGTCCGGTCAGCATCTCGAAGAGCACAACGCCCAACGAATACACGTCGCTGCTTGCCGTAATCTTGCCGCCGCAGGCCTGCTCCGGCGAAATATAATGCACAGAACCCATAACCGACTTAGAGTAAACCATCGTCTGGTTCGTCACCATCTTGGCGATACCAAAATCGGCAATCTTCGGATTCATGTTTTTATCGATAAGGATATTCTGTGGCTTAATGTCGCAGTGAATAATGTTATGGCTATGCGCATGCTGCAAAGCATCTGCCAGACGCACACCGATTTCCAGCACGGAGTTCAGGCTCAGCTTATGCTCCTGCATATATTCCTTCAGCGTCACGCCGTCCACATATTCCATAACGATATATTGATTGTTGCCCTCAGAAACAACATCGTAAATGTTGATGATATACGGATGCACCAGACGCGCCGCCGACTTGGCCTCACGTCTGAACTGCTCGAGCAGCTCCTTATCCTCGAGGAACTGGTCGCGCAGCATCTTTACCGCCACATTACGGTCTAAAAGCTGGTCGTGGGCCAAAAAGACTTCGGCCATACCGCCATAGCCTACGGGACGAATGATTTCATAGCGTCCGTTTAAGATGGTCTTGCCATTTTTATCCATTACAGCTTTCCTCCCCCTGCGTAGTCAAATCCAGCAAAATTAAAGAAACATTGTCTCGCCCGCCATTGTCAAGGCTCTGCTCAAGCAGCGCATCTGCGGCCTGCACCAAATCCGGCAAACCAACGAGCGAAGCAATCTCCTGCTTACGCAGCATATCACTGAGACCGTCGCTGCACAGCAGCAGACGGTCACCCTCCAGCACAGTGAAGTGGAAGAAGTCGGCCTCAACCTTCTCCTCTACGCCCAAGGCCTGCAAAAGAATATTGCGCTGTGGATGCACGAAGGCTTCCTCCTCCGTAATCTCGCCCTTCTCCTGCAGATTGGCAACAAAGGTCTGGTCATGCGTGAGCTGCTGCAGTCTGCCGTCGCGATACAGATACAAACGGCTGTCACCTACATGACAGCAATAGGCATTATTCGCATCGGCAATATAAAGCGCCGTCATCGTCGTACCCATACCCGTGTACTGCTCGTTGCTCACGGCCATCTTAAAGACATGCGTATTCGCCTTGTCGAAAGCGTCCAGCATAATCTTGCGGATATCCTGCTCGCCCATTTCATGACGCAGGCTGTACGTTGCTGCTTCAAAGGCCTTCACCGTCGAACGGCTGGCAATTTCACCTGCTGCATAGCCGCCCATACCATCTGCAACAGCAAAAAGGTATGGCTCACGCACCAGCAGCGCATCTTCATTATTTTCTCTAACTAACCCAACATGGGTTCTGCTGACTACCTGCATTATTTATGCTCCTGTTCCTTGGCAAACTTCGCCCGCAGCTGACCGCAGGCAGCATCAATATCCTTGCCCATTTCTTTACGCACAGTGGCGTTAATCCTTTTTTTCTGCAAAATATGTACAAAACGCTCCACAGCATTCTTCGACGGACGCTCAAAGCCCTGCTCCGGTACAGGATTAGCCGGAATCAGATTGACGCTCGCCTGCTTATAGCGCAGATAATTGCTCAAAAGCTCTGCATCCTGCGGACTGTCATTTTTATTCTTCAGCAAAATATATTCATAGGTAATCTGGCGGCCGCTTGCCCTGCTATAGCTTTCCGCCGCCGCGATAACGTCCACAAAGGGATAGCCCTTGTTGACCGGCATCAGGCTTGTGCGCAGCTCGTCCTTGACGGCGTGCAGGGAAATCGCCAGATTTATCGGCTTGCCCTGCTCCTCTAAGCGCTTAATGCCCGGAATAATGCCGCAGGTCGACAGCGTCATGTTGCGATAGCTCATGTTGCAGGTGTCCTCACGATGCAAAAAGTCCAGCGCACCCAGCACATTATCAAAATTCAGCATCGGCTCGCCGCTGCCCATCACGACAACGCGGCTGACCTGCGCATTCTCTCCACGCAGACGCTCGTTGAACAAATACACCTGTGCCACAATCTCTGCTGCCGAAAGGTTGCGCACAGCACCGTTCAGACCGCTGGCGCAGAAGGCACAGTGCATATCACAGCCAACCTGACTGGAAACGCACACGCTGTAGCCATAATCATGGTGCATCAGCACCGTCTCTACAGAATTTCCGTCCGGCAGGCCCAACAGCAGCTTGCTCGTCATGCCGTCGCTTGAGTTTTGCTCACGCAAAATCTCAATTTTGCGCGGCAGCACGCAGAAGCTTTGCTCCAGCGTCGCAATATCCGCCTTGCTCAGATTATGCATCGCCGCAAAATCAAAGACCGACTTTTGATAAAGCCATTGGTAAACCTGCTTAGCACGAAACTTTTTAATGCCTGCGGCTACGAATAAATCCTGTAATTCTTCTATTGTTAAGCCAAAGATATCTTTCATCTTTACTTACGCTCCAAAACACAAATATAGAAACCGTCAATCTCGTCCACCTGCGGCAGAAGCTGCAGCTCTGCGACCTCCTCGCCTGTACGCGGATGCACAAAGGGCACACGCTGCCATTCGGAGTGCTTAGCTAAAAACTCCTCTACGAGATAATGGTTTTCACTCTGCTCAATCGTGCAGGTGCTGTATACCATGCGGCCGCCTTCCTTCACATACTTGGCAGCCTGCTCCAAAATAGCCAGCTGCAGCGGCGGGAACAGCTTCAAATCCTTGCGCTGCTTGCGCCAGCGTGCCTCTGCACGGCGGCGCAGCACGCCCATGCCTGAGCACGGCGCATCGACAAGCACGCGGTCAAACGCGCCCAGCCATTCGCTGCGCTCCACCGTCGCATCGTTCAGCAGCGGCTCAATACAGGTAATATCAAGGCGCTTGGCATTCTCGGCAATCAGCTCCAGCTTATGCTCATGCACATCGCAGGCAATAACCTCGCCCATGTTCTGCATCAGCTGCGCAATATGCGTCGTCTTGCCGCCGGGCGCACTGCACAGGTCAAGCACACGCATCCCCGGCGCAGCCGCGAGGAGCGGAGCGACGAGCATTGAGCTTTCGTCCTGAATATAAAAATGCTTCGGCAGCGCTGCCATCAAAGCGTGCAGCGACGGCAGCTTCTCGCAGACAATGCCGTCAGCGCTCCATTCCGAGGGACGCACCTGCGCCCCTGCCTCCGCCAATGAGCTCAGCAGCTGCTCGCGCGTTGTCACCAACGTATTCACACGCAGGCAGACGGGCGCAGCGCTGTTATCGAACGTCAGCAGACGCTCGGTGCCCTCGCGTCCCCACGGGCCTAGCCAGCGCCTCACCAGCCAGCGCGGATGATAATACTTCAAGGACAGATAGCCTGCATCATCCTCGGCCTCCTCCGGAAAGGACAGCTCTCCGGCCGCCTGCTTACGCAGCAGGCCGCGCAGTACGCCGTTGACAAATTTGGCGCTGCCCTCGTGGCTCACGCTGCGCGTCAGCTTCACCGCCTCGTTGCAGGCAGCGGAGGCAGGAATACGTTCCATATAGAGCAGCTGATAAGCACTCATGCGGAGGATACACAAAATCTCCGGCGCCACCTTGTCGAGCGGACGCGTAACGCACTGCGCCAGATACCAGTCCAGCGTACCAAGTGCCTTCACCGTGCCGTAGACCAGCTCCGTCGCCAGCCTTCTGTCCAAATCGCTCAAACGGCTGCCTCGCAGATACTGGTTCAGCGCGATGTTTGTATAAGCGCCATCGTCAAGCACCATGCGTAGCACCAGTGCCGCTGCTCCACGCGCTGTATCGGGGTAATTAGTTTTTCTCTCTTGCGGCTTTTTGCCCGCTTGCTTCTTTAGCATTCGCTTCTCCCTTAGCAATATCGTCTTCAAGCATAAAAGTCAGCACTGCTGCTTCCAGCTTTTTCATGTCTACACGCGTATTGAAGCAGGGGCCGAAGGGACGCTCATTGAGCACGCCAAGCACCGGCAGCGGAAAAACATCCTGAATGCCGCTCGTGAGGTCGCGCTCACACGCCACCGCCACAATTGCCTTCGGACGTGCCTGCTTCACCATCTGGCGCGCCAGCGTGCCGCCTGTCGCCACAGCGAAATGACAGCCATACTTATGTGCCAGTCCCAGCATCGAGCCTACACTGCAGCGGCCGCACTGCTTACAATTTTCTACGTTACGGGTAATTTTATGCACGCAGGTATCCAGCTGGATACAATGCGGCGTCAAAATCATAATACGGTTGGCAGGAACCTTCACCTTATGCTGCAGCACCAGCTTGTTGCTAACCTCGATGAAGGACTGCTCAATTTTATCTCGCGGAATATTAAATAAATGACCTAAAACTACGGCAAACGGAAAGAGAATATTAATCGCCTTCCATGCCCAGAAGTACAGAATTTTGATTACCGGTATACCCAAAAGCGCCATCACTATACCAAACACGCCGCTCAGCATAGCGATAACCAGCACCACGCCCACAAAACCTAAGATAATGGGCAGCACCCAGCTAATCTGGTGTAACCCCGGAAAGCTCACCTTCCAGACAACGTAAACCATCAGTGCACTCAGCAGCGCACTGACAGAGGTCAAGGCCATAAAAATACGTTTTTTGGGTTTAAAAAGTTCATCTTCCATTGTATTTAAATAGAATGCTCCTTAATGAATAAGCCTCAGACACAAAAACACCTGCTGCTTTAGCCAAGAATATCGCCCTCGGCAACACCACGGCCGTTCAGGAATACCTGTGCTGCCATTCTTTTTTTCGACTCCGGCTGCACCTCGGTAATCTCCAGCACGCCGCTGCCGCAGGCTACAAAAAAGCTGTGCTTGCCTGCTTCGACAACAGTGCCGGCTGCAGCCTCGCTCTTTTTCTCCGTCAGACGGCTGCCCCAGATTTTCAGGCTCTTGCCGTTCGGCAGCTTCGTGAAGGTGCTAGGCGCCGGATTAAATCCGCGGATAAGGTTATGCACCTCCTGCGCACTCTTCGTCCAGTCGATATGCTCCATGCTGCGGTCAAGCAAGGTTGCATAGGTTGCCTCCGCATCATTTTGCGGCTCAGCGACAGCCGTACCGGCTGCAATATCATCAATAACCTTTAAGAGCAGCGCTGCACCCTGCTCGCGCAAAGCGTCATGCAGCTCGCCCATCGTCGTATTCTCGGCGATAGGCACAACAACCTTTTCCAGCATCGCGCCGGTGTCCATGCCGATATCCATCTGCATAATGGTGACGCCGGATTCCTTCTCGCCCTTGATAATGGCATATTGAATCGGCGCTGCACCGCGATACTTCGGCAGCAGCGATGCGTGAACGTTGATGCAGCCATGCGGCGGCAGCTCCAGAATCTCACGGCTCAGAAACTGGCCAAATGCAGCAACAACAATCAGCTCCGGCTGCAGCTCGCGCAGCGTCTGCACGAACTCCGGTGTCTTCACCTTCTGCGGCTGATAAACCGTCAGGCCCTGCTCCAGAGCGTATTCCTTAACCGGCGTCATCAGCATCTTGTTGCCGCGTCCCTTCGGACGGTCAGGCTGCGTAACCACGCCCACAATTTCATGCTTGCCGCTTTCGCACAGCGCCTGCAGGCTGCCTACTGCGAAATCAGGGGTTCCAATAAATACTATACGCATATTTTTTACCTCACTAAATTTTTATCGTAAACTATGACGCTTTTTCATGCGTCATCATTTCAATGCGTCTGCCGGATTCTCCTTAGCCTTCGGCGAAATAGTCTGCGCCTTATCAATGAACAAAATGCCGTCCAGATGGTCAAGCTCATGCTGGATGCAAACTGCCAGCAGACCGCCTGCCTGCAGCAGCATGCGCTGTCCGGTTCTGTCGGTGAACTCGCACTCCACATATTCCGAGCGCTCCACCTCGCCCTCATAATCAGGTACAGACAAGCAGCCCTCGCTGCCAACAACCTTGCCCTCGCGCTTTACGATAACAGGGTTAATCAGCTCATACAAGCCCTCGCCCACGTCGATAACGACAACGCGTTTAGACACACCAACCTGCGGTGCTGCCAGGCCAACGCCATCAGCCGCATACATAGTTTCTGCCATATCCTTCAGCAAACGCTGTAATTTTTTATCTATACGCTCTACCGGCTTTGCCTCCTCGCGTAAAACGGGATTGCCGGCAATCATAATTTTTAATTTAGCCATTTTTTGTCCTCCTTATATGCTCTGTCTTAACACCTTATTATAGCACAAAAGCCTGACAAAAAACAATTTTTCAAGCTTAACTTCCAATTATATTCACAAAAAAGAAGCTCGCTGCTGACAAATTTCTTCATCAGCAGCGAGCCTAATCACTAAGCCTCCAGCCACCCATCTACCGTTCGCGTAGAGCTAGAAATATTCACACCAATTTTATGAAGCTTTCGCTTATCCTGCAAATACGGCAAAGCATACTGCTTATCCTCTATCTGCTGCAAAGCCTCCTCTGCACTGCCATCCAGCTTGAATTCAAAAATATAAATATCATTATCACTTTCAATAATAATGTCCGCTCTCCCCTTGCTATTCTGCTTCTCAAGCAAAGTCGTGTAGCATGACAACAAACGGAAAATGATATAAAAAGTATACTGGAAATGCGTTTCAAAGTCCTTTGCCCGCTCGTCCTTATTGGCTTCATAAGGAATTGACGCAAGGAAAGCTGTAAATGCATCTCTCACTTCATTCAAATCTCCGCGGCGTAACATGCGGTCTAAATTAACAATCCAATAAGCTGCTTCACTTTCATCCTTTTTCAGATAGCTGTTCGCCATCAAAGTCACAAAGCCTTTGCTGACTTCCACATTAGGATAATCCAATGTGTATTCCCTATAACGCTTATCATAACTCTTAATGGTCAGATAACCACTCTGATATAACATTGCCAACGGTTCCTCGGCATCTGCTCTGTAATCAACAAAGTACTGCGATTCATAGCCTCTGCTTGTCAGCTTCTGCATATTTATATTATTCCCTTCAATAAGCTTAACTAAGTATGTTGGCGTGCCAGACTTGTACCAATAATTATCAATATCTAATTTATTAAAAGCATTGATGATACTAAACGGATTGTAAACATCAACTAATGCATTGCTAAAATGATACCCATCATACTGCCTTTTCAGTTCTGCCTTCATTTCCTCAACAGTATAACCCAACTTTTTAGCCATAACAACGATTGCTTCGAAAAAAGTATTATGTAACTCTGCTTCCGTAATCCCACAGATAGCATCATACCTGCTATCCATGCTTATATCGTTTGGCTGGTTGAAGCCCGAGAAAACTGTAATCAGGCTGAACTTCGTCACACCCGTCAACAACACAAACCGTAGGCTAGCGTCTGCAGCCTTAAAAGTAGCATAAAAATTTTTGAGGATATTTCTATTTTTGTCCTCCTGTGCTTCTCCGAGAACATCCAACAACGGTCTGTCACATTCATCAATTAATACAACGACTTTTTTCCCAGTTTTGGCTGCTGCCTGCTCCAAAACATACTTAAATCTGTCACCCAATGTTTTATAAACATCATCCTTGCCATAAATTCTTTCCCAGTCGCTCACTCTTCCCTCAAGCATCAGCGTCAGCTCATCAGGATTGCTGAAATTACCATTAGCAAAATCAATCCTGAAAATCGGGTAAACATCCCACTCGTGCTCAAGTGCTGCCATTTTTAAACCCTGAAAAAGCTCCTTGCGTCCTGAAAAATAAGCATCCAGGGTACTGATAAGCAAAGACTTGCCAAATCTGCGCGGGCGCGACAAAAAGCATACATGCTCCTGCGCCAGCCTATATACCAAATCTGTTTTATCTACATAAACATAGTTGCCATTTATAATTGTCTCAAAGGTTTGAATGCTTATCGGATAACGCATGGTTTGCTTCCCTCCATCTCGCGACTTCTTCTATATAGAATTATAACACAATCAAACAGGCAAAACCATTTTTCAGGCTTAACTTCCGGGCATCTTCACAAATCTGTGTATTTTAACAGCAAAAAGACTGCCGCAGCCGCTCCCTGCTCGCACAGATACAAGCAGGAACAGCCAAGCAGCAGTCTTTTATTTTTTCTTACCGCAGGCCAGCACTCTGCCATGGACAGTTAGCGCCTTAAGGCTTCATCCAAATCATAAATTCTTCTCACCGTACCATCGTCGGCGACATTGTAAATCTCTCTGCCGCGCACCTCGACGAGATAGCGTGCATCCTTAAACTCCTGCATAGGCTTATCAGGATGTCCGCTTTTCCTAAAAGCATAGTAGCGATAATCGTCACGCACGCCCTTATACATGGCTCTTTCCTGCTCCCATTGATAGTCCCACATGGAAAAATGCATAGCATCCTCATGCATCACATTCTCGTGCGGAAAGGCTGCCAGCTGCAAAAACACCCTTGCTACAGTACAGGGCATCTCCGTTTCGCCCTGCACAAAGGCTTCCTGCCGAATGCTGATGTTATATGTTCCTGCCAAAGAGGGCCACGGCTTTTCCACGTTCAGCGGCTCTCCGGCAATCCACGTCCCATAAAGCTGCCCTGCCAGCTCCGGTGCATAAGCGCCGGGAGCAGCAGAAGGATAGAGGCCGTCCTTTTCGTAAAGCGGAATGATATATCTATACCTCGACGGATAGCCCATGCCGTTCTTCAAGCTCTCTAGCGAGGTCACCTGCAGATTGCGGATATAGCGTTCGCCTGCCGGCTGGCAATACACCACGCCCACCGCCCTCGTTTCGCCACGATATACGTCTTCGTTACGCTCCACCGTATGCACAAAAAACTCCAGAATAGTTCCGCACGTAGTGTCGTAAATCGTCGCGCTGCCTGCAACGCCTGTCTGCGAATTATACATCTCATAATACTCGGCCTGCGCCTTACCCCAGCCGCCAAAAAAGCTTACGCCCAGCGCCAGCGCCGCCGCCAAAAATTTCTTACGCACAACAACACCTCCAACACACAGCTTTTACACTTATATTTTACACTGAACGCATAAAAAACACCCCACCCAAACAAGGAGATTTGGGCAGGGCGCCAACCAAAAACCAACAATTTAGTTCTTACAGCTTATTAAATACGTCTTCAACCATTTTCCAGATTTTCGCGCGGTCTACCTTGTAAACAATCTTCGCATTTTGTGCGCCTTCAGGACCGAAGCCGTGGAACGCCATCGTCTGGCCATAGCCAAAGCCATAGCGGTCGTCTACATCAATCGGCAGTGTTTCCGATTCCAGAATTACGGTCGGGTCAATTGCTACTGCTGCTGCCAGAACGTCCCAAATATAGTTATGATAATCCGGATCGTTGCGGAACAGCGGAGTCGCATAATGGTTCTCCCAAATAGCCTTGAAGCGGTCGCTCTTAATGCGGCTTTCCAGATCCTTGAAATCTGCATTGCTCATCAATTCCTTGCTGCAAACATCCAGCGGCAGGAAAATCTGCTCCTTCCACGGAGCGCGGTAAACCTTCTTCGCGGTTTCCGGATCAATCCATACGTTAAACTCTGACGTCGGCATAACGTTGCCCTCGCAGAAGAAAGCGCCTGCCATATAAACAACGCGTTTAGCCAGTGGAGCAATCTCCGGCGCCTTGTCGAGCGCCGCAGCCAGGTTCGCCGCACTGCCGATAGCCACAATAGTTACCTCTCCGGGATGCTTTTTCACGGTATCAATAATAAAGTCAGCAGCAGCCTGCTTTTGCGGACGCATAACAGGCTCGTCCAGATAATTCTTGCGGTATTCAGCTGTCCAAGATGCCGGCTGAGCATAGCCTGCAGCACCAAGATGAGAATCGAAGCCGCGGCCAAAGAGGCGTTTTTCTTCCTTCATATTGGCAAAGCGTCCCTTGCGGGTGGTTTTGTTCACGCCCATATATACGGGAATATCTGTACGCCCGATGCCCTCAAGCTGGCGGATAGCGGAAGCAGTACCCGTTTCTACCCAGGTATTGCCAATAACTATGGTCACGCCCTTGAGATCCATCTTAGGCGATTCAGCGAGCATCATCATCGCTACGCCGTCATCGAACAGATCAACCATATCAGCGTCCAGAATAACCTTTTCGCGCTCTGCCGCCTCAGCAGACATCGGCGGCGTCAAGGCAGTCATGCCCAGGCACAGCGTCAACAGTAAGCAGCCGCATAAGCTCGTAAATTTCTTCATTATCTTCGACCTCCTTTCGCCTAAAGTCTTAACCTTCACACGCAGTGAAGAAAATTTATTGACTTAATCAATCTCGTGCAGATAAATACTGCCATCTCTGCCGCTGGCGCAGATAGCAAACTTGCGCAAGCTGCCAGCGTCATCCTTGAAGGCGATACCGTTCTTGGGAATAGTTTCGAAGCTGCTCAGATGCAGGTACAGCTTAGCGCCTGCCTGCAGTCTCTCCTTGCTGTAGAGAACCCTGCTCGCATCTCCCTGCAGGTCAAGCAGCTGGAAGTCCTGCAGCTCAGCATTGGTGCGGAACAAAACCTCTGCTCCCTTAAACGGATCAGGCACCGAAACCTGCTCATAGCCGGAAAGGTCTGCCTGGGGATCCTGCAGCTCATGCACGCCCATGATATGCAGGTATGGCATTGCCAATCCCTTGAACTTGGAGCCTCTCTGCTTATATTCATGCAGCGGCAGCAGCTCCATCTCTGTACTATAGCTAGAAAGCTCGCTGCCCATTTCAAAGAATTCGTCTGCCGTCATCTGCATTCTCTCCGAAGCACTTGTAAACGCTCTGCCGTCACTGCTGCGATAAACCTCGAGTCCGCCAGCGCCCTCCTGCGCTTTGGTGAAGTACAGTCTCAGGCATCTGGTGCTGCCATCCTTCAGCAAATCATGCACGGCCAGCAGATATTCTGCATTGCTGATATTGCCTCGCGTCAGCAGCGTGCCATCAGGCTGCAGCTCCAGACTGCTGCGCGCCCAGCCCTCATCAACAAATTTCACCTGTCCGTCCACAAAGGTATAGACAGCATACAGCTCCTTGCCATAATAGCCCTTGCCTCTTTTTTCATTATTATTGAAAGCTAAAATCAGCTCCGGCACCTTGTCATTATTGATGTCCAGCAGCGTATAGCCAAGATGCTTTACGGCCTCGTCGGCATTAAAATGATCGCGCAGCTCGTAGATGCCCGTTGTGCCCTGCTGTGGCAAGCGTTCTGCATTGCCATTAGCCAAAAAATCGTAGATGCCATCTACAATATTTGCATATTCCAGCTCATAGGCAGGCACCTTGACAATAGCTGCAGCGGCGGCTGCCGCCTCCGCCTTCGGCACCTCTGCCTGCGGTGCGACCGCCTTCTTCTCTGCGCCGCAGCCAAGCAGCGTGGCGGCCAGCAGTGTCAGCAGCACGCCTTTAACCAGCTTACACCTCATCACGCCATCTCCTTTCCCAAGCCAAAATCAAAAGCTCAGCTCGTCAAATAATTTAGTCGTAGTCTTGTCCTCATTAATCCGATAAATCAAGCGTCCATGATCCTCCAGCAGATAATAGCCCTCGCCAGGCTCGCCATAGACTGTTACCTTGATATAATCATAAGCCTGCGGAATATCGGCATAGCTGCTCTTTTCCTCGCCAATACGCCAGGTGCTGTAGCTTCTGCTGTCCTCGCCGCTCAAATCCTCTTGATTAAAAACGAAATATTTAAAGTAGCCTATAGCCATGGTATCAGAGAATGCGTCATGGTCATCAGCATCGTCGTTGTAAAGGAAGCTGTACCTGCCCTCAGGCGGTGCCTGCACATATTTATCAAGAGTTTTGGCTGCGCCAAGCGTCCAGCCCTCGCCAAGCATAGCGCCCATTTCGCCCTCCAGCGTCGCGCCTGCCGGAAGCTTCTCCTGCTCCACCTCAATAGGATAAAGATTGCCATGGCGATAATTAAAGCCATAGCCATTTTGCAGGCTCGAAGCATAGGTCACGAGGAAATTTCGCGTCAGGCTGCCATCAGCGTTCTGCTCCACCTCAAGCTTGCCAGCGGAATACAGCTCCCAACGTTCGCGTGGACTTGCTCCTTCGCCATAGCTGCTCACAAGATACATAAAGCTTCCGCGCGGCGTCCTATAGACATACGCCGTTCCCTTGACGCCCTCACTGTTGCGAGGCATAACATAAACATCTGCCGCCTCCACCGCCGCTGCCAGTCCGAGCAGCAGCAGTGTACTCACTAAAAGCCTTTGCCAAATTTTATTCAGCATCTTCATCACTCTGCCTTCTAATTAAAAACTGACTGATTATAAACAGCGTAAGAAATTTTTTGGATTATCCTCTTATCATTCACGGTAATATAGAAGCCATTCTCCAGCCTGTCAAAGCCATCGGCATCCATTTTGCTTTTTTGCCAGCCATAAATTTTCTGTCCAGGCTCATCATCCGGTGCATCAACCGGCGCCTCATTCCAGCCAAGCATTGCAAAACGAGAATTCAATGTCTTATAATCGCTAACATCAAAATACTGCCCCACTGCATAGCCGGCAATATCACCGGGAATCCTGTTAATCACTACCTCAAAGGTCTTGTCAGCTGCTTCATATAACAGAAACTCCCGTGGGCCGACGCGCACCTTTCTCACGTCAAAGGAACGCTTAATCTCCGGAGCCGGCTCAACAGCTCCCATCTTGTAGCCAGAATAAGCAGCATAATCCGCAGGATTCCAGATAAGCTCCGATTCCAGCGCTGCCTTAAAGCGACCGGCCACGCTTTCGGCCTCCGGCTCAGCGCTCAAATACTGGCTTGCCATATAGCCTCTTTGGCCTCTCTCCGTGGTTCCGTACAGCCATACGTATTCGCTGCCAGCCACATAAAAAACCTTTCTTACATAAAATTTATCTCCGTTTTGCAGCATCGTGACAACGTCGCAGTCAGTATTGGCCTCTGACCTCACATTAACATCAGCTGCGTTGCAATATGTTTCATAGGGATAGCGAGGATTAGCTTCCAACTCGCCGGAAAGATAATCTGCACTAATAGCAAAAGCCGTATTGGCAAGCAGCGCAAGTCCAAGCGCAGCGCCCAGCAATAAATTCTTTTTCACATCTATCCCTCCACTTCCAACCGGCTGCGTCCCAACCAGCTCATCTCTTGGCTATATTCTAGCTTAAAAAAACTAAAAGCGCCCCACTCAAACACGTAAATTTGGGTAGGGCGCAGCAAAAAACTGCTAAAATCCGGCATATTTCGTCCCACCTACCCAAATCACGCCGTAGGCATGGGGACAAAAGACGCCGAATAGGCTATGCTATAATCAGAAAAGTAATGAAGGGTGGTGAACAGCATGCAAAACAAAAGCAGCAGGCTGAAATTAATACTATTGCTGTTCATGGCAATTCCTCTGCTGCTCGCAGCAAGCCTGCTTAACGCACAAACGAAAGGAGAAACGCAAATGACTACTGAAAAATGGACAGGCCTTGTTCTAAAGCAAAATCACATGAACAAGCTGCAGTGCTACGATTACCATATCTATCTTGAAAATAAGCAGATGCTTTACTCCTGCACCTTTCATGGCAACGCAGGCATTGACAACAGGAACGGCCTTTGCAAGCTGCAAAGCATGCCTGTGACAGAAGCTGATTTGGCAGAGCTGAATGACTTCCTGCACAAGCTGCCGCTCGAGCGTCCCGCACCTAAGCGGCCACGTAATCCTCATATGCCCGCCTACGACGCAGCCACCTTCAGCTTTCTTGTTTACTTCGGCACCTATGTAGACAGATATTCGCTGACCACTAAGCTTTCCGCTGAGCAGAAGGACGAGCTGCGTCAGATTTTGCATAAGCTGTTTGTTAAGGTCAAGGACAGAAAGAACGATAAGCCTGCTTAGGACGTAGAGCAAGGCTTCTGTATCGCGCTGGAAAATTTTAATTGAGAAATGAAAAATAAGCAATAAAAAGGGATTCCGTCAGACCACCTGCATCAGGTGAGCTGCGGAATCCTTAAATTTTGTAGGGGACTATTTAGTTATAACAATATTAATATTCAAAGCGGCCTTTAAGAGTAATTTCTTTATTTAAGATTGCTGTCTGGCCTTTAGCAAAAAGGCTGTCAATATCAAGCTTCTCATCTAATACCAGCAGGTCAGCATCAGCGCCCTCTGCTACACAGCCCTTAACGCCAGCCTTGCCAAGCAGCTCTGCCGGAGTGGAGGTCAAAAGCTTAATTGCGTCCTCCAAAGGCAGACCTCTGCGCACGAGGCTCTTGATTGTCAGATGCAGATATTTCGGAGAACAGTAGGTCAAGCCAATGCACTCACCCTGCTCATTAAATTTAGGCTGAGAGCCAAACGCATCACTGCTCAGCGTCAGATGCTCAGTGCTCATGCCTTCCCAGCTAAGAAGCTCCATAATCTTCTCTGCGCCAATTTCCATATCCTCATCAGTACTGCCAGCCGTCATATCAAAATATCCGCCACGGCGTACCAGCTTAGCGCCTTCCTCCATAAGCTCCTGCGTGCGCAGCATATGCGTAGGCAGAAAATTTTTTGCAGGAATATCGGAATGATCCAGCGCGTAGAACAAGGGATCAAGCTTGCCCACACCGGAACCCATATGCATCGTTACCAGACCGGCAACATTTGCCAGCAAACCGCCACGACGAGTGGCAGAAGCAACTGCAATCAGCTCTGGTCCCTGCGGATTAGAGCTGCGATGATCAGAAACAGCAATCTTCGTGCCAATAATCGGCGGCACCATCATAATGTCCTTTTCCACAGAACCGGTAATAGTAGTAGAGGGAATGCCATACGCGCCGGTCAGGCAGTACGCCGTAATGCCCTCCTCCGTCAAAGCACGAGCCTTAGCTACCAGATTCTCTACGCTTCTAGTGATGCCATCTGTACCCAAAAGACCAACTACAGTCGTAATACCGCAGCTAGTAATCTGGCTGAGCATAGCCTCCGGAACGCGGGAAGCAGGACCTTGCTCGCCACCGCCACCGGTGATATGCATGTGGATATCAATATAACCGGGCAACAGCTTTTTGCCACTGAAGTCAAAAACCTCTACCTCCGGCACATTGTCATAGCCATCGATATGATCCTCAATGCGTACAATCTTATCGGCAATAACCAAAATATCTTTTTTACCTAAATACTTAGGCGCATAAATCTCTGCATTTTTTATCAGCTTAATCAAATTCTTCACTTTACCTTTCACAAAACGTTATTCTAGCTCGACGGCTTATTTCTTCTCATCCTCCAGCTTGGCAATACCAATTCCGGTATAGCCGTAGAAAATAGCAATTATAAAGCCGGTGTAGCACAAAATAGCCCACGGAGCATATTCCAAAGTATCCACGCCAGTGCAGGCAGCCATATAAGCGCCGGCAGCCGACCAAGGAATCAACGGTACGAACACTGTACCGGCATCCTCCAGAGTACGCGAAAGATTCTTCGCCGCCAGACCTCTTGCCTTATAAGCATCGCGGAACATTTCGCCAGGAATCAGAATAGACAGATAGGAGTTACCTGTGCATAAAGCCATCGTCAGGCAGGACGCAACAGTGGAAGCAATCAAATCACCAGTAGATTTTGCAAAGCCCAGAATTTTTTGCAGCACAACCTCCAGACAGCCGGCCTTACTCATAATGCCGGCAAAGCAGAAGGCACAGAATACCAGCAGAGTCGTACCCATAATCTCTGCCATACCGCCGCGGTTCAGCAGCTTCACAATCTGCGGTGCAGCAGTCGCCGGATCGAAACCAGGATGCGCAATCATCGTGATTTTGAAGCCTTTAACAGTAGCCTGCAGCAAATCCTTCAGACTAATGGTCTGGAACAGCAGCGCTTCGATGCCAGCCAGTACGGTGGAACCCATCATTACCGGCAGCGTCGGTTTTTTCAAAATAGAGCCTGCCAGAATCAAAATAACCGGCAGTAACAGCAGGATATTAAAATTATACATAGACTCGAGCTGAGTTAACATCGTATTAACAGCCTCTGAGGAAACATCATTGCTGCCGCTATTCTGGAAGCCAACGAAGGCATAAACCACTAAAGAAATAATTGTTGCCGGAATGGTCGTCCAGAACATATGACCAATGTGCTCATACAGCTTAGAACCTGCTGCAACAGGTGCCAGGTTCGTAGTATCAGACAGCGGAGAAATTTTATCACCGAAATAGGATCCTGCGATAACAGCACCGGCTGTAGCGGGCAGGCTTACGCCAATCGTGCTGGCAATGCCCATCAGTGCCACGCCCATCGTAGCAACAGAACCCCAGGAGGTACCTGTTACAATGGAGACAACTGCCGTAATCAGGAACGCCGTCACCAGCATAAACGTCGGGCTGACAATCTGCACGCCATAATAAATCATCATAGGAATAGTGCCTGCAGCCATCCAGGTGCCAACAAGCGCACCAACACAGGTCAAAATCAGAATTGCCGGCATGCCCTTAGCAATCTTTTGACAAATTTCGTCCATCATCTCATCCCAGGTAACGCCCACGCGGAAAGCGATAATAGCAGCTATCGCAGCCACCAAAAGCAGCAGCGGCTCTGTTGCATAGCCCAAATAGCCCTTGCCCACAGTCAGAATAACCATCATCGCAATAATAGGAGTAATCGACTCCACAAAGGTAGGCATTCGTCTAGCCTTTGTTTCTTCATTTTTTTGCATATCCTTTGACATAATAACCTCTTTTCTGCCAGCTTTACAGCCAGTCTTTTGATTTACGTTGCACAAGCTACAAAAAAATTTTATCATCATCTCAGTGTTTTTACAATAGTTCAGCAAAGAAACACTTATTAGAGTTTTTCTTGTATACAAAAAGAAAACATTCACTGTTATCCCACGTCGGATACATTACTTATCCTACAAATATAGTACATTTGCCCTTTATTCTTTATTTCGTACTAAAAAAAGAACATTGACCTGGATTCCGTCAATGCTCTTCAAAAATTTTTCCATAAGTATTATTCTATGATTCCTTAAATTCGATAAGATATTCTTATCATACTGAATCAATCTCTTATCCGCTCTTTGGAAGCACGCAGCAGCTCCAAAAAGCGCTTGCTCGGCAAGGTAAAATTAAATTCATAATCATATAAGACAGAAATCGGCATATTCCCTGAATAGTTTGCCGGAAACTCTACCAAATTACCTTCCAGCAAATCACGTTCCACCTTAATCCTCGGCGTCAAAGCAACGCCAAGATTTTGCTTCACAGCGTGCAGCACTGATTCCGAATCGCTAAAGGTCAAAAAGTTCTTCAGGCGGGAAAATTCCACCCTGCTCTTCAAATGCTTGTAATATACCTCGGTTTCCGGATAAGCGATAAACGGATACTCGTAAATATCATCATTCTGCTGCATAGCATCATACAGCTCTCTGGATGTAACAAACACCATTGGCTGGTTCCAAAGCTGTACGCGCTTCGTGTATAGAGGCTGCACGTCAATATGCACAAAGACGAAGTCATAAAGCTTCTTCACAAAAGCATCTTCTAATGTTGATTCGACAGTCATACAACGGTTGACCTCTATATCAAGCTCCGGGAATTCCTTTTTAATCTGCAAAAGCACCGGTAGCATATAGATGTTGATAGCCTGCGTAGAAACGCCAATCTTCAAGCTATACTTGTTTTTTTGAAACTGGCGCATAGACTCCTGGCTCATCTGATAGTCGTTCAGCAGCTGCTGCGCTATCGGCACAAAGTTTTTGCCCGCCTGCGTCAGATAAACGTTCTTACCATCTCTAGTGAAAAGAATAACGCCGTACTCCTCCTCCAGGGCAGTTATATGATTGCTGATTGTCGGCTGCGAAAAATTCAGGTACTTCGCCGCCTGCGTAAAGCTGCGACACTGTACAACAGTTAAAAAAGACTGGTAAACTTGTATATTCATCCTTCTAACCTCTCTGCCATAACTCTGCACCTTTTCTTATAAAAGGCAATGCCATACACCCAAATATCCTCGCGCCCCTCATCACGCAAATATTCGTCATAATGGCGCTCATGTATCTGCTGCAAAGCTCTCGCGCACGCGCTGTCCAGCTCCGTAATTCCGCTAACGCTCTTCAGCTCAATAACAAGTCCGGCATCAGGATCATCGGTTTCTACTATTATATCAGCAAAGCCATCGCCTGCTTCCCTATTAGAACGCACCAGCCACTCAGCATTGCCGATGAGCAAGCCTGCCAAAAACAAGTGATAGCTGTTTTCCCTATCCTTCGCTTGTCCTTTTATATCAAAAAGGCTGATAGTATTGCTCAAAGTCTTGTTTAAATATCTTTCTACTGCCTTGGCATCACCCTTCGCTAAGGCCTGCCAAAACAGCTCCAGCTGCTCCGTATTGGCAAAAACTGTACGCTTAAACCAGTCCTGTATTTGCAGCTTATAAACCTCTCTAACCTCCGTGTTAGGAATAATCAGCTTATAAGCACCATCCTCCGTCATGCCTGCCTGAGTCAGATAACCAGTCGTAAACAAAACGCTCCAAAGGTTCTCGATACTATTATCAATCTCATCATATGTCAAATCAAGCCGCAAATGCTTTTCTATCTGCTCGCCTGCGACAAGACGCTCCAGCTCATCCCTCGTGGATTTATCTGCCTTATCCACAAAGCGCTTCACTAAAGCATTGCTGCTGGTGTTAATCCAGTAAGCCTGCGGCTTCGCTTGCGCATCATAGCGCAGCAAATCAACGTAATTGATTACATCCCAAGGGCAATATACATCGGCATCGCCAAAGCGATAGCCGTCATACCATTCCTTGATTTCCGGTAAATGCTCCTTCAAATGATAGGCTGTAAGCAGCTGGCTTACCTCAGCTTCAGTAAAACCAAACTGCTCATCAAAACGCGGATCAGTTATGGAAAGCACCTTGAAATTATTCATGCCGGTGAAAATGCTTTCCTTCGACACGCGCAGACAGCCTGTCAAAACAGCAAACTTCAGAAAAGGATTGCTCTTTAACGCATTGCCAAATATGCCTCTGAGCAGCGTAACCATTTCTCTGTAATAGCCATTTTGAAAGGCCTTATCCAAAGGAACATCATATTCGTCAATAAGAAGGATGGCCTGCTTAGCATAATGCTTGCACAAAAGTCCTGACAGCTTTTGCAAAGAGGTGACAAGGATTTTTTCATCCATAGTATATATTCCCTCACGCATAGCAATCAGCGCACGGTATTCATCCTTATCCTTTTCGGTAAGCTTATCACTAGCAAGCAAAAAAGCGAAGCGTCTGGCTTCATTGGCAACTATGTTAGTAAATGCATAGCTTGCTTGCTCAAAGCTCTCGCCGTCAACGCCCTTGAGCGAAATAAACAACACAGGGAATTTTCCTAGATACTGCTCGCAAAGCGTCTGCTTTTCAGCTATATAAAGTCCATCAAACAAAGTTCTGTCCGTACCTATTTCAAAAAAGCATTTAAGCATGCTCATATTAAGAGTCTTGCCAAAGCGACGCGGTCTGGTAAAAAGGTTTACTGCACCCCAGTTCTCCAAAAGCTGCTCAACAAGCCTTGTTTTATCAACATAATAAAATTCACTTTTGCGGATTTCTTCAAAGCTGTCTATGCCTACAGGCAGCTTTAATTGCTTATTCATTATCTAACACGCTCCCTTCTGAAGCTGTTCGGGGAATATTGAAAGGATGTCATCACCTAGGATGATTGGTATTTTTTATCTTGCCCTTAATTTACTACTGTTTTTAAGGGAAAGACGTAAGGAGTAAGGGAAAAATCACCTCATCCTCAGATAGCACGTGCTTTTGTCACGACCCTCACGCTTAAGCTCTCCCAAAGCTACCAGCTTACGCAAGGCTCCTTCTATAAATTTGCAAAGAATATGAGAGCTAATTTGCCTGTCCATCATTTTTTTGCATTCTCTTCTAATTCCAGCATGTACCTGTCAAAATCCGACACGAACAATCTGTCCTGAATGATACGGTATTTTTCAAATTCAGTTTCGGCATGAAGCTTAGCAATTGCCGCAGACACCTGTCCTGCATCCTGCAAAATACCATAATCAAACATTTCAATGAAGCTATTAAGCCTTTTTTCCCAGTCCTGCATCGTAAGCGGAATATGGCGCAAGGTCATGTTTTCAGCAAAATCCAAATATGCCGTAACCATACGATTCAGCTGCTTCATTTCATCCTGACTCAAATAATTCTTAGCAACCGTAACATCACTTTTCTTAATCTTTCCTTCCGGTGCATCTGCCCAGGTGGTTAATCC
>ERZ1026901.466-NODE-466-length-33076-cov-71.255686_pt1 | contig 33076 bp, 33 predicted proteins | sample MGYA00380179_ERZ1026901 | MGnify/ENA primary metagenome ERZ1026901 (study PRJEB33269, sample SAMEA4719815) | human gut metagenome | biome: human-associated habitat; feature: organic feature; material: feces | place: Cameroon | collected 2013-10 ... | reverse complement strand
CAGCTTAAAATGAAAATAATGGTCAAAACATTTGGATATTAACATAGAAAGCAGAAATACACAGATTGTTAGGGTGCGGATAATAAAAACAACGAAATACGCTCACGTCAAAGATGGCGAAGTCGCCGATAGTATTGCCGTTGAGCACAACGTTCTTGCAACGTTTTTCCCAACACTTTTCCACCGACGGCGGACGGAATCTGATCAGACGGCGGACGGAAACCGATCGGACGGCGAACGGAATCCAATCGGACGGCGGACGGAATCCGATCGGACGGCGAACGGAAACGGTGGCACACTTAGGGGGTGCACTTGTCTCAAGTGCACCAACCGAGCAAGAAATGCACCAACCGAGCAAGAGCTGCACCAACAGAGCAAGAACTGCACCCTCTGCAAGCCCCCTCCGTAGTAACATTCTCCCACAGAACACACAGAACTCACAGAATTTATTGCTGCGTATTCTCCCACAGATTTCACGGAAATACACAGATTGTTAGGGTGCAGAAAATAAAAACAACGGATTAAGCGGATGAAACGGATTCTCACTACTCAAAGAAGAAAATCCGATTAATCCGTTTAATCCGTAGTTAATTTATTCAAGCAACGAAATACACTTATCCGTTGTTAATTTATTCGAGCAACGAAATACGCTTTATTCGTTGTTATGATAGAATATTACTTAACGAGTACCTTCTTAACCTTGCCGTCAGCAGAGCGAACAATGTTCAGACCCTTCTGAAGCTTAGCAATCTGTACGCCGTCAACAGTGAAGAGCTGTGCCTCGCCGTTAGCAACCTCAGCGTTGATTGTGCTGATGCCGTCGACAACCGGCTCTACAACCTCGAGAGTAGCGTCGTGTCTGCTCGTCGTAGCATATAGTGTTCACTTCGCCCTCTATCGCAAAATAGTTGCAGTCCTTTATCATCATGTACTTGTGTATCGAAGCTCTGCGTGTGATGTTCTTGCACACTTTGAGCTTGGTCTGCTGCTTTTCGCCGGAACTTGGTGGCACTACTCTTGGCGGCATCGAGATTGTCGCACAGTTCCTTTGCCTATGTTGAGGCGGTAACTAACTGCTCTTTGCCGTCAATGAGCAACTTAATGTTAAACTTTAATTCTTTTGCCATATTTTCAGCGTATAAGTAACTAAGTAATCAATATTTTTGTATCTTTGTGGAGTAAACCAATGGGTTAGAAGTATGAGACAAAACAGAAACATATCGGCAAAAAGGCAAGCCAAAGAAAGAAAACTTTGGCGAAACATCACTATTGCCTCTTTCGCTGCTGTTGTCGTTTCGTTGTTGTTCCTTGGTTGCATTGCCTTTTTGGTTAGTATTCTGTTCATGCTCGTAGCTTATGGGCAATATGATTCACGCAAACCATATAAGGATGGTGGGCATACACCTTGGTACTACGGCGCACTTTAGCCGTTTCCCACTTTTCCCAACACTTCCTCAAAACGTTTTAACGCATCTTCCTTAGATACTGCCGTGCCGTAGCCTCCTACGATTAGCCCTTCGCCTCTAAGAACACACAGAACTCACAGAATTTATTGCTGCGTATTCTCCCACAGATTTCACGGAAATACACAGATTGTTAGGGTGCAGAAAATAAAAACAACGGATTAAGCGGATGAAACGGATTCTCACTACTCAAAGAAGAAAATCCGATTAATCCGTTTAATCCGTAGTTAATTTATTCAAGCAACGAAATACACTTATCCGTTGTTAATTTATTCGAGCAACGAAATACGCTTTATTCGTTGTTATGATAGAATATTACTTAACGAGTACCTTCTTAACCTTGCCGTCAGCAGAGCGAACGATGTTCAGACCCTTCTGCAGCTTAGAAATCTGTACGCCGTCAACAGTGAAGAGCTGTGCTTCGCCGTTAGCAACCTCAGCGTTGATTGTGCTGATGCCGTCGGTAACCGGCTCTACAACCTCGAGAGTAGCGTCGTAGATACCACCACCGTTGTTGAGGATGTGGTTTGTAGAGAGAACGCTACCGCCTGCGTCGATGTTGTCCCAGTCTACCTTGAAGCGGATGCGGTATGTACCCGGTGTGGTAGGAGCTGTGAATGCAGGCATCGGGTTAACGTTGCAGTTGCTTTCTACAGCCTCGCCCTTAGAGTTCTGATTCTTATAGTAGCTGTAAGATACTACCTCTGTGCCAGTCTGGTCAGCGCCGTCGGCGTTGAATGAGAACTGCTTGTCGTTGTTGAGGTCAATGTATACATAACCGTGCATCCACTCGCCAACGTAACCGATAGAAGGTGTTACCTCTGAGCCTGCCTCAACGGTGAACTTCTCAGTTCCTGCTGTGAGGTCCTCATAACCGTTCATTGTCTTGCCGAACTCGATAGTCTGCTTATCCTTGCCCTCCTGCTGGAGAGAAACAGATGTAGAGTAGCGTGAAGAGTGTGTCTGCTTAGCGTCCTTGTCGAAGTTGATAGCGTAGTCGTCCTTCGGTTCCTCTGTTGAGAACTCAGTGCCGTAAACGAGCTTATAGTTGTAAGACATGCCGAACGAAGGGATCGAAACAACACCAGAAGCGTCCAGATAAGCCTTGTCGTCATTGAACATAACCTTGAGCTTGCCCTCCTTAGAGTCCTCCAGGGGGTAGTCAGCATCTGTGAATGTAACCTCCGGCTTCTCAGCCTCGATAGTTGTGATACCGTTCTCGGTCTTACCTGCGACATTCTTGAAGCTAACGGTACCAACGTTCACGTAGAGAACATTGTATGTGTCGAGGTTAGCAAGGATAACATTGTAGCGGTCGTTGCCAAGCGACTCGATTGTGAGCTTCTGAGGATCGTTTGTGCCAGATGCTGTATTGAGTGTGTATTCGAGCTTGTCGCTGAAAATCTTTGTCTCAACTACTGACGGCGGCTCCGGTGTCTCTGCCTTCTCGCCGTAAACGAACTGACCGTTCTCTGTTGTGAACTTGCAAACGAAGCCCTCGAAGCCGTTCTCGCCTACCTTTACAGAAGCAGAGAAGTCGGTGAAGTCGAGTTCTGTCTCGTCAGCGTCGTTCCAGAAGCCGTATGTATCAGATGTAGTGAATACGACCTTGCCTTCCTCACCCTCTACAGCCTCTGGCTTGAGGTTTTCGATTGTGAAATCGCCTGTCTTCTCGCCGATTGTGATATTCTTGAATGTAACCTTGTAAACGTCCTCCATGAACTCTGTGAGCACTGCCTCAGAGTTTGCGAAGTTTGTTGTCTGGTCGCCTACCTTAACGTAAGCGTCGCTTGTGAAGTTGTGGTCAACCGGGATGAACACATCGCCCATCTTGTAAGCCAGCATATTGCCATCGTCGTCAGACATTGAGAGCAGAACGTGTGCAGTAGCGGGATCGCCTTCATTTGCTGGAGGCACGATGCCTACCGATCCTTTCACTACGCGGAACATGTGGTTGTCGAAAGAAGAACCTTCTGCATAGATTGTGCAAACACGACCCTGCGGAATCTCAACGCCGATGAGGTCTTCTGACTCAGCCTGTGCATCAAGACCTGCGAACACGATGTTGCCGAGAGACTCGCGGTCCTTGCCTGCAACTACGTCGTTGAATGTAACGGTGTACTTGCCTTCTGCATCCTTCTCTACCTGGAGCTTGGCGTCCTTCATGTACTGTGTGTAGTTCTGTACATCCTCACCGTTGTTGCTCGGAACATACATTGTCATGGCGTTGTCTGTGATTTCGTAAGAAGTAGGCAGAGTAGGCTCTGTTGTACCGCCCTCTGTCACGAGCTCTACAGACTTGTATGTAGCGTATGTATGCTCTGCGCGTACAGAACCGAAGTAGAGCTGGTTAGCACCCTCCTTGTAGAGGTTCGGCATTTCAGAAGCCGGGAACACGAGAGTACCATCCATTGTGATACCGTTCTTGTCCATTACGATAGTGCAGTTAGACGGGTCGCTAACAACATAGTAGTGGTTAGTAGCGCCGCTGTCGCCAGCATAACGATACTGAACGGCGAACTTCTGGGTGTAAGTTTCCCAACCGTTAGCTGTCCATACCTTTGCGTTCTTGGTGTAGAAGAGGTGGAGTGTGCTTCCGCTTTCCTGATCCCAGTTAGCGATGTCGGTAGCGTTAGTTGACACAGAGAAGATACACTCGTTAGGTGTATCGCTGCAGTTAGCCAAATTGACATTCACAACGAGCTTCTGGGTAGCCCAGTCGACGGTGACTGCCTTTGCCGGGATAACGGTGCCGTTAGGAGCATAACCGTCGTCCAGGAGTTTCTCGCTTGTTGACTGAGCGAACGCCGTCGCTGTCATCACCAACATAACGAGTAAGGAGAAAATTTTCTTCATAATAAATGTGGTTTGTTAATTATTAATGTTAGTAAATTGTTTTTTTGCTTTTAAATTGTTGGTACACTGCAAGGGGGTGCAGTTGTCCAAACTGCACCAACAAAACTGTTGGCTACTGCTTGGTTGGTGCACTTGAGACAAGTGCACCCCCTGAAAGCACCCCCTGAAACTACTTCACGAGCACCTTCTTCACCTTGCCACTTGCTGTGCGCACGATGTTGATGCCGCGCTGCAGGTTCTGCATGCGTACTCCGCCGAGGGTGTAGATGGCTACATACTTGTTGTCGTCGACTGTAGTGAGCGTGTTGATTGCTGTCGGGTCGGTGTATTCCTTGCCGAACACTACGTTTACGTCTGAGCCCAGAGTCATAAAGGTGAGGTCGACGATGAGCTTCGACTTGTCGGCTGAGAGCGTAGCCGTGAATGCACTGATTGACGACTTGCTGCCTTCGGTTACGCCACCGATGGCTGCTGTGCTCGTAACGTTGGTCCATGTGCCCTCGGTGCTTGCGGTAGAGAATGTCATCTCGCCGGCTGCATCAACGGTTGCCGTCACATCCTCAACGACGAAGTCGCCAAAGGTCTTGTATTCCATCGGAGCGAGTTTGCGGAACGTAAACTTGTAGACGTCGTCTGACACCTTGGTCAGCTCCACTTCCTTCTGTGCGTAGTCGGTTGTTCTGCCTGCGCCGCTTGTCACATGCAGGTCGTCGGTGAATACCTGACCGAATGTGCAGAGCGCTGTCATCAAGAAAACCATGAGTGTAAATACTTTCTTCATGCTGTTTTTAGTTTAGATGCTTCAAAAATAGTTAAAATAAACGAAATAGGGTGCGTTAAAACGGAATTTAACATTTGCCAATTCCATTTTAACACACCCTATGTATGTTCAATGTCTGTTATGTCTTATTACTTCAACACCTTCACTACCTTGCCGTCAGCGGTGCGAACGATGTTCAGACCCTTCTGAAGGCCGTTCAGACGTACGCCGTTGACGTTGTAAACCTCAACCTTGCCGTTCTGAGTGGTGGTGATGCCGTTGATGCCAGCTGCCGGCTTCTCGCCAAATACAGCCTCAACATTGATAGTCGTGTCGCCGAGAGTTACGGGGAGAGTCATCTTAGCGTAGAGCTTGCCGTCCTTGCTGTAAGCCTCGACGATCTTCACGTGCACCTTGTTGCCGAGAGCCTCAGCAATCTCAGCGCCGTTGGTGATGGCTGCGTCCTTCTCTACGGTGTAGGACACGTAGCCGTTCTTCTCAACGCCCGGCACGTCGGTGATTGTTACATCGCCGATGAGGAGACCGCTGAACGAGAACTGGTTGAGCACGAAGGTGTACTTGCCCTCGCTCTGCTTGATAACGTCGATAGTTGCATTCTCCGGGTCCTGCTTGTCGCCATTAAGAGAGATGACGAGCTGGTCCTTGTAGGTGGTCTTCTCTACGTTTGTAGCCTTCTTGCCGAATGTAGCCTTCACGTTGATAGTCGTTTCGTCGAGTGTTACGGGGAGCGCCATCTCTGCGTAGAGCTTGCCGTTCTCGATTTCTGCGTTCATTGTGACGTGAACCTTGTTGCCGAGCATCTCAGCGATGTCAGCACCGTTAGTGATGGTAGCGTCCTTCTCTACGGTGAAGGTCTGCTTGCCGTCCTTCTCAACGCATGGCACGCCGCTGATTGTAACGTCGCCGATAAGGTTTTCGCCGAACGAGAACTTCTTCAGCACGAAGGTGTAGTTGTTGCCCTCGCTGCATACGTCGATGCTTGCCTGCTCCGGTTCCATATCCTCGCCGTTGAGGTTGATGAGGAGCTGGTCGGTGTATGTTGTCGGGCAAACAACGTTCACAACGTATGTGTGAGATGTCTGCAGGTCGGCAGATGTAACGGTCACATTGTATACGAGGTTGCCGCTGCCGTCTGTGGGAGCGACAGCTTCTGACGCTACGAAAGCCGACTTAGCGTTTGTCGTGTACTCGAGCTTCTTGTCAGCGTCCTTTGTAGAGTAGACAGTGTAGCTGTACTTGTCGCTTGCGAAGCCCGGCACCTCTACGCCGTCAATCTTCAGCGAGCTGAGCTGTGAGTTGTAGACAAGCACGAGGTCGTCGATATAAAGCTCGTCAGGGACGCTTGCATCCTTTGAAGCCACACCCGGCTGGGCGTTTGTAGAAAGCGTCACGAGCATTGCCTTCGGGTCGAGCTTTGCATTTGTGTATGCGAACGGTACAGAGATGCGCTGCCAAACGTTGCCGTTCTCCGCGATTTCCTTATTCTGAGCCTTTGCCAACACATTGGTGTATGTCTTGTCCTCCGGATCCTGATACTTGGTGCCGTCGGTGAGCACAGCCGAGAGGTTGGCGTAGGGATAGTCCTGCTTGTCTGAGGCAGAGAGTGCTCCCTGCTTGTACTTCACCCATACTGCGATAGAATCGGGCAAAGTGTTGATCGGGGCGTAGAACGGGTCGTTGTTCGAGTCTTTATCGGTACCGGCGGGATCGCTTGTAGCGTTGTTGGCTGGGTTTGTCGGCTTTATATGACCTGCGTAAAGACGACCGGTGGTGATAGTGCCGTTGGCAGGTACGCCGAGCACTTTGCTTGAAACGACCTTGACGCACTGTCCCTTAGCACCTGGGCGAACGTCCTTAGAGATAAATGTGTGGGTGTTTTTGCGCGCAGAAGCATACATACCAGAAGCGTGTGCGCTCATGAACGAGTGCCAGCCGTCCGGCTCATCGCTTGTGTTGCCGCTGTACTCAGCCTTGTGCCATGTCTCGAAGTCGGAACCGAGAAGCTGGCCAAGTGTGTAGCGTTTCTCGCCGAATGTACCCTGAGCATAGTAAGCTCCATTGAGGTTGAGGTTGAACTTGGCTGTGATCTTGCCGTCTGCAACCTGACCGAGGAAGAACACGTCGTAGTCGCCGGCGTGTGCCTTTCCGTTGAGGAGCTGGAATTTGCCGACCTTCGACGACTTCACGCCGTCAAGAACAAGGTCGCTAACAGGTGCGCTGGTGGTGCCTACCTTGATGGTTGCGCCACTGATTGTCACCTTCACTGTCTTGCCGTCAGCGTTGTCGACAACGCTGATCTTACCGTTGCCGTTCAGGTCCTTGCCGAACGAGCCGGTGAAATCGGCTGCCGCTGCCGAGAGACTCAGGGCAGCGGTAGCCATTGTAATAAATAATTTGTTCATCTATTATTAATTAAAATTACTTCTTCAGAACCTTCAGCGTTCTGCCGTCGGCTGTGCGCACGATGTTCACGCCACGCTGGAGAGAAGTAGCTTTCGCACCAGTGAGTGTGTAGATGTGCTTAACGGTGCCGTCAGCAGCTACTACTGTGTTTACAGAAGTTGCTGTCGGGTCGTAGTTGAATGTGTAAGCAACAGACTCGCCCCAGTTGTCGATAACGAACCTACCTGTGCAGCTTGTCACCTTCTTCTCTGCGTCGAAGCCTACGATAAACTCGAGATCAGTGTAGTCGACCTCTGTGTAAGACGGGTGTGCAGCTGTTGTCTTAGCCACGCCCTTCTTGCTTGCAAACTTAGCCTCGCTGTCGTTGCCTGTGCGTGCAACGCCTTCGAACGAAACGGTGTTGAGACCGATGCCGTTAGGAATAGCTACGTTAGAGAACGAGAGTGTATATACGTTTTCTGCTGTCTCTGTGAATGTGAGTGTATTCACTACGTTATTAGAGAAGTCGCCGTCGTCTGTTACTGTGTAACCAACGAGTCCACCTTCTACCGAGAACGGATCTGCCGGAACGAACGGCTCTACGTAGTTGAACCATGCAGTGAGCTTGAACGAAGGCTCGTCCTCGTCTGTGAACACGATTGTAGCATAGAGGTCGCCGCTCTCGTCAATCTTAGCCTCAACGTTTGCCATGAGCTTTGTGTAGCCGAGGTAGAAGTCAGGAAGGTCTGTGATGTCCGGCTCTACGGTGCCAGTGTATACAACCTCGCCGTTTACTTCCTTCTTCTCAAGACCCTTGAACAGAACGCCTGACATTGAGCCCTTCTCTGTATCAATGTGCTCGATTTCGAGGCTGTGTACGCCGTCGCTCCACTCGCAAACCTTTGCTATTACGTTAGGATACTTAACGTTGCCAGACTGACCGCCATCTAATACAGAAACCACGTCAGCTGTGAACTGCTCTGTATCGGTGATTGTCGGCTTGTCGTCGCCGCCGGTGCTGCCACCGCCGCTGCTTGTGCGCTTGCCTTCGAACACTACGTTTCTGTACTCCTTGGTTGTGTTAACCTGGAAGTACTTGAATGTGATGTAGATCTTCTCGTCGTCGATTACAGACTTGCCGAGAGCGTCAGACAACTCAAAGTAGTATTTTGAAGCAGCGCCGAGGTTGCCGCCTTCGTTAGAGAAGGTGAAGCTGCCGCCGCCTGCCCACTTATAGTTCTCGATACCGGCGAATGTACACTTGCCGAAGTCGTCGTTGCCGAAGATTACGCTTTCGAACACGAGTGTGTACTTGCCGCCCTCGCCCTGAGTTACGGCTACAGTGGTTTCATAATCCTTAAAGTCATTCACCTTTGAGTGGAATGTTCCTTTGTAATACTGCTGGGCAGACACACATACTGTCGCCATCAAAAGGACTAACAGAGTAAAGATTTTTTTCATAAGTTTGTTATTTGTTTTTAGGTTTAATATATGTTTGTTGTTATGGTGAGATGGTGAGGTGGTGAGATATGATGGTGAGATGTGATGGTGAGGTGGTGGGATGGTGTATGGTGAGGTGGTGTTATGGTGAGATGGTGAGATTTGCCATTAAGCAGTAAACTAATGTCAACATCTCAACATCACAACACATCAACATCAACTCATCAACATCACAACACCTCAACACCTCAACTTATTTGAGCTTGTACAGCACACCGAGCGTAGCGTACACTGGGTACATGGTCTGCTCGATAGTCTTGAAGTCCTTGCGAAACACACCCGACATACCCCACTGCACATCGGCGTATGCACCGAAGTGCTGCGAGAAGTACCAGTCGGCACCGAAGTCGAAGCCGAAGTGCCAGTGGCGCATATCGCTCGAGAAGTCGTAGTCGCCGCGCTCGCCCTCGTTGTGTCCGAGCTCCACCTTTTGTCCGGTAGGGTCGCCCTCGCGCAGATAGCCGTCGTAGGCGTAGCCGGTGAACTCGTTGTTAAGAGCGTAAGAGAAGTACGGACCGAACTTCAGTCGCACAGCGTCAGACACGCTGAACGTAGCCTGCAGAGGCAGCGTTACGACGAGCTGCTTTGCATTCGTAACGACATTGCCCGTGAAGAGTCCGCTGAGCGACTCGCTGCCCTGGCGCATCTCCATAGAGTAGCTCTTCACGCGAGCGTCTGTCTCCATCGCCTTTGTCTGGAAGTGGAAACCTGCCATCATGCCCCACTTCTCAGTGAGCGGCTTGTAGGCGTCGAGTGCTATGGTGAAGCTGGGTTTCGGCGTGTAGCTGTCGAGACCGCGTATAGAAGCGGGCATGCCCATCGGCATTGTGCCGCCGATGTTGTAGCCGAGACGAGCCTGATAGCGGAGGTCGTCGAATATTCCGATTGCCGACGCGCCCTGCGCGCCGAAGAGCAGCACGAAGGCTGCAGCTATTATATCTTTCTTCATGTGCGTGTTTTCTTACTTCTTGTATGCAATGCTTACCTTGTCGATGAGCAGCGTGCTGCCCACTGCGCCCTGGAAGGCTGCGCCTTCGATGCTCGATGTGAACACTACTGCCATGCTGTAGCCGTAGTTGGCGAGTATGGCGGGGTCGAGTTCGCCGCTATAGTTGAAGTCGACGGAGAAGTTATGCCATCCGCCTTCGGTCTTCACGATGTTAGGCACGCGAGCCAGCGCCACAATCTGCGGAGATGTGAGCACGTTGTCGCCGGTGAGGTAGAACGACTTGCCCTCGCTGTCTACGTTGCGGAACACTACGGCGTAGATGTCGCCCTGGTCGATGCGGTCTTCTACCACCTTGCCCGACTTATCCTTGAACACTTCGCCAGGCGTGTACTGGTAGTAGCCTGCAAGCGTCACGGGGCGATAGTTTATCTGGTTGTACGAGCCCTCGCCGAAGTGTGTAGCCTTAAGCGGCGCCTTGGTAGCCGACTTCGAGTCGAACACGCCGGTGAAGAGGTTGCCGGCTGCGATGCGCATGTTCACTACCACGCCGAACGGACCGGTATCGCTTGTCACGAGCTTGACGCCTGCTCCGTCGTAGCCCTCTGCGAGAGGTGTAGACGGATACTGGTCGGGCGTAGCAGAACCCTTAGCAATCTTGAAGCCGGGGTTGCCAGTTGCCCAGTTGTTGCCGTTCTCGTAGTCGCTCCACACATAGAACTTCGACGATGCGGGGTCGAGGAAGTAGTTCTCGAAGTTGTAGTTTACATAGCCGAACTGATCCTCCGGCTTGCCCGGATCGGGGGTCGGGTCTGCTTCCTTCGCCTTTATGTAGACGCGATATGTGCGGTTGTACTGTCCGTCTTCTGAGGTCACTACGTATGTCACCGGTCCGTCTGCGAAGTTCTGCACCGAACCGTTCTCTGGAGTTATCGTCGCTCCGTCAGTTATCTTGAAGTATACCGGCAGGGCTGTAACATCGCTGTTAGGGCGCAGGTCGGGGAAGATAAGGTCGGTCTTTGTCGACTCGATATCCGGGAGTTCGGCATTGGACGGCTGGAAGAACACCTCGTCGGGGTTGTCCACCTGAATCCATGCCTTTTCTATGTCGCACTCGTTGTTGAGCGCCTCATCCTTGAAACAAGATGTGAGTGTCGTAGCAAATGCCACGACAGCAATTAGTGAGAATGGCTTTACCATTAATATTCCTTATTTTGATTTAATTATATATAGGTGGCGCAGTCGTTATCCGCCACATCGTAAAGTCGCCTATGTGCTTGAATTTTAGAAAGCTATATTCGGTGCAAAGTTCGGCAAAAAAAGCGACAGAGCCAAAAAAAAGCCCGAAAATCTATCCTCTCGCACTAAAAAACGGAAATATATTGAACCTTTTGACAAGATGTAAACCCATTCGTGCCATTTGTTTGTAAAAGTTTGAGTAACTTTGCACTCTGAATTTTATCAGGTAACTATTATTTAATCAGATTATTATGCTTGGATTACCCAAAGACCCGATGATGCTGTTCAGCGTCATCAACGCGCACTTGCGCGACACTTACCCCTCGCTCGACGCTTTATGCGACGACCTCCACGTAGAAAAACAACAGATTATTGACCAACTGGCAGCTGTCGGATATGAATACAACGAAGACAAAAACAAATTCTGGTAACAGCACGATAAGCATGGGGCAGCACTACCGCACGTTGCTCTCCATCGGCATCCCTATCATGATAGGTCAGATGGGTATGATTGTGCTTAGCTTTGCGGACACGATGATGGTGGGCCACCACAGCACGACGGAGCTTGGCGCTGCGTCGTTCGTCAACAACATCATGAACCTTGCCATCATCACCGGCACGGGTTTCTCCTACGGACTGACGCCGATAGTGGGCGCGCTCTTCGGACGCGGCGAACATGCCGGAGCGGGTCAGGCGCTGCGCTGCTCGCTGCTTACGAACACGCTGGCGGCGGTGGCGATGATGGCTGTGCTGCTGGTGCTCTTCATCAATCTGGGCAACATCGGACAGCCGGAGGAACTGCTCGGCTACATGCGTCCTTACTATATGGTGCTGTTTGCGTCGCTGCCGTTCGTGATGCTGTTCAACGCCTTCAAGCAGTTTACGGACAGCATCACGCTGACGCGCACGTCGATGTGGATTCTGCTCTCGGGCAACTTGCTGAACATCCTCGGCAACTACATATTCATCTACGGTAAGTGCGGTTCGCCCGAGATGGGCGTAATCGGTGCGGGCGTGTCTACGCTGCTCTCGCGTATAATAATGGTGGTGGTGTTCGCCACGGTGTTCCTACGCGCACGCCGCTTCGCTTCATACAGAGAGGGCTTCTTCCGTCTGGGCTGGTCGCGCGACTTGCTGCGCCGCCTCGGCTCGCTCGGCACGCCTATCGCGCTGGAGATGGGCATGGAGACGGCGTCGTTCTCGCTCTCTATCATCATGGTGGGATGGCTCGGCACGATAGCCTTGGCGTCGCATCAGGTGATGTCTACCATCTCGCAGTTCACGTTCATGGTCTACTACGGACTGGGTGCTGCGGTGGCTGTGCGCACGAGCTACTTCCACGGACAGCACGATGTGCAGAACGTGCGCCACACGGTGACGGCGGGTCTGCGTCTTATGGTGATGCTCGAGGTGGTGCTCGGCGGCATCATCTTCCTGCTGCGCAACCATATCGGCGGATGGTTTACAGACAGCGCCGAGGTGTCGGCGGGTGTGCTCTCGCTGCTCCTGCCGTTCTTCATCTATCAGTTCGGCGACGGCATGCAGATAAACTACGCGAACGCGCTGCGCGGCATCGCCGACGTGAAGCCGCTGATGCTGATAGCGTTCATCGCTTTCTTCGTCATCTCGCTGCCCGTTGGCTATCTCTGCGGATTCGTGTTGGGCTACGGACTGATGGGCGTGTGGATGGCATTCCCGTTCGGACTGACGTCGGCGGGCGTGATGATGTGGTGGAGATTCAGAAAATACAAATAGAGTTGCTTTAGTAGCGGAGGTCTCCGGCCTCCGCAGCAACCAAAAAGCAGCCTCAAAAATAATATGCCCAAATAGGGGGGTGCAGTGGTCTCCACTGCACCAACCAAGCAAGAAGTGCACCAATAGCTTGGTTGGTGCAGCAAATGCAGCAATTGCACCAATAGCTTGGTTGGTGCAGTTGAGACAACTGCACCCCCTGACAGAAAAAGCCTCGCAAGTGAAAACTTGCGAGGCTTTTTAAATGGCGCTTCAAGATGGACTTGAACCAACGACCCCCTGATTAACAGTCAGGTGCTCTAACCAACTGAGCTATTGAAGCAATCCGATGTTTGCGCTTCAAGATGGACTTGAACCAACGACCCCCTGATTAACAGTCAGGTGCTCTAACCAACTGAGCTATTGAAGCATTTTTCTACGACAACTTGGCTTGTTGTCTGATTGCGGATGCAAAGGTAATAAGTTTTTCCGTAACTCAAAAATTTTTCAGCATTTTTTTGTTACAACATAGCAAAAAAATTTAAATTGGGGCTGTTTTGCTGACACGGAAAGGCATACGGCGTTAAAAACATCACATTATTTATATGTATTTGGCGTTAATGTTGTACTTTTGTAGGCTGAATGACAATGCATCCGAAAAGCGTGGATAATGCGCCCAAAAAGCGCGACATCGAACAGAAAAATATTGATAACGAACTCAAAAACATAGAAGAAATGCGAAAACTCATAATCATTGCGCTGATATTGCTGCCTATGCTGGCGGCGGCGCAGAACAGCAGCGACCATAACTACCGCGTGGCGAAGAACCTTGAGGTGTTCAACGCCGTCTACCGCAATCTCGACCTGCTCTACGTCGACTCGCTGAACGCCGACGAGGTGGTGGGCGACGCCGTCAACCAGATGCTGCGTTCGCTCGACCCGTACACGGAATATTATCCTGAGGACAAGGTGGGCGAATACAAGCAGATGCTCACGGGCAAGTATGCGGGCATCGGCTCGATCATCTCGTACAGCTTCACGCGCAAGAACGTGGTGATAAACAAGCCGTACGAGGGTATGCCGGCGGCGGAGGCGGGTCTGCGCAAGGGCGACATGATTCTGTCTATCGACGGCGAGTCAATGGAGGGAAAGACGACGGCGTACGTGTCGGAGCATCTGCGCGGCGACGCCGGCACGACGATGGTGCTGAAGGTGAAGCGCCCGGCTACGGGCAAGACACTAACGCTGAAGGTGCAGCGACGCGCCATCCAGATGCCTTACCTCACGTACTACGGCTTGCAGCCCGACGGCATCGGCTATATCAGCTACAACCAGTTTCTCGAGAACTCGTCTAAGGACGTGCGCCGCGCGTTCGTCGAGATGCGTTCGAAGGGCATGCGCGGACTGGTGCTCGACCTGCGCTCCAACGGCGGCGGATCGGTGCAGGAGGCGCTGCAGATTCTGAATATGTTCGTGCCTAAGGGCAAGCAGTTGCTCGAGATGCGCGGCAAGGTGAAGAGTTCAAACAAGACGTACTCTACGACGATGGAACCGATTGACACGGTGATGCCTATCGTGGTGCTGGTGAACGAGGAGACGGCGAGCGCGAGCGAGATTACGTCGGGCGCGCTGCAGGACCTCGACCGCGCCGTGGTGATGGGCACACGCACATACGGCAAGGGTCTGGTGCAGGTGCCGAACGTGCCCCTACCCTACAACGGCAAACTGAAGCTGACTACCGCGAAATACTACATCCCGTCGGGCCGCTGCATCCAGGCGCGCAAGTACAAGCACACGGAGAAGGGCTTGGCGAGCGAGCATGTGGCAGACTCGCTGACGCATGAGTTCCGCACGGCGGCGGGTCGCATCGTGCGCGACGGCGGCGGCATCAAACCCGACATCGAGGTGCTGCCCGACTCTATGCCGAACATCGCCTACTACCTGCAGTTCGCCGACACTACCGACTTGCTGCTCAACTACGAGATTGAGTACATGGCGAAGCACCGCACGGTGGCTGAGCCGTCGGAGTTCGAGTTCTCGGACAAGGACTACGACGAGTTCTGCGCGTATGTCATAAAGAGTGGTTTCGAGTACGACCAGGTGAGCGAGAAGTATCTAAAGGACCTTGAGAAGTTGGCGCGCTTCGAGGGCTACTACGAGGATGCGAAGCCGGAGTTCGAGGCGCTGAAGGCGAAGCTGAAGCACGACTTGAAGAAGGACCTGGCTTATCCGTACAACAAGGAGCAGCTGAAGCAGATCATCGCCAACGACATCATGTCGGCTTACTACTTCGACCGAGGCGCGCTGCAGAACTCGCTGCGCTACGACAAGCAGTTTGCCAAGGCTGCCGAACTGCTGAAGAACCCCGAGGAGTATCGCAAAACGCTTGCTCCCACAAAGAAGTAGCGAGTTGCTTCCCACGGAATCGCATCTTATTGAGAGGTTCATCTCACACAGAAATTCATGACTGAGGGTGTTCTCCCACGGAATTCGCAGAACTCACAGAACATTCTGCTGAGATAATCTCCCACAGAATTCGCAGAACACACAGAACATTCTGCTAAGATAATCTCCCACAGAATTCACAGAACACACAGAAAAAGCCAGCTGAAGATTCTGTGAATTCCGTGGGTTTCGTGGGAAAGAAATGATAATCTCCCACAGAATTCGCAGAACACACAGAACATTCTACTGAGAGAATCTCCCACAGAATTCACAGAACACACAGAAAAAAACCAGCTGAAGGTTCTGTGAATTCCGTGGGTTCAGTGGGAAAGAAATGATAATCTCCCACAGAATTCGCAGAACTCACAGAAAAAGCCAGCTGAAGGTTCTGTGAATTCCGTGGGTTCCGTGGGAAAGAAATGATAATCTCCCACAGAATTCGCAGAACACACAGAAAAAACCAGCTGAAGATTCTGTGAATTCCGTGGGTTCCGTGGGAAAGAAATGATAATCTCCCACAGAATTCGCAGAACACACAGAACATTCTGCTAAGAGAATCTCCCACAGAATTCACAGAACTCACAGAAAAAGCCAGCTGAAGGTTCTGTGAATTCCGTGGGTTCCGTGGGAAAGAAATACACTAAAAAAAATACTATTATGACGGAAAACGATTTGACATACAGAATTAGAGGTTCTATATTCAAAGTGTACAAGCAGTTAGGACCAGGACTGCTTGAATCTGTCTATGAAGAAGCCTTAGTATACCAACTCAGCAAAGATGGTATGAAAGTAGCACGACAAACAAGCATACCTATATATTATGACGAAATAAAATTATCGACCAACCTTCGATTGGATATTATTGTCGAAGACAGTGTCATAATAGAAATAAAATCAGTAAAAGAAATAGAACCAGTACACCATAAGCAACTGCTTACCTACATGAAATTAGCAAAAAAACACTTAGGTTTTCTCGTTAACTTCAATACAGATGACATTAATAGAAGTACATACCGAAAAATTTTAGGATAGAAAAGAACAAAGAACAACATGAACATAGGAAACATACAATTTGGGGAACGACCGCTGTTCCTCGCACCAATGGAGGACGTGACGGACATCGGATTCCGACACCTCTGCAAGCGGTTCGGCGCATCGATGGTTTACACGGAGTTCGTGAGCGCCGAGGCACTCGTGCGATCGGTGAACGCCACGCTGCGCAAGCTCACCATCAGCGACGAGGAGCGACCCGTGGGAATACAGATATACGGACGCGACGTGGAGTCGATGGTGGAGGCTGCGAAGATTGTGGAGCAGGTGAAGCCCGACGTGATTGACCTCAACTTCGGATGCCCCGTGAAGAAGGTGGCTGGCAAAGGAGCCGGAGCTGGCATGCTGCAGAACATACCGCTGCTATTAGACATCACGCGCGAGGTGGTGAAGGCGGTGAACACGCCCGTCACAGTGAAGACGCGCTTGGGATGGAACCACGAACAGCTCGTCATCTGCGACCTGGCGGAGGCGCTACAAGACTGCGGCATCCAGGCGCTCACCATACACGGCAGAACGCGCGCGCAGATGTACACGGGCGACGCCGACTGGACGCTCATCGGCGAGGTGAAGCGCAACCCGCGCATACACATCCCCATCATCGGCAACGGCGACATCTGCACGCCCGAGCAGGCGCGCGACGCGTTCGACCGCTACGGCGTGGACGCGGTGATGGTGGGCCGTGCCACGTTCGGCTGTCCGTGGATATTTCAGGAGATGCGCGACGTGCTCGACGGACGTCCTGCCGACCCGACGCTCACCACAGACCGCAAGATCGACTTGCTGCTTGAGCAGCTGCACATCAACGTGGAGCGCATCGACGAGTATCGCGGCATACTGCACACGCGCCGCCATATCGCTGCGTCGCCGGTGTTCAAGGGCATACCCGACTTCCGACAGACGCGCATCGCCATGCTGCGCGCCACGACGGTGGAGGAGCTGACGGCTATCATGGAGCAGGCACGAGAGATGATTCATAAGGTGCAGGGCGTGTAGGTCTGCGCACCGTTATCAAAGCAAAAGGGACTCAGTACGATGCGTACTGAGTCCCTTTTGCTTTATGGTCGTATCATTACCACACACCGGAAAAGTCATTACCGCGTATCGGAAACATCATTACCCGACTGCGGTAATGGCGTTACCAAGCGGCGGTAAGGAGGTTTACTCGTGGGAGTTCGCCCACAGAATGAGCACTTGGTGAGAAGAACCTGCAACAAAAACTGTTCTTTTGCTTGATTGGTGCACTTCTTGCTCGGTTAGTGCAAGTCTTGTTCGGTTGGTGCACTTGAGACAAGTGCACCCCCTGAAAATAAAATCCGTTTAATCCGATTAATCCGTTGTTTTTTACAAGCAGCAGGAATCCGTTTAATCAGTTGTGAAATCAACGCACCCAACGAATCTGTGAAAATCCGTGCAATCTGTGGGAGTCTACTCTCAGCAAGTGGATTCCGTGGGAGGTTCTTTTTGCTTGATTGGTGCACTTCTTGCTCGGTTAGTGCAAGTCTTGTTCGATTGGTGCACTTCTTGCTTGGTTGGTGCACTTGAGACAAGTGCACCCCCTGAAAATAGCATCCGTTTAATCCGATTAATCCGTTATTAAATTTCCACAGCCGCAGAAAATCCGTTTAATCCGCTTAATCCGTTGTAAAATCATAACAAGCAACGGAATACGCTGTCAAATCACTCGCAGGCAGTGAAGCCGAATGCGCGGTCGTAGTCTTCGCTTACGCCGAGCTTGCCGTTGATAAGGCTCACGAGCTCCACGGTGGCGAGGAAGCAGAGGCGACCGTCCGACTTGCGGTGGATGGCGTGGTCGAAGATGTAGCGCAGACCCTCCTTGCGCACACCGAGCTTCGAGACGAAGACATCGTCGCAGCGTAGCGGCGTCTTGTACTGTAGGTTCATGCGCGCCACTACGGCGTCGACGCCCTTCTCGTGAAGGCGCGCGAAGCTCACGCCGAGCGACGTGAGAAAGAGATGGCGCGTGTGCTCGGTGTAGTGGAGGTAGTTGGCATTGTTCACGATGCCCTGGATGTCGCACTCGTAGTCGCGAACCTCCATTTCTGTTTCAAAGATATAGTTCGGTTTCATAAATAGAATATTCCTTCGGGACCCTCGTTGCAGAGCAGGTCGAGAGCCGACATGTTGGGTTGGAAGCCCTGGCGCAGGGCATGAACTTGATAATACTCGCGCGGCGTGAACGCAGCGTCGGGCAGTGGATGCTTCGGGCGGATGGCGTCACGGAAGTCGTCGGCGCCTACAGCAGCGGCGTCCATGTACTCGTCTGAGACGCTGATATTCGGACGCACGTCGAGCAGCTCGCAGAGCTTGGCGGTTATCTCCATGTTGAAGTCGAAGAGAAACTCCCAGCGGCGCTCAAAGAACGGGCGCAGGTCGTCGGCGTAGTACATGAAGAACGGCGACTCGCCATAGGCAGACACGATGGCGTTCCAGTGGAGGTGGCGCCACTCGCCGTGGTCGGAGATGCGTATGTCGCGCATCGGGCACTTGACGCCATCATAGCGTTCGATGGGCACGGTGAGTGCCTGCACGCCGTTAGCCGTGGCTATCAGGCAGCGGTTGCGGTAGGTCTGCTTTGTGAAGTTGTCGCAACGCTCCACTATCGCATGTCCGTAGCGATGAAGCTTCTGCATCCATTGCACGGGAGGGAAGTAGGCGGAGGAGAGCAGGCAGGTAGCCGCTCCCTCTTGCCCTTCGGCAACGGTGTGGGGAGTGGGTTGCTCAATGTTTGTTGACATCTGTCTGAATGGTCGTGTTAGTGATTGGATATACAGCCCTACGATCTGCGTTTATTGCGCTTGCTCCAAAGCGAAAGCGCGCAGCTCACGGTAACGCCGGTAAGGAAGTTGAGCACGAGGCAATAGACGAACAAAGCCCAATTGCTCTCGAAGCTATACATATCGTATCCGAACAGATAGGCGATGCCCATATACACCATGAACGTAACGATATAGAGAAGGAGCTCGACGGTCTTTCTCACCGCCACTTTGCTTACTGCCATAATCTTAGGGTTTTATAGTGAAACGAGATGAATGATTCGTAGCGGAGGTCTCCGGCCTCCGCAGCAAGCAGTACAACAATATATATATTAGAAATAGATATTTTGCAATACTTGGTGCAGCGGAGGCCGGAGACCTCCGCTACAGTTTGTCTTCCTAAAAGTTACTTGATATTGTCGACAAAGCGGAACAGACGGCTCCAGCGGATGCCGGCAGTACCGGTGTGGTCGGGGTCGCTCGACCACCAGATGAATATCGGCTTGCCCACGATGTGGTCTTCGGGCACGAAGCCCCAGTAGCGCGAGTCGGCAGAATTGTGGCGGTTGTCGCCCTGCATCCAGTAGTAGTCCATGCGGAAGGTGTACTTGTTGGTCTGCTTGCCGTTGATGTATATCTTTCCGTTCTTCACCTGCAGGTCGTTGCCCTCGTAGACGCGTATCGGACGCTCGTAGACGGCGATGTTGTCCATGGTGAGCGTGAGCGTTGCGCCGCGCTTCGGAATCCATATCGGTCCGTAGTTGTCGCGCGTCCAACGCTTGTTGCCGTTGAGCGGATAGGTGCTCCATACGTCGGCAGGGTTGTCGGCGTCGGTCACGGGCGTTACGCTCTCCACGATGTCCTTGCGTGCACGCAGCGCCTTCACAGAGGCGTTGGTGAGCGGCAGGTAGCCGTACATGTTGAGCGAAGCGATGTCCTCGTTGGAGATGCCCAGCTCGTCGATGAGTTCGAGCGGCAGCTGCGCGCGCAGCTTCACGTGGTAGCTGTACTGCACGTTGTCGGGTTCCTTGTTCGGCTTGCCGTCGAGGTAGACAATGCGGTTCTTTATCTGCAGAGTCTGACCGGGCAGACCTACGCAACGCTTCACGTAGTTCTCGCGACGGTCGACGGGGCGTGTCTTTATCGTACCGAACTCGGACGGGTTCTGGTCGATGAGCTTGCGTCCTGCGGCGTAGAGCTTCGCGAAGAAGTCGTACTGCTGCTGCTTTGTGGCGAAATAAGGTATCTCGCCGTTGTGCTTCTCTGCCCACTCCTGCTCGCCGGCTCCGTAGGCGATGGCGTAGAAGTCGCGGCCCCAATACTTGGGCGCTGTGAGCACGGTGTCGCCAGCCGGATAGTTGAACACGACGATGTCGTTGAGCTTAACGTTGCCCAGTCCCTTGGCGCGCTCGTAGCCCCACTGCGGCCACTCGATGTACGAGTCGCAGTCGACAACGGGCAGCGTGTGCTGCGTCAGCGGCAGCGTGAGCGGAGTCTGCGGCTTGCGCGGTCCGTAGCTCACCTTCGACACGAAGAGGTAATCGCCCACGAGGAGCGACTTCTCCAACGACGAAGAAGGGATGACGTAGTTCTGGAAGAAGTAGATGTTGATGAAGTAAACGGCTACGAGGGCGAACACAAGGGCGTCGACCCACGGCATGATGGCGGCTGTGACGCGGTTCTCTGAGTCGCGCCACCACTGCCAGTTTATCTTCTTTGTGATGTAGACATCGAATATGAACGGCAGGACGATGAGTCCCCACCAGCTCTTCACCCAATAGAGGAAGAGCAGATATGCCACAACAGCGGCAATACACTTAGCCCACTGCACCTTCGGGTTGAGGGCTTTCTTTTCTTTTTCGGTCATTGTTATTGAATGGTTAGGAGCTAAGCTCCGATTAGTATTCTTTAGGATGAGGGTGTGTCAAAACTCACAAGCGACACGCCCCGAAGGGACAGCACCACATAGCCCAAGGCAGCGCCTTGGGTTAAAAGGCACACACGAACCATACGCCCTGTAAGGGCAAAAGCCTAATTATTAAGGAGTTGCCCTTACAGGGCGCACTGTTCAATCATATATCTCAACACCCAGGGCGTTCTTGCTCTGGCAAGCGGCAAAGCCGAGCGGCCCTGGGCTATGTGATTGTTGGGCTTTCAGCCCGCACTAATTGACTTTTGACACATCCGCCTCCTGCCTTAGAACTTGAACAGATCCTTCGTAGTGAGCAGTCCGTCGTGTTCCTTGGTGTACTCGGCAGCAAGTACGGCACCGAGTGCGAAGCCCTTGCGCGAGTGGGCGTCGTGGGTGATTGTTATCGAGTCGGCGTCAGAGTCGTAGCAGATGGTGTGTATGCCCGGCACCTCATCGCGGCGGATGCTCTCGATGGCGAGCTGGTCGGCAGCCACATCGTTGGTGCCTTCTACGGTGCCGTCAGCAAGATGCTGTTCGCCCTTCACCCATGATGTCTTGCGGTCGAGGTCGTCGATAATCTCTTCGGCGAGGGTGATGGCTGTGCCCGACGGAGCGTCGAGCTTGTGTATGTGGTGGGTCTCGCTCATGCGCACGTCGTACTGGCTGAACTGGTTCATTATCTTAGCCAGATAACGGTTTACGGCTGAGAAGATTGCTACGCCGATAGAGAAGTTGGAAGCCCAGAACAGCGTCTTGCCTTCCTCGGTGCAGGCGCGGCGCACGTCGTCGCCGTGGTCTTTCATCCATCCGGTAGAACCGCTCACCACCTTCACGCCTGCTTTCCACGCACGCAGATAGTTGCCATAAGCGGCTGTGGGCGAAGTGAACTCTATCGCTACGTCGGCAGACGCAAAAGCAGCCGACTCAAAGTCGTCCTGATTGTCAACATCGATGATACTCACAATGTTGTGGCCACGCTCCTTGCAGATAGACTCTATCATGTGTCCCATCTTGCCGTAGCCTATAAGTGCTATATTCATTGTCTATACGTTTATTGTTAATCTATGCAAAGTTACTGAAAAAGACGGAGTAACAGCAATTAATGTCTATTTTTTAGGGTTTTATAATACAAAACCCAGAGCAACAAGTTCCACCAGAAAACCTAGAATCCCCAGTTCCCCCAGAAAACCTAGAAGCCCTAGCCCCTAGTCTACCTAGAAGCCCTAGCCCCCTAATCTACCTAGAACCCCTAGCCCCTAGCTCCTACAGCCTATGCTTCTCTCCAAACTCCGCCGACACATAGTTGTATATCCCGGCGCAACAATCCGCCGAGAACGCCGTTGCGCTCTCTATCAGCTTCGCCCACTCGCCGTCTGTCAGTCCTCGCTCGAGGTCTGCGCGGCGGATGTCATGGCGAAGCATGGCGCAGATGAGTCCGGCGTTGAAGTTGTCGCCGGCGCCGATGGTGCTCACGGTCGGCGTCTGCGGCATCGGATACTCCTTGCGGAACCCGCCGTCGGAGAACACCGTAACGGGGTGCGGACCGTCGGTGTATACAAGTCGCGGACAGTAGAACGATGTCTCGGCACGGTAAACGCGCTCGGCGGAGTCTTTCTTGTAGAGTACCTCGAAGTCATCCCGCGAACCGCGTACTATATCGGCGTAATCGAGGTTATCAATAAGGTTTGGCGTCACCTTCATCACGTCGCCGCGATGCGACGGACGGAAGTTGACGTCGTAGTAGATGATGGCGCCGCACTCGCGCGCACGCTCCAGCAGGGCTACTACCTGGGGACGGGTCGCAGGACTCACGGCGTAGAACGATCCGAACAGCACTATGTCGTCTGCCTGAATCTCCGGCAACTGCATGTCAACGGGGTCGGTGTTGGCGTCGCGATAGAATGTGTAGTTGGCGTTGTTGTCGTTGTCGAGGAACGCCAGCGAAACGGGCGACTTCCATCCGTTGCGCACCGACACATAATCGGTGTTCACGTTGTTCTGTGAGAGAAACGTGCGTATAAGGCCGCCTACATGGTCGTCGCCGGTCTCGGTAACGAAAGTTGCATTGGCGCCAACGCGTCCCAACGACACGATGGCATTGAAAGTGGATCCGCCGGGCACAGCCTCCATCGGCTTGTTGTCCTTGAAAATGATGTCGAGAAGGGTCTCTCCTATTCCTATTACTTTGCGCATATTGTTGTCCATAGAATATTGGTTTTCCAAAGAATATAGTTTTCTAAAGAATATCGGTTTCTAAAGAATATAGTTTCCGAAGAATATCGGTTTTCTAAAGAATATCGATTTCCGAAGAATATCGGTTTTCTAAAGAATATTGACTTCTAAATATAGAACGCAAACCTTGTGCCCCGGAGGGTTCAGTCGTCGCCTAACATTTTACCATACAAATGTACACAGAAATTTTAAAGTGTACAAGACGGCATGGCAGATACACTTATAAAACCTGGTAGATAAGCTGGAATATTTTGCATTTTTTAGAAAATCTACCAGCTTTTATCGTGCTTATAATGTGAAGGTTACGGCAATGCTGGTAGATATGGCAGATTTTTTCATCAAACAAAACAAAAAAAGCCTGCCGACCTTTTCGGTCAGCAGGCTTAATATTAAGATAAAGCGATATGCATCGATTATTCAGCCTTCGGCTCCTCTGCCTGAACAGCCTCTGCAGCAGGTGCTTCAGTTGCCTCAGCAGTTGACTTGCGGCTACGGCGTGTCTTCTTGCCAGCCTTAGCAGTCTTAGCCATGTTCTCGTCGAAGTCTACGAGCTCGATGAATGCGATCTGAGCAGCGTCACCCTTACGTGTGCCGAGCTTGATAACGCGTGTGTAGCCACCAGGACGGTCGCCTACCTTCTCAGCTACTGTGCTGAAAAGCTCCTTAAGAGCGTACTTGTTCTGGAGGTAGCTGAATACTACACGACGAGAGTTTGTGCTGTCGTCCTTGCTGCGTGTGATCAGCGGCTCTACATACATCTTCAAAGCCTTAGCCTTGGCGAGGGTCGTAGTGATTCTTTTGTGCATAATCAGCGAGATAGCCATGTTTGCGAGCATAGCGCTACGGTGAGATGCAGTACGACCTAAGTGGTTGAATTTCTTATTGTGTCTCATTTTGTTTTATTCTTTATCTAATTTGTATTGAGAAATGTCGGTTCCAAACGACAGATTCAGACTCAAGAGCAAATCATCAAGCTCAGAGAGCGATTTCTTACCGAAGTTGCGGAACTTAAGGAGGTCTGTCTTGTTGTACTGTACGAGATCGCCGAGTGTTTCAACATCTGCAGCCTTCAAGCAATTGAGCGCACGAACAGAAAGGTTCATGTCTGTGAGCTTTGTCTTGAGGAGCTGGCGCATATGGAGAACTTCCTCGTCGAACTCCTGATTGCTTTCGTGCTCAGGGCTCTCGAGAGTAATCTTCTCGTCGCTGAAGAGCATGAAGTGCTGAATCAGAATCTTAGCAGCTTCCTTGAGCGCATCCTTCGGGTGGATGGAACCGTCCGTTGTGACTTCGAGAACGAGCTTGTCGTAGTCGGTCTTCTGCTCGACACGATAAGGCTCAACCGAATACTTCACGTTACGGATTGGGGTGTAGATAGAATCGATTGGAATTACGTTAACGTCAGTGCAGTAAGCTCTGTTCTCATCAGCTGGGACGTAGCCACGGCCCTTGTTGATAGTAAGATCGATCTGCATTGAAGCTTTGACATCTAAATGACAAATCACCAAATCAGGGTTTAACACTTCAAATCCAGTCAGATACTTGCCTATATCACCAGCCTTGAACTCAGTTGAATTCTCAACGGTGATACTAACTTTTTCGTTCTCGAATTCTTCTACTACTTGCTTGAATCTTACTTGCTTCAAATTCAAGATAATGTTAGTTACATCCTCCTTTACGCCAGGTACTGAAGAGAACTCGTGCTCAACACCACCAATCTTGATGGTGTTGATGGCATAGCCCTCCAGTGACGAAAGAAGAATGCGGCGCAGGGAGTTACCGATGGTGACACCGAATCCTGGCTCCAACGGACGGAATTCGAACTTGCCGAACTTGTCATTGGAATCCAACATTACAACTTTGTCAGGTTTTTGAAATGCTAATATCGCCATTAATTTAATGATTATTTAGAGTACAACTCAACGATTAACTGTTCCTTAATGTTCTCGGGGATGTCAGCACGTTCCGGCTTGTGGAGGAACTTGCCACTCTTTGTGGTCTCGTCCCACTCAATCCAGGGGAACTTGCTGTGGTTGTAACCTGCAAGAGCAGCAGCGATTACCTCGAGAGACTTAGCCTTCTCGCGAACGCCTACAACCTGACCCGGCTTAACCGAATAAGAAGGAATGTTTACAACCTGTCCGTCTACGACGATGTGCTTGTGGCCAACGAGCTGACGGGCAGCCGCACGTGTAGGAGCAATACCCAAACGGAATACTACGTTATCCAAACGGCTTTCAAGATTCTGAAGGAGCACCTCACCAGTGATACCGTCAGCCTTGGCTGCCTTCTCGAACATGTTACGGAACTGACGCTCGAGAACACCGTATGTGTACTTAGCCTTCTGCTTCTCTGCCAACATGACAGCATACTCAGACTGCTTTCTGCGACGGTTGTTGCCATGCTGTCCAGGAGGGAAGTTTCTCTTGGACAAAACTTTGTCAGCGCCGAAGATGGGTTCACCAAAACGGCGTGCAATTTTAGATTTCGGACCTATATATCTAGCCATAATAAATAATATGCTTTATTGTTGTTTGTATCTTTAAAGAGTTGCAGACACATAAAATGAAGTGTCTGCAATCGGAATTTAGACTTTACGACGCTTCGGAGGACGGCATCCGTTGTGCGGAAGCGGTGTAACGTCAACGATTTCTGTCACCTCAATGCCGCAGCTGTGTACGCCACGGATTGCTGACTCACGTCCGTTACCCGGACCCTTAACGTAAGCCTTTACCTTGCGCAGACCAAGGTCGAATGCTACCTTGCCGCAATCCTCTGCTGCCATCTGAGCTGCGTACGGTGTGTTCTTCTTAGAACCACGGAAGCCCATCTTACCTGCAGAAGACCATGAAATTACCTGTCCCTCGCTATTTGCTAAAGATACAATAATGTTGTTGAACGAACTGTGAACGTGAAGCTGTCCGATAGCGTCAACCTTTACATTTCTTTTCTTAGTTGTTGCTGTTTTCTTTGCCATAATTGTTTTTAGTTAAAAGTTAAAAGTTAAAAGTCTGCCGACCACTCACTGGCCTGCGTTGACTTTGCTTTCAACTAAATTTTACTTTGTAGCCTTCTTCTTATTAGCAACAGTCTTCTTCTTTCCCTTACGAGTACGGGCATTGTTCTTTGTGCTCTGACCGCGAACAGGAAGACCGTTACGATGACGAACTCCACGATAGCAACCAATATCCATCAGTCGCTTGATATTCATCTGGATCTCTGAACGGAGATCACCTTCTACCTTGAATTCAGCACCGATAATTTCGCGGATCTTGGCAGCCTGCTCGTCGTTCCAATCGCAAACCTTCAGGTCGCGGCTAACGCCGGCTTTGTCCAATATCTTTGCTGAACTACTTCGACCGATACCATAGATATAGGTCAATGCGATTTCGCCACGCTTGTTCTGGGGCAAATCTACTCCAACAATTCTTATTGCCATTTGTTAAAAATAAAAATTTGATTGATTAAATTAATTAATTCTTTTTGTGAGTGGCAGAACCCGACTTTCTCAAGTTCACGTCCTACAACCCTGCATCGGGATTAACCCTGACGCATCTTGAACTTAGGGTTCTTCTTGTTGATAACGAACAGACGACCTTTACGACGTACGATCTTGCAGTCGGGTGTACGTTTCTTTAATGATGCTCTTGTTTTCATATCTTTAAATTGTTACTTGTATCTGAAAACGATTCTGCCCTTAGTCAAGTCGTACGGACTCATCTCGACCTTTACCTTGTCGCCGGGCAGGATTTTGATGTAATGCATTCGCATCTTACCTGAAATGTGAGCAATAATCTGCACACCATTCTCAAGCTCGACTCTAAACATTGCATTTGACAGTGACTCCACGATTGTGCCGTCTTGCTCTATAGCGGATTGTTTTGCCATAAATATGTATTATTCTGTTTTAGAATTTGACTTTCCCTCCAACACGCAAACTTTTTATATATCAAAGGATGCCGGGTATTACTGAGGATTTTCTATTAAATCAAACGTTGACAGTATCTCTGCCTTACCTCGCCTTACGGCAATGGTATGCTCGAAGTGTGCTGCTGGCTTACCGTCGCGGGTAGCTATACCCCAGCGGTCTGGCAGGAGCCCAATTCGTCTGTCGCCCATGGTTATCATAGGCTCGATGGCAATACACATTCCTTCCTTTAGCATCACTCCGTTTCCACGCTTGCCGTAATTGGGCACCGCCGGATCTTCGTGCATCTCGCGTCCGATACCATGACCGGTGAGTTCTCTCACCACTCCATATCCGTGCGCTTCGCAAAAAGTTTGGATTGCATCACCTATGTCACCGACATGATTTCCTGCAACTGCCATTTCTATGCCTTTGTACAAAGATTGTCGTGTCACTGTCAGTAAATCTCTGACATTCTGACTCACTTCTCCGACACAAAAGGTGTAAGCACTATCTCCGTTATATCCAGCAAAAAGTGTGCCACAATCAATAGAAATGATATCTCCGTCAGTTAAAATTGTTTTTTCATCGGGTATTCCATGAACTACAACGTTGTTGACAGAGGTGCAGATACTTGCGGGAAACGGCCCTCCAAAAGGATTGGGAAAGTTTTTGAAGGTAGGAACGGCTCCGTTGTCACGGATAAATTCCTCCGCTATCCTATCCAGTTGGAGGGTCGTCACGCCTGGTTTAATATGTTTGGCCAATTCTGCAAGGGTTTCACCAACCAAGTGGTTAGCCTTGCGCATCAGCTCAATTTCATCTTCGGTCTTTAGAAATATTTTCATTTCTCAAGAGGAAAATCAATACGCAGAAACAGCACCGTTACGTGTACGTCCTGAGTTGAGCAGTCCGTCGTAGTGACGCATCAGCATGTGGCTCTCGATCTGCTGGAGTGTGTCGATGACAACACCAACGAGAATGAGGAGTGATGTACCACCGAAGAACTGTGAGAAGGCCTGCTGAACATTGAGCAGTCCTGCGAGTGCAGGCATTATAGCAATGAAGGCGATGAAGAACGAGCCGGGGAATGTAAGTCGTGACATGATTGTCTCGATGTACTCGGCTGTGTCCTTGCCCGGCTTGATACCCGGGATGAAGCCGTTATTGCGTTTCATGTCCTCAGCCATCTGTGTCGGGTTGAGTGTGATTGCCGTATAGAAGTAAGTGAATGCGACAATCAGCGTAACATAGATGACGTTGTAGAGGAGGCTGCGGTTGTCCATAAGGGATGTTGCCCAAGACGAGGCACCGTCGCTCTGGTAGCGTACGAAAGCCAAAGGAATGAACATCAAAGCCTGAGCAAAGATGATCGGCATCACATTGGCTGCGAACAATTTCAGAGGTATGTACTGGCGAGCGCCGCCATACTGCTTATTACCCACGAGACGCTTGGCGTACTGTACTGGGATTTTGCGGGTACCCTGAACCAGCATGATTGAAGCACAGATTACTGCGTACAGAACCAAGATCTCTATGATGAACATCACAAGTCCACCGCTTGAGATAGCTGTGAATCGTGAGCCCAGTTCCTGCACGAAAGCCTGAGGCAGACGTGCGATGATACCAATCATGATGATCATTGAGATACCATTTCCAACTCCCTTGTCAGTGATACGCTCTCCGAGCCAAAGGATGAACATTGAACCTGCGGCCAAAAGGATGGTAGCAGGAATCATGAACAATGTCCATGAAATGCCGGAAGAGAGAGCAGACTCTGCCTGAGCCTTAAGGTTGAGGAGGTAAGAAGGAGCCTGGAGAAGGAGAATGCCCACTGTGAGGATTCTCGTATACCAGTTAATCTTCTTGCGTCCGCTCTCTCCTTCGCGCTGCATCTTCTGGAAGTAAGGCACTGCCACTGCCAGAAGCTGCATAACGATGGAAGCTGAGATGTATGGCATAATACCAAGCGCAAAGATTGACGCATTGGAAAATGCACCACCAGAGAACATGTCAAGCAGTGACATTAGACCGCCCGCTGTTTGCGACTGTAATTGGTCCAACTTGCTCGGGTTGATGCCGGGAAGCACAACGAACGAGCCGAAACGGTATATAGCCGTAAACAAGAGAGTAATGAGGAGTCGCTGACGCAAGTCCTCAATTCTCCAACAGTTCTTTAGTGTCTCAATAAACTTTTTCATCTACTTTTTTAGATAATTGTGGTGTTACCTCCAACTGCCTTGATGGCCTCTTCTGCTGACTTAGAGAAAGCGTGTGCCTCTACGTCAACCTTAGCTGTGAGAGTACCGTTGCCGAGAACCTTCACGAGCTCCTTGCCGTTAGTGAGGTGAGCAGCCTTAAGCTCCTCGATTCCGATCTTAGCAAGGTTGTTCTGCTCAGCGAGCTGCTGCAGTGTAGAGAGGTTCACTGCGAAATATTCCTTGTGGTTGATGTTCTTGAAACCAGCCTTCGGAACGCGGCGCTGCAAAGGCATCTGACCACCCTCGAAACCAATCTTTCTCTTGTAACCAGAGCGAGCCTTGGCACCCTTGTGACCGCGGGTAGAAGTTCCGCCGAGTCCTGAACCAGGACCGCGACCGATGCGACGACGAGAGTGTGTGGAACCTGCAGCAGGCTTTAAATTATTTAATTTCATAATTCTTTCCTTTAAGATTTTATTATTCAACTACAGTTACCAAGTGGTGTACCTTGCGAATCATGCCACGGTTGCTGGGAGTATCCTCAACTTCAACAACCTGAGAGATCTTGCGAAGTCCGAGAGCCACGAGAGTAGCCTTCTGGTCCTTGGGAGCACCGATTTTGCTCTTAATCTGCTGTACTTTTATTGTTGCCATTGTATTGATTCTCCTTTATCCGTTAAACACCTTATCCATGCTGATACCACGTACGCCTGCGATAGTGTAAGCGTCACGCAACTGTGAAAGGCCCTCGATGGTAGCCTTTACGAGGTTGTGAGGGTTAGAAGAGCCCTTTGACTTTGCAAGGATGTCCTTAACGCCTACGCTGTCGAGAACGGCACGCATAGCACCACCGGCAACAAGACCGGTACCGGCAGCAGCCGGACGCATGAACACCTGAGCGCCGCCGAAGCGAGCCTCTACCTCGTGAGGAATAGTGCCCTTGAGCACCGGAACCTTAACGAGGTTCTTCTTAGCAGCCTCTACACCCTTGGCGATAGCTGCGGTAACTTCACCGGCCTTACCAAGACCGTAGCCGATAACGCCCTTGCCGTCACCAACAACGACGATAGCAGCGAATGTGAATGTACGACCACCCTTTGTAACCTTAGTTACACGGTTGATAGCCACGAGGCGGTCCTTCAAATCAGCGTCATTATAATTTTTTACTTTATTCATTGCCATAATCGTTTAGAATTTGAGACCACCGTTACGAGCTGCATCAGCGAGCTCCTTAACACGTCCGTGATAAAGATAACCATTACGGTCGAAAACTACAGCTGAAACACCAACAGCGATTGCGTTGGCAGCTACGAGCTCACCAACCTTAGCAGCCTGCTCCTTCTTAGGCATCTTCTCGAGACCGAGTGAAGAAGCTGAAGCAAGTGTTGTTCCAGTCAAGTCGTTGATAACCTGTGCGTAAATCTGCTTGTTGCTACGGAAAACGCTAAGACGAGGGCGCTCTGCAGTACCGCTGATACGCTTACGAACTCTATATTTGATTTTGATTCGTCTTTCTACTTTCTTTGTTGTCATAATCCTAAAAAAATTAAGAATGTTACTTAGCTGAAGCTGTCTTACCAGACTTTCTGCGGATAACTTCGCCTTGGAACAAGATACCCTTGCCCTTGTACGGCTCAGGCTTGCGGAAAGAACGAATTTTTGCACAAATGAGTCCGAGCAACTGCTTGTCGCAAGACTCCAAAGTGAGGATAGGGTTCTGGTTTCTCTCGCTCTTAGACTCTACCTTAACCTCTGCCGGGAGCTCGATGAAGATAGGGTGAGTATAACCGAGGGAGAACTCGATGAGGTTTCCCTGGTTTGAAACACGATAACCGACTCCGACAAGCTCGAGTACCTTCTTGTAGCCTTCGCTTACGCCAACAACCATGTTGTTAACGAGTGAACGGTAGAGACCGTGGAAAGCTGACTTCTGCTTGTAGTTTACAGGGCTGTTCTCGTCTACCTCGAAAGTTACGTGACCGTCCTCGACCTTAACGATGATTGACGGGTCTACCTTCTGTGAGAGTTCGCCCTTGGGACCCTTAACGTTTACTACTCCGTTGTTGAGTGTTACTGTAACACCTGCTGGGATACTAATTGGTAATTTACCTATTCTTGACATATTCAAATCCTCCAATTAATAAACATAGCAAAGAACCTCACCACCGATCTTCTGGGCAGAAGCTTCCTTGTCGGTCATTACGCCCTTTGAAGTAGAGAGGATTGCGATACCCAATCCGTTAATAACTCTCGGCATATCCTTGTATCCGACGTACTTGCGGAGACCAGGAGTAGAAACACGCTTCAGTGTTGTGATAGCGTTTGTTTTGGTTGCAGGGTCGTACTTCAAAGCAACTTTGATTGTACCCTGAGGACCGTCCTCTACGAACTTGTAATTGAGGATGTAGCCCTTCTCGAAGAGGATCTTGGTGATCTCTTTCTTCAAGTTAGACGCAGGAACCTCTACGACACGGTGATGAGCCATGATTGCGTTTCTGAGTCTTGTCAGAAAATCTGCTATTGGATCTGTCATTTTATATAAAAAGTTTAATTAATCGGGACTACCCCGACAATATTAAAGAAAAAAATTTACCAGCTTGCTTTCTTTACACCAGGAATGAGACCCTGTGAAGCCATCTCGCGGAACTGGATACGAGAGATGCCGAACTGACGGATGTATCCCTTCGGACGGCCTGTGATCTTGCAGCGGTTGTGCAGACGGATAGGGTTTGCATTCTTAGGAATAGCCTGCAACTTGCGGGCAGCTTCGTAAGCCTCAGAAGGATCCTCAGTAGTAGCGATTACCTTCTTCAGAGCGGCACGCTTCTCAGCATAGCGAGCAACGAGCTTGGCACGCTTTACCTCACGAGCCTTCATTGATTCTTTTGCCATATTGCTTAATCGTTTTTAGCGTTTTTAAATGGAAGACCGAATGCCTTGAGGAGAGCGTAGCCCTCTTCGTCGGTGTTTGCAGATGTCACGAATGTGATGTTCATACCCTGAATACGGTCGATCTGGTCGATGTTGATCTCAGGGAAGATGATCTGCTCCTGAATGCCGAGTGTGTAGTTACCACGGCCGTCGAACTTGCTCTCGATACCCTTGAAGTCGCGGATACGGGGAAGAGCGATGCGAACGAGCTTCTCAAGGAACTCATACATACGCTCACGACGGAGAGTTACCATAACGCCGATAGGCATCTTCTTACGAAGCTTGAAGTTAGCGATATCCTTCTTAGAATATGTAGCTACTGCCTTCTGACCTGCGATAGTAGAAATCTCGTTGATTGCAACGTCGATGATCTTCTTGTCCTGAGTAGCGTCGCCCAGACCCTGGTTGATGACAATCTTCTTCAGAACTGGAATCTGCATTGATGAAGAGTAGTTGAACTGCTCCTTCAGTGCAGGAGCGATGCTCTCTGCATAGAATTTCTTTAACTGTGCTGTATCCATTACTTGATTTCCTCCCCTGACTTTTTAGCGATGCGTACTTTCTTACCATCCTCGGTAACCTTGATGCCTACGCGAGTAGCCTTGCCACTCTTTGGATCAACAAGGCTGAGGTTAGAGATGTGAATCGGAGCTTCCTGCTTAACGATGCCACCCTGAGGGTTCTTAGCAGAAGGCTTGGTGCTCTTTGAAACCATGTTCACAC
>ERZ1026901.465-NODE-465-length-33102-cov-8.085938_pt1 | contig 33102 bp, 28 predicted proteins | sample MGYA00380179_ERZ1026901 | MGnify/ENA primary metagenome ERZ1026901 (study PRJEB33269, sample SAMEA4719815) | human gut metagenome | biome: human-associated habitat; feature: organic feature; material: feces | place: Cameroon | collected 2013-10 ... | reverse complement strand
ACGGTGGAGGCCAATATCAAGCTTGGTTTTGCTCCGGATCTCAGGGAATACTGGAGCGGGGCACAGATCTTAAGGGATCTCGGCGTGAAGTCCTTAAGACTTCTCACGAACAATCCGGAGAAGATCTACGGACTTTCCGGCTTCGGACTTGAGATACATGAGCGCGTGCCGATCGAGATCGATCCGCAGCAGTACGACAGCTTCTACCTGAAGACGAAGCAGGACAAGATGGGACATATCTTTACAAAAATTAAAGTGTGATAGAATGGAAAGCAAAAATCCTATCGGCACAGCCAATTTGAAATGGATTTTTACGCGTAACTGTGAGGTACTGAACAGTTATGAATTCTGAATAGCAGCAGAAAACATAAGATAGAAAAGGAGAATCATCATGAAAGAGATCAAAGTATTAGAAGGAAAAGTAGTAGCGCCGGAAGGCATGAAAGTGGGGATCATTGCATCCCGTTTTAACGAGATCATCGTAAATAAGCTCTTAGGCGGAGCGGTTGACGGACTTGTCCGCCACGGTGTGGGGGAAGAAAATATCACGGCGGCCTGGGTGCCGGGGGCGTTTGAGATCCCGGTCGCAGCTTCTGCCATGGCAGGATCAGGAAAGTACGATGCGATCATCTGCGTCGGCGCTGTGATCCGCGGAGACACGACACATTACGATTATGTGTGCAATGAGGTGTCAAAAGGGATCGCCCAGGTTGGACTTGCGGAGAAGATCCCGGTACTGTTCGGCGTCCTGACGACTGAAAATATTGAGCAGGCGATCGCGCGCGCAGGCAGCAAAGCCGGAAATAAGGGATATGACTGTGCGCTGTCCGCGATCGAGATGGTGAACCTGATGAGACAGTTCTGATAAACCGTCTCTATAGATCATGCACTTTTTTCGCAAATTTTTCCGCAAAATCGCGGCTGAGATGCATATACATCTGTTGTTCCTCCGGGGACCAGCTGTCGAAGATCTCGCTTTCGATCCGGATGACCTTGTGGATCGTATTTTCGAGAAGTTTCTGACCGTCTTCGGTGAGAAAAACGCGGGTATTCCGGCCGGGACCTGGCTCTAAGTACAGGATCCCGGCCTTTTCCATTTTCCGGATCGATGAGTTGATCGTGGATCTTGTGGCTCCGGTCTCTTTATAAAAGGTACTCTGGTAACATCCGGATCCATGGATGCTGAGCGAGTAGAGAATGTCGAGCTCGCTGTCCGTGATGCCGAGCTTCAGGGCGGCGTCATGGTAGCTGCTGTCAATCTGGCTGAGGAGGTAGTAATATTCTTTAAATGCGATATTCATGATGGAAGCCCTTTCTGGTCTGTTAAGCCTGAATCTGTTTTTCTTACTGGAATGTTCAACCGGGCAGGCAGCTGATACGGATCATGTGATCACACGTACCCGTACTTTTTCGCCTTTCTGACAAAGAATGACAATGCCAGAAGAAACGCCATGACTTCCGCAGCGCAGATGGAATACCAGATCCCAGAGACTCCGAAGAGAAACGGCAGGACGAGGACGGCGCTCGTCTCAAACAGCATGGTCCGGCAGAATGAGATCGCAGCGGATACGAATCCATCGTTCAATGCTGTAAAGAAGGACGATGCGTAGAGATTAAAGCCGGTCAGCAGGAAGGACAGCGAGTAGGCACGGAGTGCCTGGACAGTCATCTCAAAGAGCTGGGCATCATAGCGGACAAAGATCCCCGCGAGAAGCGGCGCGATCAGCTCCGCGGTCAGCGTGAGGACGGCCTCAAAGATCACGATGATCCGGATACTCTTCTTTAAAAGCCCTTTGAGCTCATCCTTGTTTCCTGCTCCGTAATGGTAACCGACGATCGGCGCGCTGCCCATGGAATAGCCGATAAAGACAGCTGCGAAGATGAAGCTCACGTACATGATCACCCCGTAGACGGCAACCCCATTGGCTCCGGCGAGACGCATCAGCTGCCAGTTGTAGAGCATGTTGACGACAGACATGGAGATGTTCGTCATGAACTCGGAAGAACCGTTTGTACATGCTTTCACGAGGGCAGAGACGTCCATGTGAGTCTTTCCGAGACGGACTCTGCTCTTATTCGGGCAGATGAAGTAGATGAGCGGGATCAGGCCTCCGATGGACTGGCTGATCATTGTGGCGGCAGCAGCGCCCGGGATGCCGAGCCGAAGTACTGCGATAAAAAAGGCATCGAGGACGATATTGGTGAGTCCGGCCGCGATCGTGATCACAAGCCCGAACTGCGGGCGTTCCGCGACGACGAGAAAGCTCTGGAACGTGTTCAGCAGCATGAACGGGATCAGTGCGAGGAGCAGGATCCGTCCATAGCGGACACAGTGCGGGAGAAGCGCTTCATCCGCTCCGAGGAGCTTTGCCATCGGAACGAGGAAAATCTCGCCGGCGACAGTAAAAAGAAGACCGACTGCGATGAGAACGTAGACAAGGAGAGAGAAGATCTCCTGCGCTTTTTTCTCATCTCCGGTCCCGAAGGTCAGGGCGACGAGCGCACTTCCGCCTGTTCCGACCATAAATCCGATCGCGCCGAGGATCATGAGGAACGGCATGATGATATTGACGGCGGCGAATGCCTCTGCACCAACAAAGTTTGAGACGAATACTCCGTCAACGACCCCGTAGATGGAGGTCAGGATCATCATGATGATTGATGGGAACGTGAATCTCAGAAGTTTTTTGTAGGTAAAATGATCTGAGAGGGAAATGTTCATAATTACAGCAGGTCCTTTCATATCGTGAAATTTTGACTTCGATACACTGCGTTCCCTGCGTAGGGGACGGTTTCCTGACGCGGGAGTCTGCCCTGCATGAATGGGTCATCAGGGAAAATGCGTGTACGAAATCGTACAATAATATAGTACGATTTCGTACATATGTCAAGAGAAAAAATTCTGGCCGCGAAAATGATTTTACACGGATTTTACATTCTTTTACCCGCACATGATTGTTCTTCCTTTTTAAAAACGTTATGATACAGTGGTGAAAATAAGAGAAAAGAAGAAAGAGCAGTTACGAAGTAGGCTGACTGCGGAAGAGGAAAAGAGAATATGACATACAAGGAAATCAAGAAAAACGAGGAAGTTTTAGCATACCTCAAAAAAGGAAACGACAACCTGGGAACCATGGGATTTACGGATCATTCGGAAGCGCACTGCGCGATGGTGGCGGAGCGTGCGGCGATGATCTTAAAGAAATTCGGTTACTCAGATCATGATATCGAGCTTGTAAAGATTGCTGGTTTCATGCACGACATGGGAAATGCGATCAACCGCCATGCGCATGCGGAGTATGGTGCGCTTCTGGCAGCACAGATCCTGGAGAAAACGGACATGCCGATCGCAGACCGCGCGGTGATCGTCTCAGCGATCGGAAATCACGATGAATCGACAGGAGGCGCTGTGGATCCGATCTCCGCAGCACTCATCATCGCAGATAAGACGGATGTCCGCCGAAACCGTGTCAGACAGAAAGAGATGGCATCCTTTGACATCCACGACCGTGTAAACTATGCGGTCACCGAGGCAAAATTAAAGGTTAACGAGGAAAAGAAGGTCATCACGCTGAACTTAAAGATCGACGAGAATATCTGCTCCATGCTGGAGTATTTTGAGATCTTCTTACAGCGTATGCTGATGTGCCGCCGGGCCTGCGAGATGCTCGGAGCGAAGTTCAAAATGACGGCGAACGGAAGCAAGATCGTATAAACAAAACAACACCTTTGGGACAGGGAAAAGATCTGTCTCAGAGGTGTTTTTCGTAATGGAAAATCCGGCTGACTTGCGCTTGCGGGAACTTTTTGCAGATGCTACAATAAAAGCAGACAGCAGTGTTTGCCCGGACTCGCGGTGAGGACAGATCGCTCATATCCGGGAACTCTGAAAATATGCAGAATGAAGGACGCAAATATGAAATTCACACCGATCGATCAGAATACCTGGGAGAGAAGATCTCATTATGAATATTATACAAACCTGTTAAAATGCGGGTACAGTGTGACGGTCTCTCTGGACATTACAAAACTGCACCGGCAGGTGAAAGAAAAAGGGCTGAAATTTTATCCGGTTTTTGTCTACTGTGTTTCCAAACAGATCGGAGCGACAAAAGAATTCCGGATGGGACGGGACCAAGACGGAAATCCGGGATATTATGATGTGTTGCACCCCAATTATACGATCTTCCATGAGGTTGATCACACATTTTCGGATGTCTGGACCGAATATACGGAGGATTTTGAAACCTTCTATAAAAATATGTGCGGGGACATGGAAACCTACAAGAACGTGAAGGCGGTCAAGGTAAAGCCGGGACAGCCGCAGAACTTTTACTGTATTTCCATGGTCCCGTGGTTGAATTTCACCGGATACTCCGCCTACACGGAGAGCGGAACCCCGATGCTGTTCCCGATCATCACCTGTGGAAAATTCACAGAACATGACGGGCAGATCACGATGCCGTTCTGTGTCAACATTGCACATGCAGCGGCGGACGGTTATCATGCATCCATGTTTATCAATGGGCTGCAGGAGTTGATCGACACGATTGAACTCTGAGTATACGATTGCGGTCTCTTCTGGATAAGAACTTTCTGAACTAAAAAAATTCCATATGATCCAGTGGGTGCGGCTGTGATCGAGTGAGTACCATAACTTACAAATTCCTTAAAAATACAGGGAAAACACGTATGAAACGGCGTGTTTGATTGAAAACATCCGGTGTTTGTGTTATGATATCTCCAAATGAGTGCGAGAAGAATCATCAGATAAAGGAGGACTGTCACATGAAAAAGACATCTCTTGTCATCATGGCAGCAGGAATTGGAAGCCGTTTTGGCGGAGGAATCAAGCAGCTTGCCCCGGTTGGTCCGAGCGGTGAGATCATTATGGACTATTCGATCCATGACGCTCTGGAAGCAGGTTTTGATAAAATTATTTTTATTATCAGAAAAGATCTGGAGAAAGATTTTAAGGAGATCATCGGAAACAGGATCGAGAAGATCGCTCCGGTCGAGTATGCGTACCAGGAGATGGATGATCTCCCGGAAGGTTTTTCTGTTCCGGAAGGAAGAAAAAAACCGTGGGGAACCGGTCAGGCGATCCTTGCGGCGAGAGACCTGATCAAGGAACCGTTCCTTGTCATCAATGCCGATGACTACTACGGAAAAGAAGGCTTTAAGATCGTCCATGACTATATGGTAAATGAGATGGATGATACGAAGGATACATTCGATATGTGTATGGCTGGTTTTATCCTCTCCAACACGTTAAGCGAAAATGGTCCGGTGACCCGCGGCGTGTGCACGGTGGATGCCAATGGATATCTCTCCAAGGTCACAGAGACATACGACGTCTACAAAGCGGAAGACGGCATGCATGCGGCTGACCACGATGGCAACCCGGTTATCGTAAAAGAAGACCAGCACGTTTCCATGAATATGTTCGGACTGCCGGCATCTTTCGTAAAAGAACTGGAAAAAGGATTCCCGGAATTCCTCTCCGGCGTGAAAGAGGGGGATCTGAAAGCGGAATACCTTCTCCCAGCGGTGATCGACAGCTGTATTCATAACGGAAAAGGTACAGTCCGCGTCCTTGAGACAAAGGATAAATGGTTTGGTGTGACCTACAAAGAGGACAAACCGGCAGTTGTTGCGTCGATCCAGAAGCTGGTCGATGCGGGTGTTTATCCGAAAAAACTGTTTTAGCCGGTCCGGCGCCGACATGTCAGACTTCATGAAATTGCCGGCTGTGGATCGAAATTATCATAAAATGAGATGGTAGCTTTCCCGCTCCTTTTTGCATATGATAATCCTGTATAGGGATCAGCAAAGGAGCGGGAACGTTTTTATGGAGAAGAGATACCGGGGATACCCCCCGGAAGTGAAAAAAGTGCCCTGGATGCTTTATCGGAGAGAGGAACAGAGCGCAGGACCGGTCCTGACCGGAAATGAGCTCCGGTCGGAGATGGACTATCTGAGAGGACTCTATCCTTCAGCAGCGAAGAGAAAACAGGTTTTGGCCGAGGAGGCGTGTGACCTTTTGGAATACCCCGGGAGTCCGATGTATGACGAATATCCGGACCGGGAATTCTTATACCGGGAACTGTTAAAAGTCAGAGAACGCCACCCGGAGGAGACTATGGGCGGAACAGAAGAACAGGATCTGCTGCAGGTCCTGTTTGTGAATGAGATTTACCGGAGAAGAATTTTAAACAGAGTTGAAAATTGATAACTGTTCAGCAGGTCTGCGCACTTGCTGCGTTGACTGTAATAAAGCACGGGTTTGAAGGTACTGAACAGTTACGGAAATTGAAAAATTCTGCCGACAGGCAGTGACAGATAGACAGAGTGAGGAAACAGTGAGATGAAGACCGGAAAGAAAGTCATGATCCTGCTGCTTGTTTTTGTAGCGGCGGCAGTGGTTTATTTTGTACACCCAGTAGGGAAGAAAGAAGAGCACGGAGTCACGGAGTACACGGCGATGGAAAAAGCAAAATTCCCGGTGCTCTATGCGACGATGGGAGAACGGGAGATGGCACCCATGTTCGGACAGACGGAGGAGCGCGGCGTGACCGCAGGGCGTGACAGCCTGATCCTGCTTCCGGAGGACCGGAAACTAAAGATCCGGTTTGCAGGGACTACGAAGATCCAGGGAGTGCGTTATGAAATCCGCAGTCTCGATACGGAGGATCTGATTGAGAGAACGAGAATTGGATCGTTTGAAACGTCATTAAACGGGGACAGTGAGAACGCCTTGAGTACAGAGCTTCCGATCCAGAACCTTCTGGATGCAGGAAAGGAATATCTGCTCGGGGTATGTGCAGAACTTTCTGATGGATCCGAGGCCTGGTACTATATGCGGATCACGGAACAGGACCAGGGACATGCGAATGAGATGCTGTCGCTGGCGGAGGACTTTTCTTCAAAAACTTATAAGTATAGTGATGCCCAGAGTCTGACCATGTATATGGAGACATCCCCGACCGCAGGCAGCACATCCCTGGGGACGGTGACACTGAAGGACACATTTACCCAGCTCACCTGGGGATCGCTCGGTGTGGAGCGGTCCGGAGAGGCATACACGAAGCTGAAGGAACTTTCCGGCAATCTCGCGAATGTGGAGATCACGTCGAGAGTGACGGCGAAAAATGGTGAAAAGACAGAAAACTATGAAGTGACAGAAAACTTCACGATGAAATGGTCATCCCAGAGGATCTACATGATGGATTACGAGCGCACGATGACGGAACTTTTCACCGGAGACACGGAACTGTTCTCCGGAAAGAGGATCCTTCTGGGGATCGGAAACGGTGACGGAGTTCACGCCGTAAAGAGCACAGGTGGCCAGTATACGGCATTTGTGACAGACCGGGAACTGTGGGCTTACGACAGCGGTGAGAACGTGGGGGCGCGGGTGTTCGCGTTCGGCGGAGCAGCGTCCGATGATATCAGGGACAATGTGCCGGAGCATGGCGTCGAGATCCTCGCTGTCGATGAGGACGGCGGGATCGATTTTATCGTTTACGGGAGAATGAACCGCGGAACACATGAAGGAAGCACGGGGATCGCGTACTATCATTATGATATGGGACAGAATACGCTGGAAGAAAAATTCTTTATTCCATCGTCGGAACCTTATCAGGAGTTAAAAGATGATCTCTCGGTACTTGCCCATCGCGGAACGAATGGAATCTTCTACTTCTATATGGATCACGGGATCTATGGGATCGACTTAAAGAGTCTGGAGTATGTGGCACTTGCCTCCGGACTTACAAAAGAGCAGTTCGCGGTCAGCGCGGACCATTCCCGGGCGGCATGGCAGGAGAATACCGGGATCTGGGATTCACAGACGATCCAGATCATGGACCTCGACACCGGGGACAAGACTCAGGTGGGCGGACAGAGTGGTTCTGTAACGAGGATCCTTGGTTTTGTCGGAAACGACTGTATTTATGGAACCGGGGACAGCGGAGACTATCTGATGTCCAACGGCCGTGTGATGGGGACTTATCTGAACAGCATTGATATCGTTGACCGGGAGATGAAGTCGGTCATGCATTATGAGAAGCCGGGTTCCTGGATCCGTGAGGTGTCTGTGGATGACAGCAGGATCCATATGAAGACTGTGAACAGCCGGGACGGATTTTTCGGAGCATATTCTGAGGACACGCTTGTCTGCAATGCGGAGATCCTTCCGGGAAAGACGGATGATATCGGCTGGTACGCATCAGACCAGAAAGGGCAGATCATGTTTGTACAGCTTGACCGTGATGTCGATGTGTCAAAGAAAAAGATCCGCCAGACATCTCCGAAGCTTGCGGAGAGCAGTTCGACAGTCAAACCGATCGCAGCGGCAGCTTGTAAGACTACGGAGTTTTATGCGTATGGACGAGGACGATTCCTCGGACGTTTTGTGGACTTTGCCGATGCGGCGCAGGCAGCATACGATCATATGGGATTCGTGACCGCGGGACGTGACCGGACCATATGGGTCCGCGGAAACCGCGCGAGCGCCTTCTATATCAGGGATCTCACCGCGGGTTCCGCTCTGCTGGAGCGCTATCGGGATTCCTTTGAGAAGAACCAGACAATGGAAGACGGAACTTTCCTTCTGGATGCGTCGGGCAGCAGTATCGTTCAGGTCCTGTACTTTGTGGGACAGAATATCCCGGTACTGGCGTATACCGGAGAGGGAACCTGCATGTACCTGACCGGCTATGACCAGACGCATGTCCGCGTGTACCATCCGGAAAGCGGGACAACGGAAGTCCTGTCCATGGAGACGGCGAACCAGATGTTCGGCGCAGCGGAGTATGATTTTATCTGCTGTGTACCGGTATAGGGGGAGTATCTTAAGAAAAACTTTACATTTTTCCCAGATATGTTATAATCATAACGAAAACGAGCTGGGACGGATGCAGGATAGCTATGTCCTTTTTTAGATATATAGATAGAGGTGCGTAATGGAACAGTACATTATGAAGGGCGGAAACCCGCTTGTAGGTGAAGTGACTATAAGCGGCGCGAAGAATGCGGCTCTGGGAATCTTAGCGGCGGCGATCATGACGGATGACGATGTTGTGATCGATAATCTCCCGGATGTCAGCGATATCAATGCTCTCCTGGATGCGATCAGTCATCTTGGAGCGAAAGTTGACCGGATCGACCGCCATACCGTAAGGATCAATGCCGCAAATATCCACGCCGTGACCGTGGAAGATGAGCATATGAGAAAGATCCGCGCGTCATATTATTTTATCGGCGCGCTTCTCGGAAAATATAAGAGTGCAGAAGTTCCGCTTCCGGGCGGATGTACGATCGGAAGCCGTCCGATCGACCAGCATTTAAAGGGTTTCCGTGCCCTGGGATCCGATGTGAAGATCGTCCGCGGAGCAGTTGTAGCCCACGCGATCGATCTTGTCGCAAGCCATATCTACCTTGATGTGGTTTCCGTCGGAGCAACCATCAATATCATGATGGCGGCAACGATGGCCGAGGGCGAGACGATTCTTGAGAACGTTGCAAAAGAGCCGCATGTCGTTGATGTTGCGAACTTCTTAAACAGCATGGGCGCCAACATCAAAGGCGCAGGTACGGATGTGATCAGGATCAAAGGCGTGAGACATCTTCACGGAACAAATTATTCGATCATCCCGGATCAGATCGAGGCCGGAACCTTCATGTGTGCGGCGGCGATTACCCGCGGTGATATCACCGTAAAGAATGTGATCCCGAAACATCTGGAAGCGATCTCCGCAAAACTGATGGAAATGGGCTGTGAAGTGGTCGAGTTCGATGAGGAGATCCGTGTGGTCGGAAAACCGAAACAGCGCCACATGAACTTTAAGACTCTGCCGTACCCGGGATTCCCGACCGATATGCAGCCGCAGATGACGGTGGCTCTCGCTCTGGCGGACGGAACAAGCGTGGTGACAGAGAGTATTTTTGAGAACCGCTTCAAATATGTGGATGAGCTTTCCCGCATGGGAGCAAACATCAAGGTAGAAGGCAGCGTTGCCATTGTTGATGGTGTCGGAAACTTCACAGGTGCCCAGGTCGTCGCACCGGATCTCCGCGCGGGCGCAGCTCTTGTGCTTGCAGGACTGGCTGCAGACGGATATACGACTGTTGATGAGATCGGCTATGTCGAGCGCGGATACGAAAATTTCGAAGAGAAACTTCGTTCTCTCGGTGCTGTGATCGAGCGTGTGGATTCCGAGAAGGAAGCACAGAAATTCAGACTGAGAGTCGGCTGAGAATAAAGAAACGGTCCGAAACCCCGGAATTTATGGGAATTTTTCCCGATTTTCCAGGTTTTCGGGCTTTTTTTATGATTCCCGCTTGACATTCTGTTCTGAATCGTATAAGATACAGTCCGTGAGTCATTCATGGGATGGCTTACAGCGCATAATGTGAAAAAGTTCGCAATATCCCTTATTCAGAGTGATGGAGGTACATAGGACCGGTGAAGTCACGGCAACCCCTGTTAATCGCGTTCGCGAGAGGGCAGGAAGGTGCCAACCTGAGCGAGTAATCGAGCAATAAGAGGATTTGACCGATGATAAGTTTGTCAAGTCCGCTTAGCATGAGCGGACTTTTGTTTTGTTTAAAATCGAAAGGAGTTACAATGGAAAAGAGATTATTTACTTCCGAGTCCGTAACTGAAGGACATCCGGATAAGATGTGCGACGCGATCTCCGATGCGATCCTCGACGCTTTAATGGAGCAGGATCCGATGAGCCGTGTTGCGTGTGAGACATGCACAACAACAGGTCTTGTTATGGTAATGGGTGAGATCACAACAAAGGCATACGTGGACATCCAGAAGATCGTCCGTGAGACAGTCCGCGAGATCGGCTATGACCGTGCAAAATATGGTTTTGACTGCGATACCTGCGGTGTTCTCACTGCGATCGATGAGCAGTCCAGCGATATCGCGATGGGTGTTGACAAGGCACTTGAGGCGAAAGAGAACAATATGACTGATGACGAGTTAGACGCGATCGGCGCCGGTGACCAGGGTATGATGTTCGGCTTCGCTACAAACGAGACACCGGAGTACATGCCGTACCCGATCGCTCTTGCACATAAGCTTGCAAGACGTCTCACAGAGGTAAGAAAGAACGGAACTCTTCCGTACTTAAGACCGGATGGAAAGACCCAGGTTACTGTTGAGTACGATGAGAACGGAAAGCCGTTCCGCCTCGATGCAGTCGTTCTCTCCACACAGCATGATGAGAATGTGACTCAGGAGCAGATCCATGAGGATATCAAAAAATATGTATTCGATGAGATCCTTCCGCAGGAGATGGTAGATGCAGATACCAAATTCTTCATCAACCCGACCGGACGTTTCGTGATCGGCGGACCGCACGGAGACAGTGGACTTACAGGAAGAAAGATCATCGTTGACACCTACGGCGGATATGCACGTCACGGCGGCGGAGCTTTCTCCGGAAAGGACTGCACAAAGGTAGACCGTTCCGCAGCATACGCAGCCCGTTATGTTGCAAAGAACATTGTAGCAGCAGGACTTGCAGATCAGTGTGAGATCCAGCTTTCCTATGCGATCGGTGTTGCTCATCCGACTTCCATCATGGTCGAGACAGAGGGAACCGGAAAGGTATCCGACGAGAAGTTAGTTGAGATCATCCGTGACAACTTTGACCTTCGCCCGGCAGGAATCATCAAGATGCTTGATCTCCGCCGTCCGATCTACAAGCAGACCGCAGCATACGGTCACTTCGGAAGAACCGATGTAGATCTTCCGTGGGAGAAGCTCGACAAGGTTGAGGATTTAAAGAAATATCTGTAGGATAAAAGAACAGAAAGATCATGGACATATATCATGAAAATGATCGGAAGCAGCGGCACAGTCCCCGGGGTGATCGGGAAACTGTGCCGTTGTTTCTATTTACGCGAACAATGAGCCAAAGTCCGCGATTCCGTAAGACTCTGGCGACTGTCGCAATAACAACGTGCAGATTCCACATTTTAGAATACTTTTATAAACACCACCCCTGAGTTGTGTTATACTTATCATATGTCGGTTTTCTGTATACAGACAGGAGTCCTGACAGCGGACGAATGACCGGAAGACCGGATGAAAAATAAGAAGGGAGCGCGCGGACGCTCATGAAAATACGAACAAAATTACTGGTAACCTTTTGTACGATCACGGTGGTGCCGATCATCCTGATCTATATCGCGATCATGGGACTCAGCACATATCAGAACCGGGTATTCAGCGAGACATATGGAGTTGGCCAGGTGGATCTCTCGGCAGGCGCGTCGATCCGCGTGTTCAGCCATCTGACAGAGAGTATCCAGAAAGAGATCGAGGAGGAGATCAAAAATGATCCGTCTGACTTCGAGGACCTGACTTATCTGGCAACGCTGAATGACCAGATGAAATTAAAACATTCCTTTTTGATGGTGACAAAGAATGGAAAACTCTTCTATTCGGGAAATGAGGAAGCGGCATCGGCGCTCGAGAGCCAGATCTCGGATTATGCGGAGATCAATGATGTGGATTCGTGGGGAAATTATCTGGATAAGAATACGGAACACCTGATCAAACAGCGTGAATTTGAACTTTCGGATGGATGCCGGATCGGGATCTACCTCGTGACAAACGTGGTGGATGTGATCCCGGAGGTGAAATCCCTGATCACGGAGATGTTCCTCAGCAGTGCGATGATCCTTTTTATCACCGGAGGTATGCTGACGGCGTGGGTATACCGGTCGATCTTATGGCCGATCGGAAAGCTCCAGGAGGCGACAAAACAGATCCGTGACGGCAATCTGGACTTTACTCTTGACGTTGAGGATGATGATGAGATCGGGCAGCTCTGCCAGAACTTTGAGGAGATGAGGATCCGGCTGAAGGAATCCACGGAGGAGAAGATCCAGTATGACAAAGAGAGCAAGGAACTGATCAGCAACATCTCCCACGACTTAAAGACCCCGATCACAGCGATCAAGGGATACGCGGAAGGACTGATGGAAGGTGTCGCGTCCTCGCCGGAGAAACGGGACAAATATATCCGGACGATCTACAATAAGGCGAATGATATGGACCGTCTGATCAATGAGCTGACATTCTACTCAAAGATCGACACAAATAAGATCCCGTATACATTTTCAAAGATCAATGTGGCAAACTATTTCCGTGACTGTGTGGAGGAAGTCGGCCTGGAGCTTGAAGCGAGAGGGATCGAGCTCGGCTACTTTAACTTTGTGGATGAGGACGTGATGGTGATCGCCGACGCGGAGCAGATGAAGCGCGTGATCAACAACATCATCGGAAATTCATTGAAATATATGGACAAAAAGCATGGGATCATCAATATCCGGATCCTTGATGTCGGTGATTTTGTCCAGATCGAGATCGAGGATAACGGAAAGGGGATCGGTCAGAAGGAGCTTCCGTACATCTTTGACAGGTTCTACCGGACTGATTCTTCGAGAAATTCCAGCAAGGGCGGAAGCGGTATCGGACTTTCCATCGTAAAGAAGATCATCGAGGATCACGGCGGAAAGATCTGGGCGACGAGCAAGGAAGGGATCGGAACAGAGATCCATTTTGTGCTGAGAAAGACGACAGCAGATTAATAGGAGGAAACAACAATATGAGCAAAATTCTGATCGTGGAAGATGAGGAAAGTATTGCAGAGCTCGAGAAAGACTATCTGGAATTATCGGGCTTTGAAGTTGAAATAGAAAATGATGGGGAAGCAGGCTTAAAGAGAGCCATGTCGGAAGAATTTGATCTTTTTATCCTGGATCTGATGCTTCCGGGCGTTGATGGATTTGAAATCTGCAAAAAGATCAGGGAGACAAAAAACACCCCGATCATCATGATCTCCGCGAAAAAAGACGATATCGACAAGATCCGCGGTCTCGGCCTCGGCGCGGATGATTATATCACCAAGCCGTTCAGCCCGAGTGAGATGGTAGCGAGAGTTAAAGCCCATCTTTCCCGTTACGAGAGACTGATCGGAAGCGGAACCCCGGCAAACGACATTATCGAGATCCGTGGCTTAAAGATCGATAAGACCGCCCGCCGCGTCTATGTAAACGGCGAGGAGAAGAACTTTACGACAAAGGAATTCGACCTTCTGGCATTCCTCGCCCAGAACCCGAACCATGTATTTACGAAGGAAGAACTTTTCTCAAAGATCTGGGATATGGAATCCATCGGCGATATTGCGACCGTCACAGTCCACATTAAGAAGATCCGTGAAAAGATCGAGATGAATACGGCAAAACCGCAGTATATCGAGACGATCTGGGGAGTCGGCTACCGGTTTAAAGTCTGATTTGCAGGAGACGAAGATGGGCAGAAGAAAACTTTTAGAAAAGATGCCGTGAAATCCCGCTCAGACGCATGGGAAACATGATATGTGAGAAGATACCTCTGAAGCAGACTGGTTGAAAAAACAGATCTGCTTCAGAGGTATTTTTTGTTTAACAGCAGTGGTCACCGCGATGTTTTGCGCTTGACATTTCGACTGTATCCGTTTAAACTTGAATTATGCGAATTTTCTGTAAAAAGTGAAGTAAATACAGAAAAGATAGAACAGTTCTTGATGGATAAATGCATCCGGATCGCATATGGCTCTGTGTGCCATGATGCAGGCAATGTTGCCGACTGGAAATGCCTGCCCGGCAGAAACTGAATAAAGACAAAGGAAGACACCGCCTATGAAGTACAAAATGAGATTTTTCGCCTTTTTCGCCGCCATGGTCGTATTCAACCTGGCAGCGAACTTTGCCCATCCGGTAACGCCGACGGTGATCCAGGAACTCCGCCTCCACGACTATATGTTTGGCGTGGCGCTGGCAGTCATGCTGATCACGAATTTCCTGCTGTCGCCGTTCTGGGGAAAGATCAATAACTATATTTCCTCGAGACTTTCCTTATTGATCTGCTGTCTTGGATACGGCGTGGCACAGATCTGGTTCGCCTACGCGACTACGGAACTCATGATCATCCTCGCGAGAATGTTCGCGGGACTCTTTACCGGCGGGATCTTTGTAAGCTTCCTGACTTACATCGTAAACAAGTCAAACCCGGAAGACCAGGGAAAATATCTGACTTACAGCGCGACGATCAAGAGCGTGGCCAGTGCGTTCGGCTATATGATCGGCGGCTTCTTAGGCGAGTCTTCCGTTCGGCTGGCATTCCTGGTGCAGGCGGGAACCCTGATCGCGGTCGCAGTTGCGTTCTTTATGATCTGCGAGCCGGACAGTACCGCAAATTTAAAGGATATTCCGGCAAAACAGCTCATGAAAGAGGCAAATCCGTTCCAGGCGTTCATCGACAGCAAAAACTTTATGTGCATGGCGTTTGTGTTCCTGTTCGCGATCAATATCTTTATCAACTTCGGAAATACCGGTTTTGACCAGGCTTTCAACTATTACTTAAAGGCACAGCTTGGTCTGACTTCCTCCTACAACGGAATTATCAAGGCAGGCGTTGGTTTCGTATCCTTTATCGCAAATATGAGTCTCTGCATCTGGATCATCAAAAAGACGAATGTCAAAAAGTCCATGGTCGTCCTCACCGCCTTCTGTGCGCTGGCGGCGATCGGAACGTTGATCTCCGTGAATATCGGAATCTTCATCTTCTTCAGCATCCTTGTCTATGCGGGTTACTCCGTCAGCGTCCCGGTCCTCCAGAACATGGTGGCAAACCAGGCGGATCCGAAACAGAAAAACCTTGTCATGGGATTCTTCAACGCGACCCAGTCCCTGGGAAGCATCGCGGGTTCCCTGACAGCCGGATTTATCTATTCGGTCAATGCGAAGCTTCCATTTGCATGCACCTTCGTGATCTACTCGGTTGGCGTTGCGGCGGCGTTCGGATATCTGTGCTACCATAAAAAAGAGGCGTAGAGAATGTTCATTTACCGTGTATAGCGGAAAGAATCATACACGATTATAAAAAGAATCATTTTATGACATGATACAGGCAGTTGTTCAGATTATTTCACATATGACCGAAACATTGCAAATCAGGCAGTTTCCCCGGAAAACATGGCGTCAAAAACATGTTTTCCGGGGTTTTCTGTTTCCTTGCAGGCTTTTGCTTGACTTTTTTCTTCCTATGTTATAAGATATTTTACATTTGCACCCCGCACGGCTGGAAATCAAAAGGCAGCCGTCAGCTTGTATATAGAATTCTGTGACCGGTATGGAAATCCGGAAATCCGGGTGAATCGTTATAGAAAAGTAAGGAAGAAATATCGTGACTTTTCACGGGCAGGAATTTTCTGAACGGAAAATTCCATATGATATAGGAATATATCCGAGGCATGGAATCGTTATGCAGACAAAACAGAAAGGATATTGAATGGAAACAATCAGATTTGATGAACTTAATTTAGACCCGCGGATCCTCCGCGCAGTTACCGATATGGGATTTGAGGCCGCGTCCCCGATCCAGGCCCAGGCGATCCCGGTTGAGATGGAAGGCCACGATATGATCGGTCAGGCCCAGACAGGAACCGGTAAGACAGCAGCGTTTGGAATCCCGCTTCTTATGAAGATGGATCCGGAAAACAGAAAGACACAGGCAATGATCCTCTGCCCGACAAGAGAACTTGCGATCCAGGTTGCGGAAGAACTTCGCCGGCTTGCGAAATATATGTCCGGAATCAAGATCCTTCCGGTATACGGCGGACAGGAGATCGTAAAGCAGATCCGTTCCTTAAAGGGCGGAGTCCAGATCATCGTCGGAACCCCGGGACGTGTGATGGACCACATGAGAAGAAAGACGATCCGCACCGATGCGATCCACACGGTCGTTCTCGATGAGGCGGATGAGATGTTAAACATGGGATTCCTTGAGGACATGGAGACGATCCTCGGTGAACTTCCGGAGGAGCGCCAGACCGTGATGTTCTCCGCGACGATGCCGCACGCGATCGCCCAGATTGCCCAGAAGTTCCAGAAAGACCCGAAGATGGTCCAGGTCGTAAAGAAGGAACTGACGGTTCCGAAGGTAACCCAGTATTATTATGAAGTAAAACCGAGAAATAAAGTGGAAGTAATGTGCCGTCTGTTAGACCTCTATTCCCCGAAGCTCTCTGTTGCATTCTGCAACACGAAAAAGCAGGTAGATGAGCTGGTACAGGCGCTTCAGGGACGCGGATATTTCGCGGAAGGTCTTCACGGAGACTTAAAGCAGGAGCAGCGAGACCGCGTTATGAGCAGCTTCCGGAACGGAGCGACCGAGATTCTTGTTGCAACGGATGTCGCTGCACGAGGAATCGACGTAGACGACGTGGAAGCGGTATTCAACTACGATATCCCGCAGGATGACGAGTATTATGTACACAGAATCGGACGTACCGGACGTGCCGGAAGAGAGGGACGCGCGTTCAGCCTTGCAGTCGGAAGCGAAGTCTACAAACTCCGTGACATCCAGAGATTCTGTAAGACAAAGATCGTTCCGCAGCCGATCCCGTCCTTAGATGACGTCACAGCGATCAAGGCGGAGAAAATCTTAGACGATGTGCAGCAGCATATCGGTGAGGACAGCGACCTCGAGCGCATGACAGATATTATCGAAAAGCGCCTGCTCGCGGAGGATTATACTTCCTTAGAGCTCGCAGCAGCGTTCTTAAAGATGGCGATGGGAGATGACTACGAGGATATCGTGGATGAGGGAAGACCGCTCCGCGACCTTGATGATCTCGACCGCCGCGGCGGCAGAAATGACCGCGGAAGAAACGGACGCAGACGCGGCAGAGGCGATGACGAGGAATATGTGGACAGAAAGAATGCCAGAGGCGGCATGACGAGACTGTTCATCAACCTCGGAAAGAACCAGAATGTGAAGCCGGGAGACATTTTAGGCGCGATCGCCGGAGAATCCGGAATCCCGGGCCGTCTTGTCGGCAGCATCGATATGTACGACAAATACACCTTCGTCGAAGTACCGAAGGACCAGGCCGATATCGTCATGGATGCGATGAACCATGTGAAGATCAAAGGTAAGAGCGTTCATGTGGAGAAGGCGAACAGAAGATAAAACAAAACCCCCGAAGTCTGGTACACTTCGGGGGGTTTTATCGTCAATTACTTATTCTCAATATCCATGATCATATCCACACGTCTCTGGTGGCGGCCGCCCTCAAAGCTTGCGTTCAGCCACTCGTCAACGATCATCTTTGCGAGCTCACTTCCGACAACGCGTGCACCAAACGCGAGAATGTTGGAGTTGTTATGCATTCTGGAAAGCTTTGCGGTGTACGGCTCGCTGCAGACACATGCGCGGATGCCTTTTACCTTGTTGGCAGCTAAAGAGATGCCGACGCCGGTTCCGCAGATGGCAATTCCGAGATCTGCTTCGCCGTCAGCGACTGCGCGGCCAACCTTCTCACCGTATACCGGGTAATCACAGCTCTCTGTGGAGTCTGTTCCGAGGTTTAATACTTCGTAGCCTTTGCTCTCGAGATGCTCTTTGATGATGTTTTTCAGCTCTACAGCTGAGTGGTCGTTAGCGATTGCGATTTTCATTTCATTTTTCTCCTGTTATTTTTTATTATTCGCGGCTGTTCCGTATTTTGCAGCCACTGTTATTCCATGAACAGAGGGCCAGACTCTCTGTCATGTGGGAATCTGATACAATGTCAATCCGCATTCTCCACCTGGAAGAACATCTGGATCAGGTCAAGTCTGGAAGTCATGGACATTAAGAGCATATCCATCGCGGTGATCGCAGCCATGGATTCGACTACAACAACGGCTCTCGGAACAACCACCGGATCGTGGCGGCCGTGGATCACGAGATCGATATTCTCGCCGTCCTTTGTCACTGTCTCCTGGGATTTTGCGATCGATGGAGTCGGCTTGAATGCGGCGCGGAAGATCACATCACTTCCGTCACTGATCCCGCCGAGAACACCGCCGGCATGGTTCGTCTCCTTCACGATCTTATCTCCATCCATACGAAATTCATCGTTATTTTCCGATCCGCACGCTTTCGTCGCTGCAAATCCGTCTCCGATCTCAAAACCTTTGACAGCACCGATCGAGAGGATCGCTTTTGCGAGGTTGGCATCCAGTTTTTCGAAGACCGGCTCACCGAGACCGGCCGGAAGACCGGAGATCACACACTCAACGACTCCGCCGACGGAGTCACATTCAGCGATCTTCTGGTCAAGATAGTGCTCCGCCTCCTTTGCGGCGTCCGCATCCGGGAGACAGAACCGGTTATTCGGGATCTCTGAAAGGTCCATGCGCTCCGGGGAGACTTCGATCGGACCGATCGATTTCGCATAGGCAGTCACAGAGATATTTAACTGTTTTAAGAACTTTTCAGCGATCGCACCCGCCGCAACACGGCCGATCGTCTCACGGGCGGAGGAACGTCCGCCGCCGCGGTAATCGCGGAATCCGTATTTTTCCTCAAACGTGTAGTCGGCATGTCCCGGGCGGAAACAGGAAGCGATATTGGAGTAGTCTTTGGAACGCTGGTCTGTGTTCCGCACGATCATGGAGATCGGGGTTCCGGTTGTCTTTCCCTCGAAAACGCCGGAGAGGATCTCGACCTCATCTCCCTCTTTTCGCTGGGTCGTAAAGCGGCTCTGTCCCGGTTTCCTTCGGTCTAAAAGTTTCTGGATATCGGATTCCTCTAAAGGAAGTCCCGCCGGGCAGCCGTCAACGACAACGCCGATGGCTTTTCCGTGGGATTCTCCCCAGGTTGTTACTTTAAATATTGTGCCGATGGTAGAACCTGCTGCCATGTTATTTTAATCTCCAATCTTTACAATTTCACAGCAGTTCGGCTCATTGACCTTGATGCTGCGGTCGCTCATGACGAGAAGACCTTTTTCATAGTCGATCTTAAAGAAGGAAATACTTCCCTCGTGGTTGATAGAAGCGAGATGTTCTCCGCCCGGGAAGATCGCGATATCCTTCGGATAATCCCCGCTGATCGGAAGACAGAAGCGCAGGGTCAGCATTCCGGTCTCATCATCGCGGTCGTACATGGACACCGTATTGTCGCCGGCATTGCTGCAGAATACATGTTTCTCATCTGGGGAGAAATGCATCGCACAGGCAGCGGTCAGCTGGTTCGGTTTGTTTCCTGTGGATGAGATCGTCTGGATCTTCTCGACGATCGGGACACGTTCGCCTTCTTTATAGGAATAAACCTCGATCACATTTTTCATCTCATACAGGACATAGAAGAAGCGGCCGTCGGAGCTGAACATGAAGTATTTCGGGGCGGATTCGAGCTCACAGCGGATCGTGTCCACGAGAGCGATCTTTCCGTCCTTATGGTCAAAACGGTAAACTTTGATCTGGTCGATCCCGAGGTCTGCGACCATTAAGAAGCGCTCGTCCGGAGTCAGGCGGCTGCAGCTCACATGCGGACGGAAGCTTCGCTCAGCGACGGAGCCAAGTCCCTTGTGGAAGACACCGTCGGCGATATCTCCGACCGATCCGTCCTCGTTCAGATGAAGGACCGTGATCTTTCCATCGTGGAAACCGGAGATAAAGATATAGTCATCTGCTTTGCTCGTAGAAAGGTGGCATCCGCGCATGCCCTTGATCTTAGCACTGTTTAAACGTGCGAGACTTCCATTTGGAAGAACGCGGAACGCGACAACGCCCTCATCGGCGATAGAGTACAGGATTTTTCCGTTCTGGGATGATTTCAGATAGGAAGAGTTGTCCACTTCCACTTCGCAGCGGTAGATGAATTTTCCTGCCTCCACATCCACATCATATACGGTGATCCCTTTTGCCTTTCCCGTATAGGAATAAGAGCCAACATAGGCCATGTATTTTCCAGTCATAGGTAAATTCCCCTTTGCTTTCGATGTCCGGAGACGCAAAAACTGCCGATTTTGCCAACCTCCTCCGGAGATTCATAGATGTACTCATTTTATCATAATCTGACCGGTTTGTTAACTGAAATCTGAAAATTGTATGGATGCGATCATGTACAAACAACAGGAAAAAGAAACAAGAGAAATCTATTGACAGAACGGGAAAACAATGCGTAAATATACTATGATAGGCATTTTGCCGTTTTTCGTATATCTGAAGAAAACCATGGATAAAAATACATTCAAGCCGAACACAAAAACAGCGGAATCTATCGTATGAAATCTGTTTACATCAGGAGGAAAAAGGAATGGAGCATCCGCTCATTGATTTGTCCCACATTTTTAAGAGTTATGACGGGGATCTGATCCTCGACGATCTGAGCCTTTCCGTAAAGGAAAACTCCTTCGTGACGCTGCTCGGCCCGAGCGGCTGCGGAAAGACAACGACCTTAAGAATCATCGGTGGGTTTGAGAAACCGGATAAAGGTCAGGTGATCTTTGACGGGGAAGACATCACAAATATGCCGCCGAACAAGCGCCAGTTAAATACAGTGTTTCAGAAGTACGCTCTGTTCACGCACATGAGTATTGCGGAGAACATCGCGTTCGGTCTGAAGATCAAAGGCAAATCGAAGAGCTATATTGATGATAAGATCAAATATGCATTGAAACTTGTAAACCTTGACGGATTTGAGAACCGGAGCGTGGATTCTTTAAGCGGCGGCCAGCAGCAGCGGATTGCCATCGCTCGCGCGATCGTAAACGAGCCGAAGCTTCTGCTTCTCGACGAGCCGCTCGGCGCTCTCGACCTGAAGCTCCGCCAGGACATGCAATATGAGCTGATCCGCCTGAAAAATGAGCTGGGAATCACTTTTATCTATGTCACCCACGACCAGGAAGAGGCGCTCACGATGTCCGACACGATCGTTGTCATGAACCAGGGCTATATCCAGCAGATGGGAACTCCGGAGCAGATCTACAATGAGCCGGAAAATGCCTTTGTCGCGGACTTTATCGGCGAGAGCAATATCGTGGGTGGAACGATGATCCACGACGAGCTTGTGGAGATCTTCGGCGCGAAATTCGCCTGTGTGGATAAAGGATTCGGAAACAACAAGCCGGTCGACGTGGTGATCCGGCCGGAGGATATCGATCTTGTGAAGCCGGAGAACGGCACTCTCCAGGGCGTTGTTACACACCTGATCTTTAAAGGCGTACACTACGAGATGGAAGTTACGACCCCGGACGGCTACGAGTGGCTGGTCCACAGCACGGACATGTTCCCGGTCGGACAGAAAGTCGGCATTCATGTGGATCCGTTCGATATCCAGATCATGAACAAGCCGGAGTCCGAGGACGAGGAGGCCGTTGGAGTCAATGAATAGAAAAGCATCCAGATTTCTGGCTTATCCTTATATCATATGGATGGCGGGATTTACCGTGATCCCGCTGCTCATGGTATTTTACTACGGTCTGACGGACCGCAGCGGCGCGTTTACGCTGGCAAATATCCTGGCGATCGGCTCCTCCGAGCACTTAAAGGCGCTGTGGCTTTCCCTGCTTCTCGCGGGTGTCAGCACTGTGATCTGTCTGATCCTCGCATATCCGCTGGCGCTGATCTTACGAAAGCGCCATATCGGAAAAGGAAGCTTTGTGGTGTTTATCTTTATCCTTCCGATGTGGATGAACTTCCTTTTAAGAACCATGGCGTGGCAGACTCTGCTTGAGAAGAACGGTGTGATCAATACCTTCCTCACGCTGCTGCATCTGCCGAATGTTGCGATCATCAACACTCCGGCGGCGATCATTCTCGGCATGGTCTACAACTTCCTGCCATTCATGGTCCTGCCGATCTACAACACACTCGTGAAGATCGATGACAATGTGATCAATGCTGCGCGGGATCTCGGAGCGGATAATTACCAGACACTCACAAAGATCCTGATCCCGTTGAGCGTTCCGGGCATTGTCAGCGGGATCACGATGGTGTTTGTCCCGGCGCTCACGACGTTCGTTATTTCAAACCTCCTGGGCGGCAGCAAGATCCTGCTTATCGGAAACGTCATCGAGCAGGAATTTACAAAGGGAAGCAACTGGAACCTCGGTGCCGGACTTTCCATGGTGCTCATGATCTTCATCCTTCTCAGCATGACCATGATCGCAAAATACGATAAGAATGGGGAGGGCACTGCATTCTGATGAAAACCGTAAGAGAAAGACTGAAGAAATTTTTTGAGGATTTTTATCTGGTGCTGGTACTGATCTTCTTATATGCACCGATCCTCGTCATGATGGTCCTGTCCTTCAACAGCTCGAAATCGAGATCCCAGTGGGGCGGGTTCACGTTACAGTGGTATAAACAGATGTTTGAGAGCGCGTCGATCATGGACGCCCTCTATAATACGCTGCTGATCGCCTTCCTGTCGGCGCTGATCGCGACGATCCTCGGAACGGCCGCGGCGATCGGGATCTCCTCGATGAAGAAGCTCCCGAGAACGATCTGCATGGGACTCAACAACATCCCGATGTTAAACTCTGATATCGTGACCGGTATCTCCCTGATGCTGATGTTCATCGCATTCGGTATCTCCCTGGGATTCAAGACGATCCTTTTTGCGCACATCACGTTCAACGTGCCGTATGTGATGCTGAGCGTTATGCCGAAATTAAAACAGACGAGCCGGAACACCTACGAGGCAGCCATGGACCTCGGAGCAGGCCCTGTAAAGGCATTTTTTAAGGTTGTCTTCCCTGATATCCTTCCGGGCGTGTTATCGGGCTTCCTGATGGCGTTTACGATGTCTCTGGATGATTTTATCATCACCCACTTCACAAAAGGCGCCGGGATCAATACTCTGTCCACGCTGATCTACAGTGAGGTGCGCCGCGGCATCAAGCCGTCCATGTACGCGCTCTCCACAGTGATCTTTGTGACTGTGCTCGCGCTGCTGCTCATTACAAACTTTGCTCCGGCAAAACCGCAGGCGAAGGCGGGAGCAGGCAGCTTCGGACCGAACGCAGCACCGGACCGCGGAAAGAAACCGGCATGGACCGGAAAGGCAGCGATCGTGCTTGCCTCCTTCCTGATCGTTGGAAGCGTGGCATATACCAGCTACCTGCACTTTTCTTCCTCCCACTCGGATGAGCTCTATGTATACAACTGGGGCGAATACATCGATGAGAGCGTGATAGACGAATTTGAGGCGGAGACCGGGATCCATGTGACCTATGACCTTTTCGAGACGAACGAGGAGATGTACCCGGTCATCGAGGCCGGCGGCGTGAATTACGATGTCGTATGTCCATCCGACTATATGATCCAGAAGATGGCGGAGAACGGACTTCTCGCGGAGATCAATTTTGACAATGTTCCGAACATCAAGAACATCGATCAGGTTTACCTTGAAAAGTCGAAGGCATTTGACCCGGATAACCGCTATTCTGTTCCGTATACATGGGGAACCGTCGGGATTATCTACAATGTCCAGAAACTGGAAGAACTCGGGGTTCCGGCGCCGACGAAGTGGTCGGATCTCTGGGATGAGCGCTTAAAGGGCGAGATCCTGATGCAGGACAGCGTCCGCGACGCCTTTATGGTGGCGCTCAAGGAACTCGGATATTCGATGAACACGACCGATGAGGCGGAGCTCCAGGAGGCGAAGAAGCTGCTTCTCGCACAGAAACCGCTCGTACAGGCCTATGTCGTGGATCAGGTCCGCGACAAGATGTTGAACGGTGAGGCGGCGGTCGGAGTCATCTATTCCGGTGAGCTGCTCTATCTGCAGGAGGAGGCGGAGACGCTGAATCTTGATTATGATCTGGAGTATGTACTTCCGGAAGAGGGAACAAACATCTGGATCGATTCCTGGGTGATCCCGTACAATGCAAAGAACAAAGAGAATGCGGAGAAGTGGATCAACTTCCTCTGCCGTCCGGATATCGCGGTGAAGAACTTCGAGTACATCACCTACGCGACGCCGAACAAGGCTGCGTTCGACCTTCTGGATCCGGAATATCAGGAGAACAAAGCCGTATTCCCGGATACCGATAAGCTGGAAAACTCTGAGGTATACAGTTATCTAGGAACCGAGGCGGATGACCTCTACAGTGCACTGTGGAAGGAAGTCAAGTCGGAATAAAGAATTGAAAAGTGACAGGAAAAGCTCCCTGTACCGGAGGACATGACCGGTGTGGGGAGTTTTATTTTACGCGAACAACGAGGCAAAGTCCGCGCTTGCGCGAGAACTTGGCGACTGTAGCGATAACAAGTGGAAAATCGCGAAGCTTGTTTTCGCTTGTTTAGAAAATTTTTTATTCAATAAAAAAATCCCCACACACCGCTATGAAACATTCACTGGTGCATGGGGATTTTTAAGAATTTATGGAATTGCGATCCCTTATAACTCTGTCTTTACAAAAATATCATAGATCGCGCGGATCGCTGGCTCGAAATCGTCATCTGTGACACCGATGATGATGTTCAGTTCACTGGATCCCTGGTCGATCATCTTAACGTTGATCTTTGCGTGTGCAAGTGCTGCGAAGATCCTTGCAGCAGTCCCGCGCATTGCTTTCATGCCGCGTCCTACGACTGCGATCACTGCGAGATCGGACTCGAGAGTCACGATATCCGGGTGAACTGCACGCTGGATTCCTGCAAGAACGGACTGCTCTTTCTCCTGGAACTCATCCTGATGGACGAGAACGGACATCGTATCGATCCCGGACGGCATATGTTCGAAGGAGATGCCGTTCTTCTCAAAGACCTCAAGGACTTTTCTCCCAAAACCGACTTCGGAGTTCATCATCGCCTTGTCGATGTTCATTGCGCAGAAGCCTTTCTTTCCTGCAACGCCTGTGATCGTGTAGCGCGGGCGTTTGCTGGTGTTCTCAACGATCATGGTACCCGGATCTTCCGGACGGTTTGTGTTGCGGATGTTGATCGGGATTCCCTCTTTTCTTACCGGGAAGATCGCATCCTCGTGGAGAACGCTTGCGCCCATGTAGGAGAGCTCACGGAGCTCTGTGTAAGTGATCGTTTCGATCGGAGCCGGATTGTCGACGATCCTCGGGTCAGCGACAAGGAAACCGGAGACATCGGTCCAGTTCTCATAGAGATCAGCCTGGATCGCACGGGCAACGATGGAACCTGTGATATCGGAGCCGCCGCGGGAGAAGGTGTGGATTGTTCCATCCGGCTTAGCACCGTAGAATCCCGGGATGACAGCCTGCTTCAAGGAAGCGAGGTGTTCTCTCATCTCCTCGTTTGTCTCCTCGGAGAGGAAGTTTCCGTCTGCATCGAAACGGATCACGTCAGTCGCGTCCACGAAGGTGAATCCGAGGTAGTTTGCCATGATGAGGCCGTTTAAATATTCTCCTCTGGAAGCCGCATAGTCGCGTCCGACTTTATTTAAGAAATTTTCTTCGATCTTTGAAAATTCAAAGTCAAGGTTTAAGTTGAGCTCAAGACCGTCGATGATGTCTGTGTAGCGCTTTTTGATCTGGTCGAGAATGCGCTTGTAGCTCTGTCCTGTGCTGGCTGCATCGTAGCACTGGTATAACATGTCAGTTACTTTTGTGTCCTTGCGGTCTCTCTTCCCCGGAGCGGACGGAACGACATAGCAGCGTGTCTTATCGGCGTCGATGATCGCTTTTACTTTTTTAAACTGACGGGCACTTGCGAGAGAGCTGCCGCCGAACTTTACAACCTTTTTCATAATTTGTCTCCTGTGTAAGTGAAATATTTGTTACTTTTCATGGGTAGGAATTTTCTGAACTGAAAATTCCGTATGATACCGTTGTGGTCGCGGATTTTGCCGATTAGTGGATTACCTTCGGTGTCGGGAAGTATTCGAAGAATACCTTTGCAACCATCTTGTCTCTGGAAATGTAGTGATTCTGCCAGTAGCGGGCATCCAGAGAATAATTTCGGTTGTCGCCCATCATAAAGTAGCAGTTTTCCGGAACTTCAAAATGGTAAGTTTCATGCTGGTTCATCGGTTCTGCCAGATACGGCTCGTCGAGCGGAGTGTCGGAACCGTTCAGATAGACCTTATCGTCGATGATATCGATGACATCACCCGGCATACCGATCACACGCTTTACATAGTAGATCGTATGACCATGTTTTCCGACTTCGGAACCGCAGGCCGGGCAGGTATCCTGCTTGTCGCCTTCGATGATGGCGTTGCATTCCGGGCATTGCCAGCCAAAGACGAAGATCGCAACATCTCCGCGTTCCGGATCTGCGAATTTGTAGTGCAGCCTGGAGCCGATGACGCGGCTTCCTGCCATGATGGTGTTTTCCATGGAACCGGTCGGAATCTCACTGTTTGCGATGACAAAAGTCGTGAGAACGAAGGCAATGACGGCGGCGGATACAAGAACCTGGACCCAGCTGATCAGCTCCGCTACCCAGCCTGTTTTTTCTTTCTTTTCTTTTCTGTTATTTTCCATATAAAGATGATAACCTCGTTTGACTAATATACTCAAAAACATTCCTGTTTTTGGCAGATTCCAGATTCAAAAATCTTCCCCGGACTTTTGACCCTGGCATCACAACATACAATAAAGAGTTTATGATAAATTGTCAAGTTTCGCAAGAGAATTTCGAAAAAGGTAAGGAATTTTTTAATGGGAAAATATGCGGGAGCGCCATGCGGATGGAAAAACGGATATTTGCCGATACTGCCACTTGTATCAGAGAGATGATGATGTTAAAATATTGTTAAGAAAAAATGGCTTCGGACATCAGGAAACAGATATCCGCAGCCGTAGAAAATTCCAGAAATGGACAGGTCTTTGTGGATCATGCCGGAAAACGGCATTGGAACACGACAGGGGGAGTGCTTATGGAAAAAATCTTATATGATCTGATGGACTGGGCCGGGATCGAGGAACTCGTATATTCTGAGGCGAGCGATCCGGGACGGCTTTTAGGGGAACATGTAATAAAGGAAGGACTTCTGATCCAGGCGTTCCTTCCGAATGCGGCGAAAGTCTCCGTAAAGATCGGGGAAGAAAGCTTTCCGATGGAGATGGCGGATGAGAACGGATTCTTCGCAGTCCTTCTTGAGGACCGTCTGGAGTTAGTGCCGTATCATTTTCTCGTGACTTACGAGGACGGGGACAGTGAGGAGATCGTGGATCCCTACAGTTACCAGTTCTACACCGCGTTTACCGAGGAGGAAGTAAAGAAATTCGGCGCCGGGATCTATTATGATTCCTATCAAAAGTTTGGCGCGCACCCGACCGTGGAAGCCGGGATCTCCGGAGTGCACTTTGCAGTCTGGGCGCCGGATGCGATGCGTGTCAGTGTTGTGGGCGACTTCAACTTCTGGGACGGAAGACGCCACCAGATGAAAAAACGCGGACCGTCTGGGATCTATGAGATCTTTATTCCGGGACTGAAGCCGGGTACGATCTATAAATATGAGATCAAGACAAAAGCGGGAGATCCGATGTTGAAGGCGGATCCGTATGCGAATTTCTCAGAGCTCCGACCGAATACAGCGTCCGTGATCTGGGATATGACTGATTATCAGTGGAACGATGGCGAGTGGATCGGAAAGAGAAAAGCGGCAAAAAACCGGCTGAAGGACTCGCCGATGTCGATCTATGAGGTCCATCTCGGCTCCTGGATGCAGAAACCGGTAGCTCAGGATGAAAATGGGGATGACATCAACGGCAGCCAGTTTTATAATTACAGGGAGATCGCGGAAAAACTTGCTGCTTACGTCAAGGAGATGGGCTACACCCATGTGGAGCTTCTCCCGGTGATGGAGCACCCGCTCGATGAGTCCTGGGGTTACCAGGTGACCGGTTACTATGCGCCGACGAGTCGTTTCGGGACTCCGGACGATTTTAAGGCGTTTATGGACTATATGCATAAAGAGGGGATCGGCGTCATCCTCGACTGGGTTCCGGCCCATTTCCCGCGTGATGCGCATGGTCTCGCGGCCTTTGACGGGACCTGTCTCTACGAGCACAAGGACCCGCGCCGGGGATCACATCCGCACTGGGGAACGCTGATCTACAATTACGGCCGTCCGCAGGTATCGAACTTCCTGATCTCCAACGCTTTATACTGGGCGAAGGAGTTTCACGCCGACGGGATCCGGATGGACGCTGTGGCATCCATGCTGTATCTTGATTATGGAAAGAACGCGGGCGAGTGGATCGCGAACATGTACGGCGGAAATGAGAACCTGGAGGCGGTGGAATTCCTGAAACACCTGAATTCCATCTTTGCACGGGACACAGAGGGCGCAGTCCTGATCGCGGAGGAATCCACGGCATGGCCGAAGGTTTCCGGCGATGAGAATGACGGAGGACTCGGCTTTGACTTCAAGTGGAATATGGGCTGGATGAATGATTTCCTCGATTATATGCAGTGCGACCCGTATTTCCGCCATGACCATTATGGAGAGCTGACCTTCAGCATGCTGTACGCATACAGTGAGAAGTTTGTTCTCGTATTCTCACACGATGAGGTGGTCCACGGAAAAGGTTCCATGGCCGGAAAAATGCCGGGGGACACCCAGGAGAGAAAGTTCGCAAACCTCCGTACCGCCTATGGGTTCATGATGGGGCATCCTGGTAAGAAACTGCTCTTTATGGGCCAGGATTTCGGTCAGATGGACGAGTGGAACGAGAAGGAGAGTCTGGAATGGGGACTCTTGAAGTACGATATCCACAGCCAGATGAAGGATTATGTGAAGGCGTTAAACCACCTGTACCGCACACAGCCGGCTCTCTATAAAATGGACTATGAGCCGGAAGGTTTCGAGTGGATCAACTGCACTTACAATGACGAGAATATCGTGATCTTCGAGAGAAAGACGGACAAACCGGAGGAGACACTGCTCTTTGTCTGTAACTTTGTCCCGGTGGAACATGAGAAATTCCGCCTCGGAGTTCCGTTTGCCGGAAAGTACAAGGAGATCCTGAACAGCGACGCGAAGCAGTTCGGCGGCAGTGGCATGGTAAATCCGAGAGTCAAGATGTCGAAGAAAGAGGAGTGGGACGCGCGAGAAAACTCGATCGTGATCAACCTGGCTCCGATGTCCGTGGCGGTATTCTCCTGTACCCCGTATGAGGAAGAACCTATGACGGGAAAGAAGAAACCGGCGGAAAAGAAAAAACGTCCGGCGAAGCAGCCGTCCGTAAAGATACCGGCGAGTCCGCTGGATGTGATCTCTGAGAAAGTCGGGCAGATCATAAAGACGGCGCGGGAGAGCCAGACGGGAAAAAGAAACAAAGGATAGACAGAAAAATACAGGACATGAAAATGTCCGGAAAACAGCAGGGAAAAAGACATGAAAGAATACACACTGGATTTTCTTACTGCGACGGCCATCAAATACGGGACCAGGATCTTCTGGACCGCGGTGATCGTATTTGTCGGTCTCCGCGTGATTCGGATGGTCCGGACCGCAGCAGGGCAGATCATGGACCGCGCCGGCGTGGAGATCACGTTAAAGAAGTTTCTGGATATGCTGCTGCACGCCGTCCTCTTCGGAGTCATGGTGTTCATGGCAGCGGACCAGCTGGGGATCAAGACAACGTCCTTCGTTGCGGTTATCGGTACCGTAACACTGGCATTCAGCCTTGCGATGCAGAATACACTCTCAAATTTCGCAGGCGGAACGCTGATCCTACTCTTAAAACCGTTTAAGGTCGGGGATTATATCAGCACATCGGCAGGTGAGGGAACGGTCGAGACGATCGGTCTTGTATACACGACACTTTTGACGATCGACAACCGCGTGATCACGATCCCGAACAGCTCAGTATCGAGCGCACCGCTCACAAACCTCACGAGAATGGGAAAACGCCGCCTGATCATCAACGTCGGGATCGGATATTCCTCGGATCTCTTAAAGGCGAAAAACGTTCTGAAACAGATCTTTGAGGAGAATCCATATATCATGAAAGACCAGGATATCCAGGTGATCGTGGACAGCCTCGGAGACAGCAGCGTGAACTTGAGCGCGAGAGGCTGGGTGCTCTGTGAGGACTATTGGAAAACAAAATGGGCGATCACGGAGGAGATCAAACTCACATTTGACCGGGAAGGGATCGAGATCCCGTATCAGTATATGAACGTGACACTGACGAAGGAGTCACAGTAGAGAAGATACCCATCAGTATGATGTGGGAATAATGTTCCTGGCTCGTGCACAGACCGTATAAAAAAGTTCTGTCAGCTGAATACAAGGCTGATGGAACCTTTTTTGTTTAACAGGAAATTCCATAATACAAAAGAGATTCCACAATATGAAATACAGAAAAAACAAATCGCATACTGTGATACAGTACCTGATCACCACGGTATTTTTCGCGGAACAAGCCAAAAAATGCTTGCATTTTCCCGGGAATCTGATAGAATCAATGTTAAATTGTTTCTGCGTTGCGGACAAATGTTTGCGGAAAAGAGACGTGTTTTTTGTCTGAACGGACATGGTACAGGTACATGATTTCAGCAAAAGTGAAACATGCAGAGGCGAAAAAGGGTAGTTGTTGAATTTCGATGCGGCTGCCGAAAAAGAAAAGGAGGGATTGAATATGAAAGAGCATATGGCTGACTGGCGTATCCATGCGCTTGCTTTCGTACTCACCGTAATCGCCGAATTTATCGGCACCAAAAAATTCAGTTTCGGGCCTTTGTCGTTCTCACTGTTTCCGATGCTGTACGTTCTGATCCTCGGAGCAATCCTTGGAATCGTAAAAATGATCCCGCAGAAGATGATGTCGGAGGCGTCTCCGTATATCGGGATCAGTGTTATGATGCTGACCGCGAAGATTGCGTCAACAATCGGACCGAACCTCGGGGCGGTTGCCAAAGCCGGACCGGCGCTGATCCTTCAGGAATTCGGAAATCTGGGGACCGCGGTTTTAGCGCTTCCGATCGCCATATTTGTGTTCCATATGGGACGCGCGGCAATCGGAACGTCCTTCTCTATTTCAAGAGAGAGCTCCCTTGCGGTCGTTGCTGATAAATATGGTCTTGATTCGGATGAGGGAATCGGTGTTATGGGCGGATATATCACAGGCACTGTATTCGGAACCATGTTCAATGGTATCTTCGTCTCCCTGCTCTGCTCCTTAAATATCTTCCACCCGTATGCGCTCGGAATGGCGTGCGGAACAGGTTCCGCATCCATGCTTTCTGCCAGCCTTGCGGCAGTCGTTGAGGCATATCCGGATATGGAAGCGGAGATCACCGCTTATGCGGCAACTTCAAACATGCTGAGCAGTGTGGATGGCCTTTATATGAGTATCTTTATCGCGCTTCCAATGTGCGAATTCATGTATAAGCTGTTCACGAAGAACAACAGGCATTATAAAGACGGACTCCCGATCGGCGCTAAGGTGGAAGTTAAAGCAGCCGGGGAAGAATAGGAGGGATCCATATGGACGCAGCAGTATGGTTTAAAAGAATCAAATGTCTTGTCCTTGTATGCATCTTCGCATCCATCGGCAATTTTATCAGTACATCAAAGGCCGGAAAACCGGTAACCCCGCTTGAGGCAGTGCCAGGGCTTGTGCTTCTTCTTGTATGCACGCTGGTAGGCTGTATCATCTATGAACTGATCAATAAGGTTTCACCGAAAAACCTTCCGGCGATCGCCTATATCTCATTTATCGCGATCCTGATTACGATCCCGGGTGTCAGCCCGATTGCAGATTATGCGATCGAACAGATCGGAAAGATCGGACTTCTTCCGCTCTGCACTCCGATCCTTGCATATGCCGGAATCTCCATCGGAAAAGATGTGGATACATTTAAGAAACAGGGATTTGCGATCGTAGTCGTAGCGATCTTCACGTTCGCAGGAACATTTCTCGGTTCTACGATCATTGCCCAGATCATCTTAAAAATGACAGGCGTGATCTGATAATCAGATATGAAAAAATGAGAGACCTGCAGGAATTGAAATAATACGACTCCTGCAGGTTTTTTCATAAGTGGAAATTCCGAGCAATACAGTGGTGGCAGTGGATTTTGCCGATCTGGAATGCAAAACATCGCGGTTGTAAAAGCATCGCGCTGATGTTATCATTATAACACTGGCGCTGTCGCATGAAACAGTGCGCGGACATCCAACAATAACGATACGGAGTGAGGTTTCCATGTACCATGATCTTACAAAGGGGAGCATCTCACGCTCCCTTCTTTTATTTGCCCTGCCCATGATGGCAGGAAATCTTTTACAGCAGTTTTACAACATCGCGGACACCCTGATCG